>Ga0190345_1000280_pt1 | contig 17241 bp, 15 predicted proteins | sample 48721334_MG_FD_161674 | JGI IMG/M metagenome (GOLD analysis project Ga0190345, IMG submission 161674) | Hydrothermal vent microbial mat bacterial communities from Southern Trench, Guaymas Basin, Mexico - 4872-13-3-4_MG | ecosystem: Environmental > Aquatic > Marine > Hydrothermal vents >...
AGAAGTATGTTCTTAATGAATTAAGAATGATAAGAGAGCCGATCATGGTAAATGTGTTGGAAACGCAACCATATTTTATGAATTACCAGGATCACCCACGGACGGGGGGAGTTACGCAGCAGCCGAGAACACAGTGCGAAGAATGGCGTTAAAAATCTGAAGGGAGCACAGGCCATATCTGAATTTCATGTCGGCTTGCCTATATGGTAAAAAAATGGTGATTAAAATGAAAGTGAAAACAAACAAAAATATTTCATTTGTCTTTTTTGTAAAAAGCATGTATATCCTTGGAAGCAAAACAAAGAAATGCTTATCGCCATTTTTTTAATGAATAGGTCAGGTTAATTCTGATAGAATAATTAGTTCTATAATAGGTATGTTTGATGACTGAAGAATTTGATCCTGAGAATAACTATAATAATACAAAACAAGAGATCGGTTATGTTTCCCTTCGGCGGGCCACTCAAAAAGACTATGACCGGATCGGCTTTAAATCCGGTCTTGAAGTCCATCAGCAGTTGAAAACCAAGAAAAAGTTGTTCTGTAACTGTCCGGCCGGACTTTATAATCCCAAAGGGGAATATGATGCGGAGATCATCAGACATATGCGGCCCACTCTGAGTGAGCTGGGAGAGTATGACGGTACAGCCTTGATGGAGTTTAAGACCAGAAAACAGATCGTATACAGAATAAAGAATGAGACTGCCTGCACATATGACATAGACGACACACCTCCTTTTCCGCTCAACAGGGAAGCTCTGGATATCGCATTGGAGATCTCACTTTTATGCAAACTGAATATCGTGGGAGAAGTCCATATCATCAGGAAACAGTATTTGGATGGAAGCATTCCCACCGGATTCCAAAGGACCGCTATTTTAGGGGTGGAAGGGGAGATCCAGCTGAGGAACAAAAAAATCAGGCTGATCCAGCTCAGCCTGGAGGAAGATTCCTGCCGTGAAATATCGGATAGAGGGCATGTGAGGAAATACCAGACTGACAGATTGGGGATGCCCCTAATTGAGACTGTGACCTATCCGGATTTTGCAAATCCTGATGAGGTAAGGGAAGGAGCCGAGTATATCCGCTTTTTAAACCGGAGCACAGGGAAAGTAAGAACAGGAATAGGGTCTGGAAGAGAGGATGTCAATGTGAGCTGCAGGGGAGGAAGCCGCAATGAAATAAAAGGGGTCTCTCATAACAAATGGATTCCAGAGCTGACGCATAACGAAGCTTTCAGGCAGTGGGCCCTTCTGCATATAAGAGACAAGCTCCGAAAAAGAGTGAAGCAAATAAAAAAATGGAAGATACAGTCAAAATCCATCAATCCCAAAGCGTTTCGATTCAAGTCACATGTCTTGAAAGATGCGGTTAAGAATGATTTTGAAATAAAGGCGGTCAATCTCCCTTCATTCAAAGGGATCCTGTCCCATTTCACACAGCCCGGTCAGATGTTTGCGGATGAGTTGAGCGGCCGGATAAAAGTGATTGCGTGTATAGAAAAGCCCCATCTGGCTCATTCAGAACAGATAAGAAAAGATATATCTGATAACCAATGGAAGAGGATTCGAAAGATTTTAAACTCAAGGCCGGATGATGCCCAAATGGTTATCTGGGGCCCCGAACAAGATATCCCTACAGCCCTTGAGACCATTGAGGAACGATGCCACATGGCTTTTGAGGGAGTACCCAGGGAGAGCCGGAAATCGTTCGAAGACGGTACAACTGTATTCGAACGGGTTCTGCCCGGGCCTGACCGCATGTATCCGGATACAGATTCATCCCCTATTCCCTTAAAGGAAGATTACATAGAAAAAATAAGAAAAAGACTTCCTGTGGATGTTTCAAAGAGAATAGACCAGTTAAGAAAATGGGATATACCCGAGGATACGTTTATCTATCTCTTAAGAAACAATCTGGTCCCTGTTATGGAGAAAATAATAAACGACCTGGAGATAGATCCAACCTATGTGGGAACTCTTTTCGGCCATATGTTGAAACATGTCCAGGGACAGAACCAGATTTCAACTGGATTTACGTATGAAAAAATCTATCATTTACTGAAATTTCTCCATGACAATTCCATTGAATTCGAATTGGCTGAGGAAATGATTCCCGTGCTCTATTCCCGTCCCCGGCAGTATTTCAATCATCTTTTGGATAGATGGGGATACAGGAAAAGGAAAAAAGAAGATATTTTGGCCCGGATCCCTTTAGTTTTAGAGGGTTTCTCTCCTTATAAAAGGATAAATAACCGGGAAAAGGCAGCGATTGATTGGGTTATGGGCAAACTGAGGCGCATAGCTTTAGGGAACATCCCTCTTTCCGAGCTCAGACGGAAAGTCAGAGAAGAGGTTGAGAACAGTGAGTGATAAAGATTTGTTTCAGGGTTATAAAGGAAAAGCATTGAACCTGCTGAAAAAATTCAATGCCAGAGTCTGGGGAAAGGTCAAAGTGGATACCACGAGGGGATTGTTTGAAGGGACCATCCTTCCCAGGGCTGAGAATGATGATGACAAACACATCGTTCTTAAGATAGCCACCGGCTACAACATAGGGATTGACATAGATACGGTAAATGATATTGAAGAATTAGGTTATAAAAAAGCCCAATATCATATTCCAGAGAAGAAGTTTCCCTATTCGGATGACAAACCCAATGTCAAACTGTTCGGGACAGGAGGAACCATAGCTTCCAGACTGGATTACAGGACAGGGGCTGTGATCCCTGCTTTTTCTCCCGGGGAGCTTTACGGAGCTGTTCCCGAGCTTGCTGATATATGCAATATCACCACTGAAAAATTGTTCGGAGTTTTCAGTGAAAACATGGGTCCTATGCAGTATAAGGTTCTGGCTAAGGCCATCCAAAAGGAAATCCAGAAAGGAACAGACGGAATCATTATCGGTCATGGAACAGATACACTCCATCATACAGCCGCTGCTTTGACTTTTATGGTACAGGATTTGCCTGTACCGGTTATTCTGGTGGGTTCTCAAAGGTCTTCGGACAGACCCAGCTCAGATGCAGCCTTGAACCTGATGCATGCTTCCTATGCGGCAGGTCATTCGGATATTGCCGAAGTATTGGTGTGTATGTTCGGGCCCACATCAGACGAATATGGTTTTCTTCACAGGGGGACACGCGTGAGGAAGATGCATTCTTCCTATCGTTCCACTTTCCGGACTATTGGGGATGTCCCGGTCGCCAAAGTCACAAGAAACAGTGTGGAGCTCATTAAGAAGAAATACAATCCCAGGAGAAAAGACAAGAAATGCCGGGTATTTCCTTATTTTGAAGAAAGAGTCACCTTGATCTATTATTATCCCAATATGCAGCCGGATATGATTGATTCTTTGGTAGACAATGGATATAAAGGAATCGTGATCGCGGGAACAGGTCTGGGACATGTGAACAAGCCGGTTTATCCTGCTATAGAAAGAGCAGTAAAAAAGGGTGTGCACATTTTTATGACAGTACAGACTCTCTGGGGCTATGTGCACATGTATGTGTATGACACCGGGAGAGATTTGATGGCCAAAGGTATTGTTCCGGCAGAGAACATGCTTCCTGAAGTGGCTTATATCAAACTGGGATGGGTCCTGGCCCAGACAGATGATCCGGAGAAGGTAAAGGAAATGATGCTTGATCCCATAAACGATGAGATAACGGAAAGGGAGCCTTATAACGGATACTTGGTTTACCAGGGAGGGGTTCCTGAAGTTGAGGAATTTATAAAGAAATTCCATAAATAAAAAATGAATTTCATGTAAGCAATTCAATTTATTCTGAATGGATGGACTTTTTTCAAGGTTTTTTTGAAAAGAGATAATAGGATTTCCTAGCAATGGATATCTGATCCATGGCTCTGTCGTACTGGCGGTGAAGGGCTCTTTCTCTTTTTCTCTGGCGGTGGAATCCTTGATCTTCAAACTGCTTCACCCACCATTGGGTCCCGGCTCCGATGATATGCCCGTTTTTCGGATATCCGTAATCGTCTGTGTGTACGGTTTGAAAAAGTTGATTTTCTTTTATGTCCTGCTCCCAATCTTTGATATAGACAGGAAATATCTCTCCGAAAACCTCATCGTTTCCAAAGGCCGGGATGTTGCAGAAAAGGAACCCGTTTTCAGAGAGAAGGGTGTCAATTTTTTGGATATATTGTTTGAGTTTATTGGGATTCAGATGCTCGAATATGTCAAGTCCGAGTATGAAATCGTATTTCTTTGCGAGATCGACTTCCAGGATTTCTCCGAAGTGAATGTTTTCCTTTATTTCAGGGAAAGCTTTGGATAGAGAAAGCCTGCTTATTTCTATCCCCTCGCTCTTTATTCCCCTGTCAAAAAGGCATTTCATGATGGTTCCGTTCGCACACCCTAAATCCAGTACCCATTCAGGATCGAACGTTGAGATGAGTTCAGAGAGGATTTTTTGGTCCTCCCCGATTTCAAGATTCCATACGCCTGGTTTTTCATAATAACCGTTATCAATGATTTTCTTCTCAAGCCAGTCAAAATCAGAAGGCTCTCGAACTTCAAATACCCATATTTTTTCTTTTGCATGTGTATCCATTACTTGTTTGTACTGGTCGGGCTTCTCGCTTCGAATGGAGGGAAGCAGCAGATGATGGAGGTTATCTCTTGCTGTTTTGTTTTTAAACTCTTCTGACTCTATGATGCTCAGTAAGACCGAGACCCTTGAATGTCTTTTGCCCAGAAATTCAAGGTAATATCTTTTTCCTTCCTCGTCAACCTCTCTCCCCAAAAGCCTCCTATATATTTCTTCCAGAAATTCTCCATCTGACTGCTTTGGCTTTCTGGGTCTCTTAAATATGTTTTTCACTTCTTTATATTTTAGTCTCCTGTGTTCCCTTGTAAAGAAAATTTTGGACAGAGACAGAAACCTTTTTATTGATTAGGATAAGCCCCTATACTATAATGTCTTCATTTTAAAGAGAAGATATGAAACGGCTCAAACTCATCATTCCCATATTTGCCATCACCTTTTCTACTGTTTTGATTGAGATTCTCTACACACGGGTCTTCTCAGTGATATATGTCAGCTCTTTTGCTTTCCTGATGATCTCCCTCGCTCTCTTCGGGTATGGATTGAGCGGGGCTTATATGTCCGTAGGACGTATCACATATAAAAAGGATGCGATGAAATATCTGGAGCTGTTTCTGCTGTGTTTTTCATTAAGTCTTCCAGTTATTTATAAAATAACCATATCGACCAGTATAGATTTCTTAAATCTCTTCAATCCGATCTCGAATTTTCTGCTTTTGATCCTCAATTTTTTCCTTTTACTGCTTCCTTTCTTCTTTGCAGGCGCTTCTCTGGTTTTGATATTCAGCCTGTACTCTTCTGAGATCGGGAAGCTTTATTTTATTGACCTTTTGGGAGCAGCGCTGGGGGGAATAGCGATTATCCCGCTCATTACAAAATGGGGGCCTTCAAAAGTCATATTAGTCATATTTTTGTTTTTGGGATTCGCATGGTTTTTGATAGCCAGAATAAAGGCCGTAAAAAAAACAATCATTTTTTCCTTGATAGCGGCCGCCTTTGCTGTTTTATTTGTTCATTCGGAAGCTCTGTTTCCGATCATACCTAAGATGATAAAAAGGGGCTATCTCAGACACTATAATAACAATATGATTGAGTATTCGAAGTGGAGTCCTATCAATAAGATAGATGTGGCTCCTTTTTTGAAAAGGAAAAAAGTCATTTGGATAGATGCGGGGACCATGCAGTCCTGGCTTGCCAAATTCAACGGAAAGCTGCATGAGATGGGACAGATAAAATGGGCTAATGAGGCCATTCCTTTTCAGCTGACAAAAAGAGGAAGTGCCCTTATTATCGGGTCTGCCGGAGGTTATGAGGTTCTGTGCGCTCTTTCCAATAGATTCAGGAATATAGTTGCTGTTGAGATGGATCCTGAAATATGTCATTTGGTCACAAACGAATATTCGGATTATATCGGGAATATATTCCGTCAAAAAGGAGTGAGACTTCTTAATGACGAGGGAAGAAGTGTCTTGAAAAGGATTGACGGTCAGTTTGATGTTATCCAGATGGTCAATTCCCATAACGCGGATGCTTTATTATCCGGAGGGTTGAGCATTGCTGAAACGTACATCTATACGGTAGAAAGCTTTAAGGATTACTGGAATCACCTCAAAGATGGCGGAGTTGTGTATATCGTGCATTGGTTTGGGGAAAGGCTTTTTTCAACAGCATTTGAAGCATTGAGAGAGATGGGGGTCAAGGAGCCTGAGAAGAAATTTTTTATCGTACAAAGGGAAAACGGGTTTAATTTCTTTTTCATGAAAAAAGGAAATTTTAACCGGGATGAAGCAGAAATCCTTAGAAAATTTGCTGAAAAAAAGGAGATCGTCTATTCTCCTTTTGAAAAAAAGGATAATATGTATTACAGATTAGCTTCTCCTAAATACAAAAAAACCATCAGCCTTTCTTCTGTAAATATCAGGCCCGTCAGGGACAATTCTCCTTATTTCAACCAGCCTAATAAAATCGGTCAGTTTACATTCAAGAATATGCAAGTCAGAGGAATGGCTCAAAGCGTCGTTAAATGGGCTTTGATTTATTCAAACTCTGTTTATCTATCCATACTTTTTCTTTCCATAGCGCTTCCCATTATGCTTATATTCATCCCTCTCAAGGCATCCTCCGGAGGGCAAGTGAGTAAAAATTTCATCCTTTATTTCTTTCTCATAGGGCTTTCTTTCATTACTGTAGAGATTATCATGATCAAGATTTTTCAGTTGTACCTGGGAAATCCAGCCTATTCCATATCTGTGATTATTTCTTCCCTGCTGGTCTCGTCCGGAATAGGGTCGCTTTTATCGAAAAAGATGAAGCAGGCTGCGGGGAAAGGCTTCATCCTGATTTTTTCTGTGCTTCTCTTTTTAGTACTGGTTCTGTATTCCCTGTTTTTATTCAAAATTATAACAGCTTTTATTCATTTAAGCCTGATGTGGCGGATTTTTATCACTTTTTTTCTCCTGTTTATTCCGGGCTTTTTAATGGGAGTGTTCTTTCCCACAGGAATTGAATATCTAGGAAAAAGACAGAAGTCAATGATTGGATGGGCCTGGGGTTCCAATGCGTTCGCCACTGTTTTGGGTTCTGTAATGACCGTCATTATCGCTATAAACTGGAATTTTGCTGCTGCGTTGTTTTTAGCCGCCGTATTCTATATGTCCGCCGGATTGATATTTCATTTTTCCATTCGTTCGGCTCGTTCATAAAAAATCACAAAGGAGGAATTCAGGTGTTGAAGTGTTTTTTTAGGTCATCCGGGAACCTGGGCCTTCTCTCTATATGAAAGACAATGAGATTTTTAAGGACTTTCCTGGCATTCTGGATTTGTTCTATTGAGAAAGGATATTTTTTTTCAGATGCAGGAGGATTTTTCAAAATCCAGGAATAGACAGAAATTTCCTCGGAAGTTATTTTTTCTCTCTCCGTTGAGCCGCAGCGGCTGCAAAGGACACCATCTCTTTTCACTGAAAGCCATCCGGTCTTTCCTATGTTTTTACGGCATTTTTTGCATTTTTTCAGATCAGGGAAAAATCCGTTGATTTTCAGGAACCATAGTTCAAAATATGCTGTGAGGAACACGAGTTCTTTTCTTTGTTTCAGAGCCCTCAGAATTTTAAGCAGGAGTCTGAACAGAGTATCTTCTTCGCTTCTTGCGGGAAGGGAATTTTCTATTAACTCAGAGAAATAGCATAATGTGAAAGCCGTTTCCAAATGGCTCTGGATGTCAAAGAACGATTCCAAAAGGTCACAGTTACTGACCGTGACAAGATCTTTGTTCTCTTTTTCATAAAAATATACATTTATGTGTGAGGAAGGTTCCAGACAGCTTCCAAATCTATTGCCGAATTTTCTGGCACCCTTTGCTATGCCTTTCAATATTCCTCTATCCCTTGAGAAAAAAACCGCAATTTTATCTTGATCTCCCACATTGAAAGTCCTAAGAACAATAGCTTCAGTCTGGTCTTTAGGCATTAAATTTATCTAGGAAAGATATTTAAGAAAAAGGGTTCCTAATCCTAAAAAAGTCAGAAGCCCAAGCGAATCCGTGAACATAGTGAGAAGGTTTACAGAGCCAAGGGCTGGATCGAGTTTTACCATTTTAAGGAATAATGGGATGAGTGTTCCCACTAAAGCGGCAATAAAAAGGTTGGTGATAACGGCAAGGCCCAATACTAAGCCAAGGTAAGGATTTCTGATAAGAAAATAGGAGACTAAACCTAAAAGCAAACCAATCACTATTCCGTTGCATATTCCCACTACGATTTCTTTAAACAGGGCTTTTCTTGCGGAGATCCATTCGGTCTGGCCCACAGCTATTTCCCGGACCATAATGGCAACGGTCTGGTTTCCTGCAATTCCCCCCAGTGCAGCCACCAGCGGCATGAAAACAGCAAGGGTTACGACTTCCTGGATTGTTCCTTTAAAGTAATTCACGACAAAAGGAGCTACGGATGCCGTCAGTAGACTCAGAAGAAGGAAAGGAAGCCGTTTTTTTATGGAAGAAAAAGGGCTGTCTTGAATTCTATCCGAAGTATCCAGGGAGACCATTTTATAAATATCTTCGGTGGCCTCTTGGTCGATGACATCGATGATGTCATCTACAGTCACAACACCCACGAGTTTCATTTGAGAATCAGTCACGGGAATGGCTACCAGATTATAATCGGCCACGATCCTTGCTACTTCTTCCTGGTCGGTATCGGTTTGAACATTTATTACATCTGTAGTCATTATATTTTTGAGAGGCGTGTTCGGTTTAGAAAAAAGGACCTGACGCAAAGAGACGACACCTTTAAGACGATTCTCATCATCTACCACATACAAGTAAAAAGCTGACTCTACATCCCCCTCAAGCTGCATGGCTGTGATGGCATCGGATACATTCGTGTTTTCATTCAGGGCATAGAAATTTGGGGACATGATCCTTCCCGCTGTTTCTTCCTCATGTTCCAGAAGTTCTTTGACCTCTTCGGTGGGCTTTTTTTCGAGCGAATGGAGGATGCTGTTTTTAAGCTCTTCGGACACTAGTTCAAGTATAGGAGCGATATCGTCTGAGGGAAGGTCATGAAATATTTTGGTTGCTGTTTCTATGGGAATTTGCTGTACGATCTCTGCCGCATCTTCCGCAGCCATTTCGCTTAATAATCCAGCGGCTTTTTTATTGTCATTTTCATGGAGTGTGATCAAAAGAATTATTTTTTCCCGTTCGGTGAAATGATTTATAAGACCGGCAATATCAGGAGGATGAAAGTTCTTGAGAAGATTCCAGAGTTTCTGCCGGGCGCCGATGTTCATAAATTTTCGTGATGAATTAATGATCAGCCGGATGGTATCGAGCTTCATTGTCTTCTTCCTTTGATTGCCCAAGATATCATAAAAGAACTTGACTGTAAATCAATTTCACTTTGGCTTGTAGATAAAAAATTTTATGAAAATATGTTATCTTTAACCTCGACTCGTTTATCATCCAGGTTATTTTGAAAAGTGAATCCCCAGTCTTTCTATATTTGACTGTAATGTTTTTTTCTCTATTTCCAAATCAGAGGCCGCTTTATCAAGATTCCAATTATTCCTGACAAGAGCACTATGAATAAATTCTTTGTCAAAAATTTCCCTGGCCTTCTTTAAGGAGATCGTTTTCTTTGCCCCATGAAGGAATTCAGATTCAATGGGTTCGACAAGAAGGAAAAGATGGGAAGAATTTATTTCATCCTCTTTGACCATGATAACAAATCTTTCTATAACGTTAATGAGTTCACTGATATTACCAGGCCATGAATAATTGATAAAAGCCTCCATGGCTTTTTCATCCATTGTCTTTTGTTTTTTCCCGTATTCGAATGAAAAATACTTTAAGAAATAGTTGATGAGAAGGGGAATATCTTCCTTTCTTTCTCTTAAAGGAGGCATTTTTAACGGAATGACGTTTAATTTAAAGAAGAGCTCTTCTCTGAACTTATTCTCTGTTATCAATTCCCTTAAATTGTGGTGGGTTGATGAGATAATCCTTATATCTGCTTCAACTGTTTTAGAGATTCCCAGGGTTTCGTATTTGTTTTCCTCAATGAATTTGATGAGTTTATCTTGGGTATTCAGGCTTAGTTCTCCTATTTCATCGAAGAATAGAGTGCCTTTGTCTGCAAGGAGAAGCTTGCCTTTTTTCTCTTTTCCTAAACCGCTCTTATCTGTATGTCCGAAAAGCTCATTTTCAATCAGGTCATCCGGAATGGCAGCGACATTTATTTGGACAAATGGGTGATGGTTTCTTTTACTGTGCTGATGGATATACCTGGCAATAAGCTTTTTCCCTGTTCCATGTTCACCGTAAATGAGTATTCTGCCATCGGTCGGGGCTGTTGTTTGGATTCTTTCTCTTATTTTTTGTATGGCTTTTGTTTTTCCTATTAATTTGAATTTTGATCTCATTTCCTGCCGCAGCTGTATGTTCTCTTCTTCCAGTGATTTTTGTTTGAGGGCGTTTTTTGCTGTGAGTACGACCTTTTCCAGAGAAAGAGGTTTTTCTAAAAAGTCATAAGCGCCAAGCTTTGTTGATTTAACAGCAGCCTCTACAGAACCGTGGCCTGTTATCATGACAACCTGGATATTTTCGTCAATATTCTTTATTTTTTTAAGGACTTCTATGCCATTCATTTCAGGAAGCCAAATATCGAGGAGAATGAGGTCATAAGATTCGTTTTTTACATAATCTAAGCCTTTTTCTCCTGTGCTGGTTGTTTTTACGTTATAGCCTTCATCTTCAAAAATCCCTTTCAGGGATGAGCGGATTCCTGATTCATCATCGATGATCAGTATGTTTTTTCCTTTCATATCGGGACCTGTATTATAAATTTTGTGCCTATAGGCTCATTGTCTTCGACTCGAATGATTCCATTATGTTCATTGATGACCTGATTGACAATAGCCAGACCAAGGCCTGTCCCTTTTTTCTTGGTAGAGAAGTGAGGGAGAAAAAGCTTTTCTTTGTCTTTTTCAGGGATTCCCGGCCCTGTGTCTGATATCTCTATTTCGATTTTATTGTACTGTTTGTCGAGGGACGTCTTTATTTCAATTTCTCCTTTCTTGTTCATGGCATCAATAGCATTGTCAATAATATTCGTCAGCGCGCGTTTCATTTGTTCTTTATCCAGTTTTATTTTATTGGGGATGCTGTTATCGAACTGTGTTTGAAACTTTATTTCCGAGAATATGCCTTGAAAGGGAGCTATGGTCTGAGTGATTATTTCATGAAGATTTGTTTCTTTTAAAGTGATTTTTGGCATGCGGGCGAAATTTGAAAACTCATCTATAAGGTCTTTAATCGTCCTTGCTTCCTGAATGATTGTTTTTGTGCTTTCGATTAAAGTCTGGTCAGTGGGGGTTTTTCTTTTTCTGATCTTCTTTTCTATCCTTTCTGCGGACAGCTGGATCGGGGTCAGTGGATTTTTAATCTCATGGGCGACTCTTTGTGCGACTTCTTTCCACGCAGCTATTTTTTGAGCCTTTATCAATTGGGTCAGATCATCAAGCACTATAATCAATCCGGATGTCCCATCTTCGTCCTGTTCTATGTGAGAAATAGTCAGGGAGAGAGTTGTGTTCTGGCTGTTGAAATTTATGGTGATTTCTTTGTCAGAAATTTGATGTTTATTTACGGCGGCTTTCTCTATGTCCCGTACGATTTCTGTGTATTTTAAGCCTTTCAGGACTTCCTTGTAATCTTTCCCTATAAGGTTTTTTCTTTCCAGTGCCAGCATTTTGAGTGCGGAGGGATTGATGGTCGTTATCCTGTCATCGGAATTAATGGTTATGACCCCTGTGGTGATGTCATTTAATATGGTTTCTATATACTGTTTTCCTGATTGGAGTTCAGCTGTTTTCTGTTGTATATGTTCCCTGCTTTCTCTGAGGTCGGATATCATTTTATTAAAGGAATCAATGAACATGCCTAATTCATCGGAAGCAGGGTCCTGAACCTGTATATCCAGATTTCCTTTGGATACTTCCCTGGTAGCATTGGCCAGCTTTTCAACAGGGACTGTGATGCTTTTTGCCAGATGAAATCCTATCCAGCTTGCGGCAAACACCAATAAAAGTGTGATAAACACAAGCATTAAAAGATAGAATGTTTTTACAGGATTTTTTTGGGTCTTGACTTGTCTGTATCTCTTAACATAAGCGGAGACGCTGTTTATTTTTTGGGCATAGTTTTGGGGAAGGAATTTGCCGGCTACGACCAGGATATTACCTTTTTCAGGAATGGGGATGGAGACTCCTCTTCGTATCATCTCCCCGCTTCCCATGGATTCAATGGTGCTGAAGACTTCTCCGAGGTGGGCTCTTTTTACATAATTGCTGTTCATATTGCGGTAGTACTGGAGAGGAAGATCGGGATTCATCATAGAAAAAAGTTCTTCTTCATCCAAGAAGACGCTTATTTCATCTAACTGGTATTCCTTTAATTTTTCTCTTACAAAGTCTATGAGAGGAACCCTGTCATTCGGGTCAGCAAGTTCCTGTGTTTGGATGGCTTTTCCCAATTGTCTCGCATAATGGAGTGTGGTGTCTTTGGTAGTTTGATAGAAGCTTTCAGTGAGGTCGCTGGTGTCATCCAGTATTTTATCTATAGGGGTTTTAAACCATTGTTCGATGTTTCTTGTAATAAGGTCGCTTGCAAAAAAGAAGAGAAGCAGGGTGGGAATGAGTGATAAAGAAATAAAAAATACCAGTAGTTTTGTTTTGAATTTTGAACCGAGCACTTTTCTTTTTCTCTCAAGATAAAGCTTGACAAGATTTCTTCCAAGAACAAAGAGAAGAATAAGAAAGAGAAGGATAACAATGATTTGAAGGAGGGAAAGCAGAATATTCGTTACTGATATAGGAGAGAACTGTTGGGTTCCCCGTATGATCGATTCGATGACGATAAAAAGAATGATCAAGAGAAGAATCGCAGCACCGACTATACGGGAGCCCTTTTTTTTCGAATTTTCCATGTGATTGATAATAGTATATTTTCTTTAAATTTAACAGATTTTATAAAATAATAGTTGAGCGTGTTTCTTTTTCCTTTGAAAAATATTGTTCGTGATTTTTGGATGTTATGCGTAGATTTTTAATAACTTGGCCTGGCTTTCCCAGGGGTTCTCCCGGAATTCCATTAATGCTGTAAGTAAAACCGCCTGCATTGCCTATATGGATAAGAAACTCGTTCTCTGCGGTTGAAAAAAGCTGATCTCCCGGCTGCTTCAATCCTGTGAAATAGAGATTTCCGTCAGTAAAAATTTCTATCCAGGTTTCTTGGTGAAAAGTCATTTCCAGAAGCATCCCGTCACTTGGATTTATTGATTCAAGGATAAGGCTGTGAGTGTCTTCAGGAGACAAAAGCGCTGTTGTAGCAGTGTATTCGTTGATGGAAACTGATTTTTTACTTTTGACCAGGATAAAGATTATGACAAGAGCTGTGATGAAAATTATGAAATAACCAGCTGTCCGGAGAAAGAGCTTGAATTTTCTTGGAACTTCAATTGGTGGCATTTCTTCCCTGGGTTGTTCTTTGATTTCTTCCTTTTTTGTTTGGATGGTATGATGAAAGTGGTCTAAAATTACTTCTTCATCCAGTCCGACGTATCCGGCATATGCTTTTATAATGCTTTTGATAAAGAAGTTGCCAGGGAGCATGTCAAAGTTATCTTCTTCCAGAGCCCTTAAGTATCTGATATTGATTTTTGTAGTGTCTGCAATTTCTTTTAGAGATATTCCCCTTAATTCTCTTTCTTTTTTCAGCTCTTGGCCAAAAGAATTCATCTCTTTGAATTTTATGATATCTTCCCTTGTTATGTCAACATAGAGGGAAGAATGCCAGTACCTGGAAGTTTCTGATGCGCAAAAGTCCGAGCGGACAGAGATAATATGATGAATGGGCTAGGGAAGAGGGACCTTGAAATAAAGGGGTAAGGCGAGTACATTAATACATAAATGTTTGATTTCAAAAAGGCCGTGAAGGCCCAGTTGATGCTGTCCAGGAAATTGGACCTTTTTTGGGACAGGAAGGAAGTAAAAAAAATAGCGGGGGCAGACTGCAGTTATGATTACAAAAACAAAAAAGTCGGCGCTAAAGTCGTTGTTATCGAATTATCTGATTTGAAGATCATTGAGACCTCTGAAGGTGTGGCTGATTTTGCCATTCCCTATGTCCCTGGATTCTTGAATTTTCGTGAAGCTCCGGCCTTGATAAAAGCTTTTAAGGGTTTAAACACAGAACCTGATATAAGCCTTATTGACGGGAACGGCATCGCTCATCCGCGGAGTATGGGGATCGCCTCTTATTTGGGGGTTGTATTGGGCATCGCTACGATAGGCTGTGCTAAAAGCCCGTTTTACCCGTTCACTTATCCTGATAACGAGAGAGGGGCTTATACTCATTATAAGAACAGGAAGGATAAACACGTTGGATACTGTGTGAGAACGCGTACGGGAGTCAAGCCTATTTTTGTTTCCCCGGGACACCGGGTAAATTTTACTGTTTCGCTGGATATAGTATTGAGGTGTTCGAAATGCAGGATTCCAGAACCAATAAGATACGCTCACAGACTGGCCGGAGAGTTATTCAAGAGTCAATGATTCTTTTTTTATGGTTAGTCTGGATTATTCACAAGTCGAGGTTGCTGCAGATGCGAGGCACAGGGTGCAAAGCTGTGGTCCTTCACTGCGAGTACCCTGTAACGAAGCAGATGCAGTGAGATCGGCTTGCCTATATGGTAAAAAAATGGCGATTAAAATGAAAGTTAGAACAAATAAAAATATTTCAGTTGTCATTTTTTTAAAAAGTATGCGTATCCTTGATATCAAAACAAAAAATTGTTCATCGCCATTTTTTTATGAATAGTTCAGGTTAATTATATATTGAGAAACCTGGACAAAGAAGAGTAGCTTCCCGAGAAACCAATCAGACTTCCTCCGATTATAACAGCAAGACACTGGCTCAGGCTCAGATAGCGAAAGCTTATGAGCTCCGTTAAAGTCCCTAGAGAGGCTCCCAAATACAGAGGGAATAGTTTTATTATAATGGCAAGCAGAAGTAAAGAGCACACGCTTCCCAAAAAGCCCAAAATGATTCCTTCTATGAGAAAAGGAGTCCGGATGAAAAAATTTGTAGCTCCGGTAAGCCTTAGAATTTCTATTTCGGATTTGCGTGCCAGAACATTGAGTTTGATTATGTTTGAAATGATAAAGAAAGATGCAAGCACGAGAATCCCTCCCAGGAAAAATCCCACTGCCTTTGACAATCGGCTGAAAGCCTGGATTTTCTCCAGCCAGTCTTTATTGAACTGGACATCATCAACACCGGGCATATTTTTTATATCATTGACAAAGTCGATTGTTTCCTTATAGGAAAGGGCATTTTTTTTGGCAATGGCTTCAAAGGAAGGGGGGAAGGGATTTATCTCCAGGTTGTTAACGATACTGTTCAGTTCGGGAAATTTTTTATTGAATTTTTCCTTTGCTTGCTGAGAGGTAATGTAGCGGACCCCTTCAATATAAGGGCTGTTTTCTAACCTGATTCTGATGGAATTGAGATTTTCTTCAGATATGTCCTCTTCAAGAAAGGCGACAATGGCGAGGTTTTTCTGGATTTGCTTGGCAATGTGTTGAAAGTTGTTCGATAGCGACAGGAATATTCCTATGATAAGAAAGGAAAGACATATTATAAAGAGCGAGAACAGGTTGCGGCCCTTAAACTGCCAGAGGTTTTGGAGGGTCTCTTTTATTGAAAAAATGAGTTTCTGGTGTATCAAAGAGATTCCTTCCTTAAGATTTTTCCTCTGTACAGGAAAAAAATTTTTTCACCATAATGCCTTATCAGCTCTCTGTCGTGGGTGCAGATGAGAACGGTTGTTCCTTTTTTATTTATTCTCTTGAAGAGATTCATTATTTCAAAGGCAAGCTCTGTATCCAGATTTCCGGTCGGCTCATCTGCAAGAATGATTTTCGGGTTATTCACCACAGCCCTTGCGATAGCGACTCTTTGCTGTTCTCCGTATGAGAGGTGTTTCGGATATTCCCACATTTTGTTATGCAGGTTTACCATGCGCAAGGAATAAAAAACCCTTCTTCTGATTTCTTTCTTAGGCACGCCCAGAATTCTGAGTACAATGGCTATGTTATCAAAAACTTTCTTATGAAAGAGGAGACGGAAATCTTGAAATACAATACCCATCATGCGTCTGAGAATGTATATCTTGTGGTCAGGTATTCTGAGTATGTTTCTCTGGTCAATCAGTATTTGTCCCTGTGTAGGAAGGATTTCTCTATAAAATATTTTCAGAAGGGTTGTCTTTCCAGATCCGCTGGGGCCTGTTATGAAACAAAAATCCCCTTTTTCGATTTTCATGGAGATACCGGAAAGAGCCCAATTGGGCCTTTGGTACTGTTTCCATAAATTATAAACTTCAATCATTGCGGTTTTGCGCAGCAGTAAAATAAGTTTTTCTGATGGTTCTATTATATAGGTCTTGGATTTTGAATAAAAGTCTAAAAGAACAGATACATGAACCACCCGAACAGAAGAGCTCCCGCAGTCATGATCAAAAATAGAGATAAGAAGTATTTAATTTGGTCTTTTTTGCTGTCTCTTCTTATTAAGGCAAGTACTGTGCTGACAAGAGCTGCATAGATAATCATCGAGATGAGGTGGCTTTTAAATATCATTTCTTTTTTCCAGACAAGATGTCAAAGGCATCTAAGGAAACCAGGTAATTGAGCAAACCGGCGCCGGCGATATAAGTTGTCCCAAACTCAAAGGTGACATTTTTTAATACACCTGTACCAAAGGAGAATATTCTGGAAGAGAAATAAAGGGCTCCGTAACCCAGATCAGAGAAAAAGGCGAGTATGGTTAAAGGATTCTCAGCTTGCAAGGGATAAATCTTTCCTCCCATGTACAGCCCGAGCGCTGCCATCAGTGAGATGCACAAGAAAAAGGTCACTGCCTTCCAGTATCTTTTTGCCAGCAAATGCCCGAGTCCCGGAATGAACCAGCTTAGTATTAATCCTAGAGTTGCTTTCATTTTCAATTCTAACCTGACCTATTCATAAAAAAATGGCGATGAGCATTTTTTTGTTTTGATATCAAGGATGTGCATGCTTTTTAAAAAAATGACAACTGAAATATTTCTATTTGTTTT
>Ga0190345_1000281_pt1 | contig 17173 bp, 12 predicted proteins | sample 48721334_MG_FD_161674 | JGI IMG/M metagenome (GOLD analysis project Ga0190345, IMG submission 161674) | Hydrothermal vent microbial mat bacterial communities from Southern Trench, Guaymas Basin, Mexico - 4872-13-3-4_MG | ecosystem: Environmental > Aquatic > Marine > Hydrothermal vents >...
CAAAAAGATTCTATTTCTACTTAAAAGAACAAGAATTTAGATTTAGCAACAGAAAATGCCAAAATTTGGCTAAGCTTATTGAAAAGATATTAATTAATTATTAATTTCCTGGGCAAGCCCCAAAATCTATTTGGATCTTCCAGTAATATCTCATTCCAATCAATAAACTCTTCTTGGATAGTTCGGTTGTATTTCTCTATATGCCCATTCTTATACGGCTGTCCGGGATAATTCCAATAATGAACAGTTTCCTTTTCTTTTAAATAATCTCTAAAGAATTTATAGAACTGTGTTTTGCTTCAAATCCTTTTGGTTTTCTTAGTTTCTTGGCTCTTTTTACTTCTTTTATGGTTCCGTTGTGATAAACCTTTTGCCGGTGGTGATAGATTCTCTTTTCTTTGATGATTCTGCCAATAGTGGAAGCGGAACAAACCCTGTCATTCCATAGACATTAGACAACTCACTAACAAAACTTTGTCATTCCCGCGGAGGCGGGAATCCAGTTTATCTCAATGAAGGTTATTTTTATTTTTTATCAATAATCGTCGTTGGTTCAGTGTCTCTAACTTGAACCTTATATTTCTTCTAATCTATCTATAACCAACTACCGTTCCTAAATTCACAATTATTATAGAACTATGCAAAGACAGAAGTTTTTTAATTGCATTCTAAGAAATATCTGATTCAGGACAGAGTCCTGAACCAACATAGAAAAGTATAAACAACGATAGTAATTCTTACATCTAAAACTACAAAAATATAGGCTCTGACGCAATAACAAATACTATCCAAATAACAGTGAGTGCTACAATTATTGAAATGCAAAATTTTAAAATTTTAAAACCAACATTTTTGTCTATCTTTTTATAATTCTGTGAAATAAATCACAGATAAAACCCGTCAGCGAAAAGATTCTGAAACAAGTTCAGAATGACAAATTTTTTGTGTCAGAATTTTGTTTATATGTTTATACAATTACTTCCCCAGACAACACTTCTTATACTTCTTTCCGCTCCCGCACGGACACGGATCGTTTCTTCCTACTTTCTTTAATTTAACCTGAGGCGCAGCTGCGCTGCCCGCTGTTTCATCGCCACCGCTTGCGGCAATATTTTTGTTTTCCATCGGCGATTTAACTTTCTGGATAATCTGTACTTTAAAGATAGCGGAAACGACATTTTCTTCAATCGCGCCAAGAAGCGACTGGAACATCCGGTAACTCTCTTTTTTATATTCAACAAGAGGATCTCTTTGGCCATACCCGCGCAACCCGATTCCGTCTCTTAGGCGATCCATAGAATCAAGATGCTCCATCCAAAGAATATCAATATTGCGAAGCATCACCATTTTTTCTATTTGTCTTGCGGAAGCGTAACCGATTTCTTCTTCCCGCTTATTGTAAGCGCTGGATAATATATCAAAAACCAAATCCGTCGCCGAACTTCTTGCCTCTTCATCCGGCCTATCGGAATTTATAATATTTTTTAATTTGTCTTCAAATTCTCCATTAACAGGCGTTATTTTATGCGCCGTTTCTATCATTCCTTTCACATCCCAATCGCTTCTGTTTTCCGCGCTGTGAACCGAAACAATATGCTGCGCTTCGCTTTCAAACATTTCTAAAACTTTATCTTTCAATTTCAAAAGCTCCGGAAAATTTTCTTTGTTAATTTCTTTGTCCGTCTCTTCTATATTTTCCGTAATTTCCAAAATTTCCCTTCTCTTTTTATAGATCGCTTCTCTCTGCTTATTCATCACATCGTCATAATCCAAAATATGCTTTCTGATATCAAAATTATATCCTTCAATTTTTCTCTGCGCGTTCTCAATAGATTTGGAAATAAAAGAATTTTCAATCGGCATATCCTCGTCAATTCCCAGCTTGTCCATTACCGCTTTCATTTTGTCGGAGCCAAAAACGCGCATCACATGATCTTCCATAGAAACAAAAAATTGGGTTTCGCCCGGTTCGCCCTGGCGCCCGGACCGACCTCTTAACTGATTGTCAATTCTTCTCGCTTCATGCCTTTCCGTTCCGAAAATGCACAATCCGCCCAATTTTTCCACTCCCTCTCCTAATTTAATATCCGTTCCGCGCCCCGCCATATTGGTGGCAATCGTCACCGCGCCCTTTTGCCCGGCATTGGAAATAATCAACGCTTCTTTTTCGTGGAATTTCGCGTTCAAAACTTCATGCTTGATTCCTTCCTTTTTTAACATCTCGCTTAAAAGTTCCGACTTGTCAATAGCAATTGTTCCAACCAGAATCGGCTGTCCTTTTTTATTGCGTTTCTTAATCTCGCGAATTAGCGCTTTAAATTTCCCTCTCTCTGTTTTATAGATAGAATCGTTCAAATCTTTTCTGATGACTGTTTTATTTGGAGGAATGCTTATTACATCAAGATCATAAACCTTTGAAAATTCCTCCGCGTTTGTGACTGCCGTGCCGGTCATTCCCGCAAGTTTATCGTATAATCTAAAATAGTTCTGAAAAGTTATCGTCGCCAAAGTCCGGCTTTCTCTCTGCACTTTGACATTTTCTTTCGCTTCTATCGCCTGATGCAATCCTTCACTAAATCTTCGTCCGGGCATCATTCGTCCAGTAAATTCATCAACAATGATTACTTCTCCATCTTTAACAACATAATCTTTGTCTTTTTTAAATAATATTTCCGCCTTCAGCGCCTGCTCCAAATGGTGAACAAACATTATGCCTCCCTCGCTATAAATATCTTTCATTCCCAACATTCCTTCCACCTTTTCTATTCCCTCATCGGTCAAGCTCACCGCGTTCATTTTTTCGTCAACCGTATAATCTTTTTCTTTCTGCAATCTCGGAACAAGCCGCGAAAATGTTTGATACATTGTGTTTGACTCCGTATCCGGCGCGGAGATAATCAAAGGAGTCCTCGCTTCGTCAATTAAGATGCTGTCCACCTCGTCAATGATCGCGTAATTTAATTCTCTTTGGGATATTTGACTTTTAACAACAGCCATATTATCGCGCAAATAATCAAAGCCAAACTCATTGTTTGTTCCATAAGTTATGTCGCATGCGTACGCCTCCCTGCGGCTGATTTCCTTTAGATTCTCCATCTCAACCGTGACTTCGTTTTCGTCTGGTTTTGTTTGCGGATCAAAAAGAAAAGAAGCGTCGTGCTGAATAGTCCCAACGCTTAGTCCTAAAAAATGATAAATCGGTCCCATCCAGTTGGCGTCTCTTTTGGCAAGATAATCGTTAACAGTCACAATATGAACCCCTTTCCCGGAAAGCGCGTTTAAATAAATCGGCAAAGTTGAAACAAGTGTTTTTCCTTCCCCCGTTTTCATTTCCGAAATGTTCCCTTGATGCAAAACCACCCCGCCGATTAACTGAACATCGTAATGCCTCTGCCCCAGCACTCTTTTCGCCGTCTCCCGCACAACCGCAAATGCCTCCGGCAAAATGCTATCCAATGTTTCGCCTTTTTCTATTCTCTCTTTAAATATTGCCGTTTGTTTTTTTAATTCCCCATCAGAAAACGACTGGAATTTGTTTTCCAGTTTGTTAATTTCATCAACAATCGGTTGAATTTTCTTCAGCGCCTTTTCGTTGGGATCGCCGAATATTTTATTTAGGATTGACATAAATTTTTATCTTTTATCTTTTATATCTCTTCTTCCTGATTTTCTCAAACTCATTTCTAACCCAACTCATTGGCGAGAGATGGAATAATTTTTTAATTATTCTCGCGCCGCGCCTTGTTTTCCTGATTCTCTCGTTTTTATAACTGTTGATCATTTCTCTCAAACCGTCCTTAACATCGTCAATGGATTTATAAATATCATCGCTTTCAGCAACATTCCTAAGCATTTTTTTGGGAAAATGCAGATTAACTTCCGCTTTATAGACCTCGCCGCGTTGATGATGTTTCGTTGTTCTGGCAAGTTCCACTCTCGCTGTAATACTGTTTGAATCCATATTTTCATTTTCAATAAACTTCTTCAGTCCGCCAATTTTTTCGTTGACATACTTCTTTAAATCATTGTGCAACTTTAAATTTGTACCTTTAATGATAATGTTCATTTTTTTGTTTTAGTTGGTTATATATTTTATAATAGCACGCCTGCTGAATTTATCAAGGAGTTAGTTTGATAAAAAGTTATTATTTGCCGATAAAAAATATTAGATATTGGATATTAAATTACTCAATATCCTAATATCCAATATCTAATATTCCTCCCTTATTTATTATCCATTCTACAAAACCAAGAAATTATTCCTATCAGAAACACAATCATTCCCCCCGCCAAAAAAGTATTCTGATACCCAATCCAGGCAATCACGATTCCTCCTAATAGTCCGCCAAGGGCGGGACCGAGAGTGGTAATGATGGTATCAAAAGTCGCCGCTTCTTCGCGGTGGTTTTTTAGTTTCATTGCCAACCATGAACTCTTGCCGCTGCCGACCGCCAGAGAGCCGAGCGAGTCAATCAGCATTACCAAAAATATCGCCAGCAAGTTTAACACGCCGGCAAAGATTCCCAGAGTAACCGCGACAATTCCTTCAACAATTATTCCCCCGCTGATAACCCTGACAGTTTTCAGCCGCTTCATTGCTTTTATTACCAGCAGAGAAAGCGGCAAATAAATTATTGACACGAAAGAAATAAACTTAATAATGTCATTTTGAGAGTAAGATAAATCTTTCAGAAATAAAACAAAAAAGGCGCGATAAACTCCGCCAAGAATTAAGGCGGCAAAAAGCGCGATTAAAACTACAAGAATAGTTTTATCAAATTTTAGGACGCCCAAAACCTTCTTTACCGCTGCCGCGGCTGCGCCCCGCGGCTGCGATAAATCGCCAGATAATGACTTGCCGGAACAGGAGTTCAATCTGCGTCTCAGCCAAGAGGTTAAATCTCTCGACAGCAAAAATTTTTTAACCTTCCCTTGTCTCCTCTTTGTTAGAGAGGAAAGAAACCCGCCTCTATTCCCTTCCGAGAGGAAAATTGAATGGTTATTCAATCTAAAATAAGCGTAAACAGCGTTAACAAATTGAATAATAACGCTCAACAGAAAAACTCCCGTAAAGCCGAATTTCCAAAGTATCACTCCTCCAACCGCCGGAGCGATCGCCGAAGCGTAATAGGGCGCGGAATAAAACCAGCCGAAAGTCTGGCTGTAGTTTTTCGTTTCCGATTTCATCAAAATTAATTTCAAGGACACCAGCCAAGCGGCGGCGGAGAAGCCGAGAATTATTTGCGCCAAATAAAAAATCGGCAGAGACAAATTTCCCACTATTCCCACCGACAGCATTATCAGCGCGTAGACGCCATAACCCAAAATTCCCAGCGAAGCGATCAAAGCGGGCCTGAATTTTTTGAGATAAAAATTAACGATTAGAGACGCGGCGGCGATCGTTCCGTAAATCAGCAAATAAACCCCGCCTATTTTGACGACCGAGAGTCCGATAGAAAGAAGGAACAAGGGGTAGTAAAGCGAGAATAATTTATAGCCGAACATCAGCAAAAAATGGACCACCGAAACATCAAAGGTGGTTTTTTCTATTTTAGGAATCCAAGAATATAAATTTTGATGGTTTTCAAAAATGCCTAACATAAATCTATTTTTATTGGTTGATTTTATCAGACTGGCATACGCGGCCGCGCCAGAGTGTGTTATTTTCTTAAACCCGTTTATTTTTCTAAACAATAACAAACTTCGCTATCGCTCGTTTGTCAGTCCGTTTTGTTCATCTTATCATTTTTCGGATAAAAAAAGAAGAGGGTAGGATTATTCCCGTTCCCTCATTAGTTTCCTTATCTGAACAATATTTTGCTCAGACATTTTGACCCTGCCCGGCACATCATCTTCATGTCTCTTCCAGAGAAGTCTGGAATCCTCCTCCGCATTTAATGCTGCGTCAAGATTGCCCATATTTATCCAGATCTCACTGACCCGATGATGAGCCGCCGCTAAATCAGTTTCAGCGCCAACTTCTTCATATCGAGGAATTACTTCTTTTAGCAATTCGTACAAAGCCATATCCCACCTCTTTTGGGGAATCAAGACAAGCGACACCCGATTGTAGCCATTTTTGCCTCGCTGGTGCATAGCTTTTTGAGCCACGGCAGAATCACCGGATTTCTCAAGTTGCTCGTTCGTTTTGGCGACTCTCCGCAGAACCTCTTCCGCTCTTTCAAGCTCCCCTATATTTGCCAGCGTAATACCGCAAGCATTTAGATTCATTACTTGATTAAGTGTCGCATCCTCAGGTAGAAGATCTTGAGCAAGCCGGGCGTGTTCCAACGCTTTTTCCTTCTCGCCTTTCTCGGCATAATACATACCAAGCCCGGCGTGAGCGCTGGCTGCCGCAATTTTTGTCCAGCCTTCCGATTCTTCATCAACAACATTTCTCCACAGGTAAAAAGCGTTTTCTCTCTCGCCTTTTTTCCAGTAGTTAAATCCTGTCAAAACGCCCATTTCTCCCGCTTCTTGAGGAGAAGCTCTGCTTATTGTCTCCTGATTTTCCAAAATCTCAAGAGACTTATTCCACTCTCCATTATCATAGAGAGAGTGAGCTTTATTTAACAGCTCTCTTACTGTTTTTGCCATATCTATCACATCCTTATTGTGTAACCGGCAAATCCTCCTAAAAGAATTCGCCGGTCCCGGAAATTCGCTGTTTAAAACTTCTACCCTGTCTTGACAATGGTTTGCGCAAAATTATTGATAAGTCCCGCTTCCGAACCTCTCTCAAGAGAGCGTAGAATAAACAACAATAAATTTCCGGCGCTGGTGAATTCTGTCTACTTTACAAAGAACAATCCCAATACAAGATGGTAGCACAGATAAAAAATATGTCAATGACGCGAAAATTACTTTTTCTTTCTTAGTATCATAGTATATACTATGATACTAATTTTTTAATAACAAAAAACTATCATCAAAAAATCTAAAACCCCACATATTCAACCTCCTCCTTTAACTGAATTCCAAATCTATTTCTCACTTTCTGTTTTATCAAACTAATTAAAATCACCACATCCTCCGCTTTAGCATTCCTCGTATTCACTATAAAATTACAATGCTTTTCCGAAATTATCGCGCCGCCTATTTTTTTGTTTTTTAATCCGTCAATTTGCCCAATCAGCCACCCGACGGGAATAATATTATTTTTGGCAATATTATTTAACTCCGGATATTCTTTTATTAGTTTTTTTAAACGCTCATCGTCAACACTCGGATTTTTAAATACGCTCCCGGCGCTTGGATATTCCAGCGGCTGTTTTTCTTTTCTTGATTTCAAAATCTCTGAAATTGTTTTTTTACTTTCTTCTTGATTTCCCTTCTTTAATTTTAAAACAGCACTTAAAATAATATACTTTTTTTCTCTTTTGAAAACACTATCCCGATAAGAAAATTGGCATTGTTTATTGACAAGTTTTTTAACCCCCCAATCTCCCTTATCAGAGGAGCTAATACTCTTTCTCTCTGATAAAAAGGAATTCTTTTTCTCCTCTCCTGACAAGGGGCTATCCTTATGTTCCCTTTCTGGCAAAGGGGATCTATCCTTATACTCTCCCCCTGATAAGGGGAGGCTGGGGGAGGTTCCCAATATCCAATATCTAATATCTAATATATTCACTTCTTCCACAACATCACTCATAGATTTCCCATTCGCCCCCGCGTTATCCGCAATTGCCCCGCCAACCGTTCCCGGAATTCCCGCTACCCATTCAAGTCCGGTTAAATTACCTTTTATGGATTCGTTGACTAATTTGACCAAGGGAACGCCAGCGTCACAAACAATTTTAGAATATTGAATATTGGATATTGGATATTGGATATTTTTATTCGCAATTCGCAATACCAACCCATCAAATCCTTTATCCGAAATCAATAAATTACTTCCCCCGCCTAAAACAAAAATTTTTAATTTATTCTTTTCCGCAAATTCCAGCGCTTTTTTTATTTCATCACTACTTTTCACCACGCAAAAATATTTGGCAGGACCGCCGATTTTAAAGGTGGTGCATTTTGAAAGTGGAATGTTTTTTTGAATTTTGATTGACATTTTTTTTTATTTATGCTAACTTCATAATAAAGTTCAAAAGGAGGCAAGACAAATGAATAAAAAAGAAAGAAAGATCTTAGAGATGGGAATTAGAAATGTTATCTCTTATAAGGAGGAAAAGCTTAGAAGAATAGCGACAGAAGCAGGGATAGAAGAAGTAAAAGTAATGATTGGAATTTTGGAAGATGCAGTTAAGTCTCAAGATTCCGAAATCCTCATAAGGGGATTAAATTATTATCAAGTTATTCAAACAACTATGGCAGTTTTAGAAATCGAACATGACAAGATTGACTCAAGCGAGGAAAAACTGATGTCGCTTGCGAATGAGATTTTCGAAAGATTGCCTACTGAGATTAAACTTGCCATAATAGCAAGAATGGAAGACGAAGAACCGGTGACACGGATATTTGTCAATGATCCCACTTACAATTAGTTGATATTAGAAATATTGGCTTAGATTATCAATCTAAGCCATTTTTTTATTCCTCATCGCTTTCCTTGTTTTGTCATTTGAAATTTGGCATTGACTTGATATTTGATATTTGAACTTTGATATTCTTTAACTATCGCTCTCTCCCAGAGACTGCAAAGTAAAGAGTCTATAATACAGTCCTTTATTTTTCACCAGCTCTTCATGCTTTCCTTCTTCCACAATTTCTCCTTTATTAATTACCAAAATTTTATTCGCGTGCATAATTGTACTTAAGCGATGGGCGATAACAAAAGTCGTGCGGCCTTTGATTAATCTTTTCAGCGCCTCTTGAACTAACAACTCCGATTTAGAATCCAGCGCCGAGGTCGCTTCGTCCAGAATTAAAATTTTCGGATCTTTCAGAATCGCCCGCGCGATGGCGACTCTCTGCTTTTGCCCGGTGGAAAGTTTTATTCCTCGCTCCCCGACTTCCTGATTTATTTTATCTGGAAAATTGTTGGTAAATTCATCCGCATTTGCCGCTTTGATCGCTTGATTTATTTCTTGGTCTGTCGCGTCTAATCTGCCGTAAATTATATTATTCCGCAAAGTGTCGTTAAACAAACTCACTTCCTGCGGCACGATGGCGATTCGCTTTCTTAAACTTCTTAAATCTATTTTCTGAATATCAATTCCATCCAAAAATATCTTCCCGGAGGTCGGAATATTATACCGCGAAATCAAATCCATCATCGTTGACTTCCCTACCCCGCTCTCCCCAACCAGCGCGACAACTTCTCCCGGCTTTACCTTAAAACTAACATCTTTCAAAACTCGCCTTGTCTCGTGATAACAAAAATTAATTTTCTGAAATTCAATTTCTCCTCTGACTTCTTCCACCTTAATCGCGCCTTTCTGCTCATACGGCTCCGTTTCCTCGTCAAGCAATTCATAGCCGCGCTTTAATATTCCCATCCATCTCCTAAAACTATCCACATGCATGCCAATCCTTCTCACCGGAATATTAATAAGCCCTAAATAAGCAATAACGGAAACGATTTGCCCCACTGTTATAATTTCACCCTTAAACATTAAAATCATAACAGTAAATAATACAAAAATCCCAATAGCAAAAAAAGTTTCTTGTAAAAAACCTTCTTTTTTCATTATTGAAAGAAATTTCTTATAATATTTTCTTGTTTCCCTACTAAATAGGAGTGAAATTTTTTTATTCTCATATTCTTCTTTTGAATTTGCTTTAACCGTCTGAATATTAGAAATCGCGTCGTGAGCAAGGCCAAAAGCATTTTCATAGGACTTGATTGTTTTTACGAGATAACCTACGCTCTTTTTGGAGTATTTTAAACCAACAATTAGATAAATTGAAATGTTAAATAAAATTACCAAAACCAACAGCCAATGAACAAATATTCCCATTAAAACCAGTACAAAAAGTAGCATTAATATGTCAGAACCGAACCAAAAAACTATATCCCTTAATATGCCTTCCAAGGCGTCGGACGCTTTAATAAACCGAGATGCTAGTTTACCGCTCCTTTGTTTTTTATGATATTGCAGTTTTAAATTTAATGAATGCTCGTTAAGAAGTAGAATAAAATCATGCATACATTTTATAGCCACTATTCTTCCGCGAATAAAAACATACCTCTTTCCCCAATCTTTCACAAAACTTAAAACCAACCATAAAAACAGAATTCCAAAAATCACCGCCATCGCTTCGCCCGCGATAATTAAATCAACAATTTTTCCGTAAATATACGGAATAATTGCCTCAATCATAGCGGCGAAAATCGCCACGGCGAAAATAATATAAAATTGCCTTTTATACTTTGACAAAAACCGCCAAATGATTTTCAGGTCGTCAATAAGCTCCATAAAAGAAAAAGATTTTTAATTTCACTCCAAAATTATTTCAAATATAGTTCCAAACATAATTTATAATATAGTTTTATACACACTCGGTATCATAGTATATACTATGATACTAACCTATTTTTTTCTTTAAAAATTTTTATACTTAGCTGCGTTTAGTACCATAGTATATACTATGGTACTAAACTTCTTTCCCATTTCTATTCATCTCTATTCACTTTTTAACTTTTCAATTACCGACTTTCTTTTTATTTTCTTTTTGGAATTTTCTTCCGATTTTTCCATCAATTCTTTTACCACATTCTCCGGCCAGAAATATAAAGCGTACTTTTTCTTAATACATTCAGGACTTAGAATTGTTGACTCATTTATTTTTTTGTTTTCTTTTCTTAGCGCTTTATTTTCTAATTTTTCTATTCTTTTTAAAGCAATTTTATATCCTTCGTTTCCATGATTAAACCAACGAGCGACATTAGCAACAGTATTCTTTCCCATCTTCATAATCTTTCTAACTTCATCGTAAGTGAATCCCCTGTCTAACAATTTAGCCACCATTAAGCGGCGAGCCAGCATAATAGTTTCTTGTTTATTCAAAAGATCAATGAAAAATTTCTTGACTTCGTCTACAGATTCTAAAGAGGTAATTACTCCGAAAAATTCATCTAAAATTTCTCTTTCTTTTAACTGAGATAATTTTGAAGGATTAAATTTTGCCATAGTTTTGGATTAGTTATTAAAATTATAGTTGAATGAATTATCTCGCAGTAAGTTGATAAAATATCAGGAAAAGTATAGAAATGTATAAAAAAGTATCAAGAAGAAAAAATCCTCTTGATAACCTCAGCTAATACAAGTATCAAGAAATTTCACTAACTAAAATATCTTCTAAAACACTTCGGTATTATAGTATATACTATGATACTATTTGTCAATTTCCAAAATCTATCCCAAAATCTAAATACTGTTTTAATAATTCGTTACCAATTCGTCTGCCACTTTATAAATATCTCCCGCTCCCATAATCAGCAAAATATCATCTGTCTTAATATTCGCGTCAATCAGTTTTTTCGTTTCTTTTAAATTCCTAGCGTAAAAAACAGAATCAATTCCCAATTTACAATTTCTAATTTCTAATTTCTTTTTGTTTATTCTTTTTCTGATATCTTTAATTAGTTGCAGCGAACCAACATCCTGATCTGAAACTTCTTCCCTTCCAGCCACATCAAATATCTCTGATAAAATCAAAACATCCACGCTGTCAAAAGATTTCAAAAAATCCTGATACAATTTTTTCGTTCTGTTGTGCTGGTGCGGTTGAAAAACGGCAAAAATTCTTTTATCTGGATAAAACTTTCGCGCCGCTTCTATCGTTGCTTTAACCGCTGTTGGATGATGCGCATAATCGGAAATAACCAAAGCATTTTTATACTTCCCCTTTACTTCAAATCTTCTCCATATTCCCGAAAAATTAGCGAGTGATTTTTTTATTATTTCAGCCGAAATACCTAAAATTAATCCTAAGGCAATCACTCCTAAAGCGTTATAAACATTAAACAATCCCGGCATTTTCAAAACAAACTCACCCAAATCTTTGCTATTATAGGACACTTTAAATTTAGTTTTTCCGCTTTCAAATTTAACATCATAACCCCGTAGATTATTAATTTCATCCAAACCAAAAGATAGAATTTGGAATTTATGATTTTGAATTTGTGATTTTGAATTTTGAATTTCTTTGTCATCGCTATTACATATCAATATTCCATCTTCCGGCAAATGTGAAATAAACTCCCGAAACGCGCTTTTCATATCATCCAAATCCCGATAATAATCCGTATGGTCAAGCTCAATATTATTTAGAATAATTATTTTTGGATACAAATTCAAAAACGACCGCTCGTATTCGCACGCTTCGGCAACAAAATATTTGCTCTTTCCAATTCTTAAATTATTGTCATATCTCGGCACTATGCTTCCTACGATTACAGAAGGATCCAATTTTGCGTCATCTAACAAAATCCCCGCCATCGCAGAAACAGTTGACTTGCCATGCGTTCCGCAAACCGCGATGCCGAATTTATCATTAAAAACCAATCCCAGAGCTTCTGGATAAGTAACAGTTTTTATTCCCAACTCTTCCGCTCTTCTTAGTTCTGGATTATTTTCTGGAATAGCCGTTGTGTGAATTATTAAATCTATGTTTTCAGTGACATTTTTTTCCGTTTGGCCAATGCAAATTTTCACTCCCGTTTTTTTTAAGCTATCCGTTATCAAAGAAGGGCTCAAATCCGAGCCGCTTACTTCTTTCCCCTTTTCCTTCATTAATCGAGCAACCGCGCTCAATCCAATTCCGCCAATACCAATAAAGTGAATCTTTTTAAGTTTATTCAGTTCCACTCTCATTAGTCACTATTTATTGTTTACAACTACTTTGCCATTTTAATTATTTCCTCCGCAATTTTTCTGGCAGCCATGGGATGGGCTAATTTCTTTGCCGCTCTTCGCATTTCTATAATTTTCAAATGGCTCTTAAAAATCTCATTGATAACATTCAAAAGAAGATGCGGCTTCAAATTTTTCTCTCCAAGCAAAACCGCCGCCCCAGCTTCGGAATAGTGAAACGCGTTCATTTTCTGTTTATCACTCACGGCTGAAGCTAAGGGTATTAAAACACTCGGTTTTCCAACAACCATAATTTCTGAAACAGTGTTTGCGCCAGCTCTGCTTACTATCAATTCGCAAGCGGCATACGCACTGGCAATTCTCTTCTTGAAAAAAGGAAAAAGATGATAATCGCTCAGATTATAAATATTCATTTTCTCAACCGCTGATTTTACTCTGTCGTAATTTCCAATGCCACACTGGTGAATTATTTGGTAATTCTTTAATAATTCAGGAAGTATTTCCAAAACAAGCTTATTTATTTTTTCAGCTCCTTCGCTTCCTCCCATAATGAGAATTACCGGTTTTTCTTCATTTAATAAAAAATTTTTCATGGCTTCTTCTTTATTTTTTTGGGATATAAAATTTCTTACAGGATTTCCCGTAAAAAACACCTTTGGCGAATCGTAAAAGTCCTTGCTTTCATTGAATGATATCATAATTTTTTTCGCAAAACGGAACATAAATTTGTCTATTAAACTTGGAACCGAATCGGATTCATGAACGATAACAGGAATTCTAAATATCCATCCAGCAAGAACAACAGGTAATGAAACATAACCGCCCTTTGAAAAAATAATATCCGGCATATAGTCAAAAACATAAATTAGCGCTTGAAAAAAACCTATTATGCCGAATGGCAGCGCTAAAATAGGATTGGTCTGTTTTGAAATTTTTATTGTCTTATAGGGAATTTTTGTTTCCTCAAACATTTCCCGAAGAAAATGGCTCTCGGAACTGATCAGCATAAATTCAAGTGATTCCAAATTCGCCTCTTTTTGAAGATTTTTTATCGCGTCATAAACGGCAATAATTGGAGATAAATGCCCCGCTAAAGATTCTCCTGTTAATAATATTCTCATAATTATATTGTTATATTGCTAAATTGCTAAATTGCTCTACCATTATGCTATGCATAACAATTTAGCCATTTAGCAATTCAGCAATATTATTATATCATTTTTTAAACAAAAAAAGAAATAAATAATTTCCTAATATCTAATTTTCTAATTCCTCTTTCTCGAAATATTCAACAAAATCCCTACTCCCGCCAGCGACATTACCAGAGCCGAACCGCCGTAGCTGATGAATGGCAGAGGAATTCCAGTTAAGGGAATTAGCGAAGTAATGGCGGCAATGTTCATTAACGCTTGAAATGTAATCCAGGATGTAATTCCTGCGGCAACAAGCTTGCCAAAATCGTCTTTCGCTTTGCTTGCAATTTTAAATCCTCGCACGGCAAATGCCAAAAATAAAATTATAATAATAACCAAACCGATCATTCCCAGCTCTTCGCCAATTATGGCAAAAATTGAATCCCCGATCGGCTCTGGAAGATAATTAAATTTCTGCCTGCTGTGCCCAAACCCAAGTCCGAAAATTCCTCCCGATCCAAGAGCCAAAATTGCCTGGTTTATCTGATAGCCGATTCCTTGCGGATCAAGTTCTGGATGCAGAAAAACCATCAACCGATTCATCCGGTACGGAGCGATTTTAATTAGAGCAATCAGCCCTAAAATTCCACAAGATATAATCGCGAAAATATGGCTCATCTTCGCGCCGGATATAAAATACATAGTCGTGGCAATCAACGCTATCATACAAAAAGTTCCGATATCCGGCTGCATTATCAAAGGAATTGAAATTATCGCGACTATAGTCGTGAATGGCATCAATGTGTTTGAAGCAGTTTTCAGATTTTTATTTCTCCCTTCCAGCCACGCGGCAAGATATAAAATAAAAGTAAGTTTGGCAATCTCAGACGGCTGGAAACTAATTTCGCCAAAACTTATCCACCTATGCGCCCCTTTTAATCCAAATCCCAAATCGGGAATAAAAACAAGAAACAGCAAAATAACGGTCGCAATCAGTAAAAGCGCGGCGTATTTTTTAAAAATATGATAGTCGCATTTTTTGAACAAAAACAAAAAAGCTATCCCGGGCAAAAATCCATATAAAAACTGATGCGATAAATAATAATGGTTGTACCCAAAATTATTATAGCTCAAAACAACGCTCGCGCTGGAAATCATAATCAGTCCAAAAACGGATAAGAGGATAACTGTGATTAACAAAATTTTATCGTAATTACTGGATTTCATAGAATTATCAGATATTTGTCTCTTTTTGTAAAAATTAGATGAAAATCATATGTATTTCTATTTTAATATTCTCTAACACATAACAAATCATTTTATTAAAACAATTCTTGAATTTTCTTTCATTTTCCATTACCCCATAGCCGATTTGTATATTCGCGTATTCTATGTCGGGATTTATTATGCTGTTTTTCGCAACGCACTGAATTAAAAATTCATTCTTTTCTAAATTTTTACTGGCGCTATATGTCTTTTCTCTTAAAACTAATTTATTTTTCTTAATTTCATAAATTCCAGAGATTAAAGCTTTTTTGATTTTAATTGGTTTGTTTTTGATATTTCTTAATATCAACTGTGAAGCGCTGAAGTTATTCTTCTTATCCCACTCCTCAAAATTTATCTTCTTCTCCTCCCCTAACAAAAGAGAGTTATCTCTATGCTCTCCCTCTGACAAAGGGAGATCGGGGGGAATTAAAGAAGCCGCAAATTCCAAAATATGCAATAACAAAAATGGAATTTGTTTGTTCTGAATTTGCAACTTTGTAAAAAACGGAATTGAACCAACAAGACGAGGATTAATTTCAATTAAATAAACACTTCCACCGCTCACAATAAAATCCAATCCAAATATTCCTTTATATCCCAGTTTTTTTACATAATCGCCAATTTTTTTCGTATAATCAAATATTTTTTTTCTTTGTTCTTTTTTAAGTTTTTCCGGATAAGAATAATCATTTCCGCATGTTCCAAAATTATTTTTATTATAGGAAGAAAATCCGGTAATTTGGAGTATCGGCTTGCTAATAAAAATTTTACCGCCGGCGACACAAGCGTTTACTGTATATGTCTCCCCTTTGAGATATTCCGATAATTTAACTTTTCTGTTTTTATACTTTTTCAATACTTTCGCTAAATCATTTTTATTTTTAATTAAAAAAGTTGAGTTCCCGGAAAAACCTCTTTGAAACTGAATAATAAACTTTTTATTTCTGGAAAAATTTAAAGGATATTTATTTTTTTCTAATTTAATTATTTTGCTATTAGCGTTCGGGATTTTTAATTTTTTTGTTATTTCAACAAATTCAATTTTGTCTTCTAATTTCCTGTTTAATTTCCAATTATTGCCTAAATAATTAAAACCATTATCATCGCATATTTTTTGAGTCATTGGACTTGGCTTGAAAGTGATAATATTCGCTTTTTTGTTTTTTGATTTTTTCTTTATGTGCCTAATTACTTTTTTGCTAAATAAAATTTTGCCGGAGTTTTTTATTTCGTTATCATTTAAACACAAAACAGCCGTTTTATTCTTTTTAAAATAATCAACAACATCTGATTTTTGCGAATAGATTACACAATAATTCTTAATAATTTTTTCTAGCCCAATTGCGCGATTTGGATTTGGGGTGACGAAAAAGACGGGACTAATTTGTTTATCGTTTAATTGTTTTTTAATTTTTTTATAATTATTGATCATTTTATAACTATTAAAAATTTCAAGTATTTAATTGATAACCTCTTTCTGACGATCATCAGAAAGAGATTATGTTTGATGTTTGAAATTAAACAACACTTCAATATTCAATATCCAATTACTAATTATTATTTATTATTTATTATTTACTATTCCATCCACCTCTCTAAAATTCTCCGCTTTATAAATTTCACTTTCATTAATCTTGCCCACTTCATTTCTTAACCTCCCCGACAATATACAAACGACTTTATCAAATTTATTTTTTTCACTTACTTTTATAATTCCCGCAAAACTCGCGCATCCTTCTAAAGAAGTAAAAACATTATTTTTTTCTAAAATATTCTTCGCGCTTTCAGCTTCGTTTTCGCCAACATAAATTCCGCTCCCGCCGCTTAGTTTGATAAGTTCTAAAATTTCTTTCTTTCGTCTCGTATTTTTTATTCCCAACTTTCCCGCTTGAAGGCGAACAAGCGTTTGTTCGCCTTCAAGCGGGAAATTTGTCGCATTACTAAACTCTTTTGCCACGGAAAAAGCTTTTCCGCTCTGCACCGCGTATAATCTTGGCATTTTTT
>Ga0190345_1000318_pt1 | contig 16299 bp, 13 predicted proteins | sample 48721334_MG_FD_161674 | JGI IMG/M metagenome (GOLD analysis project Ga0190345, IMG submission 161674) | Hydrothermal vent microbial mat bacterial communities from Southern Trench, Guaymas Basin, Mexico - 4872-13-3-4_MG | ecosystem: Environmental > Aquatic > Marine > Hydrothermal vents >...
TTTGTACCGAAAGATGAACAGACGGAACCGGGAAAATATTTCCCGTCGGATGAATATTCTGTTTTGAAAGCCAGTCTGTCTCATCGCCGGAAAGATTATGACGGTTTTGTTTCCGACCTGAAATATTCACTTTTCGACCCTGAAAGGGTTCCCATGCCTGTAGTGCCACCGGAGGAAAGAATACTTTCGTTTATTGAACATATCATCGGGTATGACCGGGAAGAGGCGCGAAAGGAAGCAGCCCGGTGTCTGGAATGCCGACTTTGCGAGGAAGCCTGCCCGGCCCATCTGAAAATATCCGACTATATCCATGCCATTTTTGAAGATAAACCCGAGGAATCCCTGAAGAAGATCTATGAAGATAATCCCATACCATCCATTTGCGGCAGGGTATGCATGGCCCATTGCGAAAAGGCCTGTTCATTGAGCATTAGGGGTGAGGCTCTGTCTATCCGCTGGTTGAAAAGATATGCGGCTGATACCGTGAAAGATTTCAAAACCGCCCTGGAATTACATCCCGGCCCGCCTACCGGAAAGAAGGTCGCTGTGATTGGTGCCGGCCCCGGTGGTCTATCGGTGGCCTATTTTCTCCGGTTAAACGGATATGAGGTGAAAGTATACGATGCCCTGCCCGGTGGTGGGGGAACCATGAGAACAGGCCCTCCGGCATATCGTTTGCCGCTGGAAAGCATTGACAGAGATGTGGATTATATCTGTTCACTCGGGGTGGAGTTTTTCTTCAATACCCGCGTGGGGAAGGACGTTTTGTTTGAGGACCTGCTGAAAGAAAACGATGCGGTATTCCTGGGAACCGGATATACCAGGAGCCGTTCCACGCAGGTGAAAAATTATGAAAAATGTGAACTGGCCCTGGCATTTCTGGCAGATACCAAAATTGGAAAACCGAGTAAAGTGGGCAGGGAGATCATTGTCATAGGTGGTGGAAACGTTGCCCTTGATGTGGCCCGGGAGGCCATACGCCTGCAGCATATTCAGTATCCGGGTGAGAAAACAGTGGTTAAAACGGTATCACTCGAAGACTGGGACGAGATGCCGGCTACCGAAGAGGAAATCAGAGAAGCCCGGGAAGAGCATATACAGTTCCATCCGGCCTGGGGTCCGAAAGAAGTGGTGGTGGATGAATCGGGTAAGATTACCGGACTCCAGTGCAGGAAAGTGAAATCGGTATTCAATGAGCAGGGTCGGTTTGCACCTACCTTTCATGAAGATAAGGAAATGTTTATGGAAGGGGATATGATTATTGAAGCCATCGGACAGGTTCCCGATTTTTCCTTCATTCCCGAAGCATTATTCAATAAGCTGGAATTTACGGAAAGAAAAAAGCTGCGTGTGGACGAAAACGGGATGACCTCAATATCCAGGGTATTTGCCGGCGGTGATATTGTGAATACGAATATGGATGCTGTAACGGCCATTGCCGATGCCAAAATCGCTGCCCAGGGAATCAGCCGGTACCTTGCCGGAGAAACGGTTTCTGCCTGAGAAGAAATAACCTTATGCAAACCGGCTGATTTTCTGTTGTTTTTTTCCAAAAAAATAAATAATAAGGACCGTATTTTTTACGTTATTCCATTCAGAGAAATGTGAAACAAACCACCATTCTGCCTATGGAGAAATTTTCTACCCTCGATTACATGTTGCATTGTATGGAAAATCACGAAGAAGAGGAGGAATGGCCCGGGTGGGAGCAGGAAGAAGAAGATTGGACCCGATGGATCAGTCTCCTGGGCCGGATCCGCTTCCGGGTGCGGGATGAGGTACTTGACCGGTTGTTTCTGACCATTTCCAACATGCAGCAAACATGATAACTCCCCGGAGGTATCAGGAAAATAAACCGCAAAAAGTGATTTTTTTGCGGTTTATTTTTTTGAAATATCCGGAAAGTGTAATATTATTGTGATATCAAAATAATATCACACTAAAGATCCAACCATGGAAAGAAACTACAATCCTGTATCTGGATACCTGGCCGTGCTGGGTATGCTGGTGATGCTCCTCCTGGTGGTGTTCGGAGGTTTACTAGGCAACGTGTATTTCATTGTAATTCCCACCGTGCTGTTCATCTTTACCGCCATTGGGCTGCTGGTGGTGAATCCCAATGAGTCAGCGGTACTGGTTCTGTTCGGTGCCTACAAGGGCACTGTGAAAAAGAACGGGTTTTTCTGGGTGAATCCTTTCTTTGTCAGGAAAAAAATTTCTCTGCGTGCCCGGAATTTCGACAGCGATCCCATCAAGGTGAACGACAAGATTGGGAACCCGATCATGATTGGCCTGGTGCTGGTATGGAAAGTGGAAGATACCTACAAGGCGGCTTTTGAAGTGGATCAGTATGAACATTTTGTACTGGTACAGAGCGAGGCCGCCCTCCGGAAGCTGGCCGGAAGTTATTCATACGATAATTTTGAGGACGAGGAAGCGGAGATCACCCTCAGGGCAGGTGGTGAGGAAGTGAACAACGAGCTGGAAAATGAGATCCGTGAAAGGCTGGAAATTGCCGGTATTCATGTAATCGAGGCACGGATCAACTACATTGCCTATGCTTCGGAAATTGCCAGCGCTATGCTGCGCAGGCAACAGGCTACCGCCATTGTAGCCGCCCGGTTCAAGATTGTGGAAGGAGCCGTGAGCATGGTACAGATGGCCCTCGATCAGCTTTCCCATAAGGGAATTATCGACATGGATGAAGAGAAAAAAGCGGCTATGGTCAGCAACCTGATGGTGGTACTCTGCGGTGACAAAGATGCCACGCCGGTAGTGAATACAGGAACCCTGCATCAGTAATCTGTATGGCTAATAAAAAGGCATTTGTGCTCCGGATCGATCCGCAAAAACTGAAAGCCATCGAGAAATGGGCTGCCGATGAGTTTCGGAGCACAAACGGACAGATTGAATGGATTATCGACTGGGCCCTGCGGGAGACGGGGAGAAATCCCCGGAAAAAGACTTCCGGAGGCAGCGGTGAGTAACATAAACAACAAGAATGAAATTCTATGGATCATTTGACGCGAATGAAATACCAGTGTCCCAAATGCGGGGCAAAGCATTATGAAATAGATGAATTCCGGGCTGTTGGCGGTGTGTTCAGCAAGCTTTTCGATATTCAGAACCGGCGTTTTACAACCGTTACCTGTAGCCGGTGCCGGTATACCGAGATATACAAAACTTCCCAGAAGAAGTTCCTGAATGTGGTGGATTTCTTTTTTAATTAGCCGGTTGTCAGCTCATTGATTGCCTGAACCAGGTGGCAGGCCAGAATGCCGGCCGTTTCGGTACGGTATACGGCAGGTCCCAGGCTTACCGGAACAAAACCCGATGCAACGGCCCGGGCTGCTTCATCGGGCGTGAAATCGCCTTCGGGCCCTATCAATACAAGTACGTCATCTCCGGGCCTGATCATCCTGCCGAGGTAGGGTCCGGGCTGTTTCCCTTCACACCAGGCTATGTATTTCTGTATGTTTCCGGAATTCTCTGTCACATGGTGGAATGGAATCATTTCGTCAATCTGTGGAAGAAAAGGGCGGCGGCATTGCTTCATGGCTGCCACGGCGATTTTTTTCAGGCGTTCGGTTTTGATGGTTTTTCTTTCCGAGCGCATACACAACAGGGGAGTGATACGGCTGGCCCCGCACTCGGTGGCTTTTTCCACCAGCCATTCCATCCGGTCGATCGACTTGGTGGGAGCCACGGCCAGGTGCACCGTTCCGGATGAAGGAACCTCTGTGTGCCGATGAAGTACCTCGCAACAGGTGGCCCGGGGATCGGCCTTTGTAATCTGCGCCTCACATAAAAGTCCCTTTCCGTTGGTGATCATGATCCGTTCACCATCCTTCAACCTGAGTACACGTGTGGCGTGATGTGATTCGGTGTTGCTGAGCAGGATTTCTCCCTGGCCGATTTCTTCCTGATAAAACCAATGCATATCTTTACTCCCTGCTACAAAGATAACCATTCTGCATAAGTATATGCATGAAAACCATTGGCGTCATTTCCGATACCCACGGCACCCTTGGCGAACCTTTTATCCGGTTCCTGGAACCATGTGATGAGATATGGCATGCAGGGGATATAGGGTCCGGACAGGTAGCCGACGTGCTGGAAAAGACCGGCCGGTTGCGGGCCGTGTACGGGAATATTGACGATCAGCAGATCCGTTCCAGATTTCCTGCCGTTCAGCTTTTTACGTGCGAGGGGATGAAGGTAATGATCGTGCATATCGGGGGATATCCTCCCCGGTATAACGGGCAGATTCTGCCTTTGCTGAAAACGGAAAAGCCGGGTATCCTGGTAACCGGTCATTCCCATATTCTGAAGGTTCAGTATGACCGGAAGCACAGTCTGATGTATATCAATCCGGGGGCAGCGGGAATGTCGGGGCTCCACAGGAAGAGAACTGCCGTAAGATTCGACCTTGACCCGGAGGGCCTGCACCATATGGAAGTGCTGGAAACTGACCGGTCTGAAGGTTAACAGAAAGGAAAATCAGTATGCATCGGGAACGGGGTCCTATTCTCCTGCCTCACTTCGGCGGATCCTTCGAAGGAACATATCCATTTTCCTGTCAACGGCGATCATATAAATGTAAGGTGTTTCGTTTCCCCGGGTATCCAGGGTTCTCTGCCTTACGTTCAGTCCCGTAAGGATATCGCGGTAGGTATTGTTTGAAGAAATGCTCTGCATCACACCGCGGGTGTATCCGAAATAGTAATAGGTGCCCGGATCAACATCTAGGTAAATATCCATCATATCGCCGCTGCGCCGTTTTTGTATTTCGATGTGACCATCCGTCATCACATTGAGAGGGTTCTGCAGAATATTGCCGATCCCGATTTTCCCTTCCGACCGGTAGGAATTGGCAGCATGGTCCCACCGGAGCTTTACATGGGGAAGCATGAGGGAAAAGTTCATCTGCTCGGGCACATTGTTCAGCACTCCGTACAGGCTTAGTTGCTCCATTACCTGACTTGATTCCGTTTTTCCCAGCAAATGGGTGAATTGTTTCATGACGGTTTGCGAGTTCATATCCAGGGGCGGAAGGGTGGGAATGGAACGGATATCGGAATACATGGTGTTGAGCGCGTCTTCTGCAAAGAAAAAATCCAGTCCCAGCATCACATCAAGCTCGGTTTCTCCCGTTTCCAGATCGGTGGTGATTTCCCCGTAGGCACTCAGTTTGAGCTGACCCAGATTAATACCCAGGTCCAGTTTGCCTTCGCCGTGCAGCCTGCAGTAATTCCTGTCGAAGCGGATCAGGCTTTCAGCAAGTTCGGGGTTGGCTCTTTTTTCGAGCGAACCCACACGGTATTCCCCGCTTTCTTCGTCGAACCACAGATAACCTGAAGCCGAGCTGATGGGTATATCGGAATAGTTTTTCCGGCTGCTGAAGAAAGCCGGATAAATATGGATGGAATCGTTGGCGATGAAGTGGCCGGTATAGATCCTCACATTGTTCATGGCCCGGGGTTCCGGAGGAACGGGGATCAGTACATCGGCCGGATCGATTTGTGATGTGAACCTGATGAAATTCCTGGCAATACCCGGACAGTCGTACTGTGGCCTGGCTCCGCCTGAAAATGTGAGGTATTTACTTCCCGCTTCCAGGGTTACTGTTCCCGCGAATTCAAAATACGGGTCGAGCATCAGGGGCGAATCTTCTGATACGCTTCCTTCGGCTACGGTATGACAGGCCGTATCCACCTTGATATCATTCATCACGATCACCTGGCTGTTCCCGTTCCGGTCCACATAATCGTATTTTCCGCTTCCGAAGTATTCCTTTCGACCGAGAATATCGACAGATGCCTCATATATCCGGTGTTTCAATTCACCTGAAAAAACATGTATCTCGGCATTTCTCAGTGTTTTGATGTGTGCGTTGGCTTCCACGGTAACTCTCCGGTTGTCAGGGATCAGCAGGGCATCGGCCACTTCAATCTGATCCACACCTTCGGCATGCAGGATGTTGTTGCGGGCGTCGAACCGGGTAGTGGTGGCCCGGAATGCCAGGGAGTCCTGCTGCGGGTGTGTTGAGATCAGCCAGTTGATCTTTTTGTCACGCTCTGCCGACAGCAGCGGATCGGCAGCCGATCTGCCCGACGGCCGGTTGGCAAGCAGCCATTCTTCTTTTTCGATGTCCCATTCCATGTAGTTGGTATAGGTAATATAGCGGTTCTCAGGAAAGGAGACTTCCTGCACCATCTCATTCGAACGGAAGATTCCCTGGTTCTGGCTGAGACTGACGGCAGCGTTGAAATTTTCTGTTTCCAGGATTTTCCTCGACCCGTCGGGCGAGAACATGTAAAAACCTATGCTATCGCTCTGGAACCGGTTGGAATAGAAATGATAATCCCTGGATGACAGCCTGATACGATCCATAGCCAGCACCCCGTCCCCGGCCAGATTTCCGGGGGTGAGGGTGAGGATTCCTGTTAAACGGATCTTTCCTGCGTACATGTCAAACGGACTGGGACCGCAGAGGGCCAGGAAACGGTCTTCACCGGGGTACCACCGGATATTGACCGATTCGGAGCTGATTTCCGGCAATCCCTCATTCTGATTCCGGGAGCTCATCTCAAACCGGCTGGCCACGGTGACCATCGAGTCGGGATAGAACATGAATTCTTCGGAATGAAGGGTGGCATTCTGATGGGTCATTCTTCCCGAACCCCGAAGACCTTCATTGCTCATTTCCAGATGATCATAGAATATTCCTTTCCCTCCGTACAGTGGAAATCCTTCTTCCGGTACTTCATGGGTGAATCCCAGAGAATTGTCTTCCTGCATCCGTAGGGTCTGCGGAAAGGCAGGCAGGATGCCTTCCGATTCAAAATTCCCGTCAAATACAACATCTTCCCGTGTAAAATGGTCCAGTTCCCTGATAGTGAACGGATTGATTTCGAAGCGGATACTTTCTTCCCTTAACCTTGTCGTGTCGCCGGGGATTTTGCCCTGGTAATAGACAAAAGCTTTTTTATCGGTGCTGAATATGGGGTATTCCCGGGAACTTACCCGCCCCGATTTGTTATCGGGCCGGTCGATATCCAGTTCGCCGCTGGCCACCTCGATCCTGTTCTTTACTTCGGTGATATGCACCAGGCCTGTTTGCGGATTGCGTTCTTCGAGCCTCAGGGCAATGGAATCGATAGCCGGCATGGATATGCGAAAAGAATCGTAATCAAAATGGAACTGGTGCCCGTAAAAAGTGAATAATCCGGCTTCCACCCGGCCATCGAAAAGAAAGTTCCTGTTCTCCTGCAGGATGATATTTGCCCCTGAGGGTACCAGGGCCACATTCTGGGAATCGCTTAGAAAAATAGCTCCCACCCCGTTGATGGTCAGGTCGGATGTTCGCAGGTCGAGGCTGGCATTGATGTCGGGGCTTCTCACTTCGCTGTTGATCAGGATTACATCATAATCAATCCTGCCCGAATGGGCATCCAGGTAATTATGCAGTTTTTCCTTGATGGTGACTTCGCCGGTTTCCGGATCATAATAGAGAAATCCTTCGGTAGCCAGCAGGATCACCGTTTGCAGCACCTGTTCCACCGGCATCTTCATCCAGTTGGCCAGTTCCTGTACGGGAAACTGTTCGGAATAGTACCATTCAGCAAAACGGTTGATCACTGCCAGCGGGTTGTGCAGGTCTATTCCCTGCAAACGGCGGTAATGGTTTTCCTTGAAATAGTTTACCGACCGGAAACTGGCCTGTCCCATGGCTGAGCCGGGCGCCATGGTCATTCTGATCACCGGTTCGTCGATTTTCCAGGCAAGCTGTTCGAAGGTCATGTCCACTTCGTGCAGGGAATTGAAATAGGGACTGCGGGTCATGATGTTGTCGGTACGAAGCAGGGAAAGTTCTCTTTTTCCGATACCGAATGTAAAATAGATCTCCGGATGAAAGATGGAGTCTTTTCCCATGTAAATGGTTATTTCTGTATTGCTGCTGTTGACCCGGTCTTTCCTGAATACAAAAAAATCTGAAAGGGCTTTCAGTACCAGGGTATCCTGCCGGTAAATATAAATGGTGGCCGGGCTCCTGTCGCTTCCGCTTCCGTTCAGGCGGGCGCCCTGCATGGAAAATCCACCGTCAAAATCAATGTTATCATATAGGTTCTTAACAAACATCCTCCGCACATTGGAGTCAAATTGGGGATGAGTGGCCCTTTCGGGAGAAATGATATTCTTGGTTTTATCATGGAGCACACCCAGCAGGGGGGTGTCGAAATACTCCAGGTGGTGAAAGAGTACGCTGTCAGCAGTATACTCGGCACGGCTCATATCAATCACGTACCGGTCGAGCAGGGCATAAACCGAGTCGGGATGAAACCCGGCCCTTTCCCAGGTGACTTTTCCCTTTGACCCGGTCCACATCAGAGAGAACGGATCATACCGCCCGCGGGTTCCCGTAATCATCGTACTGTCACGCTGAGCATAACATATCAGATCGGTTTCGTCGAAGAGGATGGCCAGGGTATCGCTGAAATCCATCCGGAAATCCTGTGAAGTGGCTTTCCACACAACAGCGCCGGACCGGTTCAGTATTCCATCGGACAGCAGGGCCAGGGAATTTTCAAGAAATTGCTCCACCTCCCTGAGCCTGACGGAGGGATTCTGCAGGGACCATTGAAATCCCGCCTCCCATGCCAGCCTGTTGTGTTCGCCGGTGGTTCCCTGCCTGAATTCCGCCATGATCTGCAGCAGGGTAAGAAAATGCGGCTTCGGCCGTCCCCGTTTTTTCAGCAGTGCATTGAATATTTGGTGAATATTCCGGCGCCAGGCGACATCCCTTTCGGGTGAACGGTAAAAGGCGATGAAATTCTCCACATCAATCATCTCGTCCTCACTCAGATACTTTTCCATGTATTCGTGGAACTGCCCGGGAAATTGCAGAGAATCGGAGGAAAATTCCCTGAACACCTGACCCGGTAATTCCCGGGACATCAACCCCGACAGAAAGAGCAAAAGGAGGAGACACCTGAATCTCATAGAGGAAAAACTTGCTGCATTAAAAATAACAACTGTTGTTATGTATGCAAAACCCTGACCGGCCGGGTGAACAAAAGTGCCATCCATCCGTCTTTTTCATTCCCCCCGGCCTCCAGGTATCCTGCCTGCAGGGCTGCTTGCGTAACCTCCTCGCGGTTGCGGGTAAAAAAACCACTGGTCAGCAGCTGTCCGTCCGGCCGGGTGGCACGGAAATACCGGGGGATATCCTCTCTGATGACATTCAGGTTAATGTTGGCCAGCACCAGGTCGAATACGCCTCTGCCTTCGAGCAGCGATGCATCCCCTGTTACCAGTTCCGTGCGGGTGCACCGGTTGATGTTCAGGTTCTCGAGGGCGTTTTCCACGGCCCATTCGTTGTTATCCACAGCAAGCACTTCCTCGGCCCCACGTTTTTCAGCCAGGATGGACAGGATTCCTGTGCCGCATCCCATATCCAGCACCTTTTTTCCCGACAGGTCCATCTTCAGCATCCCGGAGACCATCAGGGCCGTACTGGGATGATGGCCGGTACCGAACGACATTTTTGGGGTCAGCACGATCTCCACGGGATATTTCTCCTGTGTTTTATGGAAAGGCGCCCTGATCAGGCAGGTTTCTCCAATCACCACCGGGGGAAAATTCTTTTCCCACTCTTCGTTCCAGTTTTTCTCCGCCAGGGTGGATATTTCCCATTGTACCGGTCCTATCAGGCTGGCCAGGTGATCCATGATCTGCGATATCTTTTCGGGCTGAAAGGCATCTGCGGGCATATAACACCTGATCTCGGTTTCCAGTTCTTCGAAGCCCTGAAAACCGGCTCCGGCCAGGTATGCGGTCAGGATTTCCCGGATTTCGGGGCGATTCTGACCGGGCCTGCATATGAGTTCGATATGTTCCAACCTGATTCCTTTTCAGAAGGAACGGGCAATGCTCATAAATTCATCGGCCGTTAGAGACGCCCCGCCGATCAGTCCGCCGTCAACATCGGGCTGGGCGAAGATTTCGGCTGCATTCGACGCCTTGCAGCTTCCCCCGTACAGGATGGGGATGTCGTTTGCCGTTTCTTCATTATACTGTTCTGCAATCATTTTCCTGATGGCAGCCTGCATTTCCTGGGCCTGTTCGGGTGTGGCGGTCTTTCCGGTTCCAATGGCCCATACCGGTTCGTAGGCAATGATCACCTTCCGGAAATCGACCTCGTCCAGCCTGAACAGGGTATTGTCGAGCTGTTTCTTTACTACCTCGAAATGATTTCCGGCTTCCCTTTCTTCCAGCAACTCCCCGCAGCAGAATATGGGAATGAGATCTTCTTCCAGGGCAAGCCGGACCTTCTTGAAAAGGATCTCGTCTTTTTCCCCGAACAGGGTTCTTCGTTCGGAATGTCCGATAATGACATGGGTGGCTCCGGTTGACCGGATCATGGCCACAGATATTTCTCCCGTATAGGCGCCTTCTTTTTCTGAAGCACAGTTCTGGGCAGCAAATTTTACTCCCGAACCGGATGTGGCCTTGACCAGTTCCGATATATGGGTAAAAGGCGGGGCCATGATCAATTCGATATCGCCAGGCCTGTTCTTGATATAATCTTTTGCCACATCACCTGCCAGCTGGAGGCCTTTTTCCAGGGTGGTGTTCATTTTCCAGTTTCCGGCTACAATTCTTTTTCTCATTTTTTCCGGCTTTTATTTGATTAAACAATTGAATGATAACATATTCCATTAGTTTCCGCCGATCCTGATCCTGGGATCGAGCCACGAATATACCATATCCACCAGCAGATTGATCACAATGAATACAATGGATATGGTCAGCACACAGCCTAGTACCAGGGGCAGATCATACTGGTTCAGGGCATCCACCATGATATATCCCAGTCCTTTCCATCCGAAGATATATTCCACAAAGATCACTCCGGCCAGCATGGAGGCAAACCACCCCGAAACCGCCGTAACAACGGGATTCAGCGAATTTCTCAGGGCATGCTTCCTGATGATCCTGCGGCTATGCAGGCCTTTGGCCCGCGCCGTGCGGATATAATCCTGTGAGAGCACTTCCAGCAGCGAATTCCTTGAGAGCTGGGTGATCACTGCCAGTGGTCTGATCCCCAGGGTAAAGGCTGGCAGGATCAGGTTTTTCAGCATCAGATGCCTACCTTCACCGAAATCATCTATTTCGTAAAGGTTTCCTGTGAGGTTGAGTCCGGTGATATCGCCCAGCAGGTAGGCAAATATCCATCCGATCAGAATGGCCGCAAAGAAAGAGGGCAGCGACATGCCGATGGCCGAGATAAACAGGGCCGCATGATCCAGCCAGCTTCCTTTTCTGAGGGCGGCCACGATCCCCATGATCAACCCGGTGATGGTTGCAAAAACAATGGCTGCCGTTGCCAGGATGAATGTGTTGGGGATGGTTTCCCCGATAATGGCCGATACGTTCCTGCCCGATTGGTAGGAACGCCTCAGATAGGGACGTTTCAGCACCAGCCGGGTGTTTTTCCCCGTTCTGGTCAGCGATACAAAAGGAGCATACAGTGCCGTGTCGAGATAGAAGTAATGTTCGGGATCATTAGTGCGGTGCAGCGAGAGGGGAGAAAGATCGTTCAGGTATTTGAGGTACTGCATGCCCACCGGGCGATCCAGGCCCAGGTCCCTGCGGATGGCTTCCAGTGATTTCTCATCGGCCCGCTGACCCAGCAGCATGCGGGCAGGATCACCGGGAAGCACATTGAATAACAGGAAGATAAGAGTAGCTACTCCCCACAGGATGAGCAGGCTGTACACAATCCGTTTCAGAAGAAATCTGATCAAGACCCGGTCATTTTATCGGGAAGTATCTTAATAAAAATTGAGAACAAAAGCAAGCCCGCAAACACACTGAATGCCCACCAGCGGTAGCCCGATTTTCTGAGGGTGTTAAGGCTTTCTGCCAGAAGCAGTCCGGAACCCGGGGCTTTGGAAGGAATGTCCCGTGCACACCACTTGTTCACCACGGTTCCTTCTTTCAGCAGGATCAGGCAGGGGTTTGAGCGGACGATGGTTTTCAGCAGGGTTTCATCGGCCAGGAGGAATGGGTACGACAGTCCCAGCTTTTCTTTTTTCGATTCAATAACCATTTCCGGAGAGGCGGTCAGTCCATAAAACCGCATTCCCCCGGCCGAGGCGTGCCATGACAGCGAGTCGGCCCGGATCAGACTGCTTTCACGAGCTTTTTCCAGATCATAGCTGATCAGCAGAAAAACGAAACCGGGATCGGACAGGATATCCCGGGTCACATCATTTCCGTTCCGGTCGGTTACCACAAAATCATCAATGAGTGGTTTGTATCCTTCGCTTACCAGGACAGACCGGGTTTCTACCCAGGTCCAGGCGGAATCCTGCCACGGATAGTTGTCCAGGGTGAATTCCTGTTGCTTCCCGTCCTTTTCATATATCAGTATGGTTTCGTATTCATCCGTTGGGGCTCCTTCGGGGATCTTCATTTTTTCAGGAATATTCGAACCGATATGGTAAGGCCTGAAATCGATCAGGGGCATGTGGGTGAGCCCGTAAAGGGATACACAGAGTATCAGAGCCAGAGAGGCTGCCAGCAACAGGGCTTCTTTCCAGAGGGGGATAGAAACGGGTTTCTCCTTCCTGGTAAGAAAAGCCATTACCACCGGAATACTGATAATGCAGTTTTTATAGAAAGTTTCCCAGTTGGTCAATACCAGGGCGTCACCGAAACAGCCGCAATCGCTCACCGGGTTGAATATGGCCAGGTACAGGGTAAGCGGCAGGAAAAAGATCATGAAAAGCAGGGCGCCCCACGAAGCTTCCCTGATCCGGAAACCCAGCAGCAGGGAAGCCCCCACCATATATTCGGCCAGGATCAGCAGCAGGGCCAGTTCCTCGGACAGGGGGATCATGAAATCAAGTCGGAAAGCAGTAAAATAATCGGTGAATTTAATGGCTGAGCCCATGGGGTCTACCCCTTTCACAAAACCGGAGAAGATAAAAACGATTCCTGTAATCCAGCGGCTCAGCGTGATCATGAGGTTCTTCAGCATTAGTAATTTTCGTCCTCTCATAGGTCCTTACTCATTTTTTTGGTTTGTTCACTGAATCCGGTTGCACGGTTCATCCGATAATGTTTTTTTGTTTGAGAAGGGCAAGGATTTTTTGGAAAATTTCTTCCGGCTCCAGTATGTCTTTTCCGTTTCTGCTGCAGTCAATACGGATAAAAAGCGGATCGGTATGTACTTCCTGCAGGTATACTTCACGAACCTTTTGTTGGAATTCCAGGTCGGCTTCATGGATATCTTCCCCGCCGTTCAGGTACCCCCGGTCTGAACCGTTCCTTCCTTTTTCCAGCTGGGCGCGGGTAAATTCGAAGGGAACATCCAGGAAAATGCTGAGATCGGGAACAGGTATGCCATAGTGAGAATATTCCAGATTCCGGATCCAGGCAGCCAGTCCCTTTCTTTCTTCCGGATCGCTCAATTTGGCGCACTGAAAGGCAATGTTGGAATAAACATACCGGTCGACCAGCACCAGCTTTTTGTCATTCAGCCATTGATTGATTATTCCGGCGGCATCCATGCGGTCGCCTGCATACAGAAGGGCTACCAGGTAAGGATGCACGCTGTCAAGCGGGCCGAATTCCCCGCGCAGAAACCGGGCGATCAGTTCCCCGTATACAGGGGCACTGGTTCTGGGGAAATGCAGGTACTGGTATTCAATCTTCCGTAGTTCAAAATATTTCAGCATCTTGTGGATCTGGGTGCTCTTGCCTGAACCGTCCAGACCCTCTATAACAACAAAGCTCATCGGGTTGTATTCATTTTTATTTTGATCCCGAATGCAGGCTGATTGCCTGCCGAATTTTCATTACTTTTATACCGGGTATTGTTCCGGAAATATGAAGGGTAAAGATACATTATTTTCCAGAAAAAGGACCCTGAACCTTGGGGGACGGCTCGTCAGGCTTGACTGTCCGCTGGTGATGGGCGTATTGAACCTTACTCCCGATTCTTTTTATGCCGGAAGCCGTACACCTTCGCCGAAAGAAGCCCTGGCAAGAACGGAAACCATGCTGGCCGAAGGGGCCGATATCATTGATGCGGGAGCTCTTTCGTCACGGCCCGGGGCCGTTCCCGTGAGTGAAAAGGAAGAATGTGGCCGTCTGTTTCCTGTGCTGGAGATTATCAGGAAAAAATATCCCGATTGTGTTCTGTCGGTCGATACTTTTCGCTCGGGTGTGGCCATGGAAGCCGTCAGAAATTTCGGGGTGCAGATGATCAACGATATTTCCGGCGGCAACCTTGATCCCCGCATTTATGAAGTGGTAGCCGAAGAAAAGGTTCCATATGTGATGATGCATATGAAGGGAAGTCCCGAAAACATGCAGCAGCAAGCGGTGTACGACGACCTGATGGGGGAGATCACCGCCTGGTTTTCCTCCCGGATCAGGAAACTCAGGGAAATGGGGGTAAACGATATTATCCTCGATCCGGGATTCGGATTTTCCAAAACCCTCGATCATAATTATACCCTGATGAACAGGCTGGATGAACTGGCGATATTCGAACTGCCTTTGCTGGTAGGTGTGTCGCGCAAATCGATGGTATATAAGCTGCTGAATATAACCCCTGACGAAGCCCTGAACGGAAGTACCGTGCTTCATACCCTGGCCCTTTGGAAAGGGGTAGATATTCTGCGGGTGCACGATGTGAGGGAAGCAAGGGAAACCCTGGCTATCGTGGAAAGGGTAAAACAGGGATGAAGCTGTTCTTCGGGGGTAGGGTATGGGAAAAAAAATTAGATTTGTAACTGGATTGCTTATTGAAAAACCTCTGGCATGATCCCGGCTCTGACCGCTTTTATTACTTTCCGCATTCTCGACCTCATCGATATCCTTCTCGTGTCGTTCCTGCTTTACCAGATGTACAGGCTGATCAAGGGAACTGTGGCTATGAACATTCTGGCAGGGATATTTCTTGTGTACCTGGTATGGCTTGTTGTGAAAGCCCTGAATATGGAACTGATCAGCACCATCCTGGGACAGTTCATGGCGGTGGGTGTGATTGCCCTGATCATTGTGTTTCAGCAGGAGATCAGACGTTTTCTGTTGATCCTGGGTACACGCTACCGTTCCAGACACGGCCTGTTCCCCGAATGGTTCTTTTCATTCAGTGGGGAGGAAGAACAGACGGTACCGCTGAATCCTATCCTGGAAGCCGTGGAGAATATGTCGAAAACGAAGACCGGGACACTGATCGTAATTGCCCGCCATTCGGAACTGACCCAGATCATTGAAACCGGGGTGAAAATACACGCCGAAGTATCGGCCCGGCTGCTCGAGTCTATTTTCTTCAAGAACAATCCCCTGCACGACGGGGCGGCTATTGTGGTGAGGGATAAAATTGTGGCGGCCCGCTGTATCCTTCCTGTCACCGAAAACATATACCTTCCTACCCACTTCGGGATGAGGCACCGGGCAGCGCTGGGAATGTCGGAAAAAAACGATTCCCTGGTGATTCTTGTATCGGAAGAAACGGGTCACATTGGATACGCCGTCGACGGGGAAATCTTTGCCGCCCTGGAGATACCCGAACTGAGACGACGCCTGGAATCTGACCTGGCCGGAAATAAAAACCATACATCCATTTCTTCTTCCTGACCTTTATGGAAACACGGAAGGATTTTTTCAATATCAGACTGATCGATTAGGAAAATATCCGGATCACACCCTATGCCATTCTGGAGCTGATCATTATTCTGGCTGCGGCCTGATTCATCGCGTTCCTGTTCCGGAAGCTCATGAACCGGCAGGTGGTAAGTCGCCGCATAGACATCGGCGCCTCGCATGCCGTAGTTAATCTGTTGAAGCGCCTGGTATGGATACCGGGTATCGGCCCGGCACTGGAAAGTATCGGCGTGAAACTGACCCTCCTGCCGGCCGGGTCGGCTGCCCTGCCGGCGGGAGGGGGACTCGGACTGCAGCAAATTTCCCAAGGATATCATTTCCGGTTTTTGCCTGCTGTTCGACCGCAGCATAGAAGTTGGGAATGTGTTGGAACTTAACAACCTGGCGGGAAGGGTGCAGTTAATCGGACTGCGTACAACGCGCATCCTCAAGCGCGACAACATTACCATGATCACTCCCGATTCGGAATTCATCAAGGGGTTTGTGATCAACCGGAGCAGCATGGATGAACACACCCGCTTCCATGCGTATGTGGGGGTGGCCTATGGCCCGGCATAAGGTGGAAAGGGTACTGCCGGAATGTGCCGGGGAAAATCCCGATGTATCCGATCG
>Ga0190345_1000322_pt1 | contig 16184 bp, 15 predicted proteins | sample 48721334_MG_FD_161674 | JGI IMG/M metagenome (GOLD analysis project Ga0190345, IMG submission 161674) | Hydrothermal vent microbial mat bacterial communities from Southern Trench, Guaymas Basin, Mexico - 4872-13-3-4_MG | ecosystem: Environmental > Aquatic > Marine > Hydrothermal vents >...
ATGCCCAAAGGATTTGTTATTATCCGCTACGGCAGTCGCATGAGTTGCCCAAATTGGAGTCCCGGTCGAAAAAACACCAAAACCATCAAGTTACCTGGGAAGGTAGAAACCGTTTGTACCTCTTCGCCAATTCCCAAAGGATTTGTTGTTGTCCACTACGGCAGTCAGATGAGTTGCCCAAATTGGAGTCCCGGTCGAAAAAACACCAAAACCATTAAAAAAGTTCGTTAGGAACGGCGATGCCTTTCCCTTCTCTTTAAAACTAAACCTGACAGGTTTTAAAAACCTGTCAGGTTTGGCTACTACCGCTTTTTCTTGAGCATTTTTTTTGTATCAGGCCCGACAGGTAGCCAGTAGTCATAAGAACTCAAAATGATACTGTCTTTGGCGCGGACTAATTTGGCTGTCACATAAACCGATTCTTTACTTGCGGCATAAGTGCCTACAACAACGGCATACGCATCATGTTGAAAACTAATTTCGCGTAATTCGCGTGAGAGGACTAATTCACCCATCCGCGCTTGAACAAAGATGCGGCTCGTCCGCATCTTCATCTCAATCATTTGATAACCCTGTTGGGCGATGCGTGAGCCAATTTGTTCAGCAACCACTCGTCCAAAGGTAGAAGATTCTTGTAAGTTGTCAATATTGACAAAACTCGTCACCAAAATGGGTTGTCTTCTATAGATACCCTCTTCTCGGGGTTGCAACTGACTAATGTCAGTGATACCTGCCAAGAGCGCGTCAGCAGCTTCGTAGCTCGCATTAACTAAATTAAAGTCTTTCCAAAACAAGGAACACCCTGTCAACAACGTACAGAGCAAGCTTACCGTGAAAAAAGAACGCGTTGATTTCATCTGTGATTGACCAGTTGATAAGTTTTGGTGCCGTTCTCGTAATGATCATGATCGCCATCATTGACGTAATAAATGCTAGAGTCTCCAAAAACGTATTGTTGACCCATTTTGACTTTGGTGGAGATAATGACTTCGGTATTGGTTTCACCGGGCAACATGTAGTCTACGGCCGAATTGATATCCAAAGCCAAACCAAAAGGAATCGCGGCCAATTCTGGATGTGCCCAATAATCGACCGCTCGGCCAATCACCCACACGCCGCCAGCTAAGGCGCTAAATATGCCGGGCGGCGGATAAGTCAAGCGACGATCTTTATGGTGAATGACTTGCATATCGTACTCAACAACCAAGTTATCGCGGCCGTAGCCAGCATCGCTCAAGACAACGAGTCCTTTTTGTACCAGTTTGCTGGTGAGCAAATGGTAAAAGGCTTTACCGAAGGGAGTCTTTTCTTGGGCATCGGTAAATTTGACAAACAAAGAAGGTTTCACAACCGCATTGGGAAAGGTGAGCTTTAACGTTTTCTTCAGTCGTCTGGCAATGTCGTCAGCCAACACATTCCAATGGTGTGCGCCCTGCATTTTTAGTTGCGCCGTTATTGGATAAGATGTGGCTACCGGTATAGGCCTTTTGGAGCAACCCGCCAAGACTAACAGCCCGATGATTGCTACTAGCAAATATCCTTTCATGGTACGCCCTCCAGTTTAAATCAAGGATTTATGCAAATTAAGAATGAAAAATGAAAAATGAAGAATGAACAAATACTTATAAAATCACTTTCAATAAAGACGTTTTTATAAGTCATTGATTTTTTATGATTCAATTCAACCCTTAATTCGCAGGATTTGTTTTCAAATTAAATCATATTTTTTAACATGATGCGAGTTTTTTTGAGAGTTATGCCGGGTGGATTACGCTGCGCTAAGGAACCCTACGAGCTTCCCAACTTCCTTTGCTGGAAAAAATTTTTAAATTATTTAAGATTAACAATCGTTTACAAAATCCGTTGTTATGATAGTTTTTAATTCATTGAATTTTATATTTTAATTTGCGCTCGCCTTAATGGTAACAGATGCACCACTTGCCCCCGCTTTTTCTTAGCCCCTCGACTGACTTGTTATCAAGTCATTCCCATTTGTACAATCTCGCCCAACAGTTGAGCCAACGCTATCACGCCCACCGCGTCACCAGTTTGTAGTAGGCGATTTATCGCCTGAAACTAGAAAAAATATCCCGTTTCCAGTTTGCCGTTTGTAGTATGTAGTATGTAGTATGTAGTTTGTAGTAGGCGATTTATCGCCTGAAACTAGAAAAAATTTCCATCTGTTCATTCGCAATACCGCTTTCATTCGGCCGAAAGGCCGCTTTTTAAAGCGACAAATCAATAACTTAGGTACGATTACGGCTTGATTTTGCGCTATTGCGTTTATTCCTAAAAGAAGTTGTACTTTCAGTCTAGCGTTACTGATAATATATGCACCACTTGCCCCCGCGTCACCAGTTTGTAGTAGGCGATTTATCGCCTGAAACTAGAAAAAACCTTAGTTTGTAGTAGGCTTGTAATCGCCCACTTATTGTCAATAATTAATATCAATTGATTTTTGATATTAATCAATTGATTATAAATAATTAATTGATAACACCACTTTTTTGACGATTAAACCCTTAACATTAATACGTGAATAACGCGTTAATTGTGGGCCATAGAATGATATAAGTCAGTCAAGGTTTTTTTAACGGATTGATTTAAAAGTCATTATAATTAACATGATTTCGACTTTTCAAGTTATAGAAATTTAATATTAATCAATTGATTGAAAATCATTAATTGATAACACCACTTTTTTGACTATTAAACCCTTAATATTAATACGTGAATAACGCGTTAATTGTGGGCCATAGAGTGAAATAAGTCAGTCAAAGTTTTTTTAACTGGTTGATTTAAAAGTCATTATAGTTAATGTGATTTCGACTTTTCAATAAGCGATCTAAATTTTATATTAATCAATTGTTTGAAAAGAATAATTATTAATTGATAAAAACACTTTTTTGACGATTAAACCCTTAATATTAATACGTGAATAACGCGTTAATTGTGGGCCATAGAGTGAAATGAGTCAGTCAAAGTTTTTTTAACGGATTGATTTAAAAGTCATTATAAATAACGAGTTGATATAATTAAAAATGAGTTAAGTCACTGAGATTTAAAGTCGAGCTCACGAAATCCGTTTATTCCCAAAATCCGTTGTACTTTCAGTCTATTTTAATTTGCGTTAGCGTTACTGATAATATATGCACCACTTGCCCCCGCTTTTTCTTAGCCCTTCGACTGACTGGTTATCAAGTCATTCCCATTTGTACAATCTCGCCCAACAGTTGAGCCAACGCTATCACGCCCACCGCGTCACTGAGGCGGCGTTAAAAACCATTGGATTGACATTGTGGCAAGTTTTGGACGTAGACGCAAGTTTGCCACCACAGGCGCTCATGATTGAGTGCCACGACAACGCCATAGATAGTTTACCGTGGGAATGTTTATATCATCCAGAGCTTGGTTTTTTGGGCAAACATCCTGATTATACGCTCTCGCGCCGTGTGCGAGGCAATATACCCCAACCACCAAAAGGCCCACTAAAAATATTGTTATTAACGGCCCAACCCGAAAAAATTTCTTACCAACGGGCGCGTCTCGATATTGAAATCGAACAACAACAACTATATACCGCCCTCATGCCTTTTATAAGTGCCGGATGGGTGCGTTTTTACGCGCCGAATGATGGGCGCTTTAGCACGTTTGTAGAATTGTTACATAGCCAGCCTTGGCATCTAGTAATACTTAGTGGACACGGTTTTGTCCCAAAAACAACTGATGCGATTGCTAGAAGCGATAGCAATCGTCTCGATGAACAGTCAATAAGTTGTAAAAGAAAACAAGCACAGGCCTTTTTTGTCTTTGAAAGCGAAGAGGGGCACGGTGAATTAGTCGCCGCACATACTTTAGCACAAGTGTTCAACGGAACGAATGTGCAATGTGTTGTCGTAGCGGCCTGTCAATCGGCCCAATCAAATATTAATGGTACCGAGGCAAGCTTAATTAAGCCAATTGCACGGGCCGGCGTGCCGCATGTCGTGGGAATACGCGAGCCGTTAATAGATAGGGCCGCTACAGTATTTGTGCAAACGTTGTGTGTTGCGTTGGCGCAACGGGAACGAGTCGATGTGGCCGTACAAAAAAGCCGTCGTGCCATGACGCAATTGTTAGCGTCTAATGAAGTGTGGCGCGATGTGGCCGTTGGGTGCGGCCATTCTGACGCAAGCGTGGGGCAATGGTGTTTGCCCACGTTGCTCAGTCACGATCCGGCCCAACCGGTAGTCGATTGGCATTTTCGTCCAAAGCCGAGTAAGCCTGATCCGCTGGGGAGTCAAATTGCTTTGCCCAATGTATTTATTGGCCGTCGCCGAGAATTGCGGACTTTGGGAGAGGCGTTAGCCACCGGGAAAATACGGCGATTACTTATTCGGGGGGCCGGTGGATTGGGTAAAACGGCCCTCGCTGGCCGGCTAGCGATGACATTGGCACAACAAGGATATCGAGTGTTGGCGTATCAGGCGGGTGGGGAAATGGGGTTTATTGAGACACTGGCGCAAGTGTTAGAATCTCTTAAAACCAAAACGGAGTTTTCCCAACACACCGTCGGCCCCTCTATCGAGGTGAGTAAGGATCAGTCCCGTCTGGCGATGGAATTTCGGGATGTGTTTTTTGAAGCACTCTTGGCAAAATTGGCACAAGGACGATGGCTATTATGGATAGATGGCTTGGAGTGTGTCCAAAATCCTCGCAGCGGGGCATTAACTGATGAGTCTCTCCAAATCGCCCTTGAGATGTTGTCTCGGTGGGAAGCGGCCGATTTGCGTATTTTACTAACTTGTCGTTGGGATATACCTCAAGCCACAGACTTTTATGATTATCGGCTCAAGTGCCCTAACTTTAGTGATTTTTCGCGCTATCTCCAACACTTAGGTTTGTCCTACCCATTTCCACAGCTATTGACAATCTATAAAAGACTTGGTGGCAATTTTCAAGCAGTGCAATTGTTACAAAGTATGCCGCCTTGCCTTGACGCGCCCGGTTTAAACAAACAACTGGCGATTGTCCGCCGCTACTTACAAGCCTATCAGCGATATCAATGATCAGTTATCAGGGATAAACGAATTAAGTACAACGAATTACGCGAAGTACAACCAATTACGCGGATAAACGAATTAGCCTCTTGCAACTTATCTTTAATAAGAATTGATATTAACCGGTCATAAAAATCCAACTAACTGAATTTTAAATGAATTTAACGTGTCAACGCGTAGGCCCTATATGTGTTGGATTACGGCTTATCTCCAGTCCCCTTTGAGAGGCGTGTAGGGATAGGGGATAGGGGTGTAAGGGGTGGCTTGCTAAAAAATTTATTTTTCTGAAAATCTATAGGATATCCAAGCCAGGGGCGGTGCCCCTTTTTATATCAATAACCCGCTATAACGGTAAATAGGAGATAATATCTATGAATATCAATAGGTTGCATAATACCAAACTGCTTGACTCTTTAGGCTCATGCGGAAATTTATTTTTGAACTTCTCTTAACCATTTTATAGCTGATGGAGGCTACCTTAGGCCTGTGCCCACTAAAATCAAGGATGAACCGCTTGCGGTTGAGGCTGGTTTTGTGGTTGAGAATTGGTAGTCCGATTTAGGTGTTTGAGAAAATATCGGATTGTGTTAAAGTTAGTTAAGACCATTAAAAAATGGACTTAAAACACACCCCTAAATTCCCTCTCGACATGGGACTTGCCGCGGTTTGGCTCCCTTCTTGAGAGGCGCTGGGGGAGTATAAAAAGTCCAAATCCTAACCGTTTGCAGTATAAAGAGGATATCGAAAATACATTGATAACAATGAGATAGCCTATAGAACCTGTCAGTTACCGTTATAGCGGGTTATTGTTTTTTAACAGGTGCGCCAAGGCATAACTATGCCAAGGCCACCACCATCACAACTAAACCTTCATAGGAGGTTAGTCATGTCTAGTGATAATTAGACCAGAAGATTCGGGGTAGAAATAGAGTTTTTCTTTCCAACAGGGAGAGAAATTGAAGGTGTCATAAACCAAGGGCGGGTGCCACTTTGGGTTAGTCCCAGTAAATTCCCGGCCGGTGGTTCGTCTTATCAGTATGACCTATATGGCAAAGAGTGGAAACTCACCACCGATAGATCGGTCAAAAATCATGATGGCACAAATGGGTTTGAAATTAGCTCACCAATTCTCCAAGGAAAAGAGGCCTTTGAGCAAATTGCTCATGTCCTCAATATGCTGAAAGAAACGGGTGCCTTGGTTGATAGCCGTTGTGGTTTACATATACATATTGGAGTGCAGCCTGATTTGAAATTACCGCACTTCAAAAACCTCTTAAAACTCCAACTGAATTTGGAAGATTCTTTTGATTATCTGGTTGACGCCAGCCGTCGCTGCGATAATCCTCACTGTAACTCCAATCTGTCACCGTTCTATCGTAAATTCATGGCGCGTTTCGCAGACGAACCGACCGCTCTTTGGACAGTAGATGGCCGTGCTAAGCTTGTTTCACAAGCTGACACGTTTATTGATAATGCCTCCAAATTCATGGATTTAGTTTTCACCCGTCGTCTAAAACTCAATATCAGTGCCTTTATGATACACGACACTATTGAGATCAGACATCACCACGGTACCCTAGACTACACTGAAATCGTTAATTGGCTTCAATTGCAAATGGCGTTAGTAGAAAAAGCCAAAAGTGCCAATGAAGTCAAACCCGCCTCTGAGTTTTTTAACGGGCCTCAAAAGGCCTTCACGACTTTGGCAGTCAATAAAGAAGTCGCGGAATACTACTTAAAGAATAAGTCGTCTTGAGGCTGACGGGTACTCTCGCTGAGAGTACCCGTTTTCTACCTGTAGGTAGTCTTATTAAAATTTCTATTTTTTACGGATGTTTAAAAAATGTTGCGTATTTACGTTAAAATTGAAGACTTATTGTTAGAAGGTGAAACTTATCAGCAAATTATGGAAGAGTTACGGTTTCACGCTTTTGATTCAAAAAAAGATGTAGAAACGTATGCAAAAGAATTAGCTAAACGAGTCCAAATGCTAACGGGCGAAAAAATTAACATGCCCGTTTTCAGTTACGAAACACTGGTGAAAGAATTGATTCGTATAGGGATATTTGAACAAGCATGATTGTTTTTCTATTCTCTACGGAGGTTTAAAAAATGTTGCGTATTTACGTTAAAATTGAATACTTATTAGAAACGTATGCAAAAGAATTAATTAAGTACAACGAATTACGCGGATAAACGAATTAAGTACAACTAATTACGCGGATAAACGAATTAAGTACAACGAAACTTCGTTAAGGAACGCCTATTACGCTTCAACAATCAATCCGATACGAATAGACTTTTGCATTATTCAACCTCAAGCATTTCTTCAATTTGACCCATTGTCCAAACTTGGCCGAGCATGTAATCTTCAAGCCATGCTTTGACGTTGCGGATATTACGAATCGGAGCAAATTGGGTTGCGTGTTCTTTATCACGGTAAGCAACTAATACTTGTACATATTCTTGTTGATAGGGATCGAAATGATCTAGAAAATCAGCATTATGTGTTGTGATAATTAATTGTGTGTGCCGCGCGGCTTCGTGAAGATAGTAGGCCAAACGACTCAACATTTTAGGATGGATTGACCGTTCAGGTTCCTCAATACAGATAAGTGGAACCGGATTGCTCTCACTCAGTACCGTCAATAACGTCAACAATCCTACGGTGCCATCAGATAAATTATCCAAACTAAAAGGTCTCAAACCGGCAAAAGGCAATTCCTCCACCTCTAAATGGACTTTGTACAAGTGTCTGTCTTTCATTTCCTCCTTTCTAGTGTATAAATCAGAGAGATTTAAAATCTTACTCATTTCTTCTTGGATATAGTTGAAATCAACTTTCCTTTCCTGACGCAGATAGTGCAAGACATTAGACAAATTACCTCCATCTTTCCCTAACCGCGAATGTTTTGATAAGTTTGACCAATAAACCTGAAGACGACGTGCTTCATCCGGCACAATGAAAGAAAAACGCCCAATCTTTGATGTAACCTGCGGCAGATTTCACGACTTGGAAGGCGGTACGTGCATAAGAATGTAATGCCAAATCGTAAGCTTTTGGGTGAGGGCAACCATAAAGGATTGCCCCTACATTACATAACGGTTTGTAGGGGCAATCCCACGTGCAAAGCCCTTAACTTAATGGCATTGGGGCTTGCCTGGGGCGATGCCCCAGGCTTTATTAATTCGCCCCTTTGGGGCTTGCCTGGGCGGTGCCCCAGGCTTTATTAATGATTGCTTCAATCAATTTGATAACCTGGCCCTCAACAGAACTCGGTTTTATAAAATGTGACTGCATATTCATAAAAACTGGCCCAATCAATTTGATAACCTGGCCCTCAAAAAGAAACCTTAAGCCAAACGTTAGTTTGGACGACTGCCAAACGTTAGTTTGGACGACTGCTAAACGACTCCTGCCAAACGTTAGTTTGGACGACTGATTACGGTTCACTGACAACACAGCAAGTTGAGTTGCCTTCGCCAGATGATGAGCCTTGCCAGTTGCAGATATGGATGGATTCGAGCTTGTCAGCCGGTGTAAAATTGAGCATTTGCGAGTAGAAGTAGAACTCGGCTTCAAGTGCTTGGATGATATTCTTAGCGATGCGGAGGCCATGTTGTTCATGAGGAAAAATCATGCAAGCAACGGGAATACCCTGTTTCTGGAGTTTTTCGACAATCACTTCAGTCTGATTCGGAGGTACAACCGGATCATCAGCGCCTTGGAAAAATATCATCGGTGAGTTGAGCATATCTGAGACATAGTATGGTGAGCGTAATTGGTACGTTTTGACTGATCGTTCGGCCGGTTCTTTGCTCATCAGTTCTTCAGGTGGCTCTGCTCCAACCAGTTGGTCGATATAGTACTTCTCAAACTTATGAGTACCGGCGTAGAGGAGAAGCAGATCGGATATTCCAGCAGTACTCGCACCGGCCTTAAGCAGATTGGTGCAGGTTGCTAAAACCAACGCGAGGTAGCCGCCAGCACTGGTTCCGCGTGCAACGACGCGCTCGATATCAATCCGATTCTCCTTTGCGAGAGATTTCGCCACGTTAATACAGTCATCGCGATCGTAGATTCCCCACTGTTTATACAGAGACAGCCGATATGCACGACCAAATCCGGTACTACCACGGTAGTTGATATCAACAACACCGAATCCTCTACTGGTAAAATAATGGATTGCTAAATTAAGCGTGGTTGAAGCCGCTCCTGTTGGGCCGCCATGCATCTTGATAAGCAGTGGTGGTAATTCCTCCTCTGGATCAGGCCTCTCGTAATCGTGGTTATAGGGTGGATAATAGAACGCATGTACCATCTCTCCTTCGTTTGCCGTTTGGAAGGTGATCGATTCATATCCTGACAGGTTTTGTTGGATATCAGGATTAGGCATATTCGGTGTGGAAAGCATTTCAACCGCGCCAGTGATGGGATCGAGAGACAGGATTGTGTGTGGTAATCTCGGCCCGCCAGCGACGAAAACCACTTTGCCTTGGAGCGTTTGGACATATTCGATCTTGGTTACCTCGCCAAACTGTTCTTCTAAGTTGATATTGAGGGTTTTAAAATCGAAGTTCTCCAAGTTAATGGTTGCCAAAGCCCAGATTCCGTCTTTGGTGTAAGTACACACGATCTGTTTTTCCGATAGGAACGTGTAGGTGGATAGCCCAAGCACCCATTGCGGAGTGCCTAACTCGGCAGTTTTGGGTGCTTGACTGGACACGAGTTCGATCTGTTGACTGGCGAGTACATAGCGGTAGAGGCTCCACCAGCCGTCGTTGCGATCGGAGACAAAATAAAGAGACTGGCCGTCTGGAGACCATTGCGGTTGAAAGATCGATTCACCTTGTTGGAGAGGCACGTTGGAGTCGCAGGTGAGCCGGCACTTGCTGTTAGGAATGAGCAAGCCATTGTCGTCAAGTTCCGCCAGCCACAATTCACTGTTGTCCCAAGGCATGTGCGGTTTATTCCATCTGATCCAGGCTAAGTACTTTTGATTGGGGCTAAGGCAGGGCGAAGAATAGTAGTAGTCGTCAGGAGAAGGCTCGTCATCCGAGACAAGCGTGAGTGTTTGTTTCTTGCCTTGGGTATCAATAGAGATGAGTGATAACAATGATTCGCCGCCTAAGGTGAAGTCTTCCGCGACACAGACGAGCCGATCACCTTCGCTACTTTGGTAGATGATGCCTTCGCCATAACACTTTTTGACGGTGGCGGTGATTGGCACTGGTTCATAGCCCGGCTGTTGTCGGAAAATTCGCTGATCGTTGGCACCGACAAGGGTGGAGTAATTGGAAAAATAGACAATGCCTTTTGATACTGTTAACGCACCGCCTCCGTAGCTGTAAATCAGGGTTAGGGCATTGAAGCCGTGCGGCGTGATGTCTTCTTTGCTTTTGGTGTTCAAATTGTATTTCACGACGATATGGCGATTGCCTTCATTGGGCCGACTTTCCACCCAGTAAATGTCGTCACCATCAGTGGCGATTTGTGTAAAGCCCACGGCTGCCTTTGTCACATCCTCAGCTTGGATCGGAGACTTCCAACTACCGTAAGGTTTTTTTTCTTGGTTTGGCATAAAATATTTCCTAAGGTTGAAAATGAGTGATGTTAATTGTCTGAATCAGAAAAAAATAATCAGAATTTTCAGAATTTTAGAATTTTCAGAATAATCCTTTTAATCAGAATTTTCAGAATTTTAGAATTTTCAGAATAATCCTTTTAATCAGAATTTTCAGAATTTTAGAATTTTCAGAATTTGTTCATTCTAAAATTGAATAAAATTCTTATTTAGACATGGTACAATAAAATTAATGATTCGGTACTTATATTAATGAAAAATGAAAAATGTGTCAAATAAATCCGAAAAGAGGGCCATATCTTAATTTGAAAACTTCCAAAATCTTTTATGGCCCTCAAAATAGTCCAAATATCCCTAACAAAAATAGGTCAATAACCGGCCGGCGTCTTATGCCAAACACAAAAATCCTGCCATCTGGTAAACCTACGCCAACATACTGTATATGTTCCGCCGGCAATGTGAAAACCGCATTTCGATCTGATATATCTTGAGATTATCCCAATAACGCTTGACGTAATTCGTTAACACTTTGAGGTTTAAGCGTTTTCTGCTTAGATTCTTCTAATGCCGAATGCAAACGCAAGGCATTTTTGGGCGAACTCAATAGGTGAGCGGTTTCCATCAAACTCTCTAACTCCGAGGCTGCAATCAGGGCCACGTTTTCACTCTCTGGACGAGTAATAATAACGACATCCCGATCATCAACGACTTTGTTGCAAAGTTTAGCGAGATTGACACTGGCATCGGTTAAATTGGTGCTAAGGTATATCATAAAGAACTCCTTTGATTGCTACTCGTCTAGTTGTCCAGAAGTGCCAAACAAACCGCAGAGCTATTGGCTTCCTTCTAAGGAGTTATGCACGGTAGTTATTAAGTACTTTGATCCCAGAAATAAGCGAATTTTCAACTCAGGATCGTCCCAAAAATAGCTATAGTGCCCTGATACGTACTTTAGCTTTTGGCTTATGCAAACAAATCAACTGCGGCGACTGCCAAACTAAAGTTTGGACTCCACGCCGTCCAAAGAGGGCCATATCTTAATTTGAAAACTTATTTTATGGCCCCCAAGATAGTCCAAATATCCCTAACAAAAATAGGTCAATAACCGGCCCGCGTATCATGCCAAACGTTAGTTTGGACGGCGGCGGCTAAACTAAAGTTTGGAGTCCTGAGTTATGCAGGGTAGTTAAGTGTAGCGAATCCTATAAATAAGCGAAATTTTAACTGTTATTTTCAATTTAGCGAATTTTTTGCACAAATGTGTTGATTCCATCTGTTCGGTATTTTTCCATTTTGGGCGATAAATCGCCTACTATAGATATTCAGATAATTCTTTAGTCCCCTTTAGGGGACTTGAGCTTTTAGATGTTGGCTGTTTTGAAATTATTTACCTGAAAATCTATACAAACCTTTATGGTTGCCTTTTGAAGTTAAAATACTTGAGGTTATGCTTCGATATTTAGTTGCTCATTCTACGCGTGCCCATCCGACGCTCGCTGGCTCATTCATAAACTCTGGAAGCAAACAAAATATCAGCAAAAATCTGCCAAGGAATATCAGTCTGAATCTCTTTTCCTTGATTAGCATAGAATCCATCCATATCTTCTATCCAAGCAGACATGGCCTCTAAAAATGAGGGTAAATCTTGATTTTCCCAGCTAGCTTGATTCTCTCTAAAGTCCTTTAATAACGCCAAGAGAAACTCAGAGAATTCAGTTCTTGTCTTGACATTTTCCAACTGATTTAATAGTACTCCCGTCACAATCCACCTCCACGTACTCGAATAGAAGTACCATTATTTGTAGTGGTAAACTTAAATGCTTCATTTGCGATCTCATCTTCAGTTGCCGGTATTGTTCTTATTTGAACCCCAGCTTCTTGGAAGGCTTTTAGATGCCTATTATCAAGTGAGATCGATATTCTACCCTCTTTTTCAAAGAGACGAATAGCCGGTAGATCATCCGCTGAAACACGTCCAGCTTTCAGATCGTCAATTAACTCTCTCAGAGTCTGTCCATCTTTGAACGTATTCTTTATGCTTTCCTGTGTTAATTTAATTATATTCGGATCAGCTAGTGTAACGCAAGGAATATTATGCACCAACACCTTCCTTACTCACAAAATTATACTATGATTTAAGAAATCCGTTTTTTTTTAAATCCGATTTCTTCTTAAACTAAAATCCGTTTCGGAACGCGTATCCGTTGTACTATCAGTATAAATCGCCTACTACAAACATTTACCACGTTTGTAGTAGTCTAGTAGTCGCTTTAGCGACTTTGAAACAACACCTGCTCATCCCCATTAGGATAAACCAACAACCAATCATCAAGCCCATCGCCATTGATATATTATTTAAGTCATTAATCATTAATCATTAATTATTTTCACCACCCCAGCTCTACCCCAATGCCATTAATTATTTTTATATTCAGTTGGTTATTCGCAAAAAAGGCGCACTTGGCTCACGGGTTATAAGGCCCTACCCCCCGCATAAAGTTGTTTTTATTGAATTCAAAACACTTGGGGGGAGGGTAACAACAAAAAAGTGATTATAATCAATATATTAACTATTAATTTAATGGCATTGAACTCTACCCACCCGACGTTTGCTTGATAGAAAGAACAACTACAGCGAGAAAAAACCGATATTCGCTACGCCAACGACGGTTTATTCATTCCGACGGGGAACTGATCAAATAATTTGATCAGCAAATCACTCAATTCATGCTTTTCATCCCAGAGTTTTTCCAAAAGAAGCCCTTTTGCTTCGGTGTCTTCAGCGTCTAGTTTGGAAAAATCATAATAAGAATCGACAGCCGGTATATATTTTGGCGGTAAATTTTTGGGTTGGACTAAATAAGTTTGCCGAGATTCTAATTCATCATCAAGTTCTACTGAATAGAGAAAACCATCAACTGGATTAAGTATCAATTCTCGTAGGGACAGTTTCTGTGTCACGTAGAATCGAAGCGTTTTTTGAGTCACTCTGAAAACTAACCATCTATGACATTGTTCATCAACATCGCACCAGTAATAAAGGTAACTATCACCATATTCATTTTCAAACAATGTCAATAGTGGCCCATCAAAATAGATTAAATCGACGATATCTCTCAGATTGAGAGGAAAATGTTCTAGCCGATAACCGACCAATTCTTGCATCTTTAACTCCTCATTCTAATGGACAAATAATACGAAATTTGTTTTCTAGTTGTGTTCCTTCAAACTCATGCAAACTAAAGTGCCCTTTTTTATCTATTGGAGAGACAAGCCCATCCTCTTTTTCAATGACTCCTTGGGCAATGTGCGTACCAATCTGTTCACAGATATTGGGATTATCCCTTTTGAGTTCAATATATCTTTGCTTGATATTTTTCAATGTTTCAAAGAATGACAGTGCATAACCTTGGCATTTGCTGGAATCTTTTTTAAACCGTCTACCGGTTTGACGGGCCGGTTTTAGAATCAATACCGGCAAAAAATTATTCTTATAATTCTTATGAGTCGGTTCAAAAACAAATCTGAAGGCGATTCTTTCTTGAGACGTATAGTCTGATGGAGGACATTGGACAAAAAGTCTCTCAAGATATTTTTGGTATTTGAAGTTCATCATTTTCCTTTTGATTGGTTGACTGAGGTGATAAATAGAGTTTAATTAATTGAATGGCACCTCAAAAGAACACTTTAGCGCCTAAGTTAGTAATTACTGAATCATGAGTTTTATGGTGTAATTCAAAATTGGCGGGCCAAAACGGCGTTTCGCTGTACTATTCGTTCATTTCCAAAGAAATCCAGTCGTTGAGAATAATGCTAAGGCTAGTAGCTGGCGAGCGTTCGTCTTTAGTGGGCCAGTTTGTCGTCGGCGAGCGTTCGCGTTTAGTGGGCCAGTTTGCCATCGGCGAGCGTTCGAGTTTAGTGGGCCGGTTTGCTGTCGGAGAGAGCATTCCCATTTTCCGGGTACGAAAGTTAATAACGATGGCGATTATAATCCAATTCGTTTAGTAGCAATATAGGCGTTCCAGAACGAAGTTTGGCGTTCGCTAAACGCAAGTTTGGTTGTACTCAATTCGTTTATCCGCGTAATTCGTTGTACTTATCGAACACATTCGTTTATCCGCGTAATTCGTTGTACTTATCAGACACATTCGTTTATCCGCGTAATTCGTTGTACTTATCGAACACATCCGTTTATCCACGTCATCCGTTGTACTTATCTACCGCATTAACCGTTGTCACTTCACTAACACTATTATTACTGGTATCACTCTCAGCCGTGCCCGAACTCACCGTTGCCTGATTAGTGATATCGCCAGCCGTACTCGGTGCCATCACCGTGATGGTAATCGGATTAGCCGCGCCAACAACCAAACTCGCCAACTCACAAGTCACCGTGCCACTGTTCTCATTACAACTCCAATCCGTACCACTGGCACCAACAAAGCTCACGCCACTGGGCAACGTATCCACCACTTGCATGTTATTCGCCGTTTGTGGGCCATCATTGCTAACGGTTAAGGTATAACTTAGGGCAGCGCCCGTGTTAACCGGATCAGCCGACTCTACCACATTCGTTTATCCGCGTAATTCGTTGTACTAACCGAACACATCCGTTAATCCACGTCATCCGTTGTACTAACCGGACACATCCGTTTATCCACGTCATCCGTTGTACTTATCAGACACATTCGTTTATCCACGTCATCCGTTGTACTTATCAGACACATTCGTTTATCCGCGTAATTCGTTGTACTTAACCTTTGTCATTCAGTTTGGGCAACTTGTCTACAATCTTCATCGTCTCAAGACTGACTCGTACCATGCGTTTGACTAAATCAACAATATAACGAGGATCATCAGACCAATCGTTGGGATCGTTTTTAATGCCACTGGCTTTGTCGGTAGTGACTTGGTAGCGTTCCATTATCCATTCAATGGCCGATTTGCCGTTGACTTTGTAGTCGTAAGCGGAAAGCGGGATGCCAGACAGGGTTATCTTGTTGTTATAGATGATGGTGGTTTTATTCGGTTGTCGGGCAAAGCCGGCAAATTTCATTTTTTGGACTTGGTAATGCTGCTTGGATTCAAAGCCTAATTCACCTGTGGATTCAGATAATGGATAAGGCTCAATGGTTTCGTAGTTTAAGTGCCATTTTGCCAAATCACGCCCAGCCTGACTGAAGGCCTTGAAGTCTTGGGCGAATGGGATTCTTGGGATCATTTTTTTTAAATCCGATTTAAAACGACTCTTGTACTCTGGGGAGTGTAAGATGCAGTAAACGTAGTCAAAAATGTCCTCCTTGCTGATTTTTGGGTTTTTGTAAGTCTTGCGAAACGCCGCCAAAATGGTGTCTGGGATATTGTCTTTCTTCACATATTCGGTGGAAGTGCTAAACAGTCCGCCAGTGTCTTCTAGCTTTTCGTAGGTGTGGAGTCAATGCCATTAAGTTAAGGAATTAGAAACAAATAACCCCCCCGCCTTTGGTAAAGCCGTCGTCTAATAGCTGAAGTGCCCTAAAGGGCACTGAAGACTCAATGCCATATCGTTTGCTTAGAAAAA
>Ga0190345_1000345_pt1 | contig 15712 bp, 10 predicted proteins | sample 48721334_MG_FD_161674 | JGI IMG/M metagenome (GOLD analysis project Ga0190345, IMG submission 161674) | Hydrothermal vent microbial mat bacterial communities from Southern Trench, Guaymas Basin, Mexico - 4872-13-3-4_MG | ecosystem: Environmental > Aquatic > Marine > Hydrothermal vents >...
CTAAAACTAAAAACGGTGATTGCGAACAAGCGTCAGCATGGCCCACAATTGATGTGGGTTGTTTTTTAATCCAGTCTTTGTTGAAAGCCTTCGAATAAATTCTAAGGCTAAAAGCTAAAGCAGGCTGAAGCCAGCTAAAACTAAAAACGGTGATTGCGAACAAGCGTCAGCATGGCCCACAATTGATGTGGGTTGTTTTTTAATCCAGTCTTTGTCGAAAGAGCTTCGCTCTAAATCTTATGGCCCTTAAACAAAAAAAATTCTAGTTCGGCGTGAACTTCGTGATGGAACGCCAAACTTGCGCTTAGCGAACACTTATTACGCGGATAAACGAATTATAATAGTACAGCGAATTTCGTTTGTAGTAGTCGCTTTAGCGACTTAATCGTTTTTCGTAGGAGCAAAAGCGACTTAATCTGGTATTTCGTAGGAGCAAAAGCGACTTAAGGGAGGAGCGTGAAAATAATATACCCATAGAGAAACAAAGTTTTTTAACTTTTCATTTTGTGTGGGTATTTTATTTAGCCACAACTCCCTTAGTAGTGTTTGTAGTGTTTGTAGTGTTTGTAGTGTTTGTAGTGTACTTATAGATTAAGTCGCTAAAGCGATTGCTACAAACACTCAATTCTATAAATATTAGATTCAGTCGCTAAAGCGACTACTACAAACACTCAATTCTATAAATATTAGATTCAGTCGCTAAAGCGACTACTACAAACACTCAATTCGTTTATCCGCGTAATTAGTTGTACTCAATTCAAAACACATCTACAACGAAAGCTTTTTCTTGAAACTTGTCATATCAGGGCATTGCAGGGCTTGTATGGGAAGGTTTTTTAACACCTCCCGTTGTTTAATGACGCGAATTTTGTCAATGACTTCGCTAGGTACAACATCAAACCGTGCCATCAAAATGCCAATCAGCATTTCTTGGGCATCCCTTAATCCTTCCTCATGTGCTTCATCATGTCCTTTTTGATGTCCCATATCATATATCTGCTTTCCTGCCAATGTGCTCATCAGATCAAACTTTAACATAGTTATTACCTCTTCGTAACTGAGTTGACGAAACCGATTAAGTATGAGCAAGCCTAACACATTCAAGGCATCCTTTTGTAACCGCTCAGGAAAGACTTCTTTGATAGAAGAACTCCATTCCCGTCCTTTTGTCAACAACGTGGTTTTGTCAATTTGATTGGGTAAGGTAAATGGGGCTAATACCACCAGTTTCGGATCAACGGTTTCAAGCTCTTTTTCGGTGTAATCTGTCAGAACGATTTCTCGAATACAACCCCCTAAATGGCAGTTTTTCATATCCACAAATTCATTGAGCGGCAACGCGGCGTTTTGGTAAGTTTTGTCAGTATAAATAATACAGGCGATTACATCACCTGGATACTGTTCACTAGCACACGCCATGAAGACTTCAGCCATCAATCGATGGCAAATGTATGGATCCCAGTATCCTTGGAACTCCATAAAAACACGCCCCTCTTCGCTCGCGAGCATGGGAAAACCTTCAATATCGGGTTTAAGTTCCTTTTCTTTGAGTACTACCGCCTGAAAATAGTATTGTTCCGCTTTGTCAGCCGTAAAACCAAACAGTTTCAAGAGGCTATTGCCACTGACTTTCATCAGTTGCAAAAAAGCTTCGTCGGTACCGCGTTCGGTTTTTTCTTCTTCAATCATATTATTCATAGTTATGTTCCTGTCGCTATTTCACCATTCAAAACTTCAGCGTCTTATGTTTGTAGTAGTCGCTTTAGCGTCTTATGTTTGTAGTAGTCGCTTTAGCGACTTATGTTTGTAGTAGTCGCTTTAGCGACTTAATCGTTTTTCGTAGGAGCAAAAGCGACTTAATCTGGTTTTTCGTAGGAGCAAAAGCGACTTAAGGGAGGAGCGTGAAAATAATATACCCATAGATAAACAAAGGTTTTTAACTTTTCATTTTGTGTGGGTATTTTATTTAGCCACAACTCCCTTAGTAGTGTTTGTAGTGTTTGTAGTGTACCTATAGATTAAGTCGCTAAAGCGGCTACTACAAACACTCAATTCGTTTATCCGCGTAATTAGTTGTACTCAATTCGTTTATCCGCATAATTAGTTGTACTCAATTCCTTTATCCGCGTAATTCGTTGTACTCAATCCGTTTATCCGCGTAATTCGTTGTACTCAATTCGTTTATCCGCATAATTAGTTGTACTCAATTCGTTTATCCGCGTAATTCGTTGTACTCAATTCGTTTATCCGCATAATTAGTTGTACTCAATTCGTTTATCCGCGTAATTCGTTGTACTCAATTCGTTTATCCCATTTTGGCTAACCACTGATAACACAGCGGCACCAATAACAAACTGACTAACAAAGAAAAACTAAGTCCAAACACAATCGTCAAAGCCAAAGGTTGCAACATTTTGGCGCCTTCGCCCCAACCCAGTGCCAACGGCAACAATCCCATCACTGTCGTCAAAGTCGTCATTAAAATCGGGCGGAGGCGTAATTCTCCCGCCGCTAAAATGGCAGCTTGTACCGACAACCCCGCCGCCCGTTGTAATTCGATAGTTTCGACTAACACAATAGCATTATTAACAACAATACCCGCTAACATAATCATGCCTAACCAGACTGGCATTGATAAAGGCATTTCTAACCAGACAATGCCTACCGCTACGCCTATCGTGACAAACGGGATACTAACTAAAATCACTAAAGGATTACGTAGCGACTCATATTGCACCGCCATCACGACAAAGACTAAAAACACCGCTAAGCCTAATAAGATTTGGGTAAGTTGCTGGCTTTCCTGTAACGCTTCCGCTGCACCGCCTTCATATAAAGCATAACCCTCGGGCAAATGAAAATCCGCTAAACGTTGTTGCACTTGTGCCATCACCGCCAACAAACTACTCTCAGTGCTGAGATTGCCACTGATTTCAATAATGCGTTGTTGGTTCTCGCGCATAATTTCCGCAGGAACCGGTATCCATTGCACCTTGGTAATTTCATCTAAGCGCACCGCCATACCTTCTTTGTTATAAAGTAATACCGATTGCAAATCCTGCGGATTTTGTAACTCGCTACGAGGCAAACGCAAGCGTACATCAATACTTTGATCGCCCTCAATAAAATCCGTCACCACGCGCCCATTCATCAGAATATTTAAATCGCGCCCAACGTCTTGGGCGGTAAAACCCAAAGCATCAGCGCGTTGCCTATCCACCACCACCGCTAATTCTTGCCGAACTTCCTCGGCAGAATGTTTTAAATTCAGCAAACCCGGCACATCAGCAAAACGCTCTAACAACTCATCCGCTAAATGCGTCAAAGTTGGTAAATCATTGCCTTGCAAACGCAAACTGAAATCATCATCGCTTCTACCTAAACGAATACCACGAATGCCAGCACTCCGCATCCTCACTTTGACACCCACTAACTGAAGCTTTTTCAACTTCTTGTTCATTTGTTTAATCCAATTGTTAGTACTAAGGGTGCGTTGCGTCAGCGGCACTAATTGCACATTTAAACTGCTCCGGTGACTCATTTCATATTGGGATCGTCCAAAGATAAAGCCGCCCATGTGGGTAAATACTGACTCGACTTCGGGCTGCTGTTGCAACATATTTTCTATTTGCATCACGATGTTATCCATTTCTTGCAAAGCAATGCCCGGCTCTGCGGTGATTCTCATCGACACTCGCCCATCGTCTAAATCAGGTAAAAAAATCTGTTTACCCGTCAAAAATGTCGGAAAGCTGTACCATAAACCTACACAAAATACAGCAATAATTAGCAGAGACAGAGGCCAACGTAGCAGTAAGTGCTTCATTAAAAAGACATAAATGAGTTTTAACAGAAACTCGATAGGGCGCAATAACCCAAATCCACCCGTATTCTTCTTTTCCAAAGGGGGGCGATGAGCTTTTCTCTTCACCCTGCCTGCTAACGCCGGCACCACAGTCAACGCCACCACCAAAGACGCCACCATTGCGGCGGAAATCGTAAAAATCAGTTCCCGAAACAGCAGCCCTACCAATCCAACAATAAATAAAAAAGGCACAATAGCGGCTAAATTAGTTGTTGTGGCAGCCACAATCGCGCTAGTGATTTCGCCCACCGCGTTGATGGCACCGTCGGTGGGAGAATCGGTGTGCTGTTGATGGCGCGTGATGTTTTCTAACATCACAATAGTATTATCTACCACCATGCCCACGCCTAAGGCTAAACCGCCCAATGTCATAATGTTTAAAGTTAAACCGCCCCAAGCCATCAGTATGAAAGTAACGGTAATCGCCAACGGAATGGCGGTGCCAATAATTAAAGTTTGTCGCAAATGTCCTAAAAACAGAAAAACGACTAACATCGCTAACGCAGCGCCAGTTAAAGCAGAATAAGTGGCATTTTTCAGGGCATGTCGCACAAACACGGCTTGATTATCAACGACATCCAGTTGGACATCGGCCGGTAAAATTCGTTGTTCCTTTAGCCACGTCATTCGTTCCTGCACCGTGTCTACCACCGCAACCGTGTTGGCTTGCGGTTGCTTTTGGATAGATAACTTAATACCGGGGATACTATTAAAAAGAACACGTAACCGCTCATCTTGGTGCGTGTCAATGATTTGGGCAATTTCACCTAAAAAGACATCTCCCCCAATCCCTCCATTTGAAAATGGTGGGCTAGTAGTAGGGATTTTAGGCGATAAGCGCACCGCTGCAATATCTTCCACCCGTTGCCACCGCCCAAGCACTCGCGTGCTGATTTCTTGCTCTGACATATACAAACGTCCGCCGGCGCTTTCTACATTAGCCTGTTTTAAGGCATTAACCACATCCTCCAAACTCAATCCCAACGCCACCAAACGCTGTTGATCTGGTAAAACCTGAATTTCGCGGACTAAACCACCTCCCACCTCGGCCGCTGCCACCCCCGGCAAATTGATAAACCATTTGGACAACTGCTTATCTACCCAAGTTCGCAACTCGACCGGATCACGCAGACGAGAACTTACTGCCAATATCAACACAGGAATTTGTGACGGATCTCTTTTATAAATAATGGGTGGCTGAATCGTATCGGGTAAAAAACGCTTAGCGCGATCTAAACGAGTGCTGGCATCGCGCAACGCAATATCAATGTCTTTGCCGTAGGCAAATGACAAATCGACCGAGCTACGCCCCTCCGACGTTTGCGACTGCACACCAATCGCATCCTCCGTGATAGCCAATTGCTCTTCAAGCTGTCGCGTCACTTGATCTTCCATGACGGTGGTGGGCACACCCGGATCCAACACACGCACTCGTATTTCTGGGTAAATGAGGTGTGGCAATAAATCAATGCCAAGCGAGTGCAACGAAAATAGGCCTAATACGACAACAGCCAGTGCTATCATTACCACGCCGATAGGATGATAAACTGACCATGCGGCTAAACCGCCGCGGGTAAAACGTTGTTTAGGCATATTAGTAATGGGTAACGGGTAATGTTTGTAGTAGTCGCTTTAGCGACTTAATCTGGTTTGTAGTAGTCGCTTTAGCGACTTAATCTAATGTTTGTAGTAGTCGCTTTAGCGACTTAATCTGGTTTATGCGAATTAAGGGTTAAATTGAATCTTATAAATTCAACTGAAGTGGAAAACGCGCTTTGACGCGCTTTGACGCAAGAGACATCCAAATATGCGTGGCGCATGCAAGCGTCACTTGCGTGCGTTATATTTTTTCTATAACTTCTCAATCAGAAGTTTTTATAAATCCTTGATTTATGGCCCCCAAATCAGAGCGTCAATTTGTTAAGAAAATATTTTGTGAGCCATGATTTTATTTTCAACACGGAGTCCACAGAGTGCCACAGAGTTTCACAGAGTTATAAACCCAAGGACTTCTCTGTGCAACTCTGTGTAACTCCGTGTCTCTGTGTTGAAGAATTTGAATTGATAAGATTCAATTTAACCCTTAATTCGCATTGATTCGATTCAAATAAATCTGTCAGGGGCCGAAACCTTACCACCTATCAGTTTGTCAAAACTGGCACAACGTCTCTAATAATTCGTTTAGGAGCAATATTAGTTATACTTAAGTCAGTCCATCGCATTGATTTTAGGGCCATCTAGTCATTTTATTTAATTAAAATCAATCTGTCATGAGCCGAAACCTTACCACCTATCAGTTTGTCAAAAAAGGCACAACGTCTCTAATAATTCGTTTCGGAGCAATATTAGTTATACTTAAGTCAAATAAATCTGTCAGGGAGCCAAAACCTTACCACCTATCAGTTTGTCAAAACTGGCACAACGTCTCTATCAATTCGTTTATCCGCGTAATTCGTTGTACTTAAGTCAAATCAATCTGTCAGAAGTTGAAATATTACCACCTATCAGTTTGTCAAAAATGGCACAACGTCTCTATCAATTCGCTTATCCGCGTAATTCGTTGTACTTAAGTCAAATCAATCTGTCAGGGGGCCCAAACCTTACCACCTATCAGTTTGTCAAAAAAGGCACAACGTCTCTAATAATTCGCTTCGGAGCAATATTAGTTATACTTAAGTCAGTCCATCGCATTGATTTGAGGGCCATGTAGTCATTTGATTCGACTCAAATCAATCTGTCAGAAGTTGAAATATTACCACCTATCAGTTTGTCAAAACTGGCACAACGTCTCTATCAATTCGTTTATCCGCGTAATTCGTTGTACTTAAGTCAAATCAATCTGTCAGAAGTTGAAATATTACCACCTATCAGTTTGTAAAAAATGGCACAACGTCTCTAATAATTCGTTTATCCGCGTAATTCGTTGTACTTAAGCGTAATTCGTTGTACTTAAGCGTAATTAGTTGTACTTAATATTCAATGAGTTATAAAAAACTGATAGATGATAAAGGGTTGATACATTACCACTTTTCCACAGGTTTATCTCGCGGAGCGAAGAACGAAAGTTTCACTAAAGCGTCTCGATTGCAACCCCTTCGGGGTTGGTACTTTACCCCTTATAATAATAATGGGTGGACTGGTAAAAATCACTTTAGCACAGGTTTCACTAAAGCATCTCGATTGCAACCCCTTCGGGGTTGGTGCAAAACCCACGTTTTTCATTTAAGAATTGATGTCACCCTTTTATTACCAATTACCAATTACCAAACACAGGAAAATTGCGATGAATTTTCATCTTGATGTCGGCGAGGGCACTTATAAAATACAGCGCGTAGACGCGCGCTGCGTAACTATTAACGAACAAGTGTACTCGCACAGCATTATAGTTATGCCAGAATATCTTAGTGATTGGGCGGTGGAAAGTTTTGAAACGTTGGACGTAGAACATTTTAAACGGTTACGTGCTTTACGCCCAGAAGTGGTGTTATTGGGAACGGGGCAAAAGATACGTTTTCCGGCCCCCTTTTTGTTAGCCCCGCTGACTAATGAAGGAATAGGCGTGGAAGTGATGGATACGCGAGCTGCTTGTCGCACTTATATGATTCTTATGGCAGAAGGGCGGGGAGTGGCGGCGGCACTGTTATTTTAATAGTCCAAAGCTTTCACTTTGGACTCCAAGGTTAGTGATAAAGCAAAGACTCTACAGAGTATCCTTCATCTTCAAGGATTTCGCGCAGACGTTTGATGGCCCCGATTTGAATTTGCCGCACTCGTTCACGGGTAAGGCCAAGTTCTCTACCGATTTCTTCCAATGTGGCTTCCTCTCCGTCACCTAGACCAAAACGCCGCTCTATCACAATACGCTGCTTGTCACTGAGTTGGGATAACCATAAAATAAGGCATCTTGTGATATCAGAATATTCTAAAATCAGCATAGGATCGGGATTGAATTCATCGGGAATGCTGTTGATCAGGGCTTTATCGTAATCGTTCATGCGCGGACTATCCATCGAAATTACGCGCTCATTCAGCCCCAGCATTTTTTCGACATCTTCTGTGGATTTACCGAGCATATCCGCCACATCCTCAGGCGTTGGTTCACGCTCCAACGTTTGTGACAAGGTATGAATTGCTCGCAAACAACTATTAATTTCCTTAAGTACATGGATAGGCAAACGAATGGTGCGGTTTTGATTCATAATGGCGCGTTCAATCGATTGTCTAATCCACCAAGTTGCATAAGTGGAAAAACGAAAACCCTTCTCGGGGTCAAATTTAGTGACGGCCCGCATTAAGCCAATATTGCCTTCTTCAATCAGATCGAGTAACGCTAAACCTCGGTTCGTATAGTTGCGGGCAATTTTGACGACGAGGCGCAAATTAGCCTCAATCATGCGGTTACGTGCCCGTTCATCGCCCCGTTGAGCGCGTCGCGCATAGTCGATTTCTTCTTGTGCTGTCAGAAGTTTGGATTTACCAATTTCATTCAAGTAAAGACGGGTGGCATCCAAATCCCCGTCATATTGATGAGTTTTTTGTGCAATTATTATTTCGTCATCGTTTTCCAACTCCCCAAGTACCTCAGAATCAGAAATAGCATCGTCCATACTTACCTCTTTATTAAAAAATTTAAACTATTTAAATGATAGTTTAGGGTTCATGCATAGTACCCAATTTATTAACAAATCTTCACAAACAATACCAATTCTTCGGCAGGTGCTGGAAAAAATGATTGACTTTTATTAAAAAAAATATATAATTAAACATTATAAAGCGGCAGGTATCTGGTTCAGTATTCAATGTCGTACTGGTAAAACCTGAGACTTACAATCTATCAATTTGCTTTTCCCCAAGCGAATTCAGATTGTATAAAGCGGCTCTCGATAATTTTCGGTAGCATGCAGGTAGATTCACCCACTCTCAGGAGTGCTATTGTTAACTTTTGTTAACATAAATGAATCGGAGATAAGCTTCCAGATCAATACTTGACTTGGAAATTGGGAATAATGGACTAGGGAATATGGGAAAGGGTGTGGGTAAAAGGGACTATGGGCTTGGATTGACTTGGCATGATTATATACTAGAGTTGTTGCAAATTAAGCCAGTAGCTCAAGCTCATGGCTTAGAGCTACTGTACGTATCAGGGCACTAAAACAAAATAATATTATGTAATACAATAACTTATGATTTTTTAATCACAAATAATAAACATCGGTACTTTTCATTCATGAGTCGGCTTGAGCCTCTTATCGCTTTTAGCCAGTAGCTAGAGCTACTGGCGATTTAATTTGCAACAACCTTACTAATGAAAAGTGAAAAATGAAAAATGCCAATAGATTAACTAAGTATATAAAAAAGAGTTGAATTACATAATATTTAATTCTTTCAGCCAAAATCCTTTCATCCAAAATCGGTGGGGCATAAAGAACTAATCATTTTCAGGGTGGTGCTTGACTCAAGTTCCGAGGGCTTGATAACTTGATCCCACTTTTGTTCCTCTTCAGTCAATAACTAATAAAAATTTAAATCTCATAAAACTCATTAATCATTAATCATTAATCATTAATCATTAATCATTAATCATTAATCATTAATCATTAATCATTAATTATTTTCACCACCCCACCCCTTACCCGTTTACCAGGTTTTTTTAAGGCGGTACGAGTCGCACTATTTTGCCTGGAAAGATCGTGTAAGGACTACCAATGCCATTCCATTGGGACAGATCATGTGCGCTCACCTTATACTTGGCAGCAATACCTCTCAACGTTTCTCCCGGTTTGACTTTGTGAGTACGAGCAGACGCTCGCCCTCGATAAGAAGCCTGATGTCCGGTACGCCGGGTGCCCGGTGGAGAAACTCGCAAATGTTGCCCCACGGACAAGCTGTGAGGCTCAAGTGAATCATTCCATCTCGCCAAGTCAGCCACACTTACCCCATAGCGTCGGGCAATACTGTACAACGTGTCTCCTTGTACTACCCGGTGATAACCGGTAGACGAAGACGTAGGTGGCGAGGTTTTTTTACGACGGGCTACAGTCTTCAGGATGCCTGACGGTGGGTAAACTCGCAATTTTTTCCCCACTGACAAATTATAAGGGGGGTATAAATTATTCCATGCCGCTATCTCACTGGGAGTGTGCCCATAGCTTTTGGAAATACTGAAAAGCGTCTCGCCTCTAGCAACGAAGTGATAACCGGTATTATGACGGGCAGAGTTGAGTTTTCCAGTTGAGCTTTGTTTCTGACTCGATGGCGTATTTTTTTGGCCGCCTTTTTTATTATGAGCTACTTGCAAACGTTGCCCCTGTGACAAGGTATAAGGCTGTTTTAAATTGTTCCTTTTAGCGATGTCAGCCACGTCGCTCCCATAGCGTCTGCCGATATTGTACAGCGTGTCGCCTTGGACAACGGTGTGATAAATTATCTCGTTGCCGCTAGATGATTTGGTGCTGAGCTGTTTTTGACGGCTTTGAGTGCTTCGTGTACTCGTTGGCGGTGGAGCTACTCGCAAACGTCGCCCCGATGACAGGTGATAAGGCGGTTCTAAACCGTTCCATTTGGCTATCTTATCAAGACTGTAACCGTAGCGTCGCGCAATATTAGACAAGGTTTCACCACGTCGCACGATGTGAGAGACGGTGCCCTTTTTCACCGGTGATTGTTGTTTTGAGCGCGAAGCTTTTGAACGCGATTGGTGGGAACGCCCGGTTACCTTGGGTTTCGTTAGACGCAAACGTTGCCCAACTTTCAACGGATAAGGGGGTGAAAGTTCATTCCAAGCGGCCACCTTTTGGTAATTTTGTCCGTAGCTTTTGGCAATACTATATAATGTTTCACCGCGTTGCACCGTGTGGTAATCCCATTCCCCACGCCTCTCTCCACTTTTGTGACGATTTTTGGTCTTGTTAAGCTTTTTAAGCGCTTGAGACTTGGCAGGTGGCGCGAGATTGACAGGAATACCTTCATCACTGTCTTCCTCAGCGGTGGTACCAGAGCCAGAAATCTGTAGGCTTTGACCGGGGTGAATGGTATAAGGTGGAGGAATATCATTCAAAGCCGCTATTTCTTTGAAATCAAGATCATAGAGCTTTGCAATTTCATCTAGGGTTTCACCGCGTTGAACGGTATGATAAGTCTCGCTATCCTCTACCGAATAATCAATAGGTTCTGGAGCCTTCGATTTTTTGGTAGCACAGCCATGGAGCAGCATAATCATCACCATGGCTAGGATCGACCATAGCTTTACCTGAGTGAGAGGCGAATACATAGTTATCAGTTATCAGTGTTTGTTCAGTGATCAGTGTTCAGTTATCAGTGTTCAGTGATCAGTTATCAGTTCCTGGCAAAAGTTTCGCGGAGCGAATTTTGCCGACGAAATCAGTTATCAGTTATATTCAGCACGGGCAGATCGCAATTTTGTTGTGAAATATAGAAATATATAGAAATATTTCAACAAATCCGAACACGGGAACGATCAACCCATTATCCCCTCGCGTAGCTTAGGGTTACTTAACAAAAATTCTCGATTGTTGGATGTAACCCGTTTTTGACGTAATCACCCACTTTCTCAACTAACGAAAGAAAACGAACCTTAAAATGTTATAGGCACCATTGGCATCAGCATTGACCAAGGTTCCTTCTTGGCTCTGGTACAAACCGCGTTTGATTCGTTTACCGCTATAACTTGGCTTGGCATCGATTACATACTTCTTAGGCATTTTGTCACCATCAACAAAACGTAGCAAATGACGTGTAACTCTCGTTTGCAACTTTTAATGTAATGGAATAAAGCCCAAGTTTATAGCGCAATTTGTCTATAAACTGGCCGAGAGACAAGTTAACGAAGTTTTGATTAGTTTTTTTGCCTAAATTAATATGATCAAGGGACGAAGTTACATCACCAACGACAACTTTTGATATAGGTTTTTACGACATGCGCCGTGGCTTTATGCAGGTAATCATTAACCCTAGCATTGCGCCAATCTGTCAGGCTTTGCAATCTATTTGACCCTTTTTTACCTCTACTTTTTTCTAATTCCGATTGGATTTTTGCTTTTCGTTTGTTGTAATAGGCATTAACCGATTTTAGTCGCCTACCATCAATGATAAATGGCTTAATCACGCCATTGGTTACACAGGTAGCCAAGTTATTCAAACCTAAGTCAATAGACATGACTCTATCATTTGATAGAACTTGTTGGTAAGTTTGTTCATCTTCTTCATAAACAAAAACCGCTTGAAAAAAATGAGGTTTTGGAATGATTTCTAATTGCTTGATGGTTTTCCCAATTAAGGAATTAGGAAGCTTGATTTCGAATCCCTTTTCTAAAACAACGACTGAACCTTTAACTTGAAAAGCTTGATAATTATAAATCAGATTATCGTATTGTTTAAAACGAGGTGGCTTAGGTTGTCCTTTGTACTTGTTAGGATGAGTTGAATAATCCTTTCTCGCGTTAAAAAACGATTTAAAGTTCTGATCAACACGTCTAAGCGTTTGTTGAGCCACTTTAGCCTTGAGAAGTTTATAATTTATCTCACCTTCCAAATTATGGACTTGCTTCATGGCCTTATCGGCCTTTGAGGATAGCTAAAGTATTTACCTGTTGCCTCATAAGCTTGTCGCAAAGTCCAGAAAGTTTGGTTGTAGAGATTTTTGGCATGAGCCGTCAATTTTCTAAGCCGTTTGAATTGGGTCTTGTCCAAACCTCTCATTTTCGTTTTTAGTGCTTTTTTCATAGACCTCCTTAATATAGAAATTATTCTATATTGTTATCAAATATTGATATTTTTATCGACTATACACGACTAACGGTTAAGTTTTTCTATCGTTTCCGTGAGGGAACTTGAGGAATCTTACTGAATTTAAAAATATTTCTCGCATAGCGAGAACCGAAGGTCAAATAAAGACAAAAGTTTATGACCTTGCTCAGTATATCAGTTATTTATCGGTTGAAGAACGCAGCGAAGGCTCAATTCTAGGCAAATAATTCACTAGGCCACGTCAAAGTTGGAACTAACTTTTTGATTATTAGCGCTTTTATTGTAACATTAAGTTAAGAAAAAGGCCCGTTTGTAGTAGGCGATTTATCGCCTCACGCCGCGGGAGTTTAGTTTGGCCCCAGTAGTGATACGCGGGCCCCTGTTATTTACCTATTTTTTTGTGGTTATTTGGACTGTCTTGTTTGAGGGCCATAAAATACTGGTTTCAAATTAAGTTATGGCCCTCTGTCGCGCTTCATTAGTTATACTTTTTGTAGGTGTTTTGTTGCTGGATCGTCTGGATCGTCGGGACTCGAACCGAAGATCAACGGAGTTAAATGACAAAAGCGCAAATTGTGTAAAGTCTAAAGTATTATTGTAAAATTTAGACGGTACGGCTAAAATTTATCAATCACAGTTTATTAAAGTCATTTTTAGAATCATTTCCGTCTCTCGTGGCTCTGTACCGGACAAAAGTTCGTAACCTACTGATTTACGGTGGCCTATCACTATAAATAAAAACAATTAGTTACACTAATAATAAAACTTTGGTTCTCTCGATGATATCGTGGTTAAATCAATGAGTTATCTCGGACTTCTTTGAAGCCTGTAAATGGCATCTTGCAAAACGCCGAAGTTAAAGACAAAAGATCGTAACCCATTGATTTATGGGCGGGGCTATAACTAATACATTAAGTAAAAACAATGAATTACAGTTAAAATACCCTTTTTTATACTGTAGTCAGGCAAAACTATGGCTATTCGCTTTTAGAAGTCTACGGAACGTATATCTTCAAAAGGGTGAAAATTGCTTGGGTTAAGTATTGAGAAGCTCACTAAATAAGTTTTCATTATTCACAACTTCCCTTCGGTTCACAATTAGCAAAGCTTCCCTTAGGTTCACAATAAACGCACGCAAGGCGTAGTTACTTCGTTTCGTTTACGTCACAACCATATAAATTCGTTTACTTCGTTCTCTTCGTTCTCTTCGTTCTCGTCACAATTATACCGGTTTCTCAATTATTCAATACTATTCTCTAAAATGAACAAAGGTTTACAATACCGTTAAACTTCGTGTTTTGAGAATGGTAGGGGCCGATTAGCGTAGCGTAATCGGCCCCTTAAACGATAAGGTCTATTTCAATCCAGAAAGGTGATCACTGAACACTGATCACTGATAACTGATCACTGAAAAAGTTTCAATCTTAGCCCCGGATAAACTGTGTAAGGGCTACCAATGCCATTGAATTCAGCTAAGTCAGAGAAGGATATCCCGTACTTCTTAGCAATACTCCTCAAGGTTTCCCCCGGTTTCACAATGTGGTAGGAACGTTGTACAACGGGACGACTGGGGCGATCCGGTGTCGGCCTTGGCATCGTCCTAGTCGTCGGGGGAGTCACCCGCAATTCTTGCCCCACTGACAAGTTATCAGAAGCTAAATTATTCCATTCTCTTAACTCCTTGACAGAACGACGATAATGTCTGGCAATTTGCCAGAGTGTGTCGCCGGGAGCAACAATGTGATGATCCGAATCTCCATCAATGTCTTCAAAAGTATCAGAGGACGGAGAGGTACTCGGAGACGGTAGCGTAGGAAGTACGCGGCCCACGTCGGGTGGTGTAGGAAGTACGCTGGGTCGAGTAATCCGTAATTTTTTTCCCACTGATAAACTGTAAGGCGATTGTAAAGCATTCCATAGTGCAAGTTCATTAATACTCAAGCCATAGCGTCTTGCAATGCGATATAAAGAGTCACCCGGTTGCACAATATGGTGGTCTTTATCCACCCGCGGTGATGGGGTTGGTTGTGTTGGAGCGAGTGGCGCGGTTGGTTTGCGGATAGGGCTTGCCGGGGGTGTTAATGTGGGATTCCACCCAATCGGGGGAGAAAGCACCAAAGTTTGTCCAGCACTGAGATGGTAAGGTTGTTCGATCCCATTCCAAGCTGCTAACTCACGGAAATTTTTTCCGTAATAGGTGGCAATACCATATAAGGTTTCGCCGGGTTGCACGATATGAGTCCCCTCTACATTCTTCTGTGGAATGGGAGTTGGCTCCTGCGGAATAGGTGTTACCACTGGAAAACCTGAGTCTTGGGGCTCAGGTAGCGTTGTGATACTCTCCTCGCTGGGACCATCTATCCGCAGACGTTGACCGACGGTAAGCTCATAAGGTGGCGGTATGTTATTCCACCGACCAACATCTTTGTGATTACGACCATAGCGTTGGGCAATGCCATATAAGGTTTCACCGCGCTCAACGATATGAAACGTCGCGGTATCAGGTATCGGCTCTGGAGGCCTCGGTTCCGTAACGGGGGCGGAAGGACAGCCACTCAGTAGTAGAATTACTACTAAACCGAGGGCATACAAAAGTTTGGAAGGTGTGATAGGCCAATACATATTGAGTTTAGCTCCTAGTTCGCAAACACGATAAAATAGTACATCATAAGTACCTGAGCATGGCACTGGGATCGTTCTATGGGATAATCCTTACAAAAGTTATTCGTCAATCAACAGGTAATCAATGACGCACGAACTTTTTCCGATCTATTTGTAATCGATTGATATTATAGAGTTGCCATTCAAGGGCCCCGGTGCCCTGAGCATAAATTAATCGGTTTTACGTCAGTTATCAGTGATCACTGTTCACTGAAAATGCTCAAGTATTTTATATACTAATTTTTGCATAAAAAAGTCGTTTAAATCAACTTTACATAGTAACATGTCGTAGTCGCTGTTTGTAGTGGTCGCTTTAGCAGCACCGCCCTCATCACAAAACTGATTTCTAGGCAAAAGTTTTTCGCTTCGTGAAAAACTTTTGCCTGGAACTGATAACTGATAACTGAAAACTGATCACTG
>Ga0190345_1000347_pt1 | contig 15671 bp, 10 predicted proteins | sample 48721334_MG_FD_161674 | JGI IMG/M metagenome (GOLD analysis project Ga0190345, IMG submission 161674) | Hydrothermal vent microbial mat bacterial communities from Southern Trench, Guaymas Basin, Mexico - 4872-13-3-4_MG | ecosystem: Environmental > Aquatic > Marine > Hydrothermal vents >...
AGTTCCAATATGAGATCCGCGGCATGCCGGATGAGAAGCTCCGGCAGGGATGTGCCGTTCTTGTTTGCCAGCACCACAAATCCCAGTCCATCTCTGGGAAGCATACTGACCATGGCTGAAAATCCATCAATATTTCCCCCGTGATGGATCCGGCTGTGTCCCCTGTAGGTATTCACAAACCATCCCATTCCGTAATCAGAAGGAGTGACTTCAGGTATGGCCGGCGTTTCCCCTGTAGGCATATGAGCCAGATGCATATCTTCCAGAGTCTGGGCATTTATGATCTGCCTGCCGTCGATCATCCCTTTATTGAGATGGACCAGCAGCCACCGGCTCATCTCATTCACACAGGAATTGATGGAGCCGGCCGGACCGATATTGGTTATGTTTCGAAACGGAATCCGCTTGATTTCTCCGTCCTCCTCACGGTAAGGAAGAGCATAATCGTCATCCTTTTGTGAATCCACAACTGAAAAATTAGTCCTTTCCATTCCCAGAGGTTTGAGCACATGGGAGCGGATGGCCTCTTCCCAAGGCTGCTCTGTAAGTACTTCCACCAGGTATCCGGCCGTAAGAAACATCAGATTATTATACTGAAATCTCTCCCTCAGATCAGCCGTAGGCTTGAGATACGCCAGTCTTCTGACGAACTCCTCGCGGGAAGCCTGGTAGTTGTTGTACCACACCAGATCATGACGGGGAAGTCCTGAGCGGTGAGTCACCAGGTCCCGGGGTGTCAGGTGCTGGCTGGCAAAAAGGTCATAAAGCTTAAACCAGGGGATATAGTTATGTACAGGAGTCTCCCAATCCAACCTGCCTTCATCCACCAGAATTCCCATGGCAAAGGTGGTAAAGGCTTTGGAAGCTGACCCTATAGCCAGGAGTGTATCTGCCGTCATAGGGATTTTCTGTTCCACATCACGGAAGCCGTATCCTTTGGCCAAAATGACCTCATCATCTTTGATCACTGCCACAGCCACTCCGGGCACTTTTAGGCTTTCCAGTCCCCTGTTAACCAGCTCGTCAAAATCCGCCAACGCTTTTTTTGCTTTGACAACAGGGCTGACTTCCCGTTCGAGGACAAACGGAAATTCCTGCCCGCTCTGAGTGAAATCTCCAGCTATCTGAGAGCCATCTTCATTGAACGTTCCCTTAAAAGCCGGCTCACCGGGAATCCCGCTCATTTCAAAGCCAACACTGCCCCCCTCCAGAGTGATGTTCTCAAGCGGCAGGTTTTTTGCATCCTGAGCAGGAATGGATATCTTGCCTTCCCACGAACCATCATCTTTCTGGTTGAAATCAATAAGAATTTCCAGCTTCATTCCAGGGATATCAATAGACCCTTCCCAGTGGCCTGCGAGCGAAGCTTTTTGGCCGGAAAGAGTAAATTGAGGAATAAGCATAAAAATAAGGCATAAATACAAGACAAAATGTGTTCGCATCTTTTTCATTGAACTCCTCCTTCTAATAAATACGGAAATTTCCTTTTTTAGTTCCACTTAAATCTATACTAACTTTTCAACATAAATATTCAATATTTTAAAAATTTAATTATAGGGGACGCTCCATAAGGTACCACCCTATATTACTGAACCTGTTATTAGGAAGGACGCTCTTTCTGGAATTCATATCCTGACCAGGGGATGGTCAAAATATGGACGGGGTTATCTAATATATCAACTCTCCTCTTAACGATCATTAAAGATAAAAAGGTCATCAACGCTTGTTTTCAACGCCTTCGCAATATCATGAGCCAGTTTGAGAGAGGGAGTTTTGAAAGACGAAGATAATTAGAACTAAATTTGCTCTATATAAGAGGTGTCTCGCCGGGAACAGCCACAGGATCAAGAGGAAGCTCTATGAACTCGTAAGCAGGAGGAGTCAGGTCCAATTTGGAGGCGTTCATCACCCAGTCCCATTTCAGAGCGCGCCCTGTGTAGGCGCTCATACGCCCCATGATAGCGGTCATGGTGCTTTCCGCCACCTGCCGGCCTTCATTCAAAGGCGTACCGGATTTGATGCTGGCAATAAGGTCTGCATGCTCCTGGACATAAGGATTGGGAGATTCCTCTTCATGCTCATAGGAAAGGGCTCCCGTGATACGCCCTTCCACTCCGGATGTAAAAGAGACCCCTTTTGTCCCGATCACACGCTCCGATACATTTTCACTGCATCCCTGTATCTGGCGGCACATACTCATTACACGCGCTCCGTTTGGATATTCATACTCCACGGCAAAGTGGTCGAAGATATTTCCATACTGAGGTTCTGTCCGAACCTGACGGCCTCCCATTCCAGAGCACTCTATGGGATGAGAGCCCATGGCCCAATTGATGACATCCAGGTTGTGAACATGCTGCTCAACAATATGGTCTCCTGAAAGCCACGCGCTAAAAAGCCAGTTTCGAATCTGCCATTCCATATCCGACCAGCCCTTTGTCTTGTAGCCTACCCAGTTCATCATAGCCCGTTCAACCCAGAGTGCTCCCTGATTCCAGTAACACTGGCCTGCAGCGATATCACCGATATCACCGTTGTGAATGCGCTTCATGACTTCAAGGTAATGCTCCTGATGCCGACGCTGGGTCCCTGCAACAATACTCAGATTTTTTTCCCTGGCCAATTCTGAGCTGGCCATCACAGACCGGATGCCTACTGGGTCCACAGCCACCGGTTTTTCCATGAAAACATGTTTTCCTGCTTCCACAGCTGCTTTGAGGTGCTGGGGCCTGAAATGAGGCGGCGGAGCCATAATGACCATGTCAATATCTGCGGCAAGCACATTTTTATATGCATCAAATCCCGTAAACATGGTATCTCTTGTTACAGCCAGATTGCTTTTCGGCAGCTCCTCAGCCAGGCGTTTGTAAGACCCCTCCAGCCGGTCCTTAAATAGATCTCCCATGGCAGTGATCACCGCATCTGGTGATGCCTCCACACAATTCATGGCAGCCCCTGTGCCGCGGCCCCCGCAGCCTATCATTCCTACCCGGATGCGGCCCGATTCTGATCCGTAAACAAGCCCGGAAGAAGGAATGGCCGCAGCCAGAGCAGCGGCTGATGAAACCTTTATAAACTCTCTGCGGGTTAAACTTGAATTGTTTTTCTCTCTATCCATGTTTTCTCCTTCTCATGCATATTAACCTGGGTTAAAAGGCGTCACAGGCCCTATAAGCATCTATGACTGCCTTCTCGCCTTCTTTTCCTGGAAGGCTTTTTCCATGCTCCATACACAGAACTCCCTTATAACCTTTGCTGTAGAGATGTTTGAAGATGTTCTTGAAATTGATTTCTCCTGTGCCCGGCTCATTTCGTCCGGGATTGTCACCGAGATGAAAACTGGCGATTTCTGTCCAGGACCGGTCAATGTTCGGAATGAGATTGCCTTCAGATATCTGCTGGTGATACAGGTCATCAACGATTTTGCAGTAAGGGCTGTTGACAGCCTGACAGATCTGAAATGCCTGCGGCATGTTTTTAAGAAACAGTCCCGGATGATCCCATGGATTAAGAGGTTCAATGACTATGATCAAACCGGCTTGAGCACAAATATCAGCACAATATTTCAAGTTCTCTATGACATTGGCTGTCTGGTAGCCCCACTCCATCTTCTGGTTATATCGCCCGGGAACCACAAGCGTCCATTTGGCATTGGTGCGCTTGGCTGTCTGTACAGCATCCTTCATTTTTTGTTTGAGCATAAGGCGGACGTCTTCCTTATCCAAAACAAAGGACTCCACTTTGAAATCCGCATAGGCCACAAAAGGACCAAGTTCCATGCCGTGGCGGTTCAGCTCTGAGGCAATCTTTTCCTGAACCTCTGAAGGCCTGCTCATCAAGCTGTTATCAAAAACAGCCTTAAATCCCTGGTCAGCAGCAAACTTCAGATTGTCCACAGGGTCCTCTCCCGCATGCTCCCGGAACATCCCGAGCGAGGGAGCGTATTTCAGCTTAAAGCCCGCAGAATTCTGCCCCGTGGATACGCGGGTCGCTCCGGCTCTAAGAGGCGCTATTGAAAGCGACGCCAGTGATGCAGCCGCAGCCCCCATAAATGTCCGGCGGGACCATCCTTTTGAGTGCAGATACTTCTTCTCACTCATCCTTGCTCTCCTTTTTTAAATTGAGAAATCAATCACCTTTTTCCTCAGATGAAAGATTGACTTCTGACATTTTTTATATATATATTACTAGTAATGGGGAATAAAGACAAAACTATAAAATGCCCTCAGTGTCAATCTCTTAATCCTGAAGGCAATCAATTTTGTGACAAATGCGGATTTGTTTTAATAGAAAAAGCAGAGACCTTAACTTACACTGATTCTTATGAAAAAGCAGCGACGGATACTCTTGGGTTTTCACCCGGTGAAAAATTCGGACCCCGATACCGGATCATTGAAGAGATCGGCCGTGGAGGGATGGGACGAGTCTACAAGGCAGAAGACACTGAACTGAATATAACTGTCGCCCTCAAGATGATCCGCCCTCTCTATTCCAAAGATCCCCATTTCATACAGAATTTTAAAGAAGAAACTATCCTGGCTCGATCCATATCCCATGAAAATGTGATACGAATACACGACCTTGGTGAAGTGAATGATATTAAATTCATATCTATGGAGTATATCAAAGGACACGACCTCAAAGACCTTATTCACACCTCCGGGGCACTCAGTGCTGAAACCACCATCTCTATTGCCAAACAGATATGCCTTGGGCTTAAGGCAGCTCACCAGAAAAATATTGTCCATCTGGACCTAAAACCGCGCAACATCATGATCGACTACAGTGGCCATGCATACATCATGGATTTTGGAGTATCCAAATCTCTTAAAGCTCGTAAAATGGAGCGGAAAAAGAAAGTCGCAGGAACCCTTCCTTATATCTCACCTGAACAAGCAAAAGGCGAAGAAGTCGATCAAAGAGCAGATATTTACTCTCTGGGAATTATATTATTTGAAATGCTCACTGGAAAACTGCCGTTTGAGGCGCACACAGCAAAAGAATACATTCAAAAGCATCTCCAGGAGAAACCCCCTCCCATAACCGAGTTGAAGTCTGATGTGCCTCCCACTCTCCAAAAAATCATCATGAAGTGCCTTCACAAAAATCCTGAGAACCGTTATCAGGATTGTGACGAAATCCTCAAAGACCTGGAATCAACCGGGCTGGACATAAAGTCCGTAAAGTATAAAAAGCCGCTTAGTCTTTTTCAAAGACCGTTCTTTTATCTTGCCCTGTTTCTGGTTGTCTCAGTGACTGCATACTTCCTGTTTTTTTCAGGAAACAGGAAGGGATCCGTGATTCCGGGTATGACCCAAATAACCATGTCCGTTCTTCCTTTCCAGAACAATTCTGGAGAGGGCTCTCTGGATCATTACAGAAAAGACTTCCAAGAAATGATCATAACTGACCTGGAACAGTCTAAATATCTGCATGTCATTCCCACTCTGCAGTTCGATGCTCTTTTAACAAAAATGCAGCACAAATCCGAAGAGGCCCCTTCCAAAAAAGTCCTGGATAAAATTGCCCAGAATGAAGATATCCGATATTTTGTGCAGGGAAATTACAGCAAATTTGGGGATATCCTCCGTTTCTCCATAAAAATCATCAAGCCTTTCAGCTATGAAACCCTGAGCACCAGAATCATCCAGGTTGAAAAAGGGCAGGAAGGCGACCTTTTAGATAGAATTGACGACCTAACCGTATGGATAAAAACAAATCTTGGATTCAAACGCTACGAGATCATCAATGATTATGACGAGAAAATCAAAAACTTCACCAAGTCTGAGCAGGCACTCCGGCTCTATTACAAAGGTGAAAAATCTTACATTGAAGGCAAATTTGAGGAAAGCAATCAATTCCTTAAAGAAGCCATCAAACTGGACCCTGAATTTGCTATGGCCTTTCGCAGCATTTCCATAAACTATGCTTACCTGCAGGATTTATCTAAAGCTCAAGAGTATAGCCAGAAAGCACTGGACCTTGCGCATGAAGGCCGCGGCTCTCTCAGAGAAAAGTTATTGATTGAAGGATATGCTCATTACCTGGAAGGTTCTGTGGAAAAAGCCGTTTCTAAATATAAAGAATTGCTTGAAATCTATCCTTACGATGAGGACGCTCATTCATTTTTAGGAGCTATATACAGAAATATGGGAGAGAATGACCTTGCTGAACAACATTTTTTAAAAGCCATTCTGTATATCCCTGATACGGCTCATTCCAGTCTGGTTTGGATCTATTTGCAGAAAGGCCTGTACACCAAAGCAGCCGATCTGCTGGAGAGCAATAAAGACATTATCAATCCAAAGGTATACTACATACATTTGGCCGAGGTCTATTTTTGCAAGGGAGAAGTGGACACAGCCCTAAAGTATGCCTTAAAAGTTGAGGAGATTTTTCCAGAAGATTATCAAAATTTGGAATTTCTAGGGAATATTTATCAGATCAAAGGAGACATGGAAAAGTCGAGACAGTATTATCTTGCTCTTTTGAAAGATCACAACACCATAGCTTCGAGCATCCAATGGCAGCATTACTTGATGATCCAAGAAGGAAGATTTTCTGACTGCGAAGATCTTATTTCAGAAAACATCCGGCAGGTTAAAAAACAAAACGACAAATACAGTGAATTGGATTTTCTTTTTTTACTGTCATTTGTTCAATACCGCAATCATAAATATGTGCGCTGCAAGCAGACAATTGAAGAGCTGTTTCAGGAAATGGAATCCATAGAAGAATATTCTTTTATTTGGTATTCCATATTAGGCCAGTATGTCTCCGGTCTGGCCTCTGCTCAGCTCAACAATTTCCCCGTAGCTGAAAAGAAAGCGGAAGTCATGATGGGATTGATCAATAGAATCCAAAGTCAAAGCCAGGGGCAGTTTCTTCAATATTATCATCATTTAAAAGGAATGATCGCACTCAAAAAAGGAGATTATTCCACAGCCATAGAATACTTCAAAAAAGGGTATTCATTACTGCCTTCTCAGAATGACCGTTATGACAACCATGCCCTGTTCCTCGATTCCCTGGGACAGGCCTATTATTTTACTAAAAAAACTGATCAAGCCCTTAAATGCTATAATGACATCCAGACACTGACCACCGGAAGACTTTCCTGGGGGAATCTATATGTTCTAAGCTATTACTGGCTTGGAAAAATCGAAAAAGACAGGGGACACTCAGAACAAGCACTCGAACATTTTAAACAATTCCTTAAGTATTGGGAAAATGCTGATCCAGAACTGCCGGAAATCTTAGAAGCAAAAAAATTCGTAAGCTCTCTCCATAATGAGTGATATTCAGAATCCCGTCCTCTTCAATCCGAATCGATTTGACTCCAGAAGGCATTATTCTCTCTGGTAAAAATTCGCCTGATCTCACACACCCATTGAGGTATTTTCCACATATCCCGGCTCCCAAAACAGGCCGCAATAGGACAGAGCGTGCACCTGAGAAGGTCTAAGCATCTGATGCACTGAGTTTTATCCGTATAACACCTGTCCAAGCGGATCTGAGAATAATTTTGCCGTATTTGTGGATAGATCACTTTATACTCTTTTTTAAAATCTTCAATTGAACCAAAACTATAGGTCCTGGCTAAAGACTCATCACCTTTAAAACCGGCATAGTCAAACAAAAGGAAACATCCCCAGAGGGAATCATCCGGAACAAGAACCATATTCTCCTTCCCCCCTTCACAGACCGATATTCCATATGAATCCGATTTTTTTAAAAAAGCCACTGGAATATTTCCTTTCCTTTCATAATGCTCTACAGCTATCTTCCGCAGTTTTTTCAATTCCTGTTCAAAACACATCAAATCTCTTTGATCCCAATGGCTGATGTAATCCAAATTAAAATCCACGGATTCGACTCCAGCATGAACGATAAACTCAATGGAATCTGAAAGAAAACTCACTGTCTCCGGAATAAAGACACTCTGTGTCCTCAATTCAATATGGGGATAGGTTCTTATGGTTTCGATGGCATCTACCAACTGCTTAATACTGTTTTCTCCCCTGGTTTTGTTTTGAGCATATCCGTCAAAACTCAACAGAAGCTTGAAGTGGAATTCATCCAAAACACTCAATATATCTTTAGTCAGGAGACTTCCGTTGGTGGTCAATGAATACAAGAGGGATCGGGCCGGTTGGAGGGTCTCTTCTAAATATCTGAGGGTCAGTTCAATGACCTCAAAAGCTAAAAGAGGTTCGCCGCCATAGAAACTGATATCAATGTTATCCGTAAAATAAGGAGTGAAAAAATCGATGGTTTTTTGAACGGATGAAATTTTTAGTCTGCGTTTTCTTCTTTTCTGGTAGCAGTAGGAACACGCAAAGTTGCACTCTTCGGTAACATAAAAAGTGAAATTATTGATTTTGAACGGCTTATCTATGTAATCAATAGAAGGACTTCCCTTTCCAAAAATCGATATTCCGGCATCCTTTGTTAGTTTTTTTCAAAAGTCTTAAATATCGGTGGATATTTAGGAATGTCTCCAATGCACCAGGGTGGTCTCACCCCAATGACATTACGCCGTGCCAGTATTTCAATAAACTCCTTTAGGTCTTCAATCATACCATTTCTATGAATCTTCCAGTCAGGATCTTCGATAGGAACATCTCTGATGAAGGCACAAATTTTGTCGATGATTTTTTCGACTTCCTTTTCTCGCTGCATTTTCCCTCCTTTTGGACTAGAAAAGTGAATTCCCCTTGTCTTGGCCCAAATTCTGCTTATTTTTATTGATTTGATTTGAATATATAGAACAAATTTCAAATTGTCAACTTGCCTTTGTTTGACAAATCAAAAAAATCCAATAGACTAAGGATATTATTTTGATTCCTCTCTTTTTGACCCGACAGGAGATGAGAGGCCTTAAAGATAAAATCAAAAACTTACGATAAACGAAAACCTAACGGGGGTAAAATAAAAAAACTTTAACCGCTGTCATGGTTCTTATTGGATCTGCTGTTTTTTCTATCAGCTTCAGCAATCAGGCTCAGGCCTACATCAAACTTCTCATTTGATATAATTATCGGCAGCGTCTCCAGTCTGAATCACTGTAAGATTGCTCAAGTTCCTCCCACAATTCTTTGAGGTTAACGGTCATGATAATCAAATCCTGTTTTTTCCCTTCCTGGTCCTTCACATAATCAGGAATAAGAAGTTCCTCCCGAAATCCAAGTTTTCGAAAAATCTGCTGAGCTCCAACTTGAGGCCGCATCATCTTAACCACCACCTGCTCCACTTTCTTCTTGATGGCAAGAAAATAAAGCTCTCTCACCATGATTGTCCCTAGCCCTTTTTTTTGATAAGGTCTTGCTACAATGACTCTTATTTCTCCTTGATGCTTCCGCCAATCTTCACCTGATAATTCAAGGGCTCCATCAGCTATGATTTCTCCGGAGTAAAGGGCGACAAGACGAAAAACACTCCCTGTTTTTATGAGTTTGATCCTCTGATGGACAATCTTTTTGTTTGTTACATCTATCCTTAAATATTTTCTATCTTCAGTGGGAAGTTCAGAGTAAAATTTCATCAAATCTTCCAGATCATTTTCATGAAGCTCCCTGATCAAAACTATCTTCCCATCTTTCAAGGTTTCATTCTTTTTCATAAAAACCCTCCATTAAGATATCCAAAATATAGGAGCGAATCACCGTTTTGTCAATATTTAATAGGGACAGCTTGCTCATTGACCTACTTTATGATGTTCAAATGGCTGCAGGATTTTGCCTATAAAATAAGCATTGTCCCTATGGTTTTTGTGTTAGCTGCGGCACTGACCCTCATCATATCCGTTCTTACGGTGGGCTATCACTCCTTTAAAAATGCGCTGGCAAATCCGGTCGGATCCCTCTGCTATGATTGAGACGAGCGATTCGATCTCTGAGTTCATAATTAATTGACAACATATTTCCATTTTGATACGTCTATATTTTGAGATGATAAAAAACTATTTAAAAATCGCTTACCGTAACATTCTCCGCAGCAAAAAATACGCTTTCCTCAATATCACGGGATTGGCAGTAGGATTGGCAGCCTGTTTGCTCATGTTCGGATTTGTTGTCCATGAGCTGACCTTTGAAAACACACATCCGCTCAAAGACCGAATATATCGGATAAACAGCCGGAATTCTGTGGCAGGGGAAACTTGGGTAAACGCAGAAGTCTGCGCTCCTCTGGGTCCTGCCGTTCAGGAATCCATTCCTGAAGTAGAGGAAAGCGTCCGCCTTGACCGCTGGCACAATCTGGTCCTTGAAGCCGGGAACCGTGAATTCAATATGAAAAGAGTGTTTATCACAGAGCCTGAAATCTTTAAGGTCTTCTCTCTGCCTCTTCTGCGCGGCAGCAGCGATGCTGCCTTAAAAGACCCCTTCAGCGTGGTCGTAGACGAGACCACAGCTCAAAAGCTCTTTGGAGACAAGGATCCTTACGGACAAACGGTCCGTATGACCATAGGCAAAACATATGACTTCAAGGTCACCGGAGTCATGGAAAACATCCCTTCCAACACGGTCTTGAGAGCTCCCATGCTGATCTCATTTGCCACTTTAACTCAGTCTCTGCCTGAAAATATGATGGAATGGCGGAGCTGGGGCTCTTTCACCACTTTCATCCTGCTTAAGGAAAACGCAATGGCGGAAGGGCTGGATGAAAAGATAACAGCCCTGGCCCAGACTCATCTTTCTGAGGAAAAAGATAAGACCTCCTTTTATCTCCATGCGTTAGATAGGATTTACATCGATAACGCCCTTCACAGCTTGAACAATGACATCGCTTATTCGGGAAGCATCACCCGGATCGCGGTTTTTTCCATAACCGCGCTTCTCATTCTAGTTATCGCTGCCATTAACTTCATTAATTTATCCACAGCCAAGATCTCAGGCCGAATGAAAGAAGTGGGCGTGCGCAAGACCTGCGGGGCCAACCGCCCTCAGCTTGTGTGGCAGTTTCTGATGGAATCTGTAATTTTGACTGCCGCTTCTATGATTTTGGGTTTGGGTCTTTTTACTTTATTTAAACCTCAGCTGGACCATTATCTTGGTATGACTCTTAATATCGGGATCTTTTCAACCCCCTGGATCCTGCCGGTGGTTCTGGGTTTGACCGTTTTGGTCGGTTTTCTGGCGGGCTCATATCCGGCTTTTCTTATGTCACGCTTTCCAGCAGCCATGGTATTCCGCTCCGGCGGTCCGGGAAAGATCTCAAAGTCCGGCCTGCGCCGTATTCTGGTAGGCATTCAATTTTTCATCGCTGTGGTGTTGATCGCCTGGACCCTGGTGGTGCTCAAGCAGATCCGCTATTCGGAAATGCGGGATCCGGGCTTTGACAGGGAAGGATTGATTGTTCTGAAAAATTCAGAAGCCAGGGAGCTCAAAAATGCGGCTATTCTCAGAAACCAGATCATCAACCGCACAGATGCGGTGAATGCATCATATGTAGCCAGCTTTCCTTACGGGCAAAACCGAAATATAGATACTTTTAAAACCGAAGAAACCCGGGAAGAAAAAGGAACAATCGTCCAAACACAGCATGTGGACGCCCGGTTTGTATCTGTCATGGGGCTTGAAATGACAGCCGGCCGGAATTTCGAGGAAGGAAGAATAGCTGACCAAAAAAGCGTACTGGTCAACCAAAAAGCCGCAGAAGAACTGGGACTTGATAATCCGGTAGGAAGCATGCTTTTCAGCGATGATGAAGCCTTCCGTGTTATTGGAGTGGTTAAAGACTGGAACACCAATTCCATTCATTCGCGGATTCTGCCTGTGGTTCTGCATACTGCGGATGAGACATCACGAAATCTTGTGGTCCGTCTTCCTCAAGGGCAGGAGACTCAAGTCCTCTCTCAAATACGCGGGATTTGGTCTGAAATGCTGCCCGGACAGATTTTCGACTATTCGTTTGTAGGTGAGCTGGACTATCTCTCCTATGAAGGAGAACGCCGCCTGGCAAACCTTTTGGTTTCCTTCTGTCTGCTGACGGTTTTTGTGGCAGGCCTGGGAATTTTCGGACTGGCTTCTTTCAGCGTGGAGCAGCGCACAAAGGAAATCGGAATCCGTAAGGTTCTGGGCTCAAGTGCTTTCGGGATCGTAACGCTTTTGACTAAAAGCTATACCCGTTGGGTGCTGGCGGCCAATCTCATTGCCTGGCCGGTCGCCTATTACGCGGCTCTGCGGTGGCTGCAGGGATTCGCTTTCCGGACTTCCATGGGAGTGCTGCCGTTTCTGATCGCTGGTCTTCTGACTCTGTTCGCTGCCCTGTTCTCCGTTATTTTCCAGACCCTAAAAGCGGCCTCCGGCAATCCCGCAGATTCCCTCAGATACGAGTAAAATAATCTGCTGCCAATTAAAATAAATCATAAGGAGGGAACATGAACAAACAAAATGGAAACCAAGAATCACTTGTTTTTTCCTACTTGGAATTGAGGAAAATCCTTGGGATCCTGGGAACATCTCTGCCTTTTATTCTTTTCATAGGCGCATGGATCATCTTTAATACCGGACTCCAGCGCTCTATAAGCTACTACTACCATACAGACATGGGGGATGTTCTTGTGGGGATGCTCTTTGCCATAGGCTTTTTTCTTCTCTCCTACAGAGGCTACGAGCGTAAGGATGACCTCGCCGGAGACCTGGGCTTCGTGTTTGCTCTGGGAGTGGCGCTTTTCCCCACAACAGCCGAAGGAGCCACCGGCTTCCCTATCATCGGGTATATTCATAATGCCTTTACAGTTCTTTTCTTTCTTACACTTGTTTATTTTTCCTATTTTCTTTTCACCAAAACCGATCCTGAGAAATCCCCTACCAAAAGAAAACTGCAGAGGAATAAAGTCTACAGGACATGCGGCATCATTATGTTTGTGTGCGTCCTGCTTATTGCTCTCTATGTGCTTTTTGCGAATATGCTGGAAGAGCTTTTCAAGCCGTATAAGCCAATATTCTGGCTGGAAGCTATTGCCATTTTAGCTTTCGGTATTTCATGGCTTATAAAGGGAGAGACCCTGCTTAAAGATAAGGTTTGAGTAGCGATATGGCATCTGCTGAAAAAGAAAAACGAGTTTTTGACTTACTGAAACAACTGGAAATCCCCTATACCCTACACAATCACCCTCCTGTTTACACAGTGGAACAAGCTGAAAAGCACTGGACACAGATCCGAGGGGCTCACTGCAAAAATCTTTTCCTGCGGAACAAAAAAGGGAACCGCCATTATTTGGTCATCCTTGAAGCTGTAAAAGCAGCGGACCTTAAATCATTAAGGCACAAGCTGGGGGAGGACCGCTTGAGCTTTGCTTCCCCTGAGAGGATGAAGAGATACCTCGACCTGGAACCCGGGTCCGTATCCCCTTTTGGGTTGATGAATGACCATGAGAACAAGGTTCAGGTCATTATCGACAAAGACCTCAAAAACGCCAAAGAAGTGAACTTCCATCCCAATGTGAATACAGCCACACTGGGAATTTCTTTTTCCGATTTTGAAAAATTTCTAGCCTGGGCCAAAAATCCTGTCAGGTATTTGCCTTTTTCCTAAAAAAACTTTTGGGACGAAACAAAACATCCCTATGGCTCATTTACTGCAGTCCAGAATTATGTAAAACTCACAGCCAGCGGCGGATCCAGGACTTGAATCCGGCTGACGCCTTGACAATGATCAAAGGTTTTTCACAGCCTACGCCCACCTTACAAGTTATGGAATCCCGGGTCAACTGACGGATCAACGGATCCTGTGTGTGCCCGAGAATCACAAGGTCATAGCACTTGGATTCCTTGAGGATCACATCTGAAATGGATGGGGCTGTTACACGCTTCATACTGATTCGGTCAGAAACGATACAATCTCCGTTTTTTTGAGGTATGGTTAATTTGTTGATGTCGATTTTCCTTTTCTCATCATTAACGGATAAAGCGGTTATCTTCCCATCGTGTCTTTCAGCTAATATCGAAGCTATCTCTAGAGCAAAACAGCTGTTGGGCCCTCCGGCCACAGGAACCAGTATATTTTTAAACGTTTTGTCCCCCAGGCCCTTGAGGATAACGACATTGCAGTGGGCTCTTTCTAGCACATAATCCAAAGTGCTTCCGAGAGAGAAGGGATGCCGGCGTGATTTCCCCTCCCAACCCATGATAAGCATCTGTATTTTTTTCTCTTTGACCGCACTCAGAATTCCCCTGGCGATGTTCCGGCAGTATCGGATGGTGGTGGTGATCGGAAACTTGATGATCAAATGGAGCATCACTTCGATAATGGCTTCCTTGCCTTCCAGAATGAGCTCTTTGGCGTCCGTCAAAGGCACCTGCTCCGGAACCGGAACCATATGCAGGAGATTGACCTGTCCTTTTCTTGCCTCGCTGATATAATACGTGCTCCGTACCATGGGGATGGCATTGTTTGGATTGGCCACAGCCACCATGATCCGGTATCCCTCGGTCTCAGGAGCCCTCTCCTCCTCGATAACCTGAACCTCGTCCCTGGTTGGCACCGCTCTTTTTTTGGAATAGAAACTAAACAAGAAAATGCTCGAGATTATCCAGAGAGGAGCAATGATCCAGGCAATAAGGCTCATGTTGACCAGCCATACGGCCAGTACAGCCTGACAGATAATAGCCAGAAGCGGAAGCCACGGAAAAAAAGGCATCAGGAAGCCGTAGCTCAACTCGTCTCCCATATTGATTCTGATTCGAATCACGCTGACATTGACCAGGAAGAAAAGGAACAAAAACATAATGCTGGCACTTGATGCCACATCCATGGTAGGAAGAAGCACAGCCACACAAATAACAAGGATTCCTGTAAACAGCAAAGCTCCGTATGGAGTTTTTTGCCGCTTGGATATTTTTGAAAAGATCTTAGGAAGGAGACGGTCGCGTCCCAGAGCGTAAGAGGCTCTGGTGGCAGAGAAAATGGTCGCATTCAGTGCAGAGATCGAAGCAAAAATCACTGCCAGCGTGAGAAAAAAATTACCTGCCGGCATGAGCCTTGATACGGCTTCTCCGAATCCGCGCTCCTTGAACTGGCCGATCCATTCCCATACCGGGCCTTCCACGCCAGGAGAACCGGCTTTTACCGCCACAACAGAAGCAAAGGAAACCGCCACATAAGTGAGAGTTGCGATGACCACAGAGTAGATCATGGCCTTCGGCAGATTCCTTTTAGGATCGATTGTTTCATCTCCGGCCTGGGCAATGACCTCATATCCCTCAAAGGCAACATAGGTAAATCCCATGGTGACCAGCAGCTTGTCCCAGCCGTGGGGCATGAATGGAGAAAAATTCTGAAGCCGGGATGGATCAAGAACAACTACAACAATCCCGATCAAACCAATAGCGATCAGGAATATGGTCTGCCCCAGAGTGAAAAACGCCCCGATCTTCCCTGTTTCAGAGGCACCCCGGTAGTTAATATAAAGAAATAACAATGCCGCCAGAAAAGCCACGATTTTTTCCGTTGTGTATATGGAAAAAGGAACCCAGTTAAGAAGCTTTATCCCCTGGAAATATCGAACAGTATAGATTGAAAAAGTCACCGCATACAGACTTCCCGCCACACTGGAGGCAAACCACTCCATCCATCCGGCTGTAAAGCTGGTACGCCGCCCGAAGGCAAGACGGGCGAAATTATAAGCCCCTCCGGCCCGGGGAATGGCAGAGCTTAATTCAGCATAG
>Ga0190345_1000349_pt1 | contig 15666 bp, 14 predicted proteins | sample 48721334_MG_FD_161674 | JGI IMG/M metagenome (GOLD analysis project Ga0190345, IMG submission 161674) | Hydrothermal vent microbial mat bacterial communities from Southern Trench, Guaymas Basin, Mexico - 4872-13-3-4_MG | ecosystem: Environmental > Aquatic > Marine > Hydrothermal vents >...
ATATTGGCGTACCGCCACTGCGTTTCGTTGTACTCAATTCGTTTATCCGCGTAATTCGTTGTACTTACTTAACCGTGAAAACGGGAATGCGCCCGGTTTCTCATCGACTCGCCTTTTTGGGGCCAGGCTTTTAGCCATCAAGGTTCAGGTTTCTCATCGACTCGCCTTTTTGGGGCCAGGTTTTCAGTCAGCAAGGTTCAGGTTTCTCATCGAATCACCTTTTTGGGGCCAGGTTTTCAGTCAGCAAGGTTCAGGTTTCTCATCGAATCGCCTTTTTGGGGCCGTGTTTTCAGCCAGCAAGGTTCAGGTTTCTCATCGAATCGCCTTTTTGGAGCCAGGTTTTCAGCCACCACCAAGACTCAGGTTTGTCATCGGCTTGTAATCACCTTTTTGGGGCCAGGCGAGAAGCCAGCAAGACTAAGGTTTCTCAGGGCGCATTCCCATTTTCCGGGTAGTTTGTTAACAACGATGGTGATTATGCTTAATATAAGAATTGATAAAAGTCAAAATTTATCTTGAGTACGTTTATCCGTGCTTTTAATTCGTTTTGTAGCAAGATTGGCGTTTTTTAACGAAGTTTCGTTGTACGGCCATTCGTTTAGTAGCAATATTGGCGTACCGCCACTGCGTTTCGTTGTACTCAATTCGTTTATCCGCGTAATTCGTTGTACTTACTTAACCGTGAAAACGGGAATGCGCCCGGTTTCTCATCGACTCGCCTTTTTGGGGCCAGGTTTTCAGCCAGCAAGGTTCAGGTTTCTCATCGAATCGCCTTTTTGGGGCCAGGTTTTCAGTCAGCAAGACTCAGGTTTGTCGTCGAATCGCCTTTTTGGGGCCGTGTTTTCAGCCACCACCAAGACTCAGGTTTGTCATCGGCTTGTAATCACCTTTTTGGGGCCAGGTGAGTGACCTTTTGACAGAATTTATTTAAGGCATTAACAGACGTTTATGCATTTTTTTTTGATAGCGCATCACAGTCAAAAAATAGTTAGGGTCAATACGGGGCTGGTTCTAACTTCGGCCATGGGCAGGACGGGGTTTGCAACCCCGTCCCCAACGTTTCCTAACCACAGTGATAAACAGAAATGTTCGTTCACCGGTTGCAACCGGTTTCCGCTGCCGTTAAGAAATAAGAACTAACCCCAACCGAGCATATGTATTATGTTTGCGCTACCTATTATGCCGAATGGCCAGCGGGCTTTAATATAAAATTAAAGGATGATTGGTGTTAGACTGTCCTTCGTCAAGCTGAGATTTATAGCGAGAGTTGACTCAAGTCTGTGCAGTAATAAACCGGTGCTACCCATTAACTTGAAATGGGAAGGGCAACCACAAGGAATTTGCTCCTACGTTCCTAGCCATGCTATAGTTTTTTTGAAAAATCATTTCACATTCACGTAGGGGGCGCACTTTAGTGAAAACTTAAACTGGAATGCTTTGAACGCCAAGTGTTGTTTCAATAATGTGCTCTAGCCAAAGAACCTAAGTAATTCGGGCATTGATCGTCATTTTGGCTATTATCGTGTCAGTTCACGACTGACTTAAAAATTTTCAGAGGGGTTAAAGTGACGAAAACGATGATGATATATAGCTTTTCTTAATTTACCCCCAAGATTTTTGGGGAAAACCGGAGGCCGTGCTACAAATCTCAATTGGCCATATTTGTGAAATATAGCCTTATTTATCAGTTAGTTAGCCGTTAGTTAGCCGATAGTTCAAAAACGCCATGAATTCCAATTTGGCATGGAAACTACCTATACCATTTTTATGCGCTAAAATCGCCGTTTTGATGCCTTAAATCGCATATGCTTAAAAAGCCAGGATTTATAAGACAGCTTTGGGTTTACCTAGCATGACGCTGATTGACAGACTCTGAATATAAGCAATTCCTTATAAATAAGTTGGACTAAAATTGAAAAATAGAATTGAAAAAATGCGTGGCATTTTTCTTTTTTCGTGTGACGATATTCCCTATAAAGTAGCAACAAATTTTAAAAAACTGAGATGACCTTTTGACAGAATTTATTTAATGCATTAACATAAACATAAGCATTTTTTTGAGAGCGCATCACAGTCAAAAAATAGTTAGGGTCAATACATTGCTACAATTAAAGAATATGAACAATGCCAGTTTTCTATGGCGAAACGATTCAAGGTAACGCTTGTTAGCGCACTGATCCTGTCATCCGTTGCTACTACCGATATAATGTAGGTTGAAACGATAAGACAAGCCTTACCGTTTGTTTGTCAAAAAACGGACTATAACAAGCGTAAGTACCCGTGCAGATATTTAAAAAAAATAAACCTAACAAAATCCATAAACCTTTCAAACTTTTGCACGAGTACTTAAAAGCGGGTATTAACCCATTAGCTTGGCGCGTGGAACCGAGCCGGTGTATTATGTTTGCGCTACTCATTTTTCGTCGATGGCGAGTGGGTTATAATATAGAATATACCAAGGGTAGGTGTTATGTTGGCTTTCGTTCATCAGAGCATTACGGCGAGAGTTATTATTGTCTATGTAGTGATAAAGAAATACCACCCATTTCCAAATAACCCAACTTCAAAATAACCCAACTTCAAGAAAAATATTTCAAAAAAGATGAAAAAAAAACTTGACATTTATTTTTTAGTTAATAATACTTAGTCCCCAATTCTAGTATTAAAAAATTTTTACACATAACTAATGATGTTAACTTCTTATATGAAGTTATCCTTGGTCATCTTATTGGGGGCCATGACTTTGGGCCTTTCGTCCGTGGCCGTAGCAAAAGACGATTTTGTAGCGACAAATTGGATAGCCGCTCACAAAAAACTAGATTGCCCAACGACTTGTCGAGAAAACTTCGCACTAAAATATGTCATGATGGGTGGTGTTGATCAGAAAGAAAGAAAACCGCTTAGCATTTGTGCGACTAGTAAGATAGATAAAAGAGGAAGGCGACAGGGAGAATGGTTAGTGGGCTACAACCGCTGGAAAGAGAATACTTGTATTGTTGGTATTGACGGTAAGGAATATCGTGGTGAAAAATATTTTTGCCTTTTTGCCTATGTACTACCCACATGTTGCAACCTTTGCGATAGCCGGCGTTGAGCTTGGCTATTTGGTTACATATTGAAATTATCGCTAAATGGGCCGCGTGGCTCAAAGTTGTGTGTTCGTTATATTCATGCACTAACGAAAGGAGGTCATTTTTAAGATAGTTGTGTGAGTTGGCTTGTGGCTTGCTGCTTATGCGTATCGTGCCCAAGTGAGTTGTGTGGTTCACATAAGCGCATTTAGCCAATTGATTCGCTTGGTTGAGGAATGTTGTAGTGTGTTTTAAGGGAATTAATTTTACTCTGACCCCAATAATTATTGGATCACTATAGTAGATATAGGAAATAAATTTATGGGATTTGGAAACTTTAAAACAGCTTCTGAGGTCGCAATAGAATTTAATCTTAAAATTGAAAGAGGTTTTTTCACCGGGACTCTACCATTTGATGTACCTGAACATGAAATGAAGCGTATCAAAAGAAAAATAGATGATCCGCTCAGTTTTCTTTCAGAGGAAGCTATCTGTGAAAGAATTATTAGCCCTATATTGGATGTGCTTGAGGATCATTACCAAAATCTCCGTGTTTGGTCGCATATAACCTATAATGTCGATCCAAGTAAAGACCTTTCAGGTAGGCCTGATTTTTTGGTAGCCCCTCCATTAGCAAATGTAGCTGAAGTAATGGATGTTCCTCCACTCTGTGTAATTGAAGCAAAGGATCAAGACTGGAAAAAAGCTTGGGCGCAGGCGTTAGCTGAAATGTATGCCGCATCAACACAAGGTGCGACTATATGTTATGCTGTAGTTACTTCTGGTGAGGAATGGCAATTTGGCAAATTTGAAAAAGAGGATTGTTTATTTATAAAAGAAAAAAACAAACTATTTGCTGTTGATGTACCTGATGAACCTGATAATTTACAAAAGTTATTCAACAAATTGAATTGGGTGTTTAATGAGGTTAGTAAGGTTATTATAGAAAAATATAAATAGACCAATCACTATTTATATCTAACTAGACTGTGCTCCGTCATAAATTGCGCTTTTTTTACCAAAACACACCCAGAAATCCCCTCTCAAGATGAGACTTGCCACGGTTTGACTCCCCGGGGGCCGGGGATATAACGAAGCCCAACCCCGAAGGGGTTGAATTTGAACTTTCGTTCCGAGCGGAGCGAGATAATAGCCTCAGGCGAAACATGAGGGGGGCCCATTTTTTCTGGGCCACATCACCGTGAAAATGAGAATGCGCCCTTTATTCAGTGAGAGTGTGTATTATGTTTGCGCTACTCATTTTTCGTCGATGGCGAATAGGCTATAATATAGACTATCAACGTGACCGTTGTTATACCGACTTTCGTTCATCAGAGCATTATGGAGAACATTATCTTTGCTTGTGTACAGACAAAGAGATGCCACCAGTAGGAGATAGCACGGGATACATTAAAAGGAGATAATATTAGGTTCTATTGATTTTTGTCAAAAAACATCATTGGTTAATGAGTGATAGAAATTAACGCTCTAATTATCAATCAATGATTTATGATGAAATGTCAACACAGTTGCCTTTGTACTACTGATATTATTTTTCTGAATCTATAAGACAGCAAAAATTCTTGACTTTGGTATAGACAATTCTTTATGATTGCCATTAACTGTTAACTGATAACTGATAACTGATAACTGATAACTGAGCACTATGAACAGTGAAATTGAATTAAAACAACTTAAAAAAGAGATAAAAGAATTAAAAAAACAAGTTGCTCTTTTAAAGGGAGAAGATGAAAATAAAATTCCCACTTACCAATATAGTAAAATCCGAGATACTGAATTAAAAAAGTTATTTGAGATTGAAAAAAATTTAAGTCCAACGATTTTCAATAATTGGTTTAATAATGATATTTGCTTAACCGAAGATACTGTTAGGTATTTACAGAAGCTCATCGAGAAAAATAGCGGCTTAATAGAGGACTATTATGAAGAAGATTTAAAAGTCTATTACATAATTCCGTTGCTGAACAAAATTGATTTTCTTAATAGAGATAAGGAAATACGCGGCTTTTATGAACTACCCATGAGCTATGCAACCGATAAATTTATCTTAAATGGTACCGTCGATTTTGTTGTCAGCGAAGGGTTAGTCGAAAGCAAAAAACCGTATTTTTTTATTCAAGAGTTTAAAAGAAATGAAGATTATGGCAATCCAAGACCACAACTATTAGCCGAACTGATTACGGCGGTTGAATTAAACGATTGGAAATTCATCAAAGGTGCTTACATTACCGGTGGCAATTGGCATTTCGTTATCTTGGATAAATTGGAACTTCATAAATACCAATATTTTATCTCGCAAAACTTCGATTCAACCAAAATAGAATATTTAAAATTAATTTATAAAAACCTGTTATTCGTTAAAAATGAGATATTAGCAATGGTAGAGACATAGCTTGCAATAACCTGCGATATGCTTGGAAGATAACGTTTTGTGTCCTTTGAGTACTCGCTCATTGGCAGAATGTGACATAACCAACTACTGTAATAAAGGAGAATTTAGGTTAAATTTTTATAAGAAGTTATCCTTAGGAATGAAAATTAAATAAAGTGAACAATTGCTATTTTGGGAATGAACGCAAGCGAGCTCCCGAAACCAGACAAACGCACAAGTTAAATAATCACCGTTCCTTAGTACTCTGGACGGGGAGATAGATAGTCAAGTGAGGTGGGCAATATATTTTTGTTGCCCACCAAATATTATACTTGCAACTTCTTGTACACTACTTTTTTTGACAGAGAAATTTTATGAATTTGAAACTTGATACATTTTTAATTTTAGTTTTTGTATGCTTCTTTAACGGATGTAGCAAACATGAGCTAAAAAATAACGTAAGCCTCTTTAAGGGGAATTTAGCCAATGGCGTAAGTAACTGTAAATAATGCGAGTGATTCGGACTTGCACACTTATGGAATGGTAAGGTGTATTGATCCAGATAACGATGGGTGTCATAATAATAACATTACCAATTGTGTAGGTGGAGATAAGCTATTATCGGAAGCATGTTTTCCTGATGGTATTAATTCTCCGCTTTTCAATAGTTATAAAGATAGTTGGAACTTGGGGCCCTTTTACGATGAAAGAAAGTTTTTTAAAGCTCAATTTAATGATACGAAGTTAAAAGATGAGCTTGTTGTGAGGAAGGAAAAAATAGGAGGAATGATTCATTTTATGAGTATTCTTCATAATAATGCTAATTCAAAGTATAACGACTTCGGAAATGGAGTGGCAAAAGACGTTCATGTTGAGATTTCGGGATTTCAGAGAGTAGATGATTATCAGAGAACTCCAACGAATGTGTATAGAACTGATTTGATAGCTCCCAATTCCACATTCACGATTACGCAATGCATAGCTGGTACTGAATATAAGACAAATAGGAGTATGCTTACTGTTTGTGATGATGTACAAGTGAAGAATAATCATGTCCGTTCAATTTATCTCGAATATATCCGTGGTGATACGGCAACACCGTTGCGACTTATAAATGGTAAAACGAATATTACAGCTGCTGCAGGAACAAGATATGGAGTGAATCTTAATGTTGCTAATACTGATCGGTTTTTTGTTTTGGGGGGAGGTGGAGCACAAATAGGTTCGGATGATAGTTCAAATATTATTGGTTCAGTTTTTTTTGGTGGTGATGAGTACATTGTTGCTCTTCAATTTGGGGTGCGTATTCGGGAGTGAATGCAGATAAGGGGCTTATGCGATTTGATTTTAACTGAGAAAATTGAATACCGCGTATTTTTTTGATGGTGACATTAAGGATTATTGAACTTCATAAGGTGTTGAAACCAAAAATGAAAATTTTACTTATATTTTTTTTATATTTGATTCCAATATCAGCAATATCTGTTGAATTTACTGTGGGTGTTGGTTTAGGTAGCTCAAACAAAACCATAGAAATAATATCAGCAAATAAAGAATTTGAAGGTACTTATGAAGGGGAAGATTATGGGGACGATAATATGCCTTATACTAGTCCCCTATTTCATTTTTCTCTTTTCAGCGAAAAAAAACCTTATGGTTTTGAATTTAATTATGAGAAAAAAAATTTCCTGAGTACTCATAATAATCTTTCTTTTAAAACTGAAATCATTGAGCTTTTACCTACAATAAATATATGGGAAAAAGGTGATAGCTTTGTATCTGGGATGTACTTCTGTTTAGGAACCGTTATAACCAGATTTAGCGGTGATATTGATGAAACAAATTTTAAGATTCAACCAGCATTTGGAATAGGAATAAAATTTAAAGTCCCCCGTAAAGGGCCTACTTTTTTTGTTAGGAGCCATTTTACTCAGTCGTTTGATACAGTAGAAAGAAACAATAATATAAAAAGTACTTATACTCGTACATTTTTGAATGTAGGGTTTGCTTATACTTTCTCATTTTAGCGAACGTAGGATGGTAGAGCGTAGCGAAACCTATCACTGGCTATTAAGTAAGTACAACGGATTTGCGGAATAAACGGATGGGCCCTTTGGTTTTTATTCGTTGTTTTCGTTAATCCGTTGTACTTTTTTATTCAATTCTCAAAAGCCTTTTGGTTTATGCCAATTGCTAAAGGGTGTATTATTGGCGTAGTTACTGCGGGTACCATATCTCCAAAAGCAAAACAATTATTTAGTGAAAATAGGGGACAGACCACGTTTTCTCAATCCAAGTAGGTAGGCAACCTCTTGCCTACCACTTGCTTTTAATTCAATTGGACCATCTTCCAGTGAAAAAAGGGGTAAGTACCCTTCAAGGAAAAAGGATTAGGCTCGAATTATTATTGTTGGCCCCAAACATCATAACAGCAATTTTTTTTGATTGAGGTCATTTTTAACTTGTCGGTTGGACATACGATAGGAAGTAGTCGAACCCGTATCCAAATAAAATTAAAGTCTCAAGTCAAACAACTTGGGACTTTTTTATGCCGGTCTAAATGGTATAATACCAAAAAATCGCACCGGATTGATTTGAATCAATCCTATTTTAAATCCCAGCACCGTGTCCGGTTATAAAGATGAAACTTGATAAATATCAATACCAAACTTGACTTATCTTTATTGGAGAAATCCTAACAGAAGGGAGAAACGTAGCATCCTGAGTTGTAACCATACAGTCAAAATGACAAACTGGCATTGAAGGAAGGTATATTGTTGAATTTGAACAAAAAGGAAATACAAGAAGCCCTTTATGGAACCGCATGACTTGATAATCTCTCAAGAGATTTAACGAAACACTATGGTAAAGGAAACGCCTCCGTCATTTAAATTTTATCAGGCTTAAGTACATCAAGTATCCAAATTGTGAAACACTGTCTCACAAATTATCATGGTCCCATTATTTTGAGCTATTAAAAATTGATGAGGATTTTCAGATAAATTTTGACGAAAAGCAATGCATTAGTGAAAGGTGGGAAAAAGAAGAATTAAAAAGACAGAAACACAGTTCATTGTTCCATCGTATTGCTTTAAGTAAAGACAGGCGTGTTGGCGAGTTACGGATTTGCTTTTATTGGTAGACAGTACCGCATGACTCTTTCCAATACTCATTATTTCGTGGACTTGGTGTTTTATCATCGTATTTTAAAATGTTTGGTACGTGTGACTTAAAACGTGGTGAGGTAAAGCACAAAGAAAGACTGTGGGCAAATGCATAAGTATCTTAATTATTTCTTGAAAGAAGAAAATGTTGAAGATGATAAAGAACCAATAGGTATCATTCTAATTTAATCAAATCGCGCTTTTCTAAGTCCGTTAAATCCAGTTTAAAGATTTATTTAGCAAAAGTGGCTCCTTATGGGAAGAAAGATTTAAGGCTAATTATTATTCAATTGATTGATAATCTTCAATAAAACGCCATAACGCTATAACGCATTAAACACAAAAACGCTATAACACAACATAAACATGTATATAAAAAAGATTGAAATTAAAAATTTGTGGGGACATGATTTTCCATGGACACTCAATCAAGACATAAATGTTTTGATTGGCAAAAATGGCTCCGGAAAATCAACAATACTACGAATGCTTAATGAAGCAATATCGCCGGTTGAAGACAGCCAATTAAATTTGAGGCTATTTGACCCTATTGATGAAATAATTATCGAATTAACAAATGATATTGTCATTAGAGCTAATAGTGAAAGTAGAAGCATAACGGGGAATGTGGAAACCACTTTCTTTATACCAATTGAATACAACATTAATTAATACTTTTGATGTTGTTGAAAAAAGATTAAACCCAAAGCTTTATGACCAACTTGATAAGTTAAAACTGGAATTTGTGACTTATCAAAGATATTTATCCAATCAAGTTGAAGAAGCTATCAAAAACCACTCACACGAAAAAATACCAGCTATTCTCAGAGACTAAAAACTTATGTCTTGAGGTTCTATCTGAACTATTTCGTGATACAGACAAAAAAATTGATGAGAAGGCCTTTCACTTTTTAAAAACAGGTATTCAAACGCCACATACCAGAAAATCTGTCATCTTTTGATAACAGATACTGATTATCTTATTAATACAACCTTTGCGATAGTTGGCATTGAGTTTGGCTATTTGGTTATATTTGGGAATCTTCAATTGCTGCGAATGATTCACTAAAACCGGCTAATGCTCCTTGTTGTGAATCTGTTAGATTGAGCTTAGTCGCTTGATATTAGTTCATCACAGCTTTCTTTACAGCAAGCAATTTTTTCCATTTTTAACTGGTTTCGACAAATTCAAGTTTGTACAGAGGCCTAAACTTCTGAACCTCTATATAGCGTCTTTGCGTGAAATCATTTGTAGGGGCAATCCCTTGTGGTTGCCCCTTTCAAAAATCCGAAAATTTGAACGAGTGTACCTATTAAGATGATTTTTCAGTTTGTAGGCTTGGGTATTTTTTTTATATTTGTGATTTCATAAATTCTGACTTGAAATTCACTGTCACCATCGACATGTGTGGCATCAAGCCTTTCAAGCAGATCGTTGGCACTCCAACCTAATGGTTCGTTGTATTTATACTCATAGCGAGTGATATCCCACCATACTGAACTACTCCGTAGGAAGTCTTCCCAAGCATACGGATCATCAAGCATATTTTGCGCGATTTCGGCCCTGGATTCCGCTTCGACAACCTTAAAATAGTTTTCGTACACGCCTTCATCACAGACGGAAGTGATTAGAAATAATGGCATGATTATTCTCCTTTAAAAGGAATATGATATACTCAATACGGGAACAAACTTATACTGCAAACGGTTTAGAATTGGACTTTTATATTTTAAGAAATTTTGTCTCTGAAATCCAACCCCGACAGGGGTTGAATTTGAAACGCAGTAACGAGCGGAGCGAGATAATAGCCTTAAGAAAACCTGGGGGATGGAAAAAAAACTCCCACAACCCCGATAGGGGTTTTTTCGTTCCGAGCAAGTGCTGAAACGTGGGCTGGGGTAAGTAAAAAAGTCCAAATTTCACCCGTTCACAGTATAACTTTTCTAATGAGGCTAATGGACAAAAAAAAACTTTGCCACCCGACATAAAAGTTAAAATTATGCCCGCGTGCAGTATAGCTTGTTATATAACCAATGTAGAAGGTTATGGCGAACAGATCACAGTTCTTAAAACGATCAAATCAAAAGATTCCCCTTTCGCAGATTGTTTGTACGAGTGGAAAAAGTGTTTAGAAGAACGAAGTCAAACAATCAAAGACAAAGATTTTGATAAATTCTGGGTAAATACTTATCAAAGATTTGACTTAAGTACCAAAAAAGAACAAAAACAAGCTTTCCGAAAATGTAACCCCGAAGCGAGTATGAAAAAAGATATCTGGAATTTTGAACATCGTGTTTTGGATGGATCAAAAGAATTTTTAAAATTATTCATCAACGGCTACAACGGCACCTCCCAAAAACAGGCCTCCCTTCACTTCTCAATAATTGACTCCAAACCAGACGGTTCTTGTTAAATATTGCTGCAACTCTCGACAAAACAAAAGAATCCCTGAATGATGAAATATTATAAAAACAATTGTTTGTTAATATATTATTTTCCTATTCTTAATGAACCATCCCTAAATTATCGTATCTATTGCATCGCATGAATTCATCATTCTAATTCTTCATAAAATCTCTGTTAATCTTGCTTTTTCAATAAATATCAAATAGACTATTTTTTTATCGCTGAAGGTGCTTTTAAAATGGTAACATTCTAAATCAAAATAGGTTTTAAAAATCCGCCGGATTTGGACTTGAGTGGGAGCCGCTTATCGAATGTCAAGTCCGTCATTGCAAATCTATCTCAGTCGAACAATCCTAAAGTCTGGAAGCTCACTTTTATCAGTGCTGATCTCGATCTTCAAGTTAAAATTTGGTTGCTGAAACAGTCAAAAATGCTGATTCAGACAGAAAAGTGAAAAATAATCGACCTGTGAACTTTCTTTTAAAAAAGAGGTATAAAACCATGCTTGAAACCAAGATATGGCCCGTCGAAGAGATGGTACACGAGGATGAATTTACGGATAGGGTAGAACTCTTAAGAGAATTAGAACAATGGGTCAAGGCGATTTCCCGCATGGGATCAACGAGTACGGCCATCATCGCACCCCGGCGGATAGGGAAGACGGTCTTATTGGATCGGTTGGTGAATACCGTCTTTTTTAAGCCAGAATATCAGGTGGCTCCATTTTATTTCAAAATGACGCGAGAAAAAAGAACCTTAAAAAAGTTTCTGTTGGAATACGCCACCACCTTTTTCAGACAGTATCTGGCCTATTGTGAACAAGACCCTGACTTATTTAGAAATAAAAGGATGGGCCTAGAAAAATTGTTAACCTACCAAACAACCCACAAGGCCGGTCTTCTGGCGCAGGAGTTTATTGGGGACTTTCTTGAAAGATATAATCGTCACGGTGATGAAGATGCCTTGATTCATTGGGATGCCTTTATCTGTGAGCCAGAACAACTGGCCTCCTATACAGACATCAGAGTGGCTGTGATTATTGATGAATTTCAGGATCTGAAATTCTCTATCTACGACATGCCGCAAGAACTTTTTTCAGACATGGACTCTAAAGGCCGCCTGAATGGTCCGGGCGCAATTAATCTCCCAGCCACTTATGATAGGCAAGCTCAAAGCCGTAAGGCACCCATGCTGGTATCTGGATCGGCCGTGACTCTCATTTTTCGGACCGTCATGGGTGGACCACTCGGTGGCCGATTTGGCTTTAAATATCTCAAGCCCCTGTCTATTCCAGATGGTGCGACACTTTTACATCATGCGCTGAAATATTATGCCCCTGGCTCGGTGATTACACCAGAATTGGCCCTTTATGCGAGTGCCCAGGTGGGAGGACACCCTTATTACCTGTATTGCCTGGCGGTGTCAGACTATGGAGATAAGGAATTTAAGGATGAGAAAGACATTGATCGGGTTATCCGTTATGAGATTGAAAACGGTAAAATCTATGGTTTCTGGCTGACTCATTTTAGAGACAACCGCAAATATCTCAATGCGGATGATGATTTGGAATTAGGTAAGAAAATCATCTATTATTTCACTCAATATAATAATCAACCGGTAGATATCAAGGCCATTGCCAAAAAACTCAAGGTTCCCAAACTAGCGGTAGAAGATAAGCTTGAACGGCTGTATCAGGCTGACTTGGTGTATCGGAGTGCCGAAAAATTTTATACCTTCAATGATATCTGTCTGATGCGCTTTATTAAGTTCGTGTATGAACAAGACATGGAAGGGGTTGACAAAATTGACTTGAGTCAACAAAATCTGATAAATACCCTGAAAGGAAAATTCCTAGAGATGGTCGTCGAAGTCTCCATGATGAAGTTTAACCACGAACATTTGCCAGGCTCTTGGTTTGGTCAACCCCGTGAAGTCGAGGTTCCATTATTCCAAGTTGTTAAAACCACAACCATCAAAGGCTCCAAAACGCCCTCTTATCAGATTGATGCGTTTGGCAAAGAAAAAAAGCGTCATAAAGTTTGGCTTTGTGAGTGTAAATATACCAAAGCTTCAATGGATATTAAGCAAGTCAAAAAGCTTGAGAGTGCCGCACAGGTGTTGATATCGATGCATGAAGAAGAGGGCACCAAAGTGCCTACGATCCACCTGTGGCTAGTCTCAACCGGTGGTTTCACGCCCGAAGTGCTAACCTATATCAAGGATCGGGCCGATATTTACGCCTCCGATTATGAAGGAATTAATAACCTCTTTAAGGCTTATGGCGGTAATTATTCCATTCCCAAGTTTGCCGTGAATGATTAAGCTCATTGTGTGCTTTTGCAGTTATAGCGTTTCCCGATCTAGCGAGCGTAGGGTGGGTAGAACGATAGCAAAACCCACCTTTCAACCACCATCGCACATATTATCCAATGCAAAGGGGCCAGGCTCGAATTATTTTGCCGACCCCAAACATCATAACGGCAATTCTCCTTGATTGAAGTTCTCTTCAGGCTTGTTATTTTTTTGCTGGTCTACCTTTTGGTTCGCGCCTTTGCCCTGTCATGGCTTCTATCTTGGTATAAAAACGTAAATTGCCCAAAGGTTGGTTCTGTGGGAATCAAGGGGTCAGAGTAGTTGATTTTGACTTATAGTTAGTTTACAGTTGCTGGCGCGTGTTAGAAAGTTTATGCCGTTTTTTGGAATTAGCATTTCATCCTGATATGCTGCAACCTTATCAAAAAAAACAGCAACGAATGACTGATGGTCTTTATCAGGTATCAAAAAGGGTTGGGGAGCCGAAATTTCATATCCATAAACAGATTGAATCACAAGCGGCAGATCGCTGGAGAAACACTTACACAGCGGATTTACAACCTTGGGGAGATGACTTGGGAAATGGCCGAATCGTTCGGTTACCAAAAAATTTCCTTGGCTGAATCTCATCAAGCTTCATTAATACTGAGTTCTCCTTTGATAACCCTTCAGCCCGGTGATAAAAACCGATTACCTTTTTTCTGCATGCATCCGATAGGCGGTAACGTGTTTTGGTACATGGATTTAGCGCGTTATCTGGGTGCCGAACAACCCTTTTATGGTTTACAATCAGCCGGACTCTATGGCGAACGAGAACCCTTAACACGCATTGAAGACATGGCCAGTTTTTATATTTTAAAATAATAAAACTTCAAAAGGAATAAAAATGGGATCAAGTTTTATAACCAAAGGAACCTCCTTTTCATCACCCCAGCTATTAACCCAACAAAGTTGATAGTGTACCAGCTTTCGTGGCCGATAGTTCTGACACCGTTCACTATCGAGAAAATACGCTCGGTTTCAAGCTAAAGCATGGCCCCCAATTGACGAAGGTTGTTCCCTAATCCAGTCTTGGTCGAAAGTTTATTCAGCCGAGACTTGTGGCACCGTTTTTTGGCAAGAAAATACGAGCGGTTTCGAGTGTTAACATGGCCCCCAATTGACGAGTTTTTTTTTGACGTCCAAGATAAATCTTGGACTCCTTGCTCAATTGACGATGTTTTTTTTTGACGTCCAAGATAAATCTTGGACTCCTTGCTCAATTGACGAGTTTTGACGTCCAAGATAAATCTTGGACTTGCTCAATTGACGAGGGTTGTTCCCTAATCCAGTCCTTGTCGAAAGTTTATCCTGCCGAGACTTGTGGCACTTAAGTTTGTTGAGAAAATACGAGCGGTTTCAAGCTAAAGCATGGCCCCCATTTGACGAGGATTGTTCCCTAATCCAGTCTTTGTCGAAAGTTTATCTAGCCGAGACTTGTGGCACCGTTTGTTGTCGAGAAAATACGAGCGGTTTCGAGTGTTAACATGGCCCCCAATTGACGAGGTTTTTTTTGACGTCCAAGATAAATCTTGGACTCCTTGCTCAATTGACGAGTTTTGACGTCCAAGATAAATCTTGGACTCCTTGCTCAATTGACGAGTTTTGACGTCCAAGATAAATCTTGTACTCCTTGCTCAATTGACGAGGTTTTTTTTGATGTCCAAGATAAATCTTGGACTCCTTGCTCAATTGACGAGGTTTTTTTTGACGTCCAAGATAAATCTTGGACTCCTTGCTCAATTGGTATTCACCACCACAATCTCATTAACTTTGAGTTCTGACAGCGGCATTTTTATTTCGACATTCTCTTTTAGCACCCAGACGGAATTGGGTTGCTGCACAAAAATATTGGTGAGCATTTTTTTAGAATGATCTTCCGTTTTGGCGAGAATTTTGCGGCCCAAATAAAAAAACCAAACGGCCATAGCCGCGGCAAAATATTGACCTTGGCTTAGTGCCAGTGTAATGAGCATAGCGTCAAGCACATAGCCATTAATTCTCCGCTCTTGGACAAGTGATTTTTCAGCTTCCCTCAGTACTGGGAAGGCAATGTAGGCATAAAGGGCTGCATTAAACAGGCTCAGAGAAGGGAAAAAAAAATTGTCTGGCTGCCGCGACACCGACTGAAACGGTACTCAGTTTTAGATAACGATCAAACTGCTTTTCGGTTGGGCCGTGCATGTTCCGTTCATTTAGGGCCATCTGCTGAGAGACTTTAACTGAAAGGGATTTATTTTTCGCACTTTTTTCCAGAATATTTTTGCGATATTTTTCAAT
>Ga0190345_1000395_pt1 | contig 14548 bp, 10 predicted proteins | sample 48721334_MG_FD_161674 | JGI IMG/M metagenome (GOLD analysis project Ga0190345, IMG submission 161674) | Hydrothermal vent microbial mat bacterial communities from Southern Trench, Guaymas Basin, Mexico - 4872-13-3-4_MG | ecosystem: Environmental > Aquatic > Marine > Hydrothermal vents >...
TAAATAACAGGCTACATAATGACCGGATTTAATTTTTATCAGGGGCGGAATTTTTTTTCGACAGATATCCGTAGCATGTTTACATCTTGGGTGAAAACGACAACCGGAAGGCGGATTGACTAAATCCGGCACAATTCCCCTTATACTCTGAAGCTCGTCTGTCCTGCCAATTTTCGGAACTGCCTTTAGAAGCCCCCTGGTATAAGGATGATAAGGATTTTCAAAAATATTTGTTGTCCTTGCATATTCAACCATGTTCCCTGCATACATGACCGCCATTTTATCACAAAATTCTGCAGCAACTCCCATATCATGGGTAATTAATATAACAGCATTTCCAAACTTCTTTACCAATTCATCAAGCAATTCCAGGATTTGCGCTTGTATGGTCACATCAAGGGCAGAAGTCGGCTCATCTGCTATGAGTAGTTTTGGGTTGGAAGATAGAGCCATGGCTATCATAACCCTTTGCGCCATACCTCCGCTTAACTCATGGGGATAAAGATCTATAGTCCTCTTCCAATCAAGTCCGGCTATTTCCAACATTCTTCTAACCTCTACATATACTTCCTTAACATTATTATTCTTTTTACTTCTGGCAATACTTTCAGCTATCTGAAATCCTACTCTCATTACCGGATTAAGTGCAGCAACGGGTTCCTGAAAGATCATGGATATCTCTTTACCCCGAATATTAATCAAGGAAGTTTCTTTCATAGAAGTCAATAATTTATCTTCAAATAGGATATCTCCTTCAATGATTTCCCCAGGCTGTTCTATTAAGCCCATAATGGATAATGCAGTTACGGATTTACCGCATCCTGTTTCCCCGACTATACCAAGTCTTTCACCTTTGTTCATCCATAGTTCAACGCCGTTTAATGCTTTAATGATTCCACGATAAGTATAAAAAACTACCTTAAGTTTACTGATATTTAAGAGATTTCCTCTCACCTTTTGCATCCTTTACCTCCTGAGCCTCGGGTCTAATATGTCTCTAATACCATCACCTAAAAGATTAAAACCTAAAACGACAATTGCTATGGCAATACCAGGAAAAGTAGTTATCCACCATTGGTCTACAAGATAACTTCGTCCATCACTTACAATGGCTCCCCATTCCGGCGTTGGTGGCTGTGCCCCAAGTCCAAGAAATCCGAGACCTGCCGCGGTAAGAATAATGGTTCCCATTCTTAAAGTAAGTTGAACAATTACCGGGGATATGGACATAGGCAAAACATGAAAAACAATGATCCTCAAATCATTAGCCCCCATTGCTCTTATTGCTTCAATATATGGTTGAGATTTTACTTTCATTGCTTCAGCTCTTCCAAGCCTGGCATATATTGTCCAATCTACCAGCGCAATGGCAATCATTGTATTGGTAAGATTTGGACCAAGTGCAGCAGTTAGAACCATAGCTAATACCAGTCTGGGAAATGCCAAAAACATATCTGTTATTCTCATGAGGACTTCATCAGCAACTCCTCCAAAATAACCTGCAATAATACCAACTATTAGACCAATAATAATGCTTATTATGGATACGACAAAAATTATCCACACCTCAACCCTTGTTCCATAAACAACACGACTAAATACATCTCGACCATATTGGTCTGTACCAAAAATATGTTGAGAACTCGGAGCAAGTAATCTTTCATTCATATTTTGGGCAGTAGGGTTGTAAGAAGTTAACAATGGTGCAAGGATAGCAATACCTAAAAATATAATTATTAGTACAGTCCCAATCATAGCAAGAGGGGTACTTTTCCATAGATAAAAAGTATGTTTCCAATCTTCGAGGATAGGTTTCCTTTGTTGAAAAAATAGTTTTATTTTTTCATTTTGTGTTATACTTTTTACTTTTTCCATAACTTCTCCCCTCTTCTATTTTTCAAACCCGCATCCTTGGATCAAGAGCAGCATAAGAAATATCTACAATAAGGTTGGCAAGAGAATAAATAAATGCGATAAATAGAGTTCCTCCTGTTACAGCCGGATAATCCAATACCAGTAAAGCATTTACAATATATCTTCCTAAACCAGGCCAACTAAAAATAGTTTCAGTAAGTACAGCACCGCTTAAAAGGCTTCCAAAGGAAAGACCTATTACGGTGACAACAGGTATAAGTGCATTCTTAAGGGCGTGACGATATATTACTAACCTTTTTGAAAGCCCCTTGGATTTGGCTGTTCTTATGAAATCTTGCCTTAAAATATCCAGCATGCTTGCTCTCATTATTCTTGCTATTGATGCAGCTGAAGCGTAGCCAAGAACGAATGCGGGAAGTATAATATGATGAAGTCCGTCCCAAAAAGCTATCCAATCTCTTGTAATAATAGAATCTAATAATAATAGTCCGGTAATACGAGCAGGAAAAATAAAAAGATTGTGTCTTCCTCCACCTGGAAACCAATCAAGTTGATAATAAAACAATAGTAACAATAACAAACCGAGCCAAAAAACCGGCATCGATACCCCTAAAATAGAAAATATTCTTGAAAAATGATCGATAGATTTATTTCTATATATTGCAGAAAAAACTCCAAGAACTACGCCCACTACTACTGCGAAGATCATAGAAGCAACTGCTAATTCAATAGTGGCGGGGAAATAATTTATTATATCTTTTAAAACAGGCCGATTTGATTTGAGAGATATTCCAAAATCTGCATGAACTATACCTTTTAAATAATCAATGAATTGTACTAATACTGGCTTATCCAATCCGAGTTGATGCCTCATTTGATCAACAACTTCTATGGGAGCATTTCCACCTAATATCGCTCCAACCGGGTCTGCGGGAATAATGTGAGTTATAAAAAAAACTATTGTTGCTACTCCCAACATAACAATAACCATTAAAAAAATTCTTTTTAGAATATAAGTCCCCAGTTTCATTAAATATTTTCCTTCATTTCTTTAAATCTTTATAACTAAATTATTTCTTTAAATTAATAGCGGTTTTAGAATAGAAAATCATCTTTACAATATCGGAACATCAATCCTAAAACCGCTATTCATCAGATGAGCTGCAATCTTCTTTATAACTTCAATTTTTAGATATTATTTTATTTATATACTCTTGTAAGATCAAAGTGGACAGAATAACCTTGTGCAGCTTTATCGTAATCTTTCACTTCATTTCTTACTCCCCAGTAGGTGATTGGTTGATACAACATAGCAAATGGACCATATATATGCCAATAGTTGGTAAGATCCTGATACATCTGAAAACGCCTATCTTCATTTATTTCTTTGCCTGCAGCTTCTGCAAGATCAGCAGCATAATCATCATACCATGCACATCTCCAGGCCAGTTGCTTCACCCGATAATTGGCAAAAGGATGAGCAAGGGCATCTGCATCCGGATAATCGACCCCCCAACCAGCGATGATCATCTGTAATCCTTGTTCTCTATATTTTGCATACATTTGTGATGCTTGCATTATATTTATTTCTGCTCTTATCCCTATATTGGCAAGATTTTCCTGAACAACTACTGCTTCGGATCTTCGACGTTCTGTGGTATTTGTTACTAATTCTACATCGAAACCATCGGCATATCCTGCTTCAGCCATAAGTTCTTTTGCTTTTTCTATGTTCTGAGAATAAGGATTATTTTCCACATAACCAAAGTATCCTACGGGAAGAAATTGCTGATTGTTTATGGCGAAGCCGGCCATTACTTTATCGATTATTGCATCATAGTCTATGGCGTATTTCACAGCTCGTCTTACTCTTACATCTTTAAAAGGCCCCCAACCGGCATTCATGCCAACATATTCATCACTTTGTCCGGGAGTAGCAACGATAGAAATATCGGGAGCACCTTTAAGTGAATTAGCTTGCTCAGCAGTTAAGTTCCATGCTATATCTATATCCCCTTTCTTGAGACGTAAAAGTTGATCGGTAGATTCCGGAATATCTTGAATAATTATAGTCTTGATCCTGGGTACTCCTTGCCAATAGTTCTCGTTGGCAACAAGAACTACGCTTATCTTACGGGACCATTCTTTAAGCACATATGGACCAGCACCGGCAGTATGGTCTGTTAGCCATGCCTCTCCCATGTCACCATCTACCTCATGTTCCTTTACAACTTTCGGATTTACAATACCATTACCACCTAATATGGTCAGAACAATGTTTGAGGGGGCACCGTTAGTAACTATTTTAACGGTATAATCATCCAGAGCTGAAATACCTTCTTCGGTTAATCCTATAACATCAGAGTAAAGCCAACAAGGTGACTTTTGAAGCTTCAAGACTCTTTGGAAAGAATAAACAACCGCATCCGCTCTTAGAGGATCACCATTTGCAAAGACTAATCCTTTACGGAGTCGGAAGGTCCAGGTTTTACCATCAGGTGCAAGCTCCCAACTCTCAGCAAGATCCGGAACTACTACAAATTTTTCATCTTCAATTTCAATCCTTATAAGTGCGGCATATATATTTTTTAGCATAGCATTGGGTAGAACTTCAAAAGATACCGCAGGATCATGGGTGATATATATTTCTGTATTTGCTCCGATAACTAAAGTGTCTTTCGGAATAGCTGCATTTGTGGAGCAGGTCAATGAAAGAAACAATACAATTAATATTATCCAGAGATAGGTTTTTTTAAACATAATTAACACTCCTTTACTAATTATTTACTTCTTTACAAAAAAATCAATAATTTTTTCTTTTGCATCGCCTCTTTTTTAATTTTAATCATTTCCCATTTAATCTTTTTTAGGTCACCACCTCCTTATAAAAAAATATAATTAATAATTATAGAAACTTTTGGGCAGTTGTGAATGTCTCCAAATGTCCTTTTAAATAAATGGGGTCACCGGGTTGTAATTTATTTAGTACGCTCTCTCTTTTTTGAATAGAACCACTAACTTCAATTAATTTTACGGCTTCTCTCTCCTCCCACATTCGGTTCAAAAACTCCAAATTTTACGACCTCTTCATCTTCCATCAATATTTTACCGCGGGCAATAACATGTTTTATTTTAAGCGTATCTTTATCCAAAGCGATAATATCTGCATCTTTTCCCGTTCTTATTTCTCCCTTTTTAGACAATTTTAAATGTTGGGCAATATTTGTAGAAGTTACTTGAATCGCCTCCCCTATAGAAATATTATCTTCTTTTACCATATTGATAAATTCCTCATGTAGAGATGAGACTGATGCGATTCGCATGCCAACAAATTCTTTCTTTTCATTAAATTTTGGGAGACTGCCATTTCCATCGCTGCTTATGGTAATTTTTTCTATTGAAACACCGTTTTTTAACAGTCTTTTAATGACTTTACCAGGTTTTATGCTTTTACTTATTTTTTCTTCCTCTGAGGCGCCGGCAGTTAAATCTATATAACCACCTATTTTGCCAAATTCCACAACCTGCTGAAAAAGCTCTTCATCTTTTTTATTTAGATGAGTCGGTGCAAACTGTTCTATGGGTATTTCTGTATTTCTAATTATATCAAATAAGTAGCTTAAACCCAATTTTTCACCTCCCATATGTATATGAACCACGCCTGCTTTTCCCGCCAGAACTCCAGCGGTCCTTGCCTCAGAAGTTACTTTCATAAATTCATCAACCGTGGGATGGGAAGCTCTATGGTCTGACAAGGCTATTTTTACACCAATGACCTTATCAATCAAAATGATATCAGATAAAATACTTTCGGTGATTGTTGGTGAAGGATATTGATATGCCCCGGTATATATCCAGGTACTTATCCCTTCTTGTTCCAATGCTCTTGCCTTCATCAAAAGGGCTTTTAGCGATCTGGCAAATCCATCCGTGCCCAATAACCCCACCACTGAAGTTATACCTGCTTTCACAAATTCACTCAATTGGATGGGTGGAGTTCGATATTGAGGCCCACCCTCGCCACCGGCACCATTGATATGAACATGCTGGTCAATGTAGCCAGGAATGATGATACATTTAGAAGCATCAATGATTTTTATATTTTTATCCAGTACATTTAATGCTGATGTTGAAATATTTTGGTCAATAAAACCGATTTTGTCATTGATGGCCAGTATATCTTTTTCCCCTTTATGTTCAGGGGCATAAACATCTCCATCTCTTATTAATAAGACGCTCATTTTACCTCCATATTGTAATTATTTATATTTTATTAATTGATGGAAAAATAATAATTTAATTACTTCCAAACTTTTTAAAATTGATTTTTATTTAAGTTATTTAATTTAAGTTATTTAATTTAAATAGAGATACATCCTATTTGTTATTATACTAATACGACAATAGGTGTATGAAATCCTTCTTTTTTAGAAAAATATTTTAAAGCTATGAGTTACAAATTTTTGGAAATAGTAGAAAATAATATATTCCCAATTCAAAAAATAATACATAAAATAGAGAGAATAACAAGATTTTAACTTATCCGAATTTACCTATCCCTGCTGTAAGAAGATGATGTTACATCTTCTTCTCGTTGAAAAATTGGAAAAACTAAGAAAGAGAATTAAAAGGCCGGTTTATATTACTTCCGGCTATCCATGTCCGGGATATAACCATCGGATTGGAGGGGTACCAAACAGTAATCACTGTAACGGACTGACGGCAGATATCAAAGTAAAAATTCAATCTAATTAACCTTTTAAGTTATGCTGAAGAGATAGGTTTTAGCGAGATCGGATTCTATGAGTAATTTTACCATCTTCCCCATCTTTGCTTGCTTGGCTTTAATTCCATAATGTAATTAAGGTAAGAACTCAACCCGTGATAATGAGAGCGAATATGACTATTTACACATTTAAATAAAGATAATTTTTTACGAAGATTTACTTTTTTTATTTTTTTAACGTAAGATTGAAAGGTTAATTTAAATAATTTCAGAAAATTCAAGAAACATCGCCTCCTTTTATTAATTAAGGCGGGTTGCTTCTAATGTAATAAAAAAACTGCCCACCTTTTTTATCTTTGTAAAATGAAAAAAATCGGCAGTTTGGCGGTCATGTCACTAAAAGTGATTTAGACCCAAGCTTTGCGACCTATCCTTTCAGATAGTGTACCTTTCTCAACTTTCCTTGGAATATTACTCTAATATTTCACCTTCTTGTTAAAAATATTTTATAAATTATTTTCTTTATTTTTTGTTGTGAATACTCTATACGACATAAATTTCAAAAATCCTTCTTTTTTTATAAAATATTTTGAAATATTTTAATGTTGGTAGATAGTAGGTTATAAAATAGGTTTTCTGCGGGCTTGATGAATCAATACAATACATTAAGAAAAAAATAAAAGGTAAGAAAATAACGAGATTGCCGCGTCGCTACGCTCCTTGCGATGAAAGAAGGATGGTTCCCACTTTCGTGGGAATGACAGAAGGGGAAGTGGGAATGATATATTAGAGAATGGGAATGACAGAAAAGAAAAAACGGGTTCAATAAATTGAATCCCTACATTTATTATCTATTTTGCTTTTTATTTTCGAAACTACTCCGTTTTCATCATATTCATCGAGATTTATCCATTGGATATTTTCTATTTTGTTTTTAAACCAGGTCATCTGTCTTTTGGCATAATGCCGGGTCTCTATCTTTATTAAATCGATAGCCTCTTCTTTGCTGTATACTCCATTAAGATGCTTGTTTATTTGTTTATAGCCCAGACCCTGCATTGAATTTAAATTTTCTTTATAGCCCCTTTCTCGTAACATTTTAACCTCTTCTATAAATCCGTCTTTAATCATTTTATCAACTCTCATATTTATTCTTTGATATAGATTCTCTCTATCTCTTTTAAATCCTATAATTTGATAATTAAATTTTGCACTACTAACAGAGGTTTTTTTCTGTAAATAAGAGATGGGTTTACCAGTAGATTTGTAAACTTCTAAAGCCCTGATTATTCTTCGTAAATCATTAGGTTTAATTCTGGAAGCAGAAATCGGGTCTATTTCGGATAATTTATCATATAAATATTTTTTACCGTGTATTTTTGCCTCTTCTTCCAAAGTTTCTCTATATTCGATATCCCGGGCAGGCCCCTCAAAAAGCGGATTAATTATTGAGGAAATGTAGAGTCCGGAACCTCCTGCTAATATCGGTATTTTACCTCTTTCAAAAACATCTGATATTGCATCGGAAGCTAATTTGCTGTATTGTATTACATCAAAATTCTCTGAGGGGGCAACAATATCTACCATATGATGTTTTATGGCCTTTAATATCCTTTTATCAGGCTTAGCAGTCCCAATGTCCATATATTTATATATTTGCATTGAATCAGCAGAAATTATTTCTATATCAGGGATTTTTTGAGCTATTTTTATGGAAATATCTGTTTTGCCTACACCGGTGGGGCCTAATAAAATTAATAAATTATTGTCTTTATTAATAATCATTTGATTAGTTCTCCATATAAAGTCCAGGGACTTGACTTTATAATTTTAACCTTAACTAATTGCCCTAACAGATTTTGTTTGCCGGTGAACACCACGGTTTTATTGGTCCCTGTTCTTCCGGAAAATTGATTTTCAATGTGCTTTTTAGACTTCTTATCTACCAGTACCTCGAGTATCTCCCCTTCCAGTTTTTTATTAATTTTAGTTGATATTTCCTTTTGTAAATTGATAAGTTTCCATAATCTTTCTTTTTTGACCCCCAAAGGAACCTTCTCGGGTAACAGTGAAGCAATCGCATTTTCTCTATTAGAATAAATAAAAGTGTATGCTTCGTCAAATTCTATTTTCTTAAAAGCATTCAAAGTGTCCATGAAGTCTTCTTCGGTTTCTCCGGGAAACCCTACCATTACATCTGTGGTAATTGCAATATTCTCTATATTATCTCGAATTTCTTTAATGATATTCATATAATAATCAATATCATATTTTCTATTCATCATATTAAGTATTTTGCTTGAGCCGGATTGAATGGGTAAATGGATATGGTTGCAGACTTTATGGCAGTTTTTTATTGTTTTTATCAAATCGAAAGAAAAATCCTTGGGATGAGAAGTGGTAAACCTTATTCTTTCTATACCGTTAATATCATTTAATAATTCTAATAACTTAGAAAAAGTTACAGATTGAGAAAGGTCATTACCATAAGAGTTGACGTTCTGACCTAATAAAAATATTTCCTTATAGTTATTTTGAGCTAAACTATTTACTTCTGATAATATTTCAGAAACTCCCCTGCTCTGCTCAGGTCCCCTGGTGTAGGGGACAACACAGTAAGAGCAATAATTATTACAACCCCTCATTATTTGAATCCAGGCTGATATTTTACTTTCTCTTTTAATAGGAAGGTGTTTCAAGCTAAATTTAGGAGCATCTCCGCAAGAAATATATTTTGTATCACTATATTTTACAATATTGATAATTTTTTCTAAATTATTTACTTGGGATGGGTTAAATATAAAATCAACATGAGGGGCTCTTTCAAATATATTTTCTTTTTCCTTTTGCGCCATACAACCACATACACCTAAAACCACATCCGGCTTAGATTCTTTTATTTTCTTTATCTTCCCGATTAAGCTGTATATTTTTTGTTCGACTTTTGCTCTGACACAGCAAGTATTTAATAAAATTAAATTAGATTCAAATATATCTTCTGTGGTCGAATAACCTAATTGCTCTAATTGCCCAACAATATATTCTGAATCATTGACGTTCATCTGGCATCCGAAAGTTCGGATATATAATTTTTGTTTATAGTTCATTATCTATCTTCCTCAAAATATATGAATTTGAGTTGTAAAAAAAATAAATTGCAGATTTTTGCTGTTCTTTCTGCAATTATAAAAAGCTAATAATATTATTTTTCTTAAAATATCTTCTTTTATTCTCTCCTGGATTCCCGCTTTCGCGGGAATGACAGAATGAGGGGTAAACTTTGTCGGTAATTTATTTTTTACTCCTGTATTCTCACTGTAATTTACCCTCATGAAAATGGGGACGGGAATGACATAGTAGTAAACTCTATTAGAAGAAGGGCACAATTTATTGTGCCCTACAACGGATATAGGAATGACAGAGACAATTTTGTAATACATCATACCTGATAAAAACGGGGCGGATTTTTCCGCCCCCTATATTTAAAATCGTAATTTTGACTTATACACTTATTAGACAGGCGGGCCTGTCATCGTGAAAACGGGGAACGCCTGTCCTACGTAGTTACTAGAGATTACCGAGTCGCTTCGCTCCCTCGCGCAATGACAGAAACAATAATAATTTATTAGTTATCGTTCGCAATGAGAGAGAGAAAATTGCTCAAATAACAAAAAAGAAAGTTCTCTTACAATTATATTCTGTTTTTCTGACTTCTGTGGGCACGATTCATCGTGCCCCTACAACTATCATTTCTGTACTTCCTACTTCTCTACTTCTTACCTCTACGCTCTACACTAATAATATTCTTGCTTCTGTCTTCTATTTCCTTAACTAACTAACCAGATAGCTAAATAACCAACTAACTAATTTTATACGCTAAACGCTGTACGCTCCACGCTAATTTATCTATTTCGCATATTCAACTGAGCGGGTTTCTCTAATAACCATTACTTTAATTTGACCGGGATAATCTATATTTTTTTCTACTTTTTTCGAAATATCCCTTGATATCTTTTTTGCTGTATAATCATCTATTTCTTCCGGATTTACGATTATCCGTATTTCTCTGCCAGCCTGTATAGCAAATGCTCTTTCTACTCCTTCAAATGAATTAGCAATTTCTTCCAAATTTTCAAGTCTTTTTATATAAGTTTCCAGCATCTCACGTCGAGCACCGGGACGGGAAGCGGATATGGCATCAGCAGCTTGCACTAAAACGGCTTCAATTGTTTTGGGTTCCACATCACAATGGTGAGCAGCAATAGCATTAATTACTTCAAGACTTTCACCATTTTTTTTGGCAATCTCAGAACCAATTATAGCATGAGCCCCTTCTATTTCATGGTCAACAGCTTTCCCGATATCGTGAAGGAGTCCCGCTCTTTTGGCTAGTTGCGAATTTACGCCTATTTCTGAAGCCATAATTTCTGAAAGATAAGCAACCTCTATCGAATGTTGTAGAACATTCTGTCCGTAGCTTGTACGATATTTTAATTTCCCCAATAAATTAATAAGTTTGGGATTTATATTTTTTATATTCGTATCAAATACTACCTGCTCTCCTTCTTCTTGAATCTTGCTGTTAACTATTACTTTAGCTTTTTCTATTATTTCTTCAATTCTTGCTGGTTGTATGCGGCCATCGGTGATCAACTTTTCTAAAGACAGTCGCGCTATTTCTCTTCGTATGGGATCAAACCCCGAGATAATTACTGCTTCCGGGGTATCATCTACAATTAAATCAACTCCGGTTAACATTTCAAATGTTCTGATATTTCTACCTTCTCTTCCGATTATTCTTCCTTTCATGTCTTCATTAGGTAAAGGTACAAAAGATGTCGTCGTTTCTACGGTATGGTCAGCAGAATATCTTTGAATCGCTAACGATATTATTTGTCTGGATTTTTTGTCGGCTTCAACTTTTGCTTGGTCTTCAATCTCTTTAATCATCTTACCGGTTTCATGAGTAAGTTCTCTTTCCAAATTACCTAAAAGTTCTTTCTTTGCTTCCTCAACACTCATATTTGAAATCTTTATCAATTCGTTTTTTTGTTCTTTATATAAATTATTGGTTTTTTGAATGTTATTTTCGAGTTCTTTTTCTTTATAATTTAATAATTTTTCTCTTTTTTCAAGTGATTCTATTTTTTGAACCAAGCTATTGCTTCTGCTAATTAAACTGTTCTCGAGCCTTTGCATTTCGATCCGTTTTTGTTTGATTTCCATCTCAACATCTTTTTTGATATTATAAGCCTCTTCTTTTGCTTGCAGCTCTGTTTCTTTCTTGATGGAATTAGCTTCTCTTTCAGCATTTTCGATAATATTTTTAGCGCTTATTTCGGCTGATGATATTTTTGCTTTGGCAATATACTTAGCGAGGAAATAACCTATTATTAAACCAATAGAAATGTTTAGAGTAATAATATAGTAAATTTTAATATTACTTCACCTCCTAATATTCAATTTACAAGGTACATAAGATTTACTTTAATTTAAATTACATTTTAACATAATTAAGTATGTGTTTACGTAAAATTAGAAACCGTAATATTTATATAAGAGATTGTAAAAATTTGAAATATTTACTTAAAATATTTTAACCTGTATAGCTTTAAAAGTCAATGACTAAGATAGTATCGAGTATATCTAGTATCCAGTATGTAGTATCGGGTTAAGAAAGAGAAAGAAAAGGTAGAAAAAGCAGGTGTTTATTAGTGAGTTACAATTACATTACCTAGACAGGCGAGACGCCTGTCCTACGATTTTATATATCATTGAGGGCGTATGCAATACGCCTCTACTTTCTTCTCTTTTATTTTCTTAACTATATACTCGATACACAATACTCGATTTGATTATTTTTTAAACCTGTTCGTTGTTTAGCTCATCGTAAATTATTTTTGAAACTTGCCCCGAAAAACCTCTTCTTAACAAAAAATTATATATTTTTTTTGGATCTATCCTGATATTTTTTATTTCGGATGACATAATCTTTTCTTTTATAAGATTTCGGGCTAAGATTAATTCATCAATTTCTTTATAGGTTCTGTTTATTACTTTTTGGATAATATCCTGTTTAATCCCTTTTGTTCTTAATTCCTGATTTAATTTATATCTTCCGATAGGTTTATTTTGTAACCGAAATTGCGCCCACATTTCGGCAAAAAGTTCATCGTTAATATAATTATTATCCTCTAACCAAAAAATAAGCTTAGTAATAATGTTTTCAGGATATCCTTTGCTCTTCAGCTTTCTGGATATTTCGTATCTGCTATAAATTCTCCGGGATAGAAGTCTTAAGAGATACTCCTTACCTTTAATAATTTTGTCTTCGAAAATAATTTTTTCTATCTCTTGCTCAGATAATTCTTTGCCCACATAAACATCTAATAATTTAATTATATTTTCGTTCGCTTTGTATCTAACCTTATTATCTACGCAAATAACTACTTGACTAATATCTTTCTTATCATAATTTATAGAAGTAATTTTATTTATTTTTTTGGATCCTCTTTGCTTATTTTTTTACCAATTCCAGCGGTTATCAATATTTTATTTTCTATCTCTTCTGCAATGTCAGGATGTTCTTGCAGATATGTTTTACAGTTTTCACGTCCCTGGCCAAATTTTATATCATTATAAGATATCCAAACTCCTGATTTTTGTAATATATTATATCTAATACCGAGATCTATAATATCTCCTTCTTTGGATATTCCTTTACCAAAAATTATATCGAACATTGTTTCTTTGAAGGGAGGAGCCAATTTATTTTTTACTACTTTCACCTTAGCAGTTATTCCGATATCATTTTCATCTTTTTTAATGGTTGCTTTTCTTCTGATGTCCATTCTAATGGTAGAATAAAACTTGAGTGCCCTGCCACCGGGAGTAGTTTCAGGATTACCAAAAAAGATACCAATCTTTTCTCTAATTTGATTTACAAATACAGTTGTAGTTCTTGATTTACTAATAATAGCTGTAAGCTTCCTTAGGGCTTGAGACATTAATCTTGCTTGTAATCCCATATAGGAATCTCCCATATTGCCTTCTATTTCTGCTTTAGGTACCAGAGCAGCAACCGAATCAATCACAATAACATCAACAGCGTTACTTCTAACTAAAGATTCAGCTATTTCTAAAGCCTGTTCGCCGGTATCGGGTTGGGATATAATTAATTCATCCGTATTAACCCCAATATTTTTAGCGTAATTTGGGTCCAAAGCATGTTCGGCATCAATAAAAGCAGCTATACCATTATTTTTTTGAGCTTCAGCTATAATATGTAAAGCGAGCGTAGTCTTCCCGGAAGATTCAGGACCAAAAATCTCTATTACTCTTCCTCTCGGGACCCCACCTATTCCCAGAGCGATATCTAAGCTCAATGAACCGGTGGAAATAGTGTTGCTTCCGGAAACCTTCGGGCGGTCCCCTAATTTCATTATAGAACCTTTTCCGAATCTTTGTTCAATGTTCTGCATGGCTACATTTAATGCTTTTTCTCTTCCCGGGTTGTTTTGTTGCGTTTTTTCAGTCATTTTTTTAATCTACTCCTTTATATTTATCTTTTAAAAATGTTTTATTAATATTTTTGATTTCCTATTGTTTTAACAGAGGGAATTTGGCCGTTAGGCTATATATAGGTCCTTGCGGAGTTAATTTACTTTCCATAAAGTCAATACTACCAACCTCCTGGGTAAAATTATTTACCTCAATTCTTTTTAATATTTGAATGAAATTAGTCTTATCTCTAATATATTTTACCCTTCCGATAGTTATATGGCCGTAAAAATCCTTATTTTCCCGGGGGAAACCTTGATCGGACAAATTATTTTCTATGGAATTATATAACTCTTTTAATTCGTTTATGCCCTCTTTAATTCCTACCCATATTATTCGGGGCATCTGGTAAGTGGGAAATGTTCCAATATTAGAAGATAATTTTAT
>Ga0190345_1000396_pt1 | contig 14516 bp, 12 predicted proteins | sample 48721334_MG_FD_161674 | JGI IMG/M metagenome (GOLD analysis project Ga0190345, IMG submission 161674) | Hydrothermal vent microbial mat bacterial communities from Southern Trench, Guaymas Basin, Mexico - 4872-13-3-4_MG | ecosystem: Environmental > Aquatic > Marine > Hydrothermal vents >...
CAAGAATGCCTGCTGTTCAAGAAGCGGTAAAAAAGTTTTTCGGCAAAGAGCCAAACAAAGGAATTAATCCTGACGAGGTTGTTGCCATGGGAGCCGCGATTCAAGGAGGAGTTATAGGCGGGGAAGTTAAGGATGTTCTGCTTTTGGATGTTACGCCTCTTTCTCTTGGGATTGAAACATTAGGTGGCGTTTCTACGAAACTTATTGAAAAGAATACAACGATTCCCGTTGCCAAAACGCAGATCTTTTCAACCGCCGCGGATAACCAGCCATCGGTGGAAATAAATGTTCTTCAAGGCGAAAGAGAAATGGCGGCTGACAACAAATCGCTAGGAAGGTTTATCTTAGATGGTATTCCTCCGTCTCCGCGCGGAATTCCGCAAATTGAAGTTACCTTTGATATTGACGCTAACGGCATTTTGAATGTGAGAGCGAAAGATAAAGCGACGAATAAAGAGCAATCAATTAGAATTGAAGCGTCATCGGGACTTTCCAAAGAAGAAATAGAAAAAATGAAAAAAGACGCGGACGCGCATGCGGAAGAAGATAAGAAGAAAAAAGAAAAAATAGAAATTAAAAACAACGCGGATACGCTTGTTTACACTACAGAAAAACTTCTGCGCGACGCGGATGATAAAATTAAAGCGGAAGACAAAAAGGCGATTGAAGAAAAAGTTGAAGCGCTAAAGAAAGTAAAAGAAGGCGATGACATTGAAGCGATTAAAAAAGCGTCTGAGGAATTATCTCTTGAAGCGCAAAAAATCGGCGCCGCGATGTATCAACAGCAAGCCGGGCAAACTCCTGGCGGCGAGCGAAAGAAGGAAGAAAATAAAGGCCCGGTTGAAGGGGAGTTTGAGGATGTAAAGGATGAAGACAAGAAGGATGATAAGAAGAAGTAAATAGTTTAATTAAAAAAAACAGCGGTATAAATTACCGCTGTTTTTTTGTAAACAATAAATGCAAGTTTAAATTATTTCAAAATCCAAATTGTTTCAATTTAAGTTCAAATTTCAAACATTAAAAACCGCAAACTTTTTGAATTTTGAATTTTGGATTTGGTTTGAAATAATTTGAAATAATTTGGATTTTGGATTTTCCCTGTTAATGCGTTTAAAATCTATAGCTCGAAGTTTACTTCACGGCAATGTGGGAAAGACCGTAGAATCAGCGAACATAGAATAATTTCTATTGTATTATTGACTCAAACCAACCCTCGCGCAACCCTGCTTTGATAAAGCCGGCTAAGAGAACAATTGTTAAAACCAGCATAAATATATTAGCGGCTTTCATCGGATGCGGTCTGCCCTGATAAGCGGGGAGTCCAAGTTTTCTTTTTGCCATAGAATAATTATTTAACAACTTAACATATCATTATTCTACAAAAATTTTTTAGTATTGACAAGATTATATATTTTAGATAAATTTCAATTTGCCAAATCTATAAAATTAGAGCATAATTAAATACAAGGATTTAATCATAAAAGAAAATATGAAAATTCAAAAAGCAAAAGATCCGAATAATTTAACCGAGTTTGAGCAAAAGCATCTGCCGTGGATTTTAACGCCGGATTTTATTAAGAAAAAAGAAGAATTTAAAGTTATGGTTAAAATTGGAAAAGTTGACCATCCGATGACCAATGAGCATTATATTAGGGGCGTGCAGCTTTGTGTTAATGGCAAGTGTTTTAAAAGAAAGATATTGAAATTGTCTAATCATTCAGAAGCGGAATTTAAAGTCACGCTGGAAAAAGATTCTCTTTTGACGGCTAGGGCGGAGTGTAATCTGCATGGCGTGTGGGAAACAGAGAAAAAGATAATTTTGTGCAGATCCTAAGTATATCAAAATGTTAATAAGTATGTTAAAATATTAAAATGATCTCGGGCGTGTAGCTCAGCCGGTTAGAGCGTTTCTCTGATAAGGAAAAGGTCCCTGGTTCGAGTCCAGGCACGCCCACAAATCATATAAACATAAAATCATTTAAACATATAAACATGGTGATTTTTCTTGTTGAATGTAGAATTTACTATGCTTATATGCTTATATATTTATATGACTCGGGCCCGTAGCTCAGTTGGCTAGAGCACTTGCTTTGCACGCAGGGGGTCGCAGGTTCAAATCCTGTCGGGTCCACCAAATTCAATTTGACGGTGTTTATTGGATAAAATCCGAATGCATTTTGAGTAAAATTCAGATTGATTTTTACTTACAATAAAATTTTGAAGATCATTTTTAATTTTTTTTGAGAAAAGGTGTTTTCTTCTTACCTGCTAGCAGGCAGGCGCTCTGTTACGAAAACAATTTATTAAAAAGTATACTTAGAATAAAATAAGATTGCTATGACCATAAACAATATAAAAACCAATCACAGAATTATACGCGGTGATTCAAGGCAAATGAAAGAATTGCCCGATAATTCTGTTCACTTAGTAATTACATCACCGCCATATTGGCAATTAAAAGATTATGGCGCAGACGATCAAATCGGATATAACGATAGCTATGAAAACTATATAAATAATCTAAACTTAGTTTGGCAAGAATGTTCAAGGGTTTTAAAAAATGGCTGTCGTCTGTGTATTAATATTGGCGATCAATTTGCTCGCTCGGTTTATTATGGACGATATAAAATTATTCCTATCAGAACTGAAATAATCAATTTTTGCGAAACGATAGGGTTTGGTTATCTAGGTAGTATTCAACGATTGTAAAACTGAATTTTGCGAAACAAGAAATTGGTTTTATTGATTTTTTAAAATAATCTTCAAGATATTTTTTGTATTTTAAGTTTTGTTCGCTGTTTAAAACTATTAAGAAAAAATTTATTTGTCTATTATTATTTTCTTCTAATCGTTCAGAATACAAAGAGTAATAACAATATTTTTTTATTTCTTTTTCAATCATTGCAATCATTTCTTTTTCCAACCTTGTTTTTTTAAGCTCTAAAATATTGATATTATTTTGATTAAAGATAACAATATCTGAAGGATAGGCATTGCCAAAAATGAATTGATTATAAATTTTTGAATGATTTAGATCATTGTTTTGAATACTATTTAAAATTTTATTTAATTGGTTATAAACAACGCTTTTATTATTCTTAAGGTTAAATATAATAAAAGTTTCTAAGTCGCTTTCAGATGAAAAAAATGATTTTTTAGATAGCCTATTTTTATTAGCGATAAATTCTGAATCAACTTTAAGTTTTTCGTAATCTGGAATATAAATTTTATTATTAAATTTCTTTAATTCATTTCCGTGATTTTTAATAGTTTGTAATATAAATTTGCCCTCTTTGTTATTGAAACATATAGAATGAAGATGTTTATTTTGTTGTAATAAATTTATAAGTCTATATGCAAAGTCTTTATTTTCACTATTTATTCCTTGTAAATAAATATCTGTTTCTTCAATGCATCTTAATTTGTTGAATTGAATGTCAATTCTATAGTAATATTTTTTATTTGGATATATTTCTTTTTTTTCGTAAAACAGGGAAAATTTAACTTTAAAAGGTCCATAAATTTTCTGTGATTTATAATTAAATTGAGAAATAAAAACAGTATCGCCCTTGTTAATATTAGACAACCAATTAGAAGTTGTTGATCCATATTTCCCAAATTCAATACATTCCTTAGCAAATTTTGTAGTTGTAAGCATGTAGTATCTCATGCTATGATACTAGCAAGAGATTAAAATACTGTCTAGTAAAATTATTAATTACAGATATAAATATATGCAAAAAGATTTTTTATTTAGACAACTCAAGAAAATTATTGAATACATTTTTGATGTAATAATAGATCGTCCTTACAATGTTATTGTTGTTTGCGGAAAATCTGTCGTCAACGATGGGCTGGCTAAACATTTCCCGGAAGTAAAATTTATTGAAAGTGATAACGATCTTGATCATGCAGGCGACATAGATTATTTAGGCATGATTGATGAAAAAGCATTTGGGATACAAATAAAATCCATAACAGCGAAAGCTAATTTTGGTAACTACTCAATTTCTGAAAGAATGAGAGCTAATTTTTAGGATTTTGAACAAAAATATCAAGGAAAGGTTTTTATTGTTTTTAGTTTAGATGGAGAAATTGGCAACAAAGAAATAATTAAAGAAATTGAAACCGAAATAAAAAGATTGAAAACGCAATAATGTGTTTTGGGCCACGGGCATTTTCCTCTGTTCTTGTATCTTTTTGCGCCATTTAAAAATTTGAAATTAAAAAAATAATCCAACTATATGAAAAAGAGAAATCTTGTCATTATCCTGATTTTAGTAATTACCATCGGTAGTTACGCCGCTTTTAGTTTTACCAAAAAAGAAGGACCGAAATATACGACGGCGAAAGTTGTAAAGAGCGAAGTGGTTCAAACAGTTTCGGCAACAGGAACGGTGGAAGCGGCAGAAAGCGTGGATTTGAGTTTTGTCAATTCAGGAAAAATTAAAGAAATAAATGTTGAAGTGGGCGATCAAGTTGAAAAGGATGCTGTTTTGGCAAAGTTAGACATAGCGCAGTTGGAATCCCAATTAGCGAAAGCGAAAGCGGGGTTGAGCGCGGCGGTTGCCAACCTAAATAAATTGCTGGCGGGTGCCAGCGCGGAGGATATCAGAGTTTCCGAAACGGCGGTTGAAAACGCCGAAATCGCTTTGGCCAACGCCCGACAGAATTTAGCGGATGTTCAAGCGAGCGCCGAAAAAGACATTGCCAGCGCCGAGGCGAGTGTGACAAGCGCTCAAGTGTCCCTAAACAACGCCCGCCAAAGTTTGGCCAATACCCAGACCGCCAATGAAGATAATCTTAATCAGGATTACGATGACGCTTGGGACACTTTAAACAGCGCTTTATTGACGGCCGATAATTCGCTGGACACCAATCAAACTGTTTTAGATGATGACGACGCGGAGGATACTTTAAGTGTTCTTAATATGCAGTATCTTAACAATTCATCTCAAAGCAAAACGATAGCGCAAAATTCTTATAATGATACGGAAGATTATCTTAATAGCATTGCTTCTGATTTAACTCCTGAAAATATTGACGAGGGATTAACTAAAATAAAAGATACGCTGGAAAAAATCAGGACAACTTTAAACGACACGAGCAATGTTCTTGGAGCGACGATTACTTCCTCCAAACTTTCTCAAACAGAATTGGACGCGCTAAAATCCAGCATTTCCGCGGCGCGAGCGAATATCAATACTGCCTTGGCTAGCGTTACTGCGGCAACTCAAAACATTTCCGCGCGGAAAATTACCAACCAAACCAATTTGGATTCCGCTCAGGCGGCGGTTGATTCAGCGGAGAGTTCTTTAAGTTCCGCCGAAAAGGCATTGATGACAACTCAAGCGGCAGCCAATTCAAAAATAAATTCCGCTAAGAATGCCGTCAAGTCGGCGGAAGGATCTTTAAAGCAAGCCCAAGACCAGCTGGCGTTAAAAAAGGCGGGACCGCGACCGTCCGAAATTTCTTTATATCAATCCCAAGTCCGAGAAGCTCAAGCAAGCGTGAATTTAATTGCCAGCCAAGTAAACGATTCTACTCTTATCGCTCCGCGGGCGGGAATAATTACTCAAGTGAATGGCGAAGTCGGCGAACTGATTACGCCAGCGGTAGTTTTCGCTTCCATTATTACTTCTGACAATTTTGAGATCAAAGCCAACATTTCGGAAGTTGATATCGCCAAAGTAAAAATCGGCGATCCGGTAAAAATTACTTTTGACGCGTTAGGGTTGGATGAAAAATTTGAGGGAACGGTCACTGAAATAGATCCCGCCCAGACAGAAGTAGCGGGAGTAATTTATTACAAAACAACAATTTTCTCCACAGGTGACTCCAAAATCATCAAGCCTGGTATGACCGCTAATCTTGATATCGTTACCGCCCGAAAAGACAATGTCCTTACAATTCCCTTTCAAGCGCTTAAAGAAAAGGATAATCGCAAATTTGTTCAGGTCTTAAAAAACGGAAAAGCGGAAGATGTTTTTGTGAAAACGGGACTGAAAGGAGATGTTAAAACAGAGATTATTTCCGGTCTAGAGGATGGGTGGGAAGTAGTTACTTTTACGGAGGAATAATGCTTGGAGTTCAGGTTTTAACCTATAAGTTTACACTCTAAAGAACAAACTCCGGGATTACTAATGTTAACAAGTATAAAAATATCTGATATTATTATACTTGTTAGGTTATAAATTGTTAAAAACTATGCCTATGTTTTATTCAAGAAATATTTTGTCAAAAATAAAAAAGGTTATTCCTAGAGACGAGTTTATTATTCTTACCGGCGCCAGACAGACGGGAAAAACATCTCTTTTGATAATGTTGAAGGATTATTGCGAGCGAAAAGGGATGTTCTGCCATTATCTTAATTTAGAAAATCTGGAAAACCTAAAACTGCTCAACAAACATCCTTACAATATTTTTGAATTGATTTCCAAATCAAGGGTAAAGCAAACTGTTTTTATTGATGAAATCCAATACCTTGATAATCCCACCAATTTTTTAAAACTGCTTTATGACGAAAAAAGAAAGCGGATAAAAATCATTGCCTCCGGATCATCTTCGTTTTATCTGGACAAAAAATTCAAAGACAGCCTTGTGGGAAGAAAGTTTTTATTTGAAGTTTTTCCGTTAAATTTTGAAGAATTTTTACTATTCAACGAGGAAAAAGAATTGTTAAAGCAAAAAGGAAAGAAACTGTCTCGCTATTATCAGGAAAGACTGCGAAAAAGATGGGAAGAGTTTCTTGTCTATGGCGGCTATCCAAAAGTAGCCTTAACAAAAAATAAGGATGTAAAAAAAATACTATTAGAAGAAATCGGATCGTCTTATCTTAAAAAAGATATTCGGGACGCGGGAATAAAAAACGCCGAAAAGTATTTTTCTTTGTTGAAAACTTTGGCCAACCAGACGGGAGAACTAGTTAATGTCGAGGAGTTGGCGAACACTTTTCAAATGGCAGGCAAGACAGTGGAAGAATACCTTTATATAATGAAAAAATCTTATCAGCTTGCTTTCATCCGACCGTTCTTCCGCAATGTCAGAAAGGAACTGACTAAGATGCCCAAGGTATATTTTTACGACTTGGGCCTGCGCAATTTTTTTCTAAACAATTACGAGCCAATTGAAAAACGTCCAGACAAGGGAGCGTATTTGGAAAACATCCTTTTTAAAAAATTTTTGCGTCAAACGGGAGAGTTGGATAAAATTAAATTCTGGCGGACCCAAAGCAAGAATGAAGTGGATTTTATTATTGATGAAAAAATGGCCTATGAAGCAAAGTTTGACTTGGCGAATTTTAAAGAATCAAAATACGCCAAGTTTAGAAAAGAATATCCCGAAATTAAATTTAAAGCGGTTGCTTATCAGGACATCTTAAACGAGCTAAGCGAAATTGAAAATTTGTAAAAAGATTTTTATTTTCCGAAGTTTGAGTTTCAATCTGCCGAGTACTCGGGATTACAGACTGAAGTCTGAACTCCAGATTTAAATTATCTGTGTTTGCCTGCGCTTTAGTTAGTTCCCAATCAAGTTGAGGACAAGGTTCATCTATGTCTATTTTTTAATGGCGCGCGGATAAGCACCGACCAAGGGCGCGGATAAATGCTGATTTTTGCAGATAAAAAACAAAGAAGCAACAATGCTATTTTCTAAATTCTAAATTTCATTTCCATGTCAACTCTTATCAAACTTAAGAATATCACTAAGGATTACCAGAATGGCAATATAATCACCCATGTTTTGAAAGGTATTTCTTTTGAAGTAAACGACGGTGAGTTCGCGGCGATTATGGGATCGTCGGGATCGGGAAAATCAACGCTGATGTATATTTTAGGATTTTTGGACAAGCCAACAGGCGGTGAGTATTATTTTGAAGAACGTGACACTTCAAAACTGGATGATGATAAACTGGCTGAATTTCGGAGTGAAAAAGTCGGCTTTATTTTTCAAGCGTATAATTTATTGCAGAGAACTTCTGTCTTAGACAATGTTTTATTGCCAACAACATATTTAGCCAAATGCAATCTCAAAGAAGCAAAAAATAACGCGGTGGAATTATTAAAAAAAGTCGGGCTGGGACATCGTCTGAACCATCGCCCAAACCAACTATCCGGTGGCGAACAGCAGAGAGTGGCGATCGTCCGCGCTCTCATCAATAATCCGCGCTTAGTTTTAGCCGACGAACCGACGGGAAATTTAGACAGTAAATCGGGCGAGGAAATTATGGAGATTTTGCAGAAACTAAATAAAGAAGGACGGACGATTATTATGGTTACCCATGAACAGCACACCGCCGAGTGCGCTAAGAGAATAATTCATATTAAGGATGGAATGGTTGTAGGGGATAATATTGTTGAAAGTCAGAGGATTGCGAGGGATGGAGAATATAAGAAGTAATATCAAAGTCCAAATATCAAATAACAAATCAATATCAAATTCTAAATTTCAAATAACAAAGAAAAGATATAAGAATATAAAGAAACAAAAAAACAAGAAACAATAACCAAAAAATAATCAATAATCAAACGGTTTGGAATTTGGTTATTGATTATTGGAGCTTGTTTGGTTATTGTATCTTGTATTCTTGTATCTTGTTTTGCTTTAAAAATTTGGACATTATTTAAAAATTATAAAATTAAAAATTATAAAATTTTCTTGTGAACATTTTCCAAACAATCAAATCCTCTCTCACCAATTTGGTCGCGAATAAAGTTCGGTCTTTTTTGACAATGCTGGGAATGATTATCGGAGTGGGATCGGTGATTGCTATTATGTCAATTGGAGCGGGAGCGCAAAGTTTAATCTTCAACGAGATTGCTTCTTTCGGAACCAATTTAGTTGGCATTATGCCGGGCGGGAACGAGGAAGGAATGCCGGCGTCAATGATGGGCGCGGTGATTACAACTTTAACTTATGAGGACGCCAAAGCGGTCAGTAAAATTCCGCATATTATAGCGGTAACTCCTTACACGAACGGCAACGCGAATATTTCTTTCGGCGACAAAATTAAGAACGCGAATTTTCTGGGCGTTACTTCGCAATATCCAAATGTTGAAGATAACAAAATAAACCAAGGCAGATTTATTCTTCCCGAAGAAGATGAAAGCGCGGCGAAAATAGCCGTGCTCGGTTCGGAAATAAAAGAGGATTTATTCGGCAAAAATAATCCCTTGGGAAAAAGAATTAAAATAAACAAAACAAACTTTTTGGTAATTGGAGTAATGGAAAAGAAAGGCGCTTCACTAATGGCAAATCGCGATAAAGATGTTTTCATTCCTGTTAAAACGGCGCAGAAAATAATGTTGGGAATTGATTATGTCGGACTGATTCGCGCAAAAGTTGACGACGAAAAAAATATGCCTTTCGTGGTTAGCGAGGTTAAGAAACTTTTACAAAAAAGGCACAACATTAAAGATTCGAAGAAAATAGATTTCACGGTTCGCGGGATGGACCAGGCGTTGGATATGATTGGCGCGGTAACGGACGCCTTGAATTTATTTTTGGGCGCCATCGCGGCGATTTCCCTTTTAGTCGGCGGAATTGGGATTATGAATATTATGCTTGTTTCGGTAACGGAGCGGACGCGGGAGATTGGATTACGCAAAGCGTTGGGCGCTAACAAAGAAAATATCTTAACACAGTTTCTAACGGAGTCAGTGATTATCACTTTCATCGGCGGTCTGATCGGCATTGTCAGCGGTTCAATTTTTGCCGCTTTAATCGCCGCTCTTGCCAGCCATTTTGGCTATGATTGGGATTTGGTCATTAGTCCTTTTTCAATAATTATTTCTTTCGCCATCGCGGTTATAATCGGACTTGCTTTTGGAATTTACCCCGCCAACAAAGCGGCGAAACTGAACGCGATTGAAGCGTTGAGATATGAGTAAAATTAGGAAATTAAAATTCCCCTCTTGAGAGGGGTTAGGGGTGTGTTATTCCCCCTTTGTAAAAGGGGGTTAGGGGGATTTTTAGAAATTATTTTTACAAAAAAATGTATATTTTTCTTGATGAATCGTATAATTTAAAAGACAGAAATGAAAAACAGTTTATCAGCATAAATGGTTTTATGACGACTAATGTTTCTATAATTCGCAAACGATGGCTGCAGGAAAGGAAATTATTTTCCAATAAAAAAAGAAGAATTCATGCCAGTGATAGTCACTTTAATTTATTGCGGCAAAAAGCGGTTGAAATTATTAAAACTCATCAGGTTTATTTAATTTCCGTTTTTCAGGATATTCGCAGCATTCCATATCATCAGGATAAAAAATATTTTACCAAAAACAAATTAAACTTTGAAAAAATTTATACGGATTTATGCAAACATTTATTATTTTCTTTGAATTTGAATGAATATAAAAAAGTTGTTATCACTATAGATAATAGAAAACATAGAGCTGGCGTGATAGGCAAAAAAGAATTTCGCGGCGCGGTAGAAAAAGAATTAAAAGTTATGTATCCGGATGTGGTTTTTGAAAAGCCAAGATTGGTTCCTTCGTCTTCAGATGTTTTATTGGAATTAGCTGATTTTATTTCTAACGCTTTTTATAAATGTTATCAAGACAATGAAAAACGCGATTTAGCGGAATTAAAAATAAAAACAATTCAAATAAAAAATCCGCTAAAATAGCGAATTTTTATAGATACCTCTTGGGAGTCATTAACGGATCATTGAGATATTCCAGATAGAGAATGCCCTAACCGCTAACTTACCCTGAGGATTTATTCTATTATCATAATAGCAGATCAAAAAAAACTGTCAATACCACCAAATCTGAAGATGCCTGTTGGGATTGTTCCGTGATCATAAGGATACTTCCAAAAGCTGAAGTGCCTTCACGCGGACTTTACCCGAAGGACTTACTCTTGATTTTAAGATAGTGGATTATAAGATGTTGTCAAGGATATTTTTCCAAAATCCAAACTCCAACCGAAATCAACGCGGAAAAGGGGGAATAAAAAAAGAGGGATGCTATTTTAGCAGAGTCCTTTAGCTGGCTGGGAATTCAACGCGGAATTCCAATTCTATTTGTACTTTTCCTTTTCTCTCTCCTCCCTTTACTAAAGATAGGAAGATTTCTCTCTTAATTTTTTTAAGAGTGTCTTCAGACTTTCTGTTTTTAATACCATCAGGACATTTAAGATATAGTCCATGCATATAGTATCTTATAACAAGTAGTCTCTCATCTTCTTCCTTTATGGCTGGGAAATGACGCTCTAGATATGCGCCTTTTCTAAGGTCTAACTTAACACCCTCTTCGTTTTCCCAATCGGTGCCATATCCGTGGTCAGCAGTCTTTCTGAACCCGTTTTCTCGTAGGATTTTCTCTGAAACTTCTCTAGCCTCTCTAGCTCTTTCGCTAGTAGAAATTCCAGTTTTATCCTTAATTGCCTCTATTATAAAGGCTTTTATTTCTGCATCGTCCATTGTTCTCGCCTCTTTGTATTGCTGTGTTGTTTTTCTTGGTAGATTACTACCAATAATTGGAACATGTCCAACGAGCTAATCTATCATACTTTATGAAATTTGTCAACCCCCGATTTTTCAAAACACTTTCCCTCGCCATTACCGGACTGAAGGCGAACAAAACCAGAACGGCATTGTCAATGCTGGGAATTGTGATTGGCGTGGCGGCGGTGGTCGTGATCGTTTCGGTGGGGCAGGGGTTGAAAGTTTTGATTGTAGATCAGATAAATGTTTTTGGAGAGAACATGATGTCTGTGAGTATTAAAGTGCCGGAGAGCGATTATGGAGCTTCAATGCAGTCAATGGTTGAAGGAACAGTGATTACCACTTTGAAATACGATGATGTGGAGGCGGTGCGGAACAAAAAAAGATTTCCTTATATTAAATCCGTTTCCGGTTATTCGTCAGGAATGGAATGGGCGACTTACCGAGAAAAAGAAAAACAAGTGATGTTTATCGCCAGCGACGCTTATTATCCCGAGATTGACGGGCAGTTGAAAATTGCGCGGGGACGATATTTTACCAACGAAGAAGAAAGAGGCGTGGCAAAAGTTACTGTGATCGGCAGCGCGGTGGCAAAGAAATTTTTCGGCGATCAAAATCCAATCGGCAAGCAGATAAAAATTAAAAAAATCAATTTTAAAGTGATCGGCGTGGCGGCGGACAGAGGAATGGTAATGACATTTGATTATGATAATTTGGTTTATATTCCCCTGAAAACGGCGCAAAAATTAATCACCGGGATAGACCATCTGGTTGAATTTGCGATAGTAATGGAAGATAACCAACATTTCGCGCAGGCAAAAGCGGAAATTTCGCGGCTGCTTCGCGAACGGCATAATATCAGTGATCCAACCAAAGACGATTTTGAAGTGATGTCAATGGACCAAATTGTTGAAATTGTCAACACCGTTACGGGAGTTATCTCTTTATTATTAGGATTGTTGGCGGCCATTTCTCTGACAGTCGGCGGAGTGGGAATTATGAACATTATGCTGGTAATTGTCGCTGAGCGGACGCGGGAGATCGGATTAAGAAAGGCGCTGGGCGCGAAGCGAAAAGACATTATGAACCAGTTTGTTCTGGAGGCGGCTTTAATTTCTGTTTTGGGAGGAATCGTCGGAATTATTTCCGGAATTGTTTTTTCCTTTTTGGTAACTTTAGCCGTCCGAGCATACAATTTTGACTGGCCGTTTGTTGTTTCCATTGAAGCGATTATTATTTCATTTGTTGTCGCCGTCGGCTTTGGAATTATCTTTGGCTGGTATCCGGCTAGAAAAGCGGCGAAGTTAAACGCGATAGAGGCATTGAGGTATGAATAGTATATCATAGTATCATAGTATATACTATGATACTATGATCTATAAGTATAGAGATAATTGTAAAAACTTGGAACGGGGCTCACAGATCCCTCGGCTCCGCTTTTTGTCGCTAACGCTCCAAAGCTTCGCTCGGGATAACAAATTCAAATGTGTAATTCCTATTTAATAAATTAATTTCGTATTTTGTATCTTGGACTGACATTTGTATCTCAGACTGATAAACGCAGCGCAGCGGAATTTGCTATTCTTTATCCGCTGAAATAACGTTGATCAAGACGCTGAAGTTACGCTGATACTTTTCAGCGTTTCATCAGCGTATTGATCAATGTAATATCAGCGGATATAACACACTCCGCTATCGCTGCGTGTGTCATTCCAGTTAAAATATCCAATAATTCCAAAATCCAAATTATGCCAAATTATGCCAAATCAAATCCAAAAAACAAAAAACTTTGAACTTTGGCATTTGAACTTGATTTGGAATAATTTGAACTTTGAACAAAAAAATGTTCATGGGACACAATATTTGCTCAAATTTTCTAAGTAGTGTATAATATGACTAAATATTAAAATAAAAACTAAAAAAATAAAAACTGAAAGGAGGTGGGAAAAATGCAATATTATTTAATGTCTGACTATTATTGGATGATGCTTGATCTGATGCTTGATTTTTACCGTTCTTTGTTTTCGGGAGGAATGGTATCAGCTGTAATTATTTTAATCATCGGGGTAATTTTTGGAGTTGAAATCGGAAAGATCGCGAAGAGATTAATTCAGAAGCTTGGGGTTGATAAAATTTTTGATTTAGTTGGCATAAAGAACTTTCTGAAAAAAGGAGGAATTAAATTCTCAATTGCCGGTCTGACGGAATGGATTGTTAAATGGTTCGTTATCCTGTTCGCTTTAATGATCTCCATTGACTTTTTAGGATTGCCGCAAGCGTCAGAATTTTTATCAAGAATCCTAAATTATATTCCAAACTTGATTGGTGCTATAGCTGTTCTGACAATAGGTATGATTGTCGCGCAGATGGTTTATGAAGCGATAAAGGGAAGCGCCGAGGTCACCGGAATTAGAGCGTACAATTTAGTCGCGTCTGCTGCAAAGTGGATAATAGTTATAATTACAGCTCTTGTTGTTCTTGAGCAGATTGGAATTCAAACATCAGTCCTTCAAATTTTTGCCGGTGGCTTATCTTTAATGGTTGCCTTAGCGGGAGGATTGGCGTTTGGTCTTGGGGGGCAGTATCATGCGAAAGAATTATTGGATGAAATCAAGAATAAGATTTCAAGAAAAGGTTAAGTTAATGGAAACAGAACGCTTTTGTTTTTAGCGCTAAAGATATAAGTGTTTATCTTTTCAAAACAGCATATGAGTATGCTGTTTTGATTTGGTTAAATCTTTCTTTTTTACAAGGGTTTGACTTTATTTTAAGGTATGGTAGTATGTGTTTAAATAACACTAAGCGATAATAATGAAAAAAGACAGAAAAATTCCGGAATTTAAAAAATATAAGTACTCTGTCGCTGCAGTGGATTTAGCAGCGTTTACGATTATTGAAAACGAACTAAATGTTCTAGTGGTTAAGATGAAATATGATCCGTTTAAGGGTGAGCGAGCTTTGCCGGGCGGAAGAATTAGAACTTACGAAAGTATTGATGAATGTGCTAGGCGGGAATTTTACGAAAAAACTAGGATAAAAAACATTTATTTAGAGCAACTCT
>Ga0190345_1000406_pt1 | contig 14308 bp, 8 predicted proteins | sample 48721334_MG_FD_161674 | JGI IMG/M metagenome (GOLD analysis project Ga0190345, IMG submission 161674) | Hydrothermal vent microbial mat bacterial communities from Southern Trench, Guaymas Basin, Mexico - 4872-13-3-4_MG | ecosystem: Environmental > Aquatic > Marine > Hydrothermal vents > Microbial...
TGGTTGCCCAATCCTTTATGGTTGCCCAATCCTTTATGGTTGCCCAATCCTTTATGGTTGCCCAATCCTTTATGGTTGCCCAATCCTTTATGGTTGCCCTCACCGAAAAGCGGTACGATATGGCATTGAGGTTTTCCTTAAGCTATTCTTATGTAACCCGTTCTCCGATTTGGGCCGACAACATATCTCATTCCACGGTTCGGTTCCTGCTTCAACCAAGCTGGTTGTTTCCAGAATTCCAGACCGCAGGCGTTAGTTCCTTTGATATCGCCGTACACCTTAAAAGGTAACCCTATCTGACTAAATAAAAAATAAGTAGTCAACTCTAATTTCAACGATCAACATAAACAGACAAATTTGTCAATATTTGTCCATAAAATGGTGAACTGTTTTTAACCCTTTGGGGTTGGCCGCGACTTTAGGCCTCTTCGGGATTGGGGCTTTGTGGCTTTAGGTGAGAATAGGTTACGCTTGGCAACGTTTTGCCTTTGGCATAGGCTCTTGCGGCTTGATCGGCACGTCGGAGTGGTTCGCAGAGGCGGTATTTGGGAGCTAAGTGTAATATTATTTGGGTTGCTGTCGTGAGGTTAATTTGGTGTCCGGGGCTGACATAGATTGGCTTGATACCGTTTTGTGTGCGTAAGACGTTGCCTACTATTTCGTTTTCTAACCAAACCGGTAGCCAATTGCCTCGTTTTTCGCCTAATACGCCTTGGTAATTGAGGAGCGTTTGTTTGGCGCAGCCGATAACGGGTAAATTGGTTTGTACGCCGAGCCAGCAAGCGACGCCAAAGCGGCGCGGGTGGGCAATGCCATGTCCATCGGTTATTAATAGATTGGGTGTAACGTTAAATTGTTGTTGTATAAAGTTGATAGTTTCTAAAAGCGGTGGGCCTTCACGAAAACAAAAATATTGTGGCACATATTCGGTATCGACGGTGGTTTGCCCAACGTAAGTCCCAATCAGTTCGCCAGAATAGCGTTGTATGTCTAAGCCGACAAAGGCGGTTTTGTCTACATATTGGATATCTAAAGTAAAAATAATATCAGAGGATAGTGGCGCGTAGCCGGTATTGTTAGGCGGAATTTTGACTTTTGCGGCCCATTGTTTTTGTAAATGGGCTAAGTAGGTTAAGTCCATGAAATTTAAGGAATTGTTTGTACTAGCCACCAACCAGGGGCGGTGCCCCAATGCCATTAAGTTAAGAAATAAACGAGAAAGAGCCAACGGCTAAAGCCGTTGTCTCAAAGCTAAAGTCCCCTAAAGGGGACTGGTAAATTCCGGATTTTTTCAGAAGCACACGATATGGCATTGAGTCTTCAGTGCCCTTTAGGGCACTTCAGCTATTAGACGACGGCTTTAGCCGTTGGCGGGGGGGATTATTTCTGTCTAATTCCTTAACTTAATGGCATTGGGGCGGTGCCCCTGGCTATATTAATGTCGCCCCGTTGGGGCTTGCCAGGGGCGGTGTTTGCTTCGGATTCTAAGTGATGGCTTAAATATTTTTGTGCGAACCGTCACAGCGTGGCGCGTCTTTGGTGTGCTTACAGCCGCAGAAGGCTACTTGAGTTTTTTCGCTTAGTTCTAGTGGCGTGGGCGCAAATTCGGTGCCTTTGTGCGAGCCGTCACAAAACGGTTGATTCGCTGATTTGCCACAGGAACACCAGTAATAAGTCCCGGCATCAAGATCCATAACATAAGGTGCTTTTTGGGCGCAAACGGGTTCGGCCATTATTTTTCCTCCATAAGTGATGAGTTTTAAGTTAATCCCGTTCCCAAGTCCCTGATTTTCCGCCAGACTTCTTTTTTAAGCGGACTTTTTCTATGCTCATACCGCGATCCACTGCTTTACACATATCGTAAACGGTTAGCAAGGCAATTTGTACAGCGGTGAGGGCTTCCATTTCGACGCCAGTTTGTCCCGTTGTTTTGACGGTGGTTTGGGCATGTACCGCGTTTTGTTCTGGCAATGGCGTTAAATCGACGCTGATATGGGTGAGCCAGAGCGGATGGCATAGCGGGATTAAGTCACTGGTTTTTTTAGCAGCCATGATACCAGCAATTCGCGCAATTCCCAAGACATCGCCTTTTTTATGTCGGCCTTCTATGATTAAGTTTAGGGTTTGCGGCTGCATGGTAATTAGGCCTTCGGCAATAGCAACGCGAACGGTGCTGGCTTTTTCTCCCACGTCTACCATGTGGGCATCGCCGGCTTGATTGAAGTGGGTGAGTGGGTTCATTGTCTATTTTAATAAGTAGTGCAACTCATTGCGCGGATAGAGTACAACGAATTACGCGGATAATCGAATTTAGTACAACGAATTGCGCGGATAAACGAATTTAGTACAACTAATTACGCGGATAATCGAATTTAGTACAACTAATTACGCGGATAATCGAATTTAGTACAACGAATTGCGCGGATAAACGAATTTAGTACAACGAATTACGCGGATAAACGAATTTAGTACAACTAATTACGCGGATAATCGAATTGATAAAATGGGTGCATTCCCATTTTCACGGACAGTACAACGGATACGCGAAATAAACGGATAGTGTTCAATTAATGGTAATCCTGAAATGTGGGTGATAAATTCACCTACATTGCAACACGACTCAATTAATTATCCTAACCTCTCACGATGCAACCACATATTAGCAGCAGTGGCTTTGATAAGTTGTGTGCCCAAAGAGTCAAAGAATCCGTTTAAGTAAATGTTATTTTTGTCTTATCCGTTTATTTCGCGTATCCGTTGTACTTCTTTTCAACAACATCGCTACGTTCTAGTTCACAGAGTAGCACAGAGTCACACAGAGCCATCTTAAGAAGAAAAATCTCTGTGAAACTCCGTATCGCTCCGTGTTCTCTGTGTTGAGGATTGGAATGGTTAAGGAATGACAATCGTGCCAAGGTTGGAATAGTCGCTGTAGCAGTTACCACGGTAGGTTCGTACCGCTACATACAAACTCGCGCCACTGTCAAGTTGGGCCGAGAAACGTGTGGTCGTACCGGCATTGAAGCTGTGTATATTGTTCAATGTGACATCGCTCAGTGGATTGGAATAAGGCGCATAATAAAACTGGTAGCCGTCGGTACCTGTGATAGGGTTCCAAGAAGCTGTGGCGTTTTGTCCATTGATCGTTACTTCTAACTGTGGCGAGGGTAGCGTATCTTCTGACTCACATATACGCTCAGTCACAAACGCTTGAAACGACGACACGCGAGTGTAAACGCCATAATAGTGTGGCAAAGCGCAGCCTTCGCCCCAACTCATAATGCCGACTTGTTGCCAGCCGTTGTCCGTTTCTATGACAAGAGGGCCGCCACTGTCGCCAACACAACCGTCCGTGCCACCTTGCTCAAAACCAGCACAAAGCATGAACTCCTTGACATCGCCGTCATAAGATTGTTCGGCATTGCACACCTCATTTGACACAATCGGCACGGCCGTTTGTCGCAAAACCTCTGAATAAGAACTCTTCACCTTTGTGTCAGTTTGGCCCCAACCTATCACGGTTGTAAGCGCGCCTACTTGAGATATCTCACTAAAACGCTCTGCCATTCGCAACACGGCCGATTGGGTATAAGGTTTTTCGAGTTGCAACAGGGCAATATCTGCTGTGGGATTCTCCGGATGGCCATCATAATCAGGATGCTTGAGAATTTGCGTAATCCCAATGATTTCGCCTTTCTCGCCGTTATCGTTTTTTCTTAGATCATGTTCGCCCAACAAGACTTTAATGCTATTAATAGTTTCACCGTCGGTGCAATGTGCGGCCGTCAGTATCCAAGAAGGATGAATCAAGGTGCCACCGCAAAATTGTCCGTTGACTGCCGAGATGCTGCTGCTAGAGACAATCGCTGCCATCCAAGGCCACTTACCCGATATCGCACTCGCGCCATTAATAACTCGGGTTTCGGCCGACACCCCGGTTTGCATCAGTAATAGGCAAAGGCCAAAAAGCGGTAGGGAGTGTGTCCACTCCCATCTTGAGAGGGATAGGGACTCTGTAAAAAGTCCTAACCGTTTGTAGTATAAACGATTTTTTGAAAGTAAATGCATGATTTTATCCCCAATAGTAATGGGCGGCTATCCCGGCAAAAATCGCGGCCCCAAACCAGTTGATTATTTAAAAAGGCTTGAAAACACCGCTCAGGTTTGCGATATTTAATTAACCTTGGGGCACCGCCCCAGGCAAGCCCCACAATGCCATTAAGTTAAGGGCTTTGCACGTGGGATTGCCCCTACAAACCGTTATGTAATGTAGGGGCAATCCTTTATGGTTGCCCTCACCCAAAAGCGGTACGATATGGCATTGAGGCAAGCCCCAACGGGGCGACATTAATAAAGCCCCAACGGGGCGACATTAATAAAGCCTGTATACCTACCAGGAAATCTTGGAACACACCCTTAATAATTAATCATTAATTGTTAATCATTAATTATTAAATCGGGTTTTATCCCCAATAATAATGGGCGGCTATCCCGGCAAAAATCGCGGCCCCAAACCAGTGATTATTTAAAAAGGCTTGAAAACACCGCTCAGGTTTGCGATATTTAATTAACCATTGCTGATAAATCGCCAACCCTGCCGCCACCGAAAGTCCTAAATGGTATAGGCTACCCAACTGAATTTGTTGTCCTATCCATAACAGTAGCAGCAATACCGTTAAATGTAAGCCCGCGACGATGGCTTTGTCCGCCTCACCAAATATAATGGCGGTGGATTTGACACCAATGACTAAGTCATCTTTACGATCTACCATAGCGTACAAGGTATCATAAGCAACTGTCCACAACACATTTGTAGCAAACAACCACCAGACCAAAATAGGCACGGTGCCGGTTTGCGCGGCAAACGCCATCGGGATTGACCAACCAAAGGCCACGCCTAAATAGACTTGCGGCCAGTGGGTGTAACGTTTCGTAAACGGATAAGTGGCCGCCAACAGCGCCGCTACCACAGACAGCATAATCGTCAAAGTGTTCATGAATAAGACTAGCCCAAAAGCCAGCAAACACAAAACGATAAATAAAGTTAAGGTCTCGCGTTCACTGACGCGCCCGGCCGCGAGAGGCCGTTCACGAGTGCGGCGCACATGCGGGTCAATGTGTCGGTCGGCATAATCGTTAATCACGCAACCGGCCGAACGCATTAAGATAACACCTAACACAAATATAATCGTCACTAATATATTAGGATAACCTTCACCGGCAATCCATAAACCCCAAAGAGTCGGCCAAAGTAATAAAAAAATCCCGATGGGACGGTGTAGGCGCATTAACAGGGCATATTGATAAAATCGTTTTATCATAGGAATTATCAGGATTATTTTTAAATACTATAAGGGTTCGTTTTTATAACCGCAACTACAAGGATTCGTTATAATAAAGGATTACAAACGCAACTACAGGGATTCGTTATAAGAAAGGATTTTAAACTGTCTCTTTTGGCGAGACTTCAATAGAGGGCCATACTTTGATTTGGAAGCTTTCAAAATAGTTTATGGCCCCCAAACCAGACGGTTCCATCCAAATAGCCAAAAGGTTAAATACTGGAAGCCGCTAAAGCCAACAGCGTCTAAAAGCTAAAGTAGGCTAAAGCCTCAATGCCATATCGTACCGCTTTTGGGTGAGGGCAACCATAAAGGATTGCCCCTACATGACATAACGGTTTGTAGGGGCAATCCCACGTGCAAAGCCCTTAACTTAATGGCATTGAGGCTAAAGCCTACTAACCTTCTTGCAGTTGTGAAAGGCGCAATGATGGTATGAGGACTGACTACTTTTTTTATAACCGCAACTACAAGGATTCGTTATAATAAAGGATTTTAAACCGTGGTTATTGCTTTATCCTTTTTTATAACGAAACGAAGTTCAAAGGGATAAAAAAAACCGCAGTTATTGCGTTATCCTTTATTATAACGAAACGGAGTTCAGCGTAGCTAATCCCTCAATGCCACACAGTTTGCGGAATTAGAGACAAATAATCCCCCCCCGCCTTTGGTAAAGCCGTCGTCTAATAGCTGAAGTGCCCTAAAGGGCACTGAAGACTCAATGCCATATCGTGTACTTATGAAAAAAATCCTGAATTTACCAGTCCCCTTTAGGGGACTTTAGCTTTGAGACAACGGCTTTACCAAAGGCTCTTTCTCGTTTATTTCTTAACTTAATGGCATTGAGCTAATCCCTGTAGTTATTGCTTTATCCTTTATTATAACGAATCCTTGTAGTTGTTATGAATCCCTGTAGTTAGTTATTGTACGGTAAATTGTATTGGCTGTTGCCCATTAAACACCACGATACCATTAGACAACGAATAACCCACATAAATAACAAAATGCCCGGGCAGGTTTGTTAAATAGCCCTCATGCACAGTAATTTCTATCGGTGGTTCGCTAAACAACTCAAATTGTTTGGGTAAACCAGACACGATTTCGGCCGCTGCTAGTGTTGTCAAATCAAGATTCCAAGGCGCCCACTGGGTGCCTTGAAGCATAAAATACAAAACGTCTTGGCTATCGGGCGGCGTATAGGCCGCCACCACTACCAATTCGGCCCGTTGTCCAACATCAGAAGCGGCAGGCGTTACTTCGGCCACTACTTTAATCATATCCGACTGAGAAAAAGTCAGGCCATTTCCGCGTTGCCCTAGTGTGCGAGTAACAAAGCCAGTTGTCACAAATCCGCTGAATTGAGCGGCCGTGTCTTGAAACTGAAAGGTGGCTGCTTCGAGGGCCGAACCTAAACTCAACAGCGGTTGATCACTTTCAGAGTATTCAAACGGCCCGATATCCCAAACGCTGTCCTGTTTTGGAACCTCTTGAATATTAAAATGAGCCAACAAGGCCTCCAACGAACTGGGCCGATTGGCAGTGCCCCGCTCAACCGCCGCACTGCCACGTTTAAGCTCAAAATCCAAAACGCTGTTATTACCACGTTGCCGTTGCGCTTCATAATCATAACTGAAAAAGGCCGGCGCTTCGCTAACACCATTGGCTTCCCACGGCGTATCGGCTTTAATATCGGCCAATCGCTCATAAGCGTCGCCACGAACAACTTTCATGGCAGCAGCCTGATAGCCAGATCCCCAACCGTTGGCATAATATAAATTATGGTTGATGAGAGACTGGGCATCATCAAAAGCAATGGTGTGTCCAATGCCATAATCTTCGTGATTGATGAAGAGATTATTCACGATTTTAGTATCCACACTGCGCTGCGTGTCTAAGTTTTTCGGATTCCATATATCAATACCTCGCCCGGCATTAGCCAACAAATTGTTAGACAAAATCATCTCGCCATCGCGCCAATGCTGTATCAAAAAAAAGCCGGCCCAACCGTTGTTATAGGCAAGATTGCGATAAGCATGAATACCACTGGCATCATTCAGATAGACGCCAAAACCAAAATAACCATTCTTCCAGCGCCCCCGCTGTTTGGCAACATCACTCCACCCATAGTTATAACGGAACGTATTCCCCATCACCAACACATTGCGAAAAACATGGCGCTGTGGAGGTGTTCCCCAAAATGTTAGCCCACCGCAATCGCCCGCCAATTGGCAACTGTGTTCAATCAGATTATTTTTCAGCAAAATATTCCCCGTTTTAATCTCGCTTGGGGCAAACCCAAAACCTTTATCAGACTGAATCACAGACTCCGTCAACCGCACACCATGCTGGGCAACATGATGGACATAATTCTCCTCAAAGCGCAAATTGTCAGCAAAACGAAACTCAACGCCGGCCGATTCCTGTTTTTCTGAACGAAAATTGAAATGATGCAAGTGATTGTTTTTAATCAAAGTATTGGTAATAGGGGCCCGAATAAACAGGGCAGGATCGGCCTCATTATCCCATTCACTACCCAAATAAATGCCCTCACTATCCATATAACCGATCTCGGAATTTTCCAAAACCAACCCCTGAATAACCGCATCGGCCGAAGAAACTGCTGTTAGCACTTGCTCAGCAAACAAGCCTTGATTGGCATAACGCACTCGTAAATTGTGCAACTGATTGCCATAACTACTTTGCATAGAATTATTCTGGAGACTGATCGCTTTATCATTAAAAAATTCCAGCGCCAATCCGTTCAGCGTTTGATAAGAAAGGCCTGTCAAATCCCAGCCGTTAGCGCGCCGCGAAATTTCCACGTTTTGCAAATCTGGCGACAGAGGCCATAAATACAAGCGGCCAGTTGCCAGATCAAACCAATATTCACCAGGATTATCTAACAAAGCCGGATGATTTTCGACATAATACTTGCTACCCCATCCCAAGCCCTGATTGTTGCTGCCAGAACCATGTTCAACATGACGATCCACCGTTATTTGTCCAGCACTCACATCATGGGCGGTGATATTTCGACGAAACACATAATCGCCTTGAACCGTATCTATTGCCACCAATGTCGCGCCGCTGAGATTGTCGAGCGTGGCTAAATTGCCCAACTCAATGCCGATAGGGGCCGTATCATCGTGTTGATCAATCAATTGCGTTAAAGAACGCGAGTCTTGATCACACGAAAAAGGTTTTTTATCACTAGGCGGATCACATTCCGCTACCGTTGCCCCGCCATCGGCTACCCACCAAAACTCGTGAGATTTCCACGCCGTTTGCACCTGCCAATCCGGCTCACGCGCCAAGCTTAAACGACTCACAACATTACCCGCCGCATCCAATTGCACCACAAAACGCGGTGCCGTGGTTAATCCCCAAGCCGACAAATCGGCCCAAACGATATTTTGAGGATTGACACCGGCCGGCAAACCAATCGCGTTATCCGTCAAAGCTATCCAATTCGCCACCGTTTCTGAACCCAGTATTGTCACCGTACCGGCACCCATCTCAGCGCGATAAACAATAGGCGCTTGCGGCGTACCGCTATTAGCCGGCTTAACACTTTCCCGATAAATGCCCGGCTGAATATGGACGACAGTGCCGGGCGTGGCTAAATTAGCGGCCGCTTGCAAAGTGCGTAAAGCAGAAGCCGCACTTAAACCATCACGACTATCATCGCCATTGCCCGCATCCACCCAAATATCAGCCGCCAAACAAGAAGTTGTAGTTAATAAACCAAAAAGAACCAACTTAAAAAATTGTTGTCGCATAATAACACCTGCTTTATTCAGTAGTCTGTAGGGTGGGTAAGCGGGCACGAGTCACTTAAAATATACCACAACCTTTAAGCCCGCTTGCCCACCATCCACTTTAATTTAGTTAGTGGTTAATATAATATCGTTTTTAACGCGGATTGAGTACAGCGAATTACGCGGATAAACGAATTAAGACAACGTCGTAATTTATTTGACATGATTTTCGCCCCTTTGGGGCTTTTCCTCCAGGGGCAATGCTTCTTAATGTAACATCGTTTTTAATCCTTTATTATAACGAATCCCTGTAGTTACCCTTTATTATAACGAATCCCTGTAGTTACCCTTTACTATAACGAATCCCTGTAGTTACCCTTTATTATAACGAATCCCTGTAGTTATCCTTTATTATAACGAATCCCTGTAGTTGCTTTATTACCGAACACTGATAACTGACAACTGATAACTGATAACTGATAACTGCTCCTGACACGATAAGCGCGTGCGTTTCGGAAGAGGGATAATTGCCCACCGGATTGAAGACTTTTTTTGTAAAAATGAAATTTCATAAAAGCGCCTACTTAAATCTTCGATGTTTTGCCCACCCTTTTTTGGAGTAAAGCTAAAAATATAAACGGCACAGTACCGCTACCTCTCAGTCTATCCAACTGGATGAGTATTCATAATCAGAGACGGTAGCCATTAATACGCAAGACTCACGATAATATTAAGATGAATTTTGGGCGAGTCTCCGTTTCAATAGAGACAACAGGTCCGAAATTTTTTTTGCGTACTCGTAAAATATAACTGACTGTTTTATAAGCGATAATTAAAACATTTTTAAAGAATAGCCCATCTATTATTAATTTAAAAAGTAGTCGTTATAATCGTAAACCGTAAATTTTATGTGGTTAAAACCAAAACACGCGGCCTTTCAGAGGTCTTTCACAGCCTATTTTAGCCGTATTTTAGTAAAAATACACACTTAAAGTTATTCTCTATAATAATGACTCATTTAAATAAGAAAAAATAGGCGATTGTTAGAAAATTTTCGGGGGTTATAATTTTTCCGAGTTACTATTTTAGAATAACTAAATGCTTGTTTTAAATAACAATTTAAAAACAATTCTGTCTCCTCAACCCATGAATGCAGCCTGTGGGTTTTGGCATCACAGCGCCAACCCCGTAGGGGTTGAATATGAAACGCAGTAACTCGCGGAGCGAGATAATAGCCACAGGTGCAACCTGTGGATTTCTGCATCACAGCGCCAACCCCGAAGGGGTTGAATATGAAACGCAGTAACTCGCGGAGCGAGATAATAGCCCCTGGTGAAACCTGTGGGTTTTGGCATCACAGCGCCAACCCCGAAGGGGTTGAATATGAAACCTGATGTTCGCCATGCAACAAAAATGCTCGTGCAATTCAACACGGATAAGTTTATGATGCGCGCCTCTCCATGAACAAGGAGGTTTTCAAAACCGCCAAGGTTTTTAATAACGAATGCGAAGGGTTAAGGCTTAAATTGAATCTGATGAAATCAATGACTTATAAAAACGTATTGAAAGTTATTTGATAACTTATAAGTTTTTGTTCATTCTTCATTTTTAATTCTATTCGATGCGCGCCTCTCCATGAACAAGGCCAACAACATCGGAGGAAGTACAACGGATACGCGAAATAAACGGATTTTAGGAATTAATAAATTTTATAAAATTAGGATTTTTTAGGTTTTTTTATCCGTTTATTTCGAGTATCCGTTGTACTACTTCGTTGTACTACTTTAATAAAATCAGTCAGTTATTCTTAACTTAATCGCATTGATGCGTTGCCCGCGCAGCGTTTGTAGTAGGCGATTTATCGCCTAAATGTTTGCGTTTGTAGTAGGCGATTTATCGCCTCACGCAAGCAACAAAAATGCTCGTGCTATTCAACACAAACAAGTTTATGATGCGCGCCTCTCAATGAACAAGGCCAACAACATCGGAGGCTTTAATAAAATAAGTCAGCTATTCTTAACTTAATAGCATTGATGCGTTGCCCGCGCCCCTTTGGGCGGCCATCACTCAAGGAACATCACTGATAACTGATAACTTATAACTGATAACTGATAACTGATAACTGATCACTGATAACTGATCACTGAAAAAAGAGGTATAACCATGAATTTACAACTCAAAAAAGACATCTCGGCAACCGCCGAAACAACGCGCAAAACGCGACAGCAAAACCGGCTGGCACGGCCATTAATTATTATAGCGGCCTCATTCGCAGCCAGTGCTTTGTCCGCGCCCCTTTGGGCGGCCACGATTCAAGGAACAACGTTCATGGATCGCAATGATAACGGCCTCAAAGACTCCGGAGAGCCACCGCTGCTCACCAAACCCACGATATTTATTAGGCACAACCCCACCGCCGATGCCGGCGAAGGCGGTTTCTACACCACCGAGACTGACGAAAATGGCAACTACTCATTTATCCTCTACGACAGCGGCTCATACACCATCTGGGCAGGGATGCCTCACGGCTGGCACCAAACCGCGCCTATCCGTGGTGAAGGCATTGCCTTTTACGATTTCAGCGCCTCCAACAACGAACAAGCCGTAACAATTGACTTTGGCTTTATCGAGCCAACGGCCCACAACGGCCCACAAATGTCTGATAACTCAACGTCCTCGGCACCCAATAATAATACGACTGAGCCGGCACCAAACACTGAGGCAACGTCACCGGCACCAACATCAACCGATGACAAGGCCGAAGTCACAGCCACCAGTGGCAGTGATAATACGCCTTCGGCCCCCATTTGGAACGGCACCGTCCAAGGAACAACCTTCATGGACGAAAACAACAACGGCCTCAAAGACTCAGGAGAGCCAGCGTTGCTCACCAAAACCACGATATTTATTAGGCACAACCCCACCGCCGATGCCGGCGAAGGCGGTTTCTACACCACCGAGACTGACGAAAACGGCAACTACTCATTTATCCTTTACGACACAGGCTCGTACACCATCTGGGCCGGGATGCCTCACGGCTGGCACCAAACCGCACCAGCGCGTGGTGAAGGCATTGCCTTTTACGATTTCACTCTCTCCAACAACCAGCAAACCCTGACAATTGACTTTGGCTTTATCGAGCCAACGGCCGACAACGGCCCACAACAACCCAACAAAACGCCCTACAGCGCCGAGTTTTCCCACACTCAACACATTATTGGCGAACCCAACACCCAACTACCAATCAGCTTGGCACTCTTCAACACCGGGCCCAATAATGATACTTACACAATCAATGTGGCTAATACCGCCGCATGGGCGCTAACAAGTTCAGATCAAACGCTCACCATCAAAAGCCAACAACGGGAGAACTTTGAACTAAACATCACGCTACCCTCAACACACGGCGCAGAAACCCGCGTTACCGTCACCGCCCAATCGCAAAACGACCCAAAAGTCGAGGCCGTCGCAACGTTTTCTGTCAGCGTCACAGCACAACAACTCACCACAACACCACGAGGCGACGAAGAAGCTGACTTAACATTAGTGATTGAAGACACCGCCCTGATGGCCGGCGAAAACCTCAAAATCGCCAACGCCCTAGAAAACATCCTTGCCGCCAACATCGACGCAAAAACGCAACTCACCTTTGAACTAATCACCTTCAAAGGCAACAACATCGTTTCTCGTCTTGTCACACAAGACATGGGCGAACTCATCGGCCTACTACGAAGCCTCATACCCGCCGGTGGCGACGACTGCGCTAACGCGTCAGTTGCGGCCTTAGACTCGGCCCTACCTTATATATATAACGGCCAAATCCTACTAGCCACCGCCGCACCACCGCACAACACCGACACCGCCCAACTCATTGCACAGGCCCAACAACAAGCCACCAAAATCAACATCTTACTGGCCGGCACCTGTGGTGAAGCCGAAGCCGACACGGCCCTGTACAAAAACATCGCCGACAAAACGGGTGGCACCTTCCAATGGCTACCCAGAGGCCTAACACCGCCCGAAGAAAGTCAACAAGCTATCACAACCACTATCGCAAACCTCATCACAGAACTAGTTGGCTACAACATCGGCAACACCACTGGCGACAACCCCGATACGCAAAACATTGATGCCACGATAGAAATCAACATACCCACACCCGCCACCTGCCAACTCTACGGTGTCATGCAAGACTTAGCTAACAACCGAACAATCTTCGCCTACGAACCACAAACCGACAGCGTCTCACAACTCGCTGACGTAACAGAACACGGCCAAATGCCAACCATTACGGCCCATCCTGACACCAACACCTTATATATCGCCTCACAAAGCCTATCCAAACTCGACGCACAAACCGGCCAACTAACCGACGTAGGCGACACAGGCCACCAACACATCACCAGCTTAGCCTTTGATTATCAAGGGAATTTATTGGCATGGGCCCAAGGAGCCGGCCTCATCCAAATAGACACCGAAACCGCCCAAAGCACAGTGGTACTACCCACCCAAATTCCACTAGAAGACTTCACCGCCAACCTTGCAGGAGACATACTATATGGCCTCATCGGCCCCGACTTATGGCGCTACGATCCCGCCACCCATGACTTTGCCAAACAATGCGACAACCTGCCAGACGCAGCCAAAGTCATCAAAGTCCTGCCCGAAACCATCTTACCGGAAGGCCTCGTACTGCTAGGCAGGCACCAAGACAACATGCTCAACCTCCACATCTTCGACATAAACAATTGCCAACTGATAACAAACAAAGACATTAGCATGCCCACCGACATAAAAAAACTCGGCAAATTTACAGTCCCCATGGCCGCCTGTAGACAATAAACCACTGACACCTGAGTACAACGAATTACGCGGATGAGTACAGCGAATGACTGACGCGGATGAGTACAGCGAATTACGCGGATAAGCGAATTATAGTGTTGGATAGCATTAATATACCGCACACATGCGTATCTTTCACGCGCCTCCCTAAAAGTGGGCCAGGTTGTCGAATTGATAGGTATTGATTTAGTTAATGGCCCACTAATTACGCGGATAAGTACAGCGAATTACGCGGATAAGTACAGCGAATTACGTGGATAAGTACAGCGAATTACGTGGATAAACGAATTATATTGTTGAATCGCATTAACTTAACGCGCACCTGCGTACATGACTTCAAATTCGCTTATCCGCGCAATTCGCTGT
>Ga0190345_1000469_pt1 | contig 13282 bp, 12 predicted proteins | sample 48721334_MG_FD_161674 | JGI IMG/M metagenome (GOLD analysis project Ga0190345, IMG submission 161674) | Hydrothermal vent microbial mat bacterial communities from Southern Trench, Guaymas Basin, Mexico - 4872-13-3-4_MG | ecosystem: Environmental > Aquatic > Marine > Hydrothermal vents >...
CACTACCCGTCCTTCCGGATCCACTTCAATACTTACCACGACCGTTCCGCCGCGAATGCATTTGTAGATAGGAAGAGGAAGATGGATACCGTCCCTTCCGGGCAGGTAATACGATATGTTAGTGGGTCCGGTGTACCGGTCGGCCAGCTTGGCCAGCCTGTTCCGTTCGCTTTCTTCATCCAGGGTTTCTTCCTGTTGCAGCATGGCTTCCTGCCACACCCTTTCTTCCTGGTTAACCAGTTCTCCGTTGTCCCAGTTCTCTTCCCTGGTCACACCTTCTTCCCTGAGTTCCCGGCGTACCTCTCTGATGAATTCGTCCAGGTCGAATTCTTCCTTGGCTGCCCTGGCCTGATTCACTGCAATATTATGCCAGAACCTTTCCTCTTCACTCAGGGTTTGGGTGGTTCTCTCCTCGTGTTCGGAAATGGGTTCTTCTTCCTCCGGAACCTCGGTCGTGAAATCAATAATGATCATGTCCTGTTTTTCCCGGTAGGTGGCCGATACCTGTATGATCATGAAAAGAAAGATCATAAACAGGTGGAACACCACGGTGCCCATGATTCCGTACAGCCGGTGGTTAAAAAATCTGCGGATCCGGATTTTCAGTTTCATTTCATGGCAAAGATAGGGTTTGTCGTGCTGATTTTAATAACCGGGGAGTGAAATCTTGCAGGTTTTTCCCGGCAGCTATTGTGAAACAGTTATCTTTTTCACCAGGTATTGTTTCCGGAAAGGAAAGATCATTAATTTTGGCCCCATGGTTTTCACCGAATTACTGCAGCCCATAGTGATCCTGTTGATTCTGATGGCAACAGGCTATGCCGTATTCCGCCTGAAGATCATCAACGAGGGTATCAGGGACGGGTTGGCCAGGCTGGTAATGGATGTAACCCTGCCTCTGCTGATACTCACCGGTATTATGAAGCTCGAAATGAGTGCGGAAATCCTGCGGGGAAGTTTTCTGATGCTCGTTAGTTCCTACGTTTCGCTTTTTATCCTTTTTTCTGCCGGGGTTGGAATGGCCCGCCTGCTGCATATGCCGGGATCACAGGCCAGGGTGCATGCCCTGCAGACCATGCTGGGGAATGTGGTTTTTATAGGGTATCCGCTGATGAATGAACTGTTTCCCGGGGGAGAAGGATTGTTGTATGCCAGCATATACCATCTGGCCACCAACTCGGTACTGTGGACCTTCGGGGTATGGTTCCTCAGCCGTCATTCGGCAAACCGTCTCCCTTCACGTCTGGTGAGGCTTCTGAATCCCAATTCCGTGGCTCTGGTGGCAGGTTTTCTCCTGATGTCGCTGAATGTACCGCTGCCGTCCCTGCTGGATGCCTCCCTGGGCGGGCTCGGTCGTACCACCCTGTTCCTGTCGATGATCTTTATCGGAGCATTGCTGGCTTCCTATTCCCGGCCCAGGATCTTTTCCCGACGGTCCACCTGGTTGCTCACCGTAACCAAAATGCTGGTGATTCCCCTCATCCTGCTGATTCTTTTTAAACCCTTTACCAGCGGAGCCGCCCCCTGGCTCGATCCCACCGCGCTCTCGGTACTGGTAATGCAATCGGCCATGCCCTGTATGGCCACCTTTGTGGTGGTGGTGAAGCGTTACGGCGCCGATGAATACCTTGCAATGGACAATGTGATGCTTACTACACTGATGAGCCTAATGATTTTACCGTTTTTGTATTATCTTATACAGCTTCTATAAAATAGAATAGAACAGTATGCATTCTGTAAAGACGCGTAAAATGCCATGTTATGAATAAACCAAAAGTTCTGGTGACATACCGTATTCCCGGGGAAGGTTTGCGGATGCTGGATGAGCAGGCTGAGGTGATCTGCCCTGAGAACGAACGGTTCACTCCGGAAGAACTGAGTGCTAAGGTGGACGGAGTGGAAGCCGTGATTACCGTGTTCGGTATTCCGTTTCCCGATGAGCTGATACGAAAATCCGGTTCCTTGCGGATCATCAGCAATTACGGGGCCGGTGTCGACAATATCAATGTGGAACTGGCCACTGAAAAAGGCATTGTGGTAACCAATACGCCGGGAGCGGTTACCGCACCCACGGCCGAACTGACTATCGGACTGATGATCGCCCTGATGAGAAGGGTGGCTGAATGTCACTGCAAACTGCATTCGGGAAAAGGGCTGGAATGGGGAGTGATGGAAAACCTGGGACGTGGATTGAACGGCAAGGCGCTGGGGATTATTGGAATGGGGAGGATAGGAAGAGCAACGGCTGTGAGGGCGCGGGCGCTGGGTATGGATATTGTATATCACAACCGCCACCGGCTGGATGAAAAGGCGGAACGGGAACTCGAAGCTTCCTGGCTGCCGTTGCCCGACCTTCTGCAAACCGCCGATGTGATCAGCCTGCACACCCCCCTGACCCGGGAAACGTATCACCTGATCAACGGGGAAGCGTTTGAAAAGATGAAATCCGGCGTTTTCCTGATCAATACAAGCCGCGGGCCGGTGGTGGACGAAAAGGAACTGATAAAAAACCTGGAAGGAGGGAAAGTGGCGGGTGCTGCTCTGGATGTATTAGAAAATGAGCCGCATATTCCTGATGCTCTTCTGAAAATGGAACAGGTGGTGGTGGTTCCGCATATCGGCACGGCCACAGTGGAATCCAGGGAAGAAATGTCGCGGGTAGCCGCCGAAAACCTGCTGGTTTTTTTCAGAGGCGGGAAACCGGAGAATACTGTCAATCCAGAAGTTTTTAACAAAGGCTGACACGCCGGGCAATTTTTTTATATCTTCGTTACCTGAACGGGCAGCATGCCTGAAGTCCATAAATTACCAAAACATGCCGTTACTGGGTCCTATCATCAAAGAAGTGGTCGAGAGAAGAATGACCATGTTTGCCCGGAGGAAGAGGTTCAGCTTTCATGACCAGGAAAGGGTATTGAAAAAATTGCTGGAGCGGGCCAGATATACCTCATTTGGAAAAAAATATCATTTCGGAAAGATTCTCGAATCCTCCGACATGATCAGATCATTCAGTGAAAATGTGCCGGTATACGATTATGATTCCCTGTACCGGGAATGGTGGTACCGCACCCTGAACGATGAAGAGAATGTGACCTGGCCCGGCAGGGTGAAATACTTCGCACTGACATCCGGAACATCCCAGGCTTCCAGCAAGAAGATCCCGGTAACGGGTCATATGATCAGGGCAGTACGCCGTGTGGGATTGAGGCATTCCTTTGCTCTTACCCAGATGGACCTTCCAGCCGGTTTTTTTGAAAAACGGGTGCTGATGCTGGGAGGAAGCATGACACTGAACCGGGAAAAAAAACATCTGACGGGCGATCTCAGCGGAATACTCACCCGTACGCTGCCCATCTGGTTTCACGGGTATTACAAGCCGGGAAGGTCCATCGGAAGGGAAACCGACTGGAGCAGGAAACTTGACCGGATCACCCGCGAGGCGGCCGGATGGGATATCGGGATTATTTCCGGTGTGCCGGCATGGCTGCAGATCCTCATGGAAAAGATCATCGAATATTATGGGGTGAATACCATCCATGATATCTGGCCCAACCTGCGTATTTTTCTTCACGGGGGAGTGTCGCTGAAACCGTATCGCTCAAGACTGGAAAAGCTGTTCGGAAAGGAAGTTGTGTATCTGGAAACCTACCTTGCTTCGGAGGGATTTCTGGCTACCCAGTCGGAACTGCATGCTCCCATGAAACTGGTGGTGGATAACGGAATATTCTTCGAGTTTATCCCGTTCAACGACAGGAATTTTTACCCCGACGGGAATCTGAAGCCCAATCCCGAAGTGTTGACCCTCGGGGAAGTGGAAGACGGGAAAGAATATGCCATACTGATCTCCACCTGTGCGGGAGCGTGGCGGTATATCATCGGCGATACAGTCAGGATCATCTCCGCCCGGGATTTTTCCATTACCATTACCGGCCGTATCAAACATTTTCTGAGCCTTTGCGGCGAACACATCTCGGTTGATAACATGAGCGATGCGGTGGAGGAGCTTTCCCGGCAGGCCGGCTGCCATATCAATGAATTTACGGTGGTGGGAATGCCTTACCGGAACCGGTTCTGCCACAAATGGTACATTGCCATGGATGAACCCCGCCCGGCAGAACAGGTGAAGGAATGGCTTGACGGAAATCTGAAAAGACTGAATGATGACTATGCCGTGGAGCGCGGGCATGCACTCAGTGAAGTGTTTGTTCACCAGCTACCGCATAAGGCATTTTACGAATGGATGAAAATGAAGGGCAAGGAAGGCGGTCAGCATAAATTTCCACGGGTTCTGAGTTATGACCAGCACACAGAATGGGAAAATTTCCTGAAAAGCAGGGGATGGCTCAACCCACATCATGATATGGCCTGAAGCAGGCAGGAAAAACCGGATGAAACGCCGGTTCAATCTTTTCCCTCATCTTCATCATCACCGTCTTCGTCGTCTGGTTCCGGGTCAGGCATATCGTCTTCGTAATGATCATCGTAATCGTCTTCCCCGTCCAGGTCTTCCGGAACCTCCGGGAGGATCGTGTCGTGGGTGAAGGTATCCTCCTCTTCGTCTTCATCATGATTTAAATCGATTTTTACATCGATCTTCACCAGGTATTTGGTGTCTTCCGTTTCAAAAGGTACGGCATAAAAATATTTATGGTCGCTTTTGTTCACCTTGATCAAATGTCCCCCGTATCCGTGGGGATATTGATTGTTCAGCTGTTCTTTGAGCTCTTCTGTCAGGTTTTTATAACTTACAACGAGCCGCCTTTTTTCCATGATGAAACCACTGCTTAATTGCTGCAAGTATATCTATTTTTTAAAGATGAACAATCGTTTGCCTTTTTTTTTTGAAAAATTTTAGCAGAAAAAATCAGGCAGGAAGGCTTATTCCGGCAATCTGTTTCATTTTAAACGAATAATTAGTATTTTTTCAGGCACTTAGCACGAAACTGTTTTGGACCGGGAAGACAAAATTCGACAACAGGATAAAGAACTGACTGACAGCATCAGGTACGCCGGCCTGATCCAGACGGCTGTTCTGCCTACCCGTGATTACCTGACCAATATTCTTCCGCCGCATTTTATCTTTTTTCAGCCCAAAGATATTGTCAGTGGCGATTTCTACTGGGCCACCCGGCTGGGGAAAAAGACCTATGTAGCGGCGGCCGACTGCACGGGTCATGGGGTACCCGGAGCTTTTATGAGTATTATGGGCATTTCTTTTCTGAATGAGATCGTAAACCAGAAGATACCTCTTAAAACCGGAAGAATACTGAACCAGCTCAGGGAAAAAGTAATGAAGGCCCTGCATCAGAAAGGCGATTCGAAAGAACCGAAGGATGGAATGGATATCGCCCTGATTATGCTGGATCCGGAAAACAGCTTGATAGAATTTTCGGGGGCCTTTAACGCACTCTACCTCATAAGGGATGATAAGCTGCAGGTGATCAGGGGCGACAGAATGCCCATCGGAGTGAATGCCGTGGAGGAACGGTCATTTCAAACCCATGTTATTCAGGTACAGGAAGGCGACTGCCTGTATATTTTTACCGATGGTTTTCCCGACCAGTTCGGAGGACCGGAGGATAAGAAGTACAAATACGGCCCTTTCCAAAAGTTCCTGCTTTCCATTCATAAAGAAGATATGGAGCAGCAGAAATGGCTGCTTATTAACGAAATGCTGGAATGGAAAGGGGATAATGAACAGATAGACGATATTCTGGTCATAGGGATCAGGATTGAATGAAAGGGTAAACCATTAACCTTACTGAAGGTATGAAACTGAAAGCTTTTTGTGTAAGGAATTACCGGTCGGTGGTCGATTCCGGCTGGTGTGAACTGTCGCCCGACCACATTACGGGTATCATCGGACAGAACGAATCGGGAAAAACCTCCCTGCTGGAGGCCCTGAAAAGCTTTTACGAAGGAGAGATCGATGACGATATCCTCCGGAGCGACCTTTCACTGCCCGAAGTGAGCTGCTCGTTCGATATTCCCGTAGACATGATCCGGGCGGTGCTGAATAGAAAAAGGGTCCCTGAAGGATTGTTGCAGGCGTTTGCCCGGGAGAAGGAGCTGGTGCTGACGCGGGTGTGGAATGAGGACAAATCGTCGCAGGTGCTGGCTGGAGGAAAAGAAGTGGAAAAAATATACGATAAGCTGGTGGCATCACATCAGCTGAAGGAAGAAAAGCTCGAAGCCCGGATCAGGAAAATCCTGAATGAAACGGAAAAAATCCGCGACCAGCTGAAAAAACTGAACCAGGACCGGGAGAAACTGATCAGAAAGCTCGACCTGCTGATAACCGATTATTCCGACCGGAAGAAACGGTGGAGAAAACGCGCATCGGGAGCAGAAAAGGAAAAACTGGGAGCCGAACTGGAAAAAATGAAAGAGCAGATTGCAGAACTGGAGAAAAAGGCGGATGAAAAAGCGGCTGCGGCAAAGGATGTTTCGGAAAAACTCGATGTCCTGATCCCCCTTACCGAAGTATCGGTAGCCGTGTACGATACACGCCGCCGGGTGGGTCATGCCGAAGAAAACCGGGAAAAAATATTCCGTGAACTGATCGAAATCCAGCAGCGCATGGAATATGCCCCCAGTGAAAGGGAACAACGGGCGGCCCAGCTCAAGCTGGATGTGACACAGGAACTGTACCTGCAGGCGAACAAGCAGGTTCAGGACCGGCAGGAGGAGTATGAACGAAAGAAGATGATCGCTTCTCTGGTGATCGGGGGAAAAGGAATGCGCCAGGCGGTGAAGGAGACGGAAGAATGGTTCTCGGAATACCACCGGTTGTATTCCCGTGCGGAACTGGGGCACGAATTGTTCCAGCTGATCCCTTCGTTCGAGCTTTTCGAGGATTTCAGCAGCCTGCTGCCTAACCGGATCGACCTGTCGGAGATCATCAAACAAAAAAGCGAAGCCGAAGGATTCAAGGCCGCACGGAATTTCCTGATTGTTTCGGGCCTTACTCCTGATTTTTTCCGGCAGGCCAACTCCCGGATCCTGAAGCAGAAAATCGAAAACCTGAACCGCGAAACAACCATAGATTTTCAGGATTACTGGAGACAGAGCCTGGGGAAAAAGAACAAGATCAGGATCCATTTCGAACTGGAACATTACGATGCTTCCCACCCGGAAAAGGTAGGGAAACCCTACCTGGAATTCTGGATCAGGGACGATTACGAGCGATTGTATCCCAAACAACGCAGCCGGGGAGTACGCTGGTTCCTTTCCTTTTACCTGGAGCTGCGTGCCACGGCCATCCGGCAGGACACCGGGCACCGGGTGCTGCTGATCGATGAGCCGGGACTGAGCCTCCATGCCCGGGCACAGGAAGATGTGCTGAAAGTTTTCGAAGCCGTGAAAGACCGGATACAGATCATCTATACCACCCATTCGCCCCACCTGATCGATATCAACAAGCTGTACCGGCTGCTGGCCGTGCAGCGCCGCGATGTGGAGGACGAACGAAGCGAAACGGTGGTGTTCAATGCCCGGTCGCTTCAGGAGGCTTCGTCGGATACCCTTTCGCCCATTTACACCCTGATGGGATCGAGGATCACCGAACAGAAATTTATCCAGCCCAAAAACAATATCATCCTGGAGGATGTGAGCAGCTATTATTACCTCACCACCTTTTTCCAGCTGGCCGGGAAAAAGCAGGATGTGTTTATTCTGCCCTCCACCCATGTGACCAATGTGGGCATGCTGGTCAACCTGCTGATGGGCTGGGGCATGGACTTTATAGTGATCCTCGATGACGATGAAGAGGGGAACCGGATGTACCGGGAAATGAAAAAAAACCTTTTCGGCAACAGCGACGAAAAAGCCCGCCGGAAGATCTGCAAGCTGGATTCGTTTCAGAGCATGGAAGACCTCTTTTCCACCATCGATTTCAAGAAATATGTGCTGAACAAAAGGGAAGGGATCCCGGAAAGAAATTCGGAATACATCGAAAACAACGGGCTTTCCAAATCGATCCTGGCCGCCGGGTTCAAGCAAAGGGTGCAGGAAAAAGGTGTCAAATTCACCCATTTTGACGATGAAACCCGCGAGAACATCGGCCGGCTTCTCGACCGGATCAACAGCATGCTTACCTGAAAAAAATGAATGCTCCGGCTGACAGAAAGAAAATCGGCATACTCGGGGGGATGGGGCCCGGGGCCACCCATGCTCTCTTCGGGTTGATCATTTCCCATACCCTGGCCCGCAGGGACCAGGACCATATCCGCATCCTGATCGACAACCGTCCCGATATTCCCGACCGCTCGGCTTTTGTCCTGGGGGAAGGGCCCGATCCCGTGCCGGCCATGCTGGAAAGCGCCAGGGGCCTGGAACAGATGGGGGCCGACCTGCTGCTGATCCCCTGCAACACGGCGCATTATTTCCTCGACCGGATCCGGCCTTTTCTGAAAGTGAGAATACTCGACATGATCCGTATCTGTGCCGATGAAATACAAACCTCCTGGCCCGGTATCAGGCAGGTGGGGTTGCTGTCCACCCTGGGTACATACGCCACGGAAATTTACCAGCGGGTATTGCAGGAGCGGGGACTGGAAGTGCTGGTGCCCGGGAAAAACGACAGGGAAAAACTGATGGAGGTGATTTATGGTCCGCAGGGGATCAAGGCGGGAACAATCCAGCCGCATGCGAAGGAAATTACGCGTGTAGGGGAGGAATTGATAAAAGCGGGGGCCGGCCTGATCATCAGCGGATGCACGGAGCTCTCGCTGGTGCTGGATAAACAGGCTTTCCCCTTCCCGGTGGTTTTACCCATGCGGTCTCTGGCCCGGGAAGCGGTTCTTCTTGCCGGTTACCGCCTGAGAGGGGAGCCACAGCATGAGGAATAAAAGCTATAACCGGAATGGTTAGGATTACTGAGTAATAATGATTATATTCGAAAACGTTGAATCCTCAGCCTGATCGTCATGGAACCGTCAGGACCGCAGAAAACCGAAAAAAGACGATGCCTGGAATGCGGGGAACCCATATCCGGGCGGGTGGACAAAAAATTCTGTTCCGATTATTGCCGGAATGCTTACCATAATGAACGGAACCGCGACACCAACAACCTGGTGCGGAACATCAACCACATCCTGCGGAAAAACCGGAGGATCCTGGCCCAGTGCAACCCCGCGGGCAAAACCACCGTACACCGCGACAAGCTGGTCAATGCGGGGTTTAATTTCCACTACCATACCCATACCTACACCACGCGGGCTGGCGCCGTGTATTATTTCTGCTATGAGGAAGGATACCTGCCGCTGGAGAACGATTTCTTTACCCTGGTGAGGAGGGAAAGCTGAAAAAGGAGAAGCCTTCAGGTGCCCGGGTTTTTTATGGAAAAGCTGTTCCGAACGGGGCAGGGGGTACCGGAAACGCCGACGGGAAAACAAAAAACAGGACCCGGGAAATTCCGGGTCCCGCCGGTACGCATCCGTCCGGGGATCTCCGTTCATCCCTCGCTGAACGGCCCCAGGTTCTGGATCTCATTAATCACCACTTCCGTGATGTATTTTTTGGTTCCCTCCTTGTCTTCATACGACCGGTGGGAGAGCTTGCCGTCCACCGCCACTTTCTGGCCTTTTTTCAGGTACTTGCCTGCATAGGCGGCGGTGGGGCCGAAAGCCACCAGGTTGTGCCACTGGGTGTTGGTCACTTTCTGCCCTGAGGCATTCTTGAAGGTTTCCGAAGTGGCCAGGCTGAATCTGGCCAGGGTGGTTCCGTTTTCGAGCTGGCGGACATCGGGGTCGGCGCCGAGATTACCGATCAACTGGACTCTGTTCTTTAACTGGTTCATGGCATTCGTTTTTTCGTTAATAATTCATTGAAGCTGCGTTTGTTTTCCCGGCCGGGGAACTTTCTGAAGTCAAATATATACCCGGCAAATCCCTGGAATCGGTTAATAATCAGTTGTAGTCGTTTTTTATTTGTGTGTAAACGATTGAAAACGGATTGCATATTGAATAGCAGGATGAAAAATAAGACCGGGCAAATCGCCCGAAGACAAAAAATATGCGTATAACGGTAAGCTTTATTGATTTATGTGAAATTCTTATTAAAATGCTCTGTATATAACCGGGATCATGACGGGCTCAGAACTGCATGGAAAGGGATCTGTTTTTCCTGGACCATCCCTGACTGAGTAAAGGGAGGGTAAAAGGGAGAAACATTGATGAAACTATCCATTTGGTACAGGTGTTTAGGATGCTTTTTGTTGTACTATAAACCCGTTTTAAGTATTGTTCGGATATCCTGCGAATATTAATCTGATTTTGACAAAAGTAAATTAATATTTACCTTTGTGTCTGCTCGAACTGTTATGAAATGTTCGGAATTGTTTAGATTATTGAAAAGCGACGGGTGGTATCCCGTTTCTCAAAGTGGTTCACATGTAAAATTGAAACATGACAGGAAGAATGGAGTTATAGTATTTCCAAATCATGGTTCCCGGGAGCTGGGTAAAGGATTGGAGAATAAGATAAAAAAAGACGCAGGATTAAAATAGGGAAGCCCTTATGAGAACAATGAAAAAGAAAATAGTGATGGTGCTGGAAAAAACCGATACAGGGTTTTCAGCATATGCAGTTGACTATCCAATATATACAACCGGAAGGACTGTAGCTGAATTGTTAGACAATGCTTTTGAAGCTGTAAGCCTCTATTTTGAGAATGAAGAGGTTAAGGCTGAGCGTGAGAATATTAAATTCGAGATAGACTTCAAACAGTTTTTTAAATATTACAGGGTAATAAACTCAAAATTCCTGGCTGAACGGATTGGAATGAACCCTGCACTGTTGTCTCAGTATGTACAGGGTCGTAAGAAACCATCTGATTCACAAAGGGACAAGATACTGATGGGGATTCACCAAATTGGACAAGAGCTCTCAGGGATCAACTTGATACAAAAATAACATGTAAAAGTCAGGACTTGATCTGACAGCAGGGTTATTTATCATTGACTATTTACCGCTTCAGCAGCGGTTATCATCCTCTTCGATATCTGCAAGGCTAAAATGAACGGATGATAGATCATCCGGCCTTGCAGTGGTCTCACCGGACGCTTTTTGGTTGCTGGCAGCGGATAAACGGTCTTCCTTGTTCGTTTTCTCGTATTGCTGATCCGGCATTTTCTCTTTGGCCAGGCAGAGGCTATCCGGGAATGTCTGCACCGGAGTTTTTCCATAACAGTACTTTCCGGTGTGGGTTCTCTCGTAGTTATACACATATATCCACCGGTCCAGATCTTCCTGAAGTTGCTCAATTGAAGTGTAAATTTTCTTTCTGAAGGCAATGGCGTAGAACTCATTCTGGACAGTTTTATGGAAGCGTTCACAAATCCCATTAGTCTGGGGAGACCGGAGAAGTACTACCCATTCATAGTACCACTCCCGGTCTTTTCTTAATTGATTTAAAATTTTAATGAAATAAACATGTGTAAGTTACGGAACTTTGTAAATTTGAAAAAAATACCAGCCCGCCCTGGCAGGATTTAGTTCAACAAAAAAATAGTGCATTTGGCAGATAGGGCACAAATTGAAGATGTTAGAAATAAATAAGCATAGTAGTAAATTGAGAGATTGCAGCGTTGAAATGTCAAGCGCCCCATATTCAAACTGTTAGGCGAAACAGAAAAATATATACCAAAATTCAAATTCAAAATAACAGGAGGCTAATCATGGCTTTTAAAGCATTATTTTTAGCACATGCACCTGATGTATGACCCGTATTTGATTCTGATCCATTTTACCGGATTTGTAATGGTTTGATAACTTTATAAGTGTCTAATACTGTGTGAATATTGCTTATTAGCATCGGTTCGGTCATTATGAGGTACTACCCCTGTAAACGGAAAAGGATGCTATTAGTAATTTTACAAGTAACCAAACTGCTGGAAAAAGAAAACGGGGTGCAGGGATGAGTATGCCAGAACCCATACCCATCTGCCGGATTATGCATATTGAAAACCTGAAAGTCTGTATGCGGCGGGGCGGGTTTCATTTCAAACCTGGCCCGGGGCGGAACAATGATAAAACCTTATTTTCAGCCTTCAACCTTAGTGGCAGCAGAAATGCCAAATACTACCATCAACCTTATTACCTTATTCTGGTTGGTTAATAAGGTAATAAGGTTTGAAATAAATTTTTTAACGATTTTTTTCTGCTAAGGTAGAAAAACAAGAATAAGGTTGGTTGTGGAAATGTGTTGTGCGATACTGTAAAACTAAAAAGGCTGATAATGGAAATTTTAACCGCAAACCAAACTGTTGGGAAAAAACCGGGGCGGAACAATGATAAAACCTTATTTTCACCATTCAACCTTAGTGGCAAAAAAAAGACCAACAAGAACCAACCTTATTACCTTATTACCTTATTTTTGTTTGTAAATAAGGTATTGACAGGAATGATGTTCAAAAAATAATTGATTTATAAAAACAAATTGATAGGTCAAAACCATGAAAATCGAATACAATAATCTTTACACGCACTTTGTGTTCACCACCCTTCACCGTGAACCGCTCATACCGGAAAAACACCGGGAGCGCATTGAAAAATACATCACCGGAATTATCAACAATAATGAATCCAAACTTTACGCCATCTATGCCAATCCCGACCACGTGCATTTTCTGGTTTCGCGCTCACCTGCCATATCGGAAGAACAACTGGCAACCATTATCGCCGACAGCAGCGAGCGTTTCATCAAAGAAAATAAACTCGCCAGCCCGAATTTTTCATGGCAGCAATCTGCGTCAGCGTTCTCGGTATCAAAAGCGGATGTCGACAAGGTCTGTCAGTATATTTTAAATCAACCTGAGCACCATAAAAAAACAACGTTCGCGGAAGAATATGAACAATTCATTAAATACTATCAAAAAACGCTACATAAAAATAAGGTAATAAGGTGAGGGGCTTTGGAAAACAATCATCTACAAAGTTAAGAAAAATAAGGTCGATTGTTGGAATGTATCAGGCTATACCTCAAAACGGAAAAGGATGCTATTAGTAATTTTACAAGTAACCAAACTGCTGGAAAAAGAAACGGGGCGCGGGGATGAGTATGCCAATGAGGTACTACCCCTTCATAGGGCCACTTGAGGTTAATTCTTAATTGATTTAAAATTTTAATGAAATAAACATGTGTAAGTTACGGGACTTTGTATATTTGAAAAAAATACCAGCCCGCCCTGGCAGGATTTAGTTCAACAAAAAAATAGTGCATTTGGCAGATAGGGCACAAATTGAAGATGTTAGAAATAAATAAGCACAGTAGTAAATTGAGA
>Ga0190345_1000480_pt1 | contig 13128 bp, 10 predicted proteins | sample 48721334_MG_FD_161674 | JGI IMG/M metagenome (GOLD analysis project Ga0190345, IMG submission 161674) | Hydrothermal vent microbial mat bacterial communities from Southern Trench, Guaymas Basin, Mexico - 4872-13-3-4_MG | ecosystem: Environmental > Aquatic > Marine > Hydrothermal vents >...
CATCCTATTATAACCAAAGCCAATGCTAACCGATAGCCCGCAAAAATATTATAGCTCTTATTTTCCAAATATTTCAGCATATATTTAATTGCCAAATAACCGCTTATTGCGGCAACTAAAACGCCGATAAAAATAGTCGCATCTAAACCGCTTTCTAATAAACTCGGAAATTTTTTAATTCCCGCTCCCAGAATTATCGGCGCAGAAAGTAGAAAGGAAAATCTGGCCGCGTCGGTTCTTTTTAGTCCAAGAAGCAAAGCCGCTGTAATTGTGATACCGCTGCGCGAAACACCGGGAATAATCGCCAACGCTTGAAACAAACCAATTATAATTCCCATTTGCAAAGTCAGATTTTTTAAATCTGATTTTTTTGCGCCGTTTTTATCGGAGTAAAATAATAATATAGCGCCAACTGATAAAGTCCCCGCGATAATTAAAGGATTTCTAAAAACGGTTTCGGCGTAATTATTTAAAAGCAGTCCTGCGATAACTCCAGGAATCGTAGCGATGATGATTATGAATAAAAGGTCGGATTTCAAATATTGGATATTGGATATTGGATATTGGGATATTTTGTTCCCTCTTTGAAAAAGAGAATTAGGAGAATTTTTAGATTGATCATTTGATATTGATTTGGTATTTGGTATTTGGTATTTGGTATTTTTAAATCTCTTAAACAAATATGACTTCCTGACTATGTTTGTCCAGTCCTTCCTAAAATAAACCAATGTGGCAATCAATGTTCCCCAGTGCAAAGCAACATCAAAAGCAAGCCCTTGATCTTGCCAGCCAAAAATATTCGGGATTAAAATTAAATGTCCCGAGCTTGAAATTGGCAAAAATTCGGTAATACCTTGAATAATACCTATAATTATTGATTGGATTATTTCCATTATAATCAAATAAACTTATCAAAAAACTTCTTCATCTCTTCTCTTCCAACAATTCCCACTCTCAACACTTTAGGAACCCCTGTCGTTAAATCAACAATCGTTGACGGCTTTGGATTTTTTACATTCCCGGCATTTATAAACAAATCAGGTTTTAATTCGGCAGATTTAAACTCTGAAATTATTTCAATAGTTTTTAATAAATTTTTTTCTCCAGAAATATTCGCGCTGGTCGCGGTTATTGGAAAATCTATTTTATTCATAAGGGTTGAAATAAATTCATTGTCTGGAATTCTTACCGCTATAGTTTCTCCGTTTCCAGCAAGAATATAGGAAATAATGTCTTTTTTTCTTAATCTGACCGTAATCGATCCCGGCCATATTTTGTTTAGTATTTTTTCAACTCTTGAATCAACGCAGGCGATTTTTTTCGCCATTTTTAAATCTTTTGCGATAACAGGCAACGGCTTGTTTCTGTCCCGTTTTTTAATTTTGTAAATTTTTAGAATTGCGTCTTCGTCAAGCGCGTTCGCGCCAAGTCCATATAAAGTGTCTGTTGGATAAATAACGACTCCGCCTTTTTTAAAAATCCCAGCGGCAGTTTCCGCTATTTTTTCTATTTGGTTTTTGTCGCTTAAATTTAGTTTTACTTGTTTCATAAGTATAATTTAACACAGATTGACTTGTTTATCAATAATTCCTGCAACAATCCAAACTTAAAAAACGAAGGCGACATAATGTTATGTCGCCTTCGTTTTTTAAGTTTGGATTTCACTATTTTGATTTTACCCTACTTTATCGCCGTCCCCGCAAACTTCTTTCCGTCTAAATAATTTTCAAAATTCTTTAATTTTCTCCCGTTTAAAATCGTCACTTCTATTCCCAGTTTTTCCGCTTCGCGACTGGCGACGGGATCAAACGGCTTGTTCATTCTCGGCTCCCACTTATTGCCGACAATTTTTCTGAAATCTTTCCAGTTGATATTCTTAATTGGTTTCGCGTTTTTATATTTTTTCGGATCTTTATCGTAAGCGTAATCAATATTGGAAAGATTTGCCAAATTGTTAATGCTATAAGTTTTAGCGATATAAACTGTGTCATAATCGGTTGACCAACCGGGAATGTATCCGGAACCGACAATAATCGGTTTGTTTGTGGCAATCTTCCGATGCGGATTTGTGATAATTTCCTTACACGCCAAATCACCAAACAAAATTCTCATCAATTGCGCGTTGTATCTCGTCGCGTAAATCCCAATCCAATCCAACTCGCCATCATTTAATTTTTTAATTTTCTTTGCGGCATCATTATATTTTTTATTAAGTCCCCCGCCCCCGCACATAATTATAAATTTATTTCCTCTTTTTACTTTTTTTAAAATTAACTTTCTAAAATTTTTTATAAATTTATAATCAACTTCATCAGGAACTATTAAAGATCCGCCAAGAGAAATAATATAGGTTTTTTTGTTTTTTCTACTCAGTGATTCTTTTTTTGTCATAAATAGAACTTTATTAATAAATCCTACTTTCTCTTTATAATATAATTGACAATCCATCATATCTTTTCTTAAACGCCTTGCTACAGTCTCTCCGCAGAGAACTGCAACGGAATACGAGATTTGGTGCGCTTTCTCGTCGCAGTCCCCTATCGGGAGACTGCGGCAGAGCGCAAAAACATTGATTTATTTTATTTCTCAAACTCAACGCGGAAATCCCCCTCAATCCCCCTTTTCCAAAGGGGGAAGCTATCATCTGAAAACTTTTTTAACATAAAACAACTAAATTGCGTATGAGCCCTTAATTTCCTAATATCCAATTTCCAATTTCCAATTTTACAGCAACCTCGGATAATTTTCCTTAATAACGCCTTTTATTTCTTCCGGTTTTAAAATGCCAAATTCGGTAATAAACCCGGTTATGAATTCCGCCGGAACCATATCAAACGCGAAGTTTATAATATTAAGACCTTTCGGCGATTCCATCCATAATTTTTTATACGACTCAACTTCCATCGGAATATCTATAATATCATAAAAACCCTTTTTAATTTTTAAAACACTTGTAACGATATAAAGAGGGATTTTTTCATATTGCGCCGCCACTGAAATTCCATAACTTCCTGTTTTATTTATTGAAGCGCCGTTTATTGTAATTGCGTCAGATCCCATTAAAACCAAATCAATATCAAGTTCGCTTCCGCTTTTCTTGCTTATAACAAAAGGCGCGGCGCTATCCATAATCATTGTTACATCTATATTGTCATCTACCATCTTTTTTGCCGTCATTCTTCCCTGAAAAACCGGCCTTGTTTCCGTGTTAAACACTTTCAAATCCATACCATCTTTGTCGCCGCTAACTGATCTTAAAATATTGCGCACGCCCGAAGAATGGCAATGCGTAAACACATTAAGGGGTCTGTATTTTTTCGTAAACGATTTTACGATTTTCAGCCCATTTTTAACAAACAGCTTTTCATTTTTCTTTATCAATTCCTTTAGTTCTCGCGCTTTGTTTACAACGACTTTGCTGCAATCTTTCACATCTTTTACTTCCGGATCTTGAAGTTCAAAAAGTATAAAACCAAGTATATTCTGTGTCATTGTTTCACTTGGTTTTATTAAAGTCAATTTCTTGGCAACACTTCTTATTTCCGCTATAAAATCTTCTTTGCTCGTTGATTGTTTTGCTATTCCGCTTTCATCTTCAAGCAAAGCGTCAATAATTGTCTTCGTTATAACAGTCGCTCCCTGAACTTGAAGCGATTTTACATCTTTAAATATTCCATCTAATTTTTTGCTCATATTTATTGTTATTTTCTTAATCCTATATAGTTTATTTTATCACTATTGTTTCCTTTTATCAAATTGTCAAAAACTTTTTCAATGTCTTCAATTCCAATGTTTCTTCCGCCAATGCCGTATATATAATTATGCAATTTTGGCTTTTTGTCTAAATTATATAAAGCCGATCTAACTTCGGTGAAAACAGGACTGTAATTTCCATAAGAAATTGATCTGTCTAAAACCGCTGCCGCTTTCGCGTTTGACAGCGCTTTAGCAATTCCTGCGTTCGGAAATGGTCTCATTGTCCTTATTTTTATCAGTCCGACTTTTTTTCTTTTTTCTCTCATTTCGTCAACCACTATTTTTGCCGTCCCCGCTGTTGAACTTAGTGTTACTATTATATAGTCAGCGTCATTTGATTTGTATTTTTCTATAAAGTCATATTTTCTTCCCGTTAATTTATAAAATTCTTTATCCGCTCGCGCTATCTCTTTTCTGCTGTTCTCCATCGCTTCCGCCTGCTGATATTTGTGTTCAAAGAAATAATCAAATAAATCAAGAGGTCCGATTGAGATTGGCTTTTTTATATTCAGCAAAGGATATTTCGGACTATACTCGCCAATAAATTTTCTGATAAGTTTATCATTTGATATTTCAACATTTTCCACACTATGGGAAGTAATAAATCCGTCCTGCATAACCATAACGGGTAACAGAACTTTGCTATTCTCCGCAACTTTCAAAGCTATGATCGTATTGTCATACGCCTCCTGCGCGTTCTCGCTGTAAAACTGGAGCCAGCAAGCATCGCGCAAAAACATTGAATCGGTATGATCGCAATGGATGTTTATCGGCACCGATAAAGCGCGGTTTGCGATCGGCATCACGATCGGCAACCGCGAGCCGGAAGCGATATAGACAATTTCCGCCATTAAGGCAAGACCTTGTGAAGCGGTCGCGGTCATCGCCCTGCCGCCCGCCGCGGAAGCTCCAACCACCGCGCTTAACGCGCTATGCTCCGATTCTACATCTATTAATTCCGTGTCAACTTTCCCGTCCGCCACCATTCGCGCGAATGCTTCAATAATCGGCGTTTGTGGCGTGATCGGATACGCCGCCACAACCTCCGGATTAATCTGCCGCATTGCCTGAGCTACCGCCTCCCCACCGGTAAGAGCTTGGTATTTGTGTTTTTTTGTGAACATGTGGTTTATAAATTATGAATAATTAATTGAAATATTTATGGTAATTGATAGTAATTGATAGTAACTTATTGTAACTTGTAGTAACTTATTGTAATTTGTTGTAATTGTTGATTTTGTTTTGCTTTGTAGATGGAATTGATAAAATTGTTTAATTTTATTATAGAATATAATTTTTCTTAATCTCCATAAATTACAACAAATTACTATAAGTTACTATAAATTACTCCCTAATATTTCATCAAACACCTCCAAATACATCGCGCTGCTCCAGAGTTGCGCGCCGCAGCCGGAGGAGGTTTGTTTTTCCGCCGAGCTTATTTCGCTATGGTGACCGCAAACTCCGCTGTATAAAATTTCATTTGCGCTTGCTTCCATTATGGCATTAATATAATTGGAATATTTATGCGGATTCAAGCGGTATAAAACAAGAGCCGTCAAATTATTTACCCAGTACCAGCTATTGCCGTTATGATAACTTGCGCTGTTCTCTCCTGTATCATTTGGAATAAACCTATCGCTTGTTTTATCCACCGACGATATTCCTCCCCACTCAAGATATAGTTTCGGTAATATTTTGTCAAAGCATTTTTCCCATTCTTCCTTGTTTAAAAGTTTGGGATATAAATATGCGGCAAGAAAAACATTGGATCTGATGGTTTTATTTTCTAAACTGTCTATTAAAATTTCATCAACATAAAACTTTGCGCGAACCTTATTTCTTAAATCTTCCCTTAAAATTTTATACTGGTCGTTTTTAGTTAATTTATATAAAAAATCATAAATTTTCAAACGGCAGGATTGAATTTCAATTTTTATCTCGCCTCTTTCTAAACTATCCATCCAGGTTTCGTTTTTATAACTAATCGCAAAATCATCTCTCGTCCTTTCTTGAATTAAATAAGAAACCGCTTTCTCAAATTTTTCCACAACCTCTTCTTTAAAATCATTTGGTATTTTATATTTGTTAAAAATTTTCAAAGTCCTGTCGGCCAGCCAGCCAAGCGCGTCGGCGCTTTGCAAAACATTACTGCTTGAATCGCAAAATCTTTGTTTTGGAACCTGTCCATTGCTGGAAACGATATTAAGTTGCGCCAGGATTACTTCCTTCGCTAAACTTTTGTTTAATTTATAAATTTGCAAAAGCGATATTGCTTCATCTCTGTTCCAAAACTGAAAAAACCAAGGAAATCCCGCGTAAACACCTTTTTTATTGTTATTTTCAACCATCATCGCACAAATGGAATTCTGGGCGCAGAGACAAGACATTTTTATTTCTTTATCGCTTATTTTTAATGGCTTAAGTTTTTTAGGTATATTTTCTTTTTCTTTCTTTCGCAATTTTTCAAAATTGTGAAAAACATCGTTTGCTTCGTTTATAGCTTTTTCTGATGTTTTAGAAACCGAGAAAACGGCATTTCTAAAATCAATTTCAAGTGCTTTATAAACAAATCTATTGCAGGGATATGAATTTCTTAAATCGTCTTTTTTGTAATACTTTGAAAAAAACTCTCCCACTTTTTGATAATCATCCTGATCAGTTTTTACGGCAAGATATAAAGTAAATTCTTTTTTATCTCCCAGTCCGTCTTCGTCCCAATCGCGCCGTTTTGTAAACTTTATCAAAGCGCAGTCCTTTTTTATTTCAAGATCATAAAATCTGCCCATCTGCCTTGAATCATAAGGATAGCGCATATCTAAAATAATTTCGGCTTTAATTTTCCTGCTTGTTTTAAGACAAAGCGAATTATAACCACTGGGCATAAAATATTTCTCGCTTAATTTATTTTTATATTTTCTTTCAACTTCAAAGAAACCGTTTTTAATTTCCGTCAATTCAGAATCATTTAAAATATTTATCCGATCAATCGTTTTATAAACAATTAGCTCGTTTTTATAATTCTCGCCATCCGCGTAAAAAAATCCTTGATACCTCGTTTCTTCTTCATCAGTCAAATAAAAATAATTTCCCAAATCGTTCCCCAAAACCAAACCGATTCCATTATTAATTTCTTTTTGTATTTTTATATTTTTGTATTGATGCGTTATTTTCATTTTTTATTCATTAATCCTCAAAAATCACCGGTATTTCAATTTTATAAATCTCGCTTCCGTCTTTCGCGCTTTCTTCAAAAATTTCTATCAGACCATTCTCGGTTTGTGGCGTTTCGTAAGTTATCTCTTTTTTGAAAGGATATAGTTTATCCATAGATCCATCCGAGGTTGTGAAGGTATTGACCAAAACATTTTTCTTATCATCTATTATTCTTACTCTTACAGTCCCTTCATAAACATTCGCTTTACCTGAAATCAAAACAGGGTTTTTTATCACCGCGTTTTTTTGAGGCGATTTAATTTGAATAAATTCGTTGCCGAAATATTTATTCGTAATTTTTATGGACGGTTTTTGCGTCGCGGGAATTGCATTTTCTTTAATGCCGGAAATCAAATATCCCAACAACCCAAAAACAGCGCCAATGCCGATAATAAAAACAACAACAGCTATAATGCTTGGCAGATTTGAAAAAGAAATTATTTGTTTTGGTTTGTTTTGCATAATAGTAAATTAAAAATTAAAATAAAAATTTTCTTTTTGTATAGAGGTAATTGTAAAAACTTGGAACGGGGCTCACAGATCCCTCGGCTCCGCTTTTTGTCGCTAACGTTCCAAAGCTCCGCTCGGGATGACAAACTCAAACGCGTAAGTCCTATAATATTTTATTCTTCCGATAAAACTCCGCCGCGTCTTCGGGAGAGACCTTTACAATGAAAGCATCCGTTGCCAACTCAAATCCCGCCCAGACATTCATTCGTGGCGCGATAACAAAATGGAAATGTAAATCTTCACCCCCTTTAACTTCTCTTAAAAGGGGAAGAGTTTTACCCTCTCTAACTTCTTCGGTCGGCGCATAGTGAAGATAAAAATTATACGGCGCGTTTATTCCGCTAAGTTTTGACAAAATTACTTTAAATGCTTTGGCTAAATTTCTAAATTCACTTTTTTTTATTTCAGTTATATTTTTATAATGCTTTTTTGGAAAAATCCACGCTTCGTAATTAAATCTCGGCGCGTACGGCGCGAAACAGACAAAATCTTGATTGGCATAAATAAAGCGCTTGCTTTTCTCCTCTTTTTTTATTATATCACAATACGGGCAATTTTTATATTTTTTTACCGCCTCAACTTTTTCTTGAATTAAACTCGGGATAACATTCGTGGCGATAATCTGGCTATGCGAATGGACAAGCGATGTCCCGGCGTCCGCGCCGCTGTTTTTGAAAATTTGGACATATTTTATTCCGTCTTTCGCGCTCAATTCCGCCATTCTTAATGAATATACTTTCAACACTTTTTCTATCTCTTCTATGTTTAAGTCCGCCAGCTGCTTTTTATGATCCGGTGTTTCAGCAATAATTTCGTGAAATCCAAACGCTTCTCCGCCAGTGTAATATTCATTGCTTGTTATAATTTTCTTTTTTAAATTTCCGTCAACAGCAGGAAACTTGTTCGGAAACCATCTTACCTTCCATTTATTTTGATCGCTAATTCTCCCAATCTCCGGCGGAGTTAAATTTTCATTGCCGGGACAAAAATAACAAACACTTTCTTTGCCGTTTTTTTTATTTTCTATTTTATTTCCCTCAAACTGCTTCGGTCTTTTTCCCCGATCAACAGCAATATAACTCCAGCGGTTGAGAATATAATCTTTTCTTAATTGGATCATGATTATTAGTAAATAGTAATTATTTTTGTTTTTTTGCGGAACTAATAAATCCGTGCGCTTCTGCGCTTGAACCTCTTACTTAATAATAAAATCTAATTTTATCAGCGAAATGGTATCTTCCCTATCCTTCCGCAATATTCGCAATTATTGAACTTGCCGCTCTTCTTAATTGGCTAATCATTCCAAATTTTTCATCTTTGGGAAATTTCTTTGTAATTTTATAAACTATCAAAACTAATTCGCGATTTACTTTCTAAACATCCAGATCCGTAAAGTGTTTAATCTCTTTCTTTATTTTACTATTGTCCAATTACTATTTACTGTTTACTATTTACTATTCCAATCATTTCCCTCGCCAAATAATCATACGCTTTCGCACCGGCGGAATTTGGCGCGTATTGCAGAATCGTTTTTCCAAAACTCGGCGCCTCGGCTAAGGAAACATTTCTTGGAATAACAGCGTTAAAAACATAGCCGGGAAAATGCCTTCTCACCTCTTTGACAATCTGGCGCGAGAGTTGGTTTCTTTTGTCGTACATAGTAAGAACAGCGCCCATAATTTCCAAATCCTCTTTGAGATTTGTTTTGATTAAATCTATTGAATTCAAAAGCTGGCTTAATCCTTCCAGCGCGTAATACTCGCACTGAATCGGGATTATAATTTTATCCGCCGCGATTAAACTGTTTATAGTTAACAAACCTAAACTCGGCGGGCAGTCAATCAAGATATAATCATAATCTTCTTTGACATCTTTAATGGCATTGTAAAATTTGTATTCTCTTTCCGCTGCTTCCACAAGTTCAATCGTCGCTCCAGCCAAGTCCTGCGTCGCTGGAACAAGATCATATCCAAATAAAGATGTTTTTGAAATCGCATTTTTTAAAAGCGCTCTTCCCGCTAAACTATCATAAACGCTTTGTTTTATATTTTCTGGCCTAAATCCCAACCCAGTTGTCGCATTTGCCTGCGGATCCATATCAATTAAAAGAACTTTTTTGCCATGCGTAGCTAAATAAGCCCCCAAATTCACGGCGGTCGTTGACTTTCCCACTCCTCCTTTTTGATTTACTAACGCGATGATGTTCATAACTGTATTATAGTATAAGCGGTGTTTATTGACAAATGGTTGACCAAATTGTTAAATTATTGTATTGTTATATTGTTAAGTTATTAAATTAGTCTACTATTCTCTCTTTGGCAAAAGAGATTTAGGGCAATTTTCTATGTTATTGGATATTGGATATTAAAAACTAACGAATTTTCTTGAATTACGAAATGCCGTCCTCTGCCATTCCGAAACGGAACCGCAGTCCCCTTCCAAATTTTACAAAACTGTTTACTAATAAATTACCATTTCTAATCACTTAGAACTGCCTGCTTTTTTTATACTTGCTTATAAAATTTGGAACGGGACGCAGTGAAATGAGAAATCTACAAAATACAGCGAGTGCGGCTAATTTTGTTATTAGATCCCTCAGTCGCTATCACTCCTTTCGGGATGACAGAAAAAAGGATGCTTATTTTGTAGTTCAAAGAAATTATGAATTAACGGATTTACTTACAATTCGTTAATGCGTTAATAAATAATTGATTATTTATGCCGGAGTGGCGGAATTGGCAGACGCGCACGACTCAAAATCGTGTGGACTTGTTCCATGAGGGTTCAACTCCCTCCTCCGGCACAAGATATTTTTCTTTGTTTTAAAAATAAAAAAGACGAAGGCGGCATTCGTGAATGCCGCCTTCGTCTTTTTTTTATTAACTCGCTTTTCCCATTTTTCCCAGTAAAAAATCTTTTTTTCCTCTCAAAACCGCGAATGCCCAGTTTCTTTTTCGCGGCATAAACATAATTTTAATAATCTGTTTTAAAAATAAAAAAACGCAATATGGATAAATTGCTGTTTTATTCAAAAACGACCCGTTTCTTTTTGCCATCACAAGGCCGTTTCTGACATGATAATAGATATAATTTGAAGATCCAGGCTTTGTTGATCTTGAAATTTTGTGGTAGATTTTTGATTTTGGAACATAAATAATTTTATAGCCGGCGTTTTTTACTCTCAATGAAAAATCAGTATCCTCGTAATATAAAAAATAATCTTCCGAAAGAACTCCTATTTTTTCAATAACTTCTCTTTTGATAAGCAAACAGCATCCCGTTAAATAATCCGTCTCGCCCGCTTTATTATATTGACCATTGTCAATTTCATCCAATCCGATATGCGTACCTTTATTTTTCAGCCAATTGACTTTTCCGCCCGCAAACCAAATCCTATTCGGTTCGCTGTGAAAATATATTTTGGATCCAAGAGCGCCGATTTTTTGATCCGACTCCCCTTTCCCAATCAATTCTGAAAGAAAATTTTCATCAACCGTCGTGTCGTTATTGATAAGCAAAACATAATCCGCTTTATTTTCCACGGCGTATTTTATCCCAACATTGTTTCCTCCAGCAAAGCCGAGATTTTCTTTATTTTCAATAATTTTTATTTCAGGAAAAATTTTCTTTATTTCCAAAACGGAATTATCTTCCGAGCCATTATCAACGATAATAATCTTATAATTATCATAATTTATTTCTCGCAATGATTTTATACATTCTATAGTATCATCTTTACCATTCCAGTTTAGAACAATTATGTAGACATTTTTTTGTGGCATAACTTTTATTAACTAAGTTTTTGTCATTCTTATGACAATAATAAATTAACAAATTACTTGTTTTATGCGAGAAATTAATTACAATCAGTTACTACAAATATTTTGCCGTCGCGGCGGCTTAGCCCCGCGACGACTAAACAAAAAATTGGAATGTAATGTCTATATAAGAGTTTAATTACTATGTCAAAATTTCATCAAGAACTTTAATAATTGAATATGATGCAAGAATCAAAGCTAATCCTATTATGGTCCAAGTAACCACTTTTTTTGCTGTCGTCACTTTTTGTTCGTCTCCTCCCGCTGTCATATACATAATTCCTCCAGCAACGAGCATAAAAAGCGTTAACGCTCCGGCGACTGACAAAACCCACAACAGAAAATTTTCAACAATTTTCGCGAAGTCGCTTGTTTTTATCGGATTTTTTATTTCAATCACAATTTGCGCGTTGGCTTCTTCCGCTCTTGCGATAAAAAGTATAGCTGCCGCAAAAACCGGAGATAGAATTTTTTTTGCGAGTTTGTTCATATATTTAAATTAAAATTTTTTATCGCTCTGGTTATCATATAATAATTTAACAATTTTATAAATCAATAATACTTTTTAATCTCAACTCCTGGATAATAATGCTTGATAATCTCTTGCCAAGAACTGCCGTTGACGGCCATTTGATACGCGCCGACCGCGCTCATTCCGGCGCCGTGACTCAAAGCGACTGTATCCGGATTATGTTCCGTGCCGTCAGGATCACTCACTCCGCCTTGCAAGTAAGCGAAGTCATCGTTATTGCAATAAGAACTGCTCAACGCTTCACAGGCGCTTTTTGTTACTCCTCCCGAATCGGAAGAATACGCCGCGACTATCGGATTGCCGTTATAATTTATGATATAACCCTCGGAAAATTTGTTTGCCGCAACAATCTTTGGCGCTCTCATTTCAAAATTATATCCTTTGTAAATTTGGTCATTTCCGTTTCCATTTCTGCTGTTTTTTAAATAAAACGGCTCGCCGGAATGTTTCCCTCCTTTTTTAATATAATACATCGCATAAGTTCGCGCAACCGCGGAAAACGCTTTCAGGTATTCCTCCGGGCTGTCGTTCATCGCCTCGGAGACACCGTTTATATAATCTTCAAGCGGAAGCTCGTTAATAATCCATAGTTTATCGGATTTACTGGAATACCTAATCTCAATATTTCCTCTAAATTTATTGTCATTTAAAGACGGGTTCCATTTAGGGCGATCGTCGTATGACAATACTTGCAAAATTACATCGTTAGACGATGGAGTAAATTTTATGTAAGAAGAAGAATTAAAATACGAAACGCTTGTTTGCTCGCCGGCCGATTTATTTCCTGTTTTATTCGCCGTCCCGTCTGAATTATAATAATTCACGGAATAAGCGCCGTTTGCCGTGATAATAATATCTTCACTGTCATCTTCAATTGAATAAATAGCAACTTTCATTTTCGGTTTGTTAGTTGTTTTATTAGTTTCACTATCACTGTCAGAATTATTATTATCTTCTTCATCGCTATCATCATTATCGGTATTATTATCATTGTTGCCTCCAGTTTTCCGACTAGAACCGTCTTGTCCATCCTCATCTGAGCTATTATTTGAGTTATTACTATTCCCCGCATTTTCATTCTCAGATATTTTTGCATAAAACCCCATCTCCGCGGCGCTAATTTCAATTACATCAGACCATTTATATCCCGCTTTCAAAAATTCTTCAGCTGTTTTAATCCATTCGCCAACACCGCTTTTCACAACATAAATTTTATCAGTATTGATCTGTCTTAATAAAATTCCATCCGGATATTTCAGAACTCCGCCGTCTGAATATGCCAAAAATTCTTCATTG
>Ga0190345_1000482_pt1 | contig 13063 bp, 9 predicted proteins | sample 48721334_MG_FD_161674 | JGI IMG/M metagenome (GOLD analysis project Ga0190345, IMG submission 161674) | Hydrothermal vent microbial mat bacterial communities from Southern Trench, Guaymas Basin, Mexico - 4872-13-3-4_MG | ecosystem: Environmental > Aquatic > Marine > Hydrothermal vents > Microbial...
TTTAATTTTAAAAGCATCTCAAACAGAGGGAGATTAAATCCGCATTCATCTAATTCAATAGCAAATATAATCTTTCTATTTTGTAAATCAACGGGAAGATCCTTAACGGTTCTAATAATTGTTAATGGGCAATTTTCAGTGGCTATTTTGACAATCTCGGCAAAACTATCCGATATTTTTCCCGGCATAATCAAAAAAATATTTTCCATAAAATAATTCTCTCTTGTCGTTAATTGTTTTTCGCTTTTCGGTTTAAATTTTTAATTATTACAAGATATTTCTCAATTCCTGATAACTTTTCTTAATTTTTTCTACTAAAATATCCGGAAGGTCTACCCTTTCAATTTCGGTCCCTGATTTGAGCAATCTATTTTTCGCCCCCATAAATACCCCTCCCATAAAGGTGGCACTATAATGCCATTTTCCACTCATAGTGGCAATAAGAGGGTAGCTCCCGGAAGATAAGGCAGGTGCGATATAAGGTTTAAAACCGGTCTTCCTCACTTCTAAGTTTGCTTTTACGGTCTGAGCGGTAAGCATCTCTGAAAGACTTTCGTCATATTTTTTTAAGCTGTTGGCAATTACTAAACCCCGACCGTGAGGACCAAAGGCTCTCCCTTCTCGATTATATTCAGCGGTTTCAGTATTTTGTTTTGAGTAGTAGACTGCCCGGGCATGCATCACTCCTAACCCATACCCTCTTATCTGGTCTGCTGCCAATCCTTTAAAATCAAACTCTCCGCTTGCATCTTTATTACCGGTTAGAAAAACAGCTTTACACAATAAGTCTACCGGGTCTGAGATAATTGCAAATATCCCCTTAAACGATTTTTCCCGGGCTTTTCGGGCATAATCAGAGATTATCTTAGAATTCCCTTCGAACTGCTTCATTCTCACATCTTCCTGTTCTTCTCCCAAAGAAGGAACTCCTACAGTTGCGCAAAATACAAACATGTCACAATCAAAAATATTCTCTTCTCTTAATTGATAAACCTCAGGGAATTGGTAATCAGTAAAAGGACAAAATATCTGATTTGTTTCTAATTCCCATCTTTTTATCGCCTTTATATTTTTATCATATATTCCGATAGATTCGATACAACTTCCTCCCAATAATCTCAAACCGGTAAGGAGAGTCCCTCCTACATCACCCAATCCTACAATATTCACTTTCCACCGGGAGGGAAATTTATAAGTTAATACCTCTTGCCAGTTAGGGTATTCGGTATTAAGTGAACTCACTCTTTTTTCTTTTATTTTTTGATTAAGCCATAAGGGTAAATCATAATCAATCTTTTTGGATTTTTGCAGCAGGTGGATACCCTCTTCTTTCAAAAAAAATAGGGAGGGGTCGGTAATACTAAAATATCTTCTGGATTTTAAGGGGTTTATCCGGTTAAGTATATAAATTATTTCCTTGCTCTCTTTGGCTTCGCTTTCGGATATTCTGTTTAATTCACTGTATTCCGATTGGGAAATTAGTATCCTGTCTTTTAGCTTATAGAAGAACATCTTTGATTTTTCTCCCCGTAAAGATTATGTATTTTCCTATTTATCCTGTAGGGGGCGGATTTATCCGCCCCGGGTTATCTGATAATTTCTTTAACGGGTTCGATGAATCGAACCCCTACCTTAATTCAGAGACAGGCGGGGCTGCCCTCGTGAAAACGGGTAATAGAAGTTATTCGCAATTCACTGAAAGGGCGTATACAATACGCCCCTACTTTTTTCTCTCTTGCATTTTTTAACCAGGTAACCAGCAAGTGATGTAATGTGTAACATGTAATAAGTACCTATTTCTTATAATTTCAAAAACTAATCCTATTACCCATTACATATTACTTGTTACTGTATTTTATACGAGATATGCGTTATTATTCTGACTCCTGAATTCTGTCTCCTGACTTCTTCTTTGTGAGATACGATTCACAAGATACGAGATACGTATTTGTTATCTCGTTTTCACTTGCTACCCACACCTATACGCTCCACGCTATTCCTCCCTATATACTTATATACTATATACTCGATACTGTTTTCTTCCGTCCTCACATTCCCCTCTCTGCTATCCCTTTGGTTCTTCGTAAAAGTTCAAGGCTGTTTCCCAAATAATGAGAAGGGCTAAGGTTTAAATTATACTCCATATCTTCTCCCTGGTCAGGATATCGGGGATAAATAATTACTTCTCCCAGATGATCAAGCGTCAATTTCCTTTGTTGAATTACCTGGTATTCATTTTCCAGAGCTTCTAATATAGTTAAAGCATTTTCAATACAAACTTCGGAAAAATTGTAGACGGTTTTTGCAGAAACATTTTTAATAAATGAAGGGAAAGTATAGGGTAGTATCTGATTAATAGATCTGACTAAATTTCCCTGAGTCCTTATTTTTCTCTTTAATGCATCTCCGCCAACAAAGGGATACAATTCACTTTCGTTAAACCAAAGCCTGAGATTGGGAATAAAGTGGGCACAATCAACATCTCTATTTAATATGGTTGCTATCTCTTTTCCGCTACCGGATAGTGCCCCCACAATTATCTTCTTAACTTTAATATCATATTCTTTAAACAGGGGCTCAAGAGTCTTTATCCTATATCCTTTATGCAAATAATCGTCAATAAGAATTACGGGCATATTAAATGAATGAATCACCTTAACCTGATTTTCCAGACTCATGTAATTGGGGAAAGCATCAATCTCAAAACTTCTCATATCGGAAGTAAATATTTTTTCCGTATGGAGAGATTTGGTTACCGTGTTAGGTACTACCATCTTATGTAGTATCTTCCCAAAGGGCACACACATTGACTTTCCTAAAGTTCGGGGTGTTAGCGGCGTTGTCGAAACATCATTTATCTTACAAATTTTCTTTACAATAGCCTGATTGATTAAATTTATATTAAATGGTAAAACAACATTTCCGGGATAAAAAGTAGTAAACGATCTTAATAATCGTTTACGGGATACTATAACTGATTTTTTGATGCTTAAATTTTGGCAGAAAGGCTCCTTTATGATTGTCTCGGTATCCAGATTGACTATACAAGGTTTACTCATATTCACTACAAATACCGGATTATCTTTATCGCTGAAAGGTAAGCGATAAAATCCCATAAGTTCTAAATTCTCCTTTAAAGAAGTTAAGGGATAATCATCTAATACATTTCTGAATATCGCGTAATCGTAATCTTTCTCTATACAAAAAGAAAGGGTTTCGGTAAGAATAACCTGCTCAAGGCTTTCCAGCCCTGATCTATTTTCCATATCACTTATGGTAAAAATACCATCAATAACTATAGTGCGGCCAACCGCATTTTCCCGGATATACTCAGAAATTAAATTGTCCTTGAACTCCTGAAAGAGAATATTTGAACGAACCCAGTGAAAGGCCGAAAAACCCAATATCTTTCCGTTATGGCGGATATCACGTAATAGTAGAATTCTCGGGTTTAATTTACGAGTAAACTCAAGCAATTTTTTAGATGCTTTATTTCGATTATATTTGAAAAGTACTTTCTGGCAAAGTTCTTTTATTAAATCCGGGGTAATATCTTCAATTACCTGCACATCGGTAGAGATAGTCTGTATTACACGCTTATATTGGGGCTCTCTCTGGTATAAACTATTTTCGTAAATATATTTCTGGGCTAAAGGGTCAATAAATCTGGAAATGTCTCGATTTTCATCTATATTATTTCTTATCTGAGTTGAACTTACCTCTTCATAACGAGTGGCAAGGTTAAGTCTAAAAGTATTTTCTCCGATGCTTTCCATTGGTATTTGAACTTTTTTCTTTTCTTCCTCGGTAGAATTTGAAGCATTTCTATCAAAAACAATATGAGGAAAAGTATGGATTGAATTTTCTGATTTTTTCTTTTTATAAGCAGAGGCATTTAATATCACATCACTGCCTACTACAATATACACCTCGGAATAGGGGAAATTTTCCCTCAAAGCTTTTAAATCATCCGGATTGGCAATATTAACCGGTAAATCTTCAGGATATAAATATACATTAAGTTCATCGGCAATCGAAATATTTATTATATTCTTTCTGAAGAGGTGGGGTTGAGTCCTTTTTGACCAGGAAAACTCATCAACAGCCAAATATACTTCAAAACCAAGATTTTCTATTGCCCTGGCAATCTCTCTGTGACTTAAGGAAAACGGGTCAAAGGCTCCCGGGAAGAAAGCTATTTTATTCGGGATTTCAAGGTTTATGCTCCCCTTATAAAAATTATAATCAGAGATAAATTTATACATATACTTAAGTCCGATACAATTTATTAAAAACATCAGTCCCTCTTTATTTACGGGAGCTAACAGAGTAAGAATTTTTTTGGCTATAAGTTTAAATATATGGTTCTTCTCTTCTATACTGAGATGTCTTGAGCCAAATATTTCCTTACCGATAACTCTGAATGCTGCCTGTTTCACCTTTAAATTATAGTGTACAAAGCCGTTCAAAAGGATACCAATCATCTTGCCAAGTCTGTTTTCGTATGATTTCTCTTCCTCTGAAAATCTTTCCCGGTATTTAGGGTAATTAGCAATGGCTATACCAATGGTTCTAAGCAGCAATGAGCTTAATTTGGGGTCTGACTGTTTGATTTTTTCTATTAAATCATCAATAAGTTCCTCTAACTCATTAGGAGTAAGATAGAGTATTAATTGACCCAAATAGTAAGGAATATATTTAGTAAATTGATAATCTTCCATTTCTAAAGCCCGCAATAGTTCAATGGCTATATCGTTCCTCTGTTGGAAAGATAAGGAAGGCATTAAATTTATCAGGGCTTTACCGGCCAAATTTCTAATATCTTCTATGCCGCTAACTTTCAAAATATTACAAAAATGTAAAGCGGTATAGATTTCTTCCTGTTTGCTCTTTAAGGTATGTTCTAATAAAAGTTCTATCTGTATTTTTTTAATTATTCCACTGGTTGAGGTTTTAAGGTTGCTTAGAAATATATACTGTATCTTTTCTATATCTCTTCGATAAAATTCGACGTACTTTTTTACAATGCTTTCATCCAGATCTAATAACTCAACTATCTTCATATTTAAATAGTTTTCGGCAGGAAACTCTGAGACGGAAATATTTTCGGTAAATATTTTTCTTAAGTTATTTACAAATCTAAATTTTTTATCAATTTGGGGTATTAAATCATAGACTACCTCTAAAGCAGTAAGCCTGAGATTGTGATTCTCCTTCTGTAACATCTTTAAAATATAATCAAATAATACCTTTACAGATTTTTCATCTGAGCAGATTGATATATGTTTGGCGGTTTTTATCAAACACAGTTGAATTTCTTCATCGGTATACAGGTCTTTTTTATAGTATTTTAAAATACTTTTTCTATAATTGCTTACCTGATGATTATTGCGACAGTTAGAAAAAAGAGAAGAAATCATATTCTTAGTACTATCAATAATTCGAGATTGATGAAGGGCAATCTTTTTATAGTCTGGCTGTAAAAAATATTTTAGATATCTTTCCAATAAATTAACACTGGTAATCGCGGGAGGTTTTAGGGTAACATTCTGAGGGATCTCTTTGCGGTAATCTTCGTCAAAGCTGGCAATCAACAAACCGATAAGTTTGGCGCTCCTCCTTCTTATTTCATCTTCCGGATGAGTTAACTGTTCGTATAAATATCTTAAGGTAATCATCTTCTGTTTTTGAGTCAGGTAGGTAGAATATTCATTAAATATTTGCAGATATTCCCGTAGATTGTTCCAGTCTTTTTCGCTTCGAGCTAATTCTAAAAGTGAATTAAGAGAAGATTCATCTCGAAGTTCGTGCATTAAATTTATATTATGTTCTATGGACAAAAATTTTATATTTTGGATAACTTCCTGGCCTTGCATGAGAGGATAATACGGGTTTCTATCTTTTTTATAAAAGCTCCTCTCTTTACTCTCTACATCTACATTTACCCCCAAATTTATCATGTAGTCTTCAAAATCTTTTAATTTTTCATAAACATGGTAATATCTTTTTCTTTTTTTCTCATCGACATTGTCCAGTTTATCTAAAATTACTTGAAATGAATCTTCTAAGCTAAAGATTCTCATCTCCTCTTTGAGACCGTTATTCGCATTTTTAACCCGAAAATCAGAATAAATCAATATAAGTGATTCCAGGGGCAAATTATCCAGTTCCAAATCCCAAACAGAATGATTGACTGCAATATGTCCGATATAAGGGATATTATGTTTTTCAAACCACATATCGGTATAGTAATAATGTAAATAGGGAGTCCTTTCTACTTCTATACCCTTGCATCCGTATTTTCCGATATCATGTCCTGCTGCTGCTCCGGAAATCCTCCCCAAATCCACGGGAAGACCCAGATTATATAACTGCCTGCCGATAAATAGAGCAATCCGGTTTACCCCGCATATATGGTCAAGAGTATTGTACTTTAAAACTTCCTGGCTTAATTTCATCATCTCATAGATATATTCATCATTAAACGCTTTTAAGAATCTTTTATATTCAACAGGATTCTCCAGTTTGCTTTTTTCCTCAGGGGTTAAAAAATAAAGGGGATATTTACCGTGAAAAGTAGAATCACCGGACAACTTTTGGAAATTTGAAACTACTCTTAAAAATTCTAAATAGAGCAAGAAAGTTTTTCGGCAATCAGGGGAGATATCCTTAACAGATAGGTCTACTGTTTCAGGGAAAGATTTAGATAGGGCAAACTGAAACACCCGATAAAGCCAGTTGGTGGGATTATGTTGTTTGTCTATATCGACAAGCAGGCCTTTGCACAAAAAATATACTGCCCGACAACTATAATCTTTATTTTTTACCATAGAGGTTAATTGTTTTAAAAATAGAGGATCTTCTATATATTTTCTAACCAACTCTTTATCTAAAGAGATGTCATCAAATATTTGCGCGTGCAAAATCTTTTTAGATATTTTTTTATACAATTGTTTAACCGTAGCTTTATTCATTAATTACCATCCTAAAACATTTTAGGGCTAATATATATTTATAGATTAATAATGCTTCTTTTAAAATATGGTTATTCCCCATTTTTTCTGTGGGCACGATGCATCGTGCCCCTACATTACTACTTTGTTTACTTTTTGGGTTGTAATCATTATACTTAATTATAACTGAAAACTACCGTATTTTACAATTAAATCAAGACTTTTTCTAACTGCCTCACCCAAAGCTTACACCAATAAGATTTCTGTATTTAGAGTGAAATTATTTCCCGAACTTTAAAAATAATAAAGGGCACGATATATTATAATACCATACCCCTTATTACATCTATTATATTTATTTTTTCAGTAATTGCTTTATTATATTATTATACGGCTACGACTTCTTTTACTTCAGGGACTTCTTCTTTTAATGCTCTGCCAATACCCATCTGTAAAGTCATCTCTCTCATGGGACAACCCGCACAGGCACCGCTTAATTTTACTTTTACTACTCCATCTGGAGTCACTTCTACCAATTCAACATCTCCGCCATCTGCCTGAAGAGATGGTCTTATCTTCTCTAAAGCTGCTTCCACTCTTTCTTTCATTACTTCCTCCTAACATAATATTATTGATTAAATGGATTACCATCAGATTATATAGATTAATATTATTGTGAATTTGGTATCCCTCTTTTTAACGAGATAATGTTAGCATATTTTCTATGCCTTGTCTATATTAATATAGTAGTATCGCGTATTGCGTATCGAGTATCGCATCAAGAAAGAAAAAAATAAATTAGGGGAAAGCAGAAATTCTCAGACTTCAAACCAAAGAGAAATTTCACGTTTCGCTTCCTCAATGGTTGCTGAGGCATGAATCAAATTCTGTAAAGCCCGCTTTTCTTTTGTAGAAAGGTCAGGAGAATCTATCGAAAAATCACCCCTTATTGTTCCTAATTCCGCAAAAAGAGGAACTGTATTCCCGACTATTTTTCTTGCAACTTCAATAGCATGGTTTCCGCTTAAGATAATTGCAATTATTGGTCCTGAAGTTATTTGATGAATCAACCATCTTCTAATCAGATTACCAACTTCCAGGGCATCATCAGTACCTAAATCCTCTACAATATTTAAATTATATTTTTGGTAAGTGTCTAAAGTCTTTTTACCAACAGATCTTATCCAATTTTTATCATCGGGATAGTGTTGTTCGACAATTTCAGTAGTAGCATTTACTATTTTCATTTCTTCCAGGCTTAGTCCCACTCTTTCAAATCTCGTAATAATTTCCCCAACCAGACCCCTTTTAACGGCATCAGGCTTTATTAACACCAATGTTCTTTCCATTCTTCAATTCACCTCTAATTTCTTCCCCCTTAAAACATTTCTTAAAAAAGAATACTTTCTTAAAATTTAAGGGCTTAATTTTTTTAAAAAAACTACTTATATTTTAAAATTCAATAAAATCCATTAAAATCCTTCTTTTTATAATTAAAAAATTAAATAATTAAAAACCCTTTGGCTTACTTACTAATGGGCTGCTGATTGTCTTTTCCTAATTTACCATCAAAAATTCACAAAATATTTAAGGGTGAAGTTAATGAAAGTATGGGTGATGAAGGCCGGCCAGAACGATCTTCCCCGATAGGCAATATATCCGAACCACAATCCCATGGGGATACACATCAATATCTCTATTTCCGGTTTTCCGATATGGAGAAGCACAAAGGGAACCATCTGTATGAGTATACTGGCTTCTTTAAACCTTTCCTTAAGCCCGAACAGGAGAAAACCACGAAGTATATACTCCCAGAAAAAAAGAAGGGGAACCATCTGAGTGAAAAAACTGTAGTAATCGAAAGGTTTAGTATAATACTGGCCTACTGTAGAAAAAAGAGAGCCGATATACAATACCGGGACAGCGATGACCACCGTTATAGCTACATAAAAACTCCATAACTTATAATCCCCGAATCTTAGGCCAAAATCAAGGGGATTTTTTCTTAATATAATTAAAATAGTGAGAATCGGAAGGAGCGCATAATATACTGCATAACTTAATACCAAAGATGAGCCTATCGGTCGACAAATTGCCAGAACAAAGAAAAGTGTTGATGTGCACAGTACAACTGCTTCCTTATAATTGTTCTTAAAAAAAGAATATATCTCCCGTAATTCTTGCTTAAAGAGATTGATCATCTTAAAATTTCCAACTTTCCAATTCCCTAAATTTTTTTGAGATTTCTACATCTTATTTCAAAATATTCACGGATATTTGGCATCTTCGATCCATGATCCTTATATTTTTCATTTGCTGCAGAATAACTGCTAATTTCATTGGCTTTCGTAATCAAAAATAAATCTGCCGCAAGTTTTCCTTCTAATTTTCTTTTAAGATCTTAGCCCAGCTATCTCGTAAAGATACAATCCGGTTAAACACTAATTTATCCGATGCTGAATCAGGATCGACACAAAAGTAACCTTTCCGCATGAACTGGTATCTACTCCCGGGAGCCGCTCCGGCTAAACTGGGTTCTACCAAACAATCGGTTAACACTTTCAGGGAGTTTGGATTAAGCTGATTTATAAAATCTTTCTCTTCCTCCTGTTCTTCCGCTCCCTCGTTCTGGTCCAGTAGAAGATGGTCATATAAGCGCGCCTCCGCTTTCAAAGCATGGTCGGCGGAAACCCAGTGTAAAGTCCCTTTTACTTTACGCTTAGCACCAGCTTTACCGCTTTTGCTTTCCGGGTCGTAGGAACAGTGCACTTCTTTTACCTCTCCTGTTCTTTCGTCCCGAACAAATCCTTCACATTTAATAATATAGGCATTCTTTAACCTGACCTCACGACCAGGAGCCAGACGAAAATACTTTTTCGGCGGGTCCTCATGAAAGTCTTCCCGTTCAATATAAATAATCCTGGAAAAAGGTATTTTACGCGTTCCGGCAGTAGGGTCCTCAGGGTTATTTTCTGATTCCATCTCTTCTACCATATCTCCGGGATAATTATCAATAACTAACTTTAGGGGATATAATACCCCCATAACCCGAGGTGCCTTCAGGTTTAGATCCTCACGGATACAATGTTCCAGGAAGCGGACATCTACCAAACTGTTACTCTTAGATACACCGATGCGGTCACAGAAATTTCGGATAGACTCCGGAGTATAACCCCTGCGTCGCAAACCAGCTATAGTCGGCATCCGAGGGTCATCCCATCCTGCTACATAACCTTCTTCCACCAGTCTACGAAGCTTCCTTTTACTCATCACCGTATTTGTTAAGTTAAGACGGGCAAATTCTATCTGCTGGGGTGGATCCGGTAGATTTAAGACATTGAGAACCCAATTGTACAAGGGTCGATGGTCTTCGAACTCCAGAGTACAGACAGAATGGGTAATCTTTTCATAATAATCTTCAAGAGGATGAGCATAGTCGTACATAGGATAAATGCACCATTTATCTCCCGTCCGGTGATGAGTAGCCTTTAAAATTCGATAAAGAACAGGATCTCTCATGTTCAGATTAGGTGAAGACATGTCAATTTTAGCCCGCAATACCCGGGAACCATCGGCAAATTCACCAGCGCGCATACGTTTAAACAGATCCAGGTTTTCTTCCACAGATCGATTGCGATAAGGACTTTCCCTTCCCGTCTCATTGAAACTTCCTCGGTATTTCCTGATTTCGTCAGGACTCAAGTCACACACATAAGCCTTGCCTGCTTTAATCAGACTAACGGCGTAATCATACATCTTTTCAAAATAGTCGGAAGCATAAAAAAGCCTATCCCCCCAATCAAATCCCAGCCAGCGAACATCGTTGATTATGGAATCAATATACTCCACGTCTTCCTTGTTGGGGTTTGTATCGTCAAAGCGAAGATTGCATAGACCATTATTTTGTGCGGCCAAACCAAAATTCAAGCAGATAGACTTAGCGTGACCGATGTGCAAGTATCCATTAGGCTCCGGGGGAAACCGAAGATGAACCCTTCCTTGGTGCTTATTGGTTTTTTTGTCTTGATTAATGATCTCCTGAATAAAATTAACTGTTGCTTTAGGCTCTTCGGAATTCATAAACTTACCCCCTTACTCTATTTTTTTTAGCATAACTGATTACTAAAAAAGAATTTATTCTTTGTTATTATAAAATAATATAACAATTTTAAACTTCTTACAACTATTTAGTATTATTTAATGTTATGATTTCAACCCGAAAAGTAAATAAAACATAACCAACAAATCTAAAATTATTTACGATGTACTGTGTATATATTTTGTTTTTAAATATTTTTTAGCTTCTTGGGGAATAATTATATTATACAACTTATTAAAACCTTTTTTTATAACATTTGTAAAAATTAAAAAACCCTTCAGCATTTAAACCAAAGGGCTGAAAATTGTCTAGCTTAGGTTCAGGGTCCACAACTTTGTATTTTTACTCATTTCAACATTTAGTTTAGCGATGTATAATATAAAAAGTGGCCGAAGGATAGAGTACTTAAAATATATTCCTATTTAAAAACTAAAACCTATTTCATTTCATTGCAATGGCTCGGAAAATTTTTTTGACTTGCTTTTTTTCTTTATACATGGCACTGTCCGCTTTTGTAATCAGTTCTTCCAATGTATTTGCATCTTGAGGAAATTTTGCATAACCGATACTAACACCAAAAAAAAGTATGCCCATCTCAAAAGAATTTACAATATTTTCATTAAACGTTATTAAGAGCAAATCTATTTTATTACCCTTATATAGACAAACAAATTCGTCCCCTGATATCCTGTAAATACTTCCCTTAAAAATAATTTTTATTTTATTTCTTAAAATAATCAAATATTAACTTAAGGTGTTTTATCTATTCAAATTTAAATCTTTTTTCTCTAAAGAGCTTCAAGCAAGTGTCTACTACTTCCGGGTCATAGAGGATGCCTTTGTTTTGGGAAATTTCCTCCAGGGCGGCATTGATACCGAGAGATAGTCTATAAGGTCGGTGAGAAGACATCGCCTCTACCACATCCGCCACTCCTAAAATGCGGGCTTACAGCATCGTTCATGGCATCAAAAGTGGTTTGCCATTTTACTGCTGCACTTTTTATTTCTTCTTCTGTCTGTTTGCGAGCGGTGATATCTCTTGCTATCCCTAATACTAAAGTTTCCCCCTTAATCTTTACCGGATAAGTGGAGATCTCAACTGTCACCTTACTATTATCTTTTCGATTCAATACAAACTCATCCGGTCCCGTTGGTTTTCCCATTATATTTTTTGTTAACGCTTTAGCTGCTTTGGGTATATCAGCAAGAGAAAGTAAATTTAACTTCAAGAAACTCTTACCGATTAATTCTTCTTTTTTATAACCGGTCAATCTTTCCGCTGCCTTATTACCATCAATAAAATTACCCTTTAAATCACTGATATAATAAGCATCAGGAGCATAATCGAATAATATCTTTAAACGCTCTTCCGAATCCTTTAGCTCTTCCTCTGCCTGCTTGCGCTCGGTAATATCATCATAAACTGCCACGATTTCATTAGAGGATAGTTTATGGACATAGTTTTCCCTTCAACCTATAATCCTCTGATCTTGATAAAAGGAGATGGGGTGGTGTTGGGGCTTCCCGGTTTTATATACTTCTTGAAAGACTTTGAAAAGGCTAAAATCTTTTACTCCGGGGAATACTTTAAGGACACTTTTACCGATAATGTCCTCTTTCTTAACTTTTTCAATCTTCTCTGCAGCTTGGTTAAAGTCTTTGATGATAAAATCTTTACCGTTATCTTTAGGTTCATATACTGCTACTCCACTACTCATATGGTTAAACAGTTCTCTGAATCTGCTCTCGCTTTCTTGTATCGCCTGTTCTGTCTGTTTGCGTTTAGTGATATTTTTAAATACTTCTTTTTCCCGTTCTTCCTGCAAAATTTTTAGTTCTTTTATTAATTCTACTTTTATCTTATCCTTATTTTTCATCTTGTTATCCTTCTATTTATCCTTTAAAATAAATAAGCTTGCAAATAGTGTGATATTATTTAAATTCTATACTTTTATTTCTTGTTTTTCTTTTCCTCATACATCCTCTCATCAGCCATTCGGATTAATTCATC
>Ga0190345_1000492_pt1 | contig 12956 bp, 5 predicted proteins | sample 48721334_MG_FD_161674 | JGI IMG/M metagenome (GOLD analysis project Ga0190345, IMG submission 161674) | Hydrothermal vent microbial mat bacterial communities from Southern Trench, Guaymas Basin, Mexico - 4872-13-3-4_MG | ecosystem: Environmental > Aquatic > Marine > Hydrothermal vents > Microbial...
ACCTGCCTTTACGAGCCTGGCTATTTCATCTCTTATATGGGATTCGAGCTCAGCTATATCGGGCTCCTCCATATTCTGGCTTCTAAAAAGAGATTTTTTCCAATCACGAATTGCTTTTTCCAGTTCGAACATTTTCATTTCTCCAAGATATTTTATACAATTGCCTTTTTGATATAAAACAAGAAACTTTGAAAAGGTTTCATTTCTCCTTAATAAAGAGGCGTTGAGCTCAGTCCATTGACGGCAGGGGTTTCCACAATCTGTCGAGCGCTTTGGTAACCGACTGCCACTGATGGCGCTCAAAATCAAGTTCCTTGTGTCCTTTTTCAGTGATCCTGTAGTATCGGCGAAGCCTCCCCCCATCCGACATCTTCCATTGGGAAACGAGAAATCCTTCCTTTTCCATGCGGTGAAGGACGGGATAGAGCATTTTATCCGACCATTCGAGGTTGCCTCCGGAAATATCCTTGACCTTCTGAATGATCTGGTATCCGTAGTCTTCTCCTCTTATGAGAATGGAGAGGATAATGGGTTTTGTGGATGCGGCAACAAGTGCTTTTTCTATCATTGTTTACTCCTTGATACAGGATATCCTACAATAAAGGGTATGCAAGAAGTATGCCATCCCAATCTGGAGGCTGGCTGCCCGGTTATTCTCATAAAAGGATTTCATAATGAAGATTTTCCTGTCCGTTTTTGAACATTTTCTGTCCTGATTCGGACAAAAATCAGGATGGTTTTGCGCAAACTTTTCAATAAAAGGATTTATAATCCATGAATTTTAAGTTTGATATTTGTGATTTACGGCTATAAAATATAAAAAAAATTCATAGAAGAGGTCAACAATGAGCATGAAAGGTTATTTTACCGGGGATATCCCCAGAAGAAAGTTTCTTGAATTAAGCCTCAAGGGAGGAGCAGCTCTGGTTGCCGTGCCTTCTCTGATGAGTCTGGTTTCCTGTAAAGGAACCCCGTCAGGAGAAGCGGTCTTGACTATTGAGAAAGATGTTCTCAACAGGACTATCCAGAAAGCCCTTGAGAGGGGAGGGGAATTCGCTGATGTTTATATCGAGCACAGGATCTCCCGTGAGGTACTGCTTGAAGAGAATAAATTCAAGAGCGGTGTGTTCGGGATCAGTCAGGGAGCGGGAGTCAGAGTCATATCAGGAGATAAAACAGGATTTGCTTATACGGATGAGGTCACGGAAGAAAAATTACTGAATGCCGCTCAGGTGGCATCCTATGTGGCGGCTGGAACAAAAGCAGTCCAGCCGGTCAATGTCGAATCTGAGAAAAGGCCTTCCTATATTACGGTCGAAGTTCCTCTTGAGCAGGTGGCAGACCAGAAAAGACTGGATGTCATGAACAGGGCTCATCAAGCGGCGCTTGATTATGACAAGAAGATCAAAATGGTCAGCGTGAGTTATTATGATGAAGTAAGAGGCCGGACCATTGCGAACAGTGAGGGTCTTTACTTAACAGATGAGCTTCCTCTTATGTTTTTTATTGTACAGACACTGGGTGTGGGAAACAACACAAGGCATATGGGAAGAGAGAGGCTCAGCAAACACATGGGTTTTGAGATGTTTGATAAGTACAAGCCCGAAGATGTGGCTCTAACCGCAGCACGTGAATCAGTGGCTATGTTGGAAGCTGAAGACTGTCCGGCAGGTATGATGGATGTGGTGATAGAGAACGGCTGGGGAGGCGTTTTGGTCCATGAGGCAGTGGGCCATCCTCTTGAGGCCGATAATATTGCCAGAGAGATCGGAGCCTTCACCGGGAAACTGGGCCAAAAGGTGGCCAGTGATGTTTTCACTATGGTGGATGACGGAAGCCTTCCCAATATGAGGGGCACCACTAATTTTGATGATGAAGGCACCCAGATGAAACGGAATGTCTTGATTAACAAAGGAGTTCTGGAAAAGTACATGACCGATATCCTTTCTGCCAAGCAGATCGAGATGGAAAGAACAGGCAACGGACGGAGGGAGACTTTTCGTGACATTCCCATTCCCAGGATGACCAATACTTTTATTGAAAAGGGAAGCGATAAACCGGAGGATATCCTGAGTTCCACAAAGCAGGGACTTTATGTGCAGAGTATAAGCGGCGGAAGTGTGAATCCCACTACCGGAGTTTTTAATTTCACATGCCGGGAAGCCTATCTCATAGAAAACGGCAAGAAAACCGTTCCTGTGAAGGGAGCAACATTGATAGGGAACTGTCTGGATATCATTTCAAACATTGATGCTGTGGGAGATGACCTTGGCTTCGGGCCGGGCATATGCGGTAAGGGCGGCCAGTCGTGTGAGGTGTCAGCCGGCCAGCCCACGGTAAGGATCCGCAGCATTAATGTGGGCGGAAGCCGTTCAAGGAGTTAACAATGGAAAACAAAGAATTAGCTGAAAGTTTGGTCAAAAAGTGTTTGGAAAAAGGAGCCGACTCCTCAGAGGTTTTCATTGAATCCTCAAGAGACCTGAGTATAGAAGTGAGAAACGGGGATGTGGAAACCGTGCAGGAAGCTTCTTCAAACGGTGTGGGCTTCCGTGTTTTGAAAAATGGAGCCATGGCTTTTTCATACAGCAATGACCTGTCTGAAAAGGCTCTTGAGGACACCATAGGCAGAGCTGTGGGTTTTGCCGGGTCCACGACTCCGGATGAAAATAATATTCTTCCCTCTGAAAAGGGAGAGACTAAGATTGAGGGCCTTTATGACCCGGATTTGAGCCAAGTGACCATGGATCGGAAGATCGCTATTGCCAAAAAGGTCGAAGAACTGGCTATGAGGGATGAGAGGATCACAAAAAGCGGCGGTTCGGGATTTTCTGAGTCAGAGAACGAGATTTTTCTGGCAAATTCAAACGGCCTGTCCAAGTCATACAAGACATCCGTGTGCAACTTCGGAGTCTATGTGGTGGCTGAGAAAGGAGAGCAAAAATCATCTGGAGGAGAATACTGCACACGAAGATTTTTTAGCGACCTTAAACCTGCAGAAGAAGTGGCTGAAAAAGCAGCCAGAGATGCATATGAGATGCTGGACCCGAAAATGGTTAAAACTCAAAAAGCTGATGTCGTGTTTGATCCGGATGTTTCCAGAGCCATTCTTGGCGGTATATTGTCCGCTGTCAATGGAGAGAGGGTGCTGCAGGGAGCCAGTTTTCTCAGAGATATGATCGATAAAAAAATCGGTTCCGAACTTATCACTCTTGTTGATGACGGGACGCTTGCCAAGGGCCTGGGAAGCCAGCCTTTTGACGGTGAAGGAGTTCCCACACAGAAAAGAACTATTGTTGAAAACGGTGTGCTCAAAGGATTTATGTACAATACGATTGTGGCAAAAAGAGCGGGAAAGACCAGCACCGGAAATGCGAGCAGGGGAGGCTACAGGTCTATTCCGGGAATAGGGCCCCATAACTTCTTTATGGCAAACGGGGATACACCGCCTCAGGAAATCATCAAAGCCACCAAAAAAGGACTGTGGCTAAAAGGAGTGACCGGGTATGGAATCAATCCGGTAAGCGGTCATTTCAGCGGGGGAGCCTCCGGGTTCTGGATTGAAAACGGAAAGGTTGTGTTCCCGGTGAAAGGGCTGACCATTGCGGGAACAGCCTTTGATATGCTGAACAGTCTTGATATGCTCGGCAATGACCTGGACATGAACAGAGGATTCACCGCTCCCACATTCAGGATAAAGAACATTCAGATCGGAGGAGTCTAATAGGTAAAAGGATGGCAGTAAAATTCAGGTATGGCTTGTGCTTTTAACTTTCATCAGGCTGGCAAGTTCTTCAGCCCGCTGATTTTTCCCAGCGAGCAAAATCAGCTTATTCCTCGGCTCGCTCTCCTCTTCGAGGAACCATGCCCGCTCGCCTCCGGATGACTTCAGAACCAGCCAGCCTGCCTGAAAGTAGAGATTGTGTATGGTGTTATTTATTTTATAAGATAGACATTAACCATAAGAAATTCAGGTGTGGCTTGAGCGACATTGAAGATTTAGCCTTCGGAGTACTGGGTTTGAGGGGACTCGGCAAAGCCGAGCTGTGAGCATGTCTGACCCACGGACGGGGGGAGTTGCGCAGCAGCCGAGAACACAGTACAAAGAATGGCGTTAAAAATCTTTAGCGAGCACAAGCCATATCTGAATTTCATAGGATAAACGAACATGAAATTTAAACATTACTTTATTTTATTTGTGGCGCTTTTTTTCGTAGCGGGATGTGTCTCCAGCCAGAAGGCAACCATAAAAGAGGCAGAAGAGGTCATTACCACATATCCTTTTTCAGGGCCTGACCCCGTCCCTATTCTCATCCGCTCCAGCCTGTGGGGAAAAGGAGCCAGGCTGTACCCCTACACTTTTTTTGATGAATTCAGTACAGAACCTGAAGAAAAGACCTGGAAAGTTGTGCATATGGAGAATCCTTATGTATCTGTTGACGTGCTTCCTGAAGTAGGAGGAAAAGTCTGGGGAGCTGTGGATAAAGAAACCGGGCTTGAATTTATCTATAAAAATCATGTCCTTAAATTCAGGGAGATCGCACTGAGAGGCCCCTGGACTTCAGGAGGGATTGAATTTAATTTCGGCATCGTGGGCCATACGCCTTCCGGGGCGCATCCTGTCAATTATGTCATAAGAAAAAATCCAGACGGGAGTGTGAGCTGTATTATAGGAGCCATGGACCTTCCTTCCAGGACTTTCTGGAGGATAGACATCAAAGTTCCGGAAAAAGGAGCTTATTTTGAGACAAACTCTTTCTGGTACAACCCGTCTTCATTCAATCAATCCTATTATGCCTGGTCAAACGCGGCTGTTAAAGCCGGAGATGACCTCCAGTATATTTTCCCTGGAAATTATCACATCGCTCATAATTATTCAGAGCCGCTTGAGTCCTGGCCTGTTGACAGCACAGGGAGAGACCTGTCCTGGTATAAAAACAATGACTTCGGGGGTTCCAAAAGCTATTTCACAGTGGGTGAATACGAAGAATACTTCGGAGGATACTGGCATGATGATGCCTTCGGATTCGGGCACTGGGCCCTTTATGATGATATGCCGGGACACAAGGTGTGGATCTGGGCTTTGTCCCGTGAGGGAATGATCTGGGAAGACCTCTTGACAGATGCGGACGGACAGTACAGCGAGCCTCAAGCGGGACGCTTTCTCAATCAGAATGACCATGGGTTTTTTTCTCCCTGCCAGGCAGACAAGTGGAAAGAACTCTGGTTTCCCTACCGTGAGATCGGTCCTATGGATGAGGCATCTTCTATAGGAGCGCTGAATGTGAACTGGAATGGAGGTCTGGAAGTGGCTTTTTTCCCTATAACGAGCGTGGATGATGACATCGTAGTGTTAAAGGGGGAAGAAGAGATTTTAAGAAAGCATCTGCGGCTTGAGCCGGAAATGGTTTTTAAACACAGGATACAGGGACTGGAATATTCAGAGGATATCCGGATCAAAATAGGGAATGACCTTGTCTATTCCTGTGACCCTGGTTCCAATGATTTGAAAAAACCCATTGATTTTCACTCATATGAAGGGAACACCATCGAAGCTCTGTTTCTTCAGGCAGAACAGTTTAACAAGAGGCGCAATTATTTTGCTGCACTCGAAAAATATCTGGAGGTTTTAGAAAAAGAGCCTCTCCACACCATGGCTTTAACCCGAACAGCAGAACTTTACTGCAGGAGAGGGGAATATGAGAAGGCCCTGGTTTTTGTTAAAAAGGCATTGAAAAACGTCATGTATGACCCTGATGCCAATTTTATTTATGGAATATTGTGCCAAAGAGCAGGCAGTCTTACAGATGCCAAGGAAGCGTTTGCCTGGGCTTCACGGTCATTGAAAGGGAGGTCAGCCGCATACTGCAAAACAGCCGAGATATACATGATGGAAAGAAGATATGAGAGGGCTGTGGATTATTCCATAAAATCCCTGGACTATAACAGGACAAATTTGAATGCCTACCAGGTGATGTGTGCCGCGTACAGAAAATCAGGGCAGTTCAAAAAAGCGGAACAGGTGATCCAAGAGATAAGGGAGATAGACCCCCTAAGCCATTTTGCCCGGTATGAAACCTTTCTTTTAAAGCAGAACCGGAGGAATCTGGATGATTTTCAATCCATGGTCCGCTGTGAATACAGGGAAGAGACCTATCTTGAACTGGCTCTTTTTTATTGCCGTATAGGCCTTGAGGAGGAATGCGCCCGTATCCTTGATTTGGTCTCTGATTACCCCACAGCCTGTTACTGGCTGGCCTATGTATGGAGGCATAAAGATCCGGAAAAAAGCCGTTCCTATCTGGATAAAGCATCTTCCCTGCCGCCTGATCTTGTGTTTCCCTTTAGAGAGGAGAGCATAAAAGTGTTTCAGTGGGCTGCTTCCATAAGGCCGGATGATTGGAAAGCCAAATATTATTTAAGCCTTATCTATTGGTCCAAGGCCCGCGTCAAGGCAAGCCTGGCGCTTCTTAAAGACTGCGGGGATCCTGATTTTGCCCCCTTTTTCTTTGTGAGGGGATATCTTCTCAAAGAACAAGACAGAAATGCAGCTCAGGCTGACTATGAAAAGGCTGTTCGAGTGCAGGAGGATTCCTGGAGAAACTGGTACAGGTTGATTCAATTTTATAATGAGAACAACAGGCGGGAAAAAGCTTTGGCTGCTGCCCAAAAAGCGTTTGAAAAATTCTCCGATAGAGTGCCTGTCAGAGTGGAATATGTGAAAGCTTTGATGAACGACAAGCAGTTCAAAGAAGCAGCCTCTATCATGGATGACACAACCGCTCTGCCTTATGAAGGAGCCACAGGGATACACAGGTTGTTTGTGGAATGTCATATCAATATCGCTCTGGAGTATATGGGAAAAGGCGATTATGAGAAAGCCGTCGAACACCTCCTGAGATCAAAGGAGTTTCCGGAAAGACTGGGCACGGGAAAACCCTTTGAACCGGACTTCAGCAGGCAGGATGGACTCCTTGCTCGATGTTATAAAAAACTGGGGAAAAAGCCTGAACCGGAAAACAAAGTAGAGGATGATGTATTGATTAAAGATATCCCTTACGGAATAGGGAAGTGGGATGAAAAGAAATACGGAAACCACAGGGCTGTATGCCGGGTCAATAAAGAGAGTGAGGCGGTTTTTGTGCGTATTCCCTGGAGAAGGCGGGATTTTAATCCTGAACAAAAAGAGGTCTTGGTCATAGACAGCGCAACGGACAAGAGAGTGATGAATGTGTTTTGCGGAGATATCAACCGGGAGTACGGAGAGCTTGTTTTTGAGCCGGTTTCAGGTCCGGGCCAGTACTTTATTTATTATATGGTCAATCATATAGAAGGAAGAAGCAATTATCCTACGGTCATCTACCCTAAACCGGAACAGACCGCTTCTTCTGGATGGCTGAAGCGTCTTGGATTAAAGGGTCAGGATATCCCGAATACTCTGTTGCCCCGGGCGGAAATAGTGGAGATCCAATCCATTGATGGATTCAGCAGCTTTTTTCCCATGGAAGTCATTGCTGCAAAAAAAGAAGTGTCACAGCTCGTGGAAGAAAATCCGGACGCATCCTATCTGGTATTTCCGGAATCCAGAGAATTCCCAATAAGGATGAAAAAAGACCTTGCTTACAGATGGATCAAAAAAGGCCCTCAAAAAAGTTTTAAAGAAAGGGCCGCAAGAGGGGAGTATATGGCTTTTCAGCTGGGGCTTTTTGCCTGCCGAAAAAACATAGAAGATGTGGATGTGCTCTTTCGTGACTTGAAGCAGGATAAGGGAAACAGAGTGATTCCCGCATCTGAATTCACCTGCTTTAATACACAAGGCATTGATTGGAGGGGAGAAAGGTTTGATAAGATTTTATCCGTAAAAAAAGGAGAGATCCAGGCTTTGTGGTGCGGGGTTCAGATCCCGGAAGACGCACAGCCAGGCACCTATAAAGGAGAAGTGGTGGTTTCACCCAGAGGACAAAAGAGCACTTCTGTTGAGTTAGAGATCGATGTAGACAGTTCTTATATTAAGAATTCCGGGGATGATGAGCCCTGGAGACACTCCCGTTTGAGATGGCTGAATTCACGGATCGCCCTAGATGATGATATCGTGTCTCCGTATACACCTCTTGAGGTCAAAGGGCGCACGATTAGCTGTCTGGGAAGGAGTTTAAGCCTGGACAAACAAGGCTTCCCAGAGAGCATAAAAAGCTATTTTGCCCCGGAGATGACATATATAAATAAAGATGAGTTCAGAGAGATTTTATCTTCTCCTGTAAAGTTCGTTATAAGAAGAGAAAACAAGGAACCTCTGGAATGGAGCAAAAGCCGGGTCAAGTTCGTAAAGCAGGAGAGGGGAGTTGTGGAATGGGTGGCGTCTTCAAAATCAGGGCCGCTTCACAGGGACATCAAAGGACAAATGGAATTTGACGGATTTGTAGGATATGAAGTCCGCATCACAGCAGATAAAGAAATCAAATTGAATGATATATGCCTTGAAATCCCTGTCACAAAGGATGTGGCTGAATACATGATGGGCATGGGTAAAAAAGGAGGTCTGTGCCCGGATGACTTTCAATGGACATGGGACCGGAAAAAAAACCAGGATTCCTTATGGATCGGCGATGTGAATGCAGGTGTGCAATGCGCTTTTAAAGATGAGAATTACTCAAGGCCCTTGAACACCAATTTTTATCAATTGAAACCGCTCATCATCCCTGAATCGTGGTCAAACAGCGGGAAAGGGGGATGTACGGTTAAAACCGGAGAAAAAGAGCGTCTTGTTTCTGTTTTCAGCGGAGAAAGGGTGCTTAAAAAAGGAGAGACCCTTTTCTTTAATTTTGAACTGCTGGTTACTCCGTTCAGGACGCTGGATACGGAAAAGCACTGGAAAAACCGGTACTTTCACAGTTTTAAACCTCTTGATTTTATTAAGGAGAAAGGAGCAAATACGGTCAATGTGCATCATGCCACAGAAATAAACCCCTATATCAATTATCCTTTTTTGACACCGGAAAAGATGAAAAAGTATAGTGATGAGGCCCATTCCAAAGGGATGAAAGTCAAGATTTATTACACAGTGAGGGAACTTTCCAACCGGGCGCCTGAGCTTTTTGCGCTCAGAAGCTTAGGAGATGAGGTCCTCTCTCACGGACCCGGTGGAGGGTATTCGTGGCTTCAGGAGCATCTGGCCGATGATTACATAGCCGGTTGGTTTGTGCCCGACCTCAAAGACGCTGCTGTGATAAACAGCGGTGTTTCCCGCTGGCACAACTACTATCTGGAAGGATTAAACTGGCTTACAAAGAATGTTGGAATTGACGGCCTTTATATCGATGATGTGGCCTTTGACCGGACCGTGATGAAAAGGGTCAGAAAAATACTGGAAAGAAACCGGCGGGAACCCCTCATCGATCTTCATTCGGCAAACCAGTTCAATCCAAGAGACGGGTACGCTAACAGCGCCAATCTTTATCTGGAGCACTTTCCTTACATAGACCGTTTGTGGTTCGGCGAATATTTTGACTACGATGAGTCGCCTCCTTTTTGGATGGTGGAGGTCTCAGGTATCCCTTTTGGTCTCATGGGAGAGATGCTTCAGGATGGAGGGAATCCCTGGAGAGGCATGCTTTTCGGCATGACTGCACGCCTTCCCTGGGCAGGGGATCCCGCGTCTATCTGGAAAGTTTGGGATGAGTTCGGGATCGGGCAGAGCCGGATGATCGGATATTGGGTCAAGGACTGCCCTGTAAAGACGGACACTGAAAAAGTATTGGCAACTGTATACCAAAAAAAGGACCAGGTCATGATCAGTTTGGCCAGTTGGGCTGAAAAGGATACAGATGTGCGCCTAAAAATCGATTGGGAATCCCTGGGCATGGAAAAAGAAGACTCTGTACTAAAGGCTCCGTTTATCAAAGATTTTCAGGAATCTGCTTCCTTTACTCCGGACCAGGTGATTCCGATCCCCAAAGCCAAGGGCTGGCTCCTTATCCTCAAAAAGCAGTGACACCGCGTTTGACATGATTTTATTTTATATGGTATAGATGCAGAGAAACCAAATGGTGAAAAGGATATAAAATGTCTTCAGCTTTGATTCTTATCATCACAGTCGGCTGTTTCATACTGGGTTATATTTTTTACGGACGGTATCTGTCCAGAAAACTGGGTCTTGACCTGAAAAACAAGACTCCCTCCCACACCATGGGAGACGGGATTGACTATGTGCCTGCCAAATGGCCTGTTCTTTTAGGCCATCACTTTGCATCTATTGCCGGGGCTGCCCCTATAATAGGGCCTATCACAGCAGCTGTCTTCGGCTGGGTTCCCGTGTTTTTATGGATTATTTTCGGGAATGTTTTTATGGGAGCTGTTCATGACTTTACATCCCTTGTGGCATCTGTCCGTCACAGAGGGAGGTCAATTGGAGAAGTCATTGAAGAACATATCGGAGTCCACGGAAAACTGCTTTTCCTGATTTTCGCATGGTTCACTCTGGTGTTGGTAGTGGCCGCATTTGTCATTTTGGTCGCAAAGACCTTTGTGACCACACCTGAAGTCAGCACAGCTTCACTTTTGTTTATCATGCTGGCGGTTGTGTTCGGACTTTCTATCTACAGAATGAAGGCCAAATTAGGGATATCGACCCTTGTGGGAGTGGTTTTTCTTCTCTTCTGTATCTGGATAGGCAATCAATTCCCCATTATTTTTCCGGTAACTGAAGCCAGTGCCCAGGTAATATGGACCTGTGTTATTCTGGGCTATATTTTCGTTGCTTCGGTCACTCCGGTCTGGATTCTTCTTCAGCCCCGGGATTATCTGAATTCAAACCTTTTATACCTGGTTCTTATTTTCAGCTTCTTTGGGATTCTTATTGCGAATCCCTCCATCAAATTTCCTGCTTTCAGTAAATTTGTACATCCGGGTCTGGGTTCCTTGTTTCCTATTCTGTTCGTGACGGTTGCCTGCGGTGCCATCTCAGGCTTTCATTCCCTGGTAGCATCCGGCACAACAGCCAAACAGCTTAACTGCGAGCTGGATGCCCGTCCTATAGGATATGGAGGCATGCTTATAGAAGGAATTCTAGCTGTCATAGCCCTGATCACTGCTATTGTGCTGATTCCTTCTCAGTACCAGACGTTTTTTCCTCAGGGAGGTCAGGCCAATCCCATAACTCTGTTTGCCAACGGAGTGGGGGGATTCATGTCAAAACTGGGTATCCCCATGAAAATCGGTATTATCTTTGCAGCCATGGCTGTGGCTGAGTTTGCCCTCACTTCCCTAGATACAGCGACAAGGCTGGGGCGTTTTACGTTTCAAGAATTATTTCGCTCCGAAAACATGACTCCTGTGCGGAAATTTCTCACGAACAGATTTGCCGCCACGTTTTTTACCATTCTTCCCGGAGGAATTTTAGCTCTTTCAGGAAGCTATCAGGCCATATGGCCTATATTCGGTTCAGCGAATCAGCTTTTGGCTGCATTGGCCCTTCTTACCGTAAGTGTCTGGCTTGCTAAAAAGCGGATAAAAAATCGTTTTGTCAGGTATCCGATGGTTATCATGTTTGCCATCACTCTCTCCGCACTGGTGGTCCTTGTCCACAACAAAACAAAGCTGATTATCAGATTTTTATCCCATCAGCCCGTACCTGCCGGCTTCAATCTGATTGGGACCTGTTTTCTGCTTCTGGTCGCACTGATGCTCTTTGCCGTGGCAGTCAGCCTGGTTTATCAGGCTGTCAAGAGCCTAAGAAGGTTCGATTGAAAATTACGGGAAATCCTCAGACCATTCCACTGCATTCGATAGGAACCTTGACTATTTTTACTCTTTTGATATTAAACTTGTATAATAAAATCCCGTACTTAAAATAAAAAAACATGAAGGAGGAGAGAGTATGGAAATAAAGAAAGTCTTGGTATTTATTTTTTACTTGTACTTCATAGTATTATCTTCGGCCTTTTCCCAGAGTGCCGAGCAGGTAGGTGATATCTTCAAAGAACTATCCTGGAGATGCATCGGGCCCGCAGTGATGGGAGGAAGAACGGTTGATATCGAAGCGGTTGAAGATAAGCCATGGATCATCTATGCAGCTATAGGCCCCAGCGGTGTCTGGAAATCCATAAATAACGGGATCACTTGGGAGCCTGTGTTCCAGGAGGAAAGCACGGTATCTGTGGGAGATATTGCTGTCAATCAGTCTGATCCTGATGTGATTTGGGTCGGAACAGGGGAAGCCACCTCCAGAAACAGTGTGACCATAGGGGACGGCGTTTACAAATCCGCAGACGGCGGAAAGACCTGGGAACATATGGGATTAAAGGAGACACGTCATATAAGCCGGATTGTGATCGACAGGGAGAATCCTAATACTGTCTATGTGGCAGCTATGGGCCATCTCTGGGGAAAAAATAAGGAAAGAGGAATATACAAGACCACGGATGGCGGAAAAACCTGGGAAAAAGTTCTGTATGTAAATGAGAACACAGGATTTGCCGACCTGGTCATGGATCCTTCGGACAGCCTTATTCTGTATGCTGCGGCCTGGGATTACCAGAGATATCCCTATTATTTTTACAGCGGAGGGCAGGGAAGCGGCATTTACAAGACTGAAGATGCCGGAGAGACATGGAAGCGTTTGGTCAGAGACCTGCCTGAAGGAATCATAGGAAGGATCGGGCTGGATGTGTCCAGGAGCAGCCCCAATGTGGTTTATGCTTTGATAGAGCATGAAGATGGGGGCATCTGGCGTTCGGAAGACAAAGGTGTGACCTGGTCGAGAACATGTGATAACGAGACGTTTATAAAAGTCAATTTCAGGCCCTTTTACTACAGCCAGATAAGAGTGGATCCCTCGGATGATGAGGTTGTGTATGTTTTTTCCGGCGGCCTGTTCGTTTCAAATGACAGGGGACAGAAGTTCAAAGCCATATCATCCGGTACTCATCCTGACCATCATGCACTCTGGATCGATCCTAAAA
>Ga0190345_1000496_pt1 | contig 12868 bp, 10 predicted proteins | sample 48721334_MG_FD_161674 | JGI IMG/M metagenome (GOLD analysis project Ga0190345, IMG submission 161674) | Hydrothermal vent microbial mat bacterial communities from Southern Trench, Guaymas Basin, Mexico - 4872-13-3-4_MG | ecosystem: Environmental > Aquatic > Marine > Hydrothermal vents >...
AACTTCCAATGACCATCGTCACCGGCTCGATCAATCCGGTCACACCAGCGGCCGGCGGCAACGCACCTCTGGCAGTGCATCACGCAGCGGCCAGTTGCAGGGTCCGTTTTCGCTGCAGGAACCAGACGATGGCCAACAGCAGGAACGCCGGGATAAACATCAGGTGCTTGGGCGGAATGTCGGCCGGAATGTAGACATGGAGAATCTCCTGGTCGAAATCCATGCCGGCCCTTTCCGCCGGGCTGCCGAAAATGATGTTGTCCACGAAGACCCGGCCGTCTTCCACCCGGGTCTCGATGCCGATGGCCAACATCCGCTCCTTCGGCGTCGGCTCGTCGCCCACCCGCAGCATCAGGCTCTTGGTGAACGGCCGGCCGCGGAAATCTTCCCCCGCCACCTCGATTCGCAGATGGGTTCCCGGCTCGGTTTTCTCGATGATCTGTTCCAGGCGTGTCGCCTTGACTTCCTCCAGCGGTGGATAGATCCTGTCCCACCAGAAACCGGGCCGCAGGAGGGTGAAGGTTACCAGCAGCAGGGCCGCCGTTTCCCAAAGTCGGTTCTTGGTGAGAAAGTATCGCTGGGTGGCGGCGGCAAAGACCAGCATCCCGACCACGGCCCCTCCCACCACGATGATGAAATGATACCAGGTGCCGACGCCGATCATCAGCAGCTCGTTGTTGAAGATGAAGATGAACGGCAAGACCGCGGTGCGGATGTCGTAACCGAAGCCCTGGATGCCGGTGCGGATAGGGTCGCCGCCGGAGATGCCGGCCGCGGCAAAGGCTGCCAGCCCCACCGGAGGAGTGTCGTCGGCCAGGATGCCGAAGAAAAAGACGAACAGGTGGGCCGCCACCAGCGGCACCAGCAGCCCGCTTTTGGCCCCCAGGTCGACGATCACCGGCGCCATGAGGGTCGAGACCACGATGTAGTTGGCCGTGGTGGGCAGCCCCATTCCCAGCAGCAGGCTGATGACGGCGGTAAACAGGAGGATCAGCACCAGGTTGCCGCCGGAGATGAACTCGACGAACTCGGTCATCACCAGGCCAATGCCGGTCAGGGTCACCGTGCCCACCACCACGCCGGCCGCTGCGGTGGCCACGCCGATGCCGATCATGTTGCGGGCACCGCCCACCATGGCCACCACCAGGTCCATGAAACCCTGGCTAGCGCTGAACTCCTTGCCCTTGGTCTTGCGAAAATACCCCTTGAGGGGCCGTTGGGTTACCACGATGAAGATCAAAAGCATCGTGGCCCAGTAGGCGGACAGCGACGGCGAGAGGCGTTCCACCACCAGGCACCAGATCAAGGCCACCAGGGGCAGCAGAAAATAGTAGCCGGTCTTCAATGTGAGCAACAGCGGCGGCAGACGCTCGATTTCGAGGGTGATTTCCAGCTCGGGCACCGTGCAGGCCAGACGGATCAATACCAGGTAGGCGATCATCATGATGACGCCCACGATGTAGATGGCCGCATCAGGGGCGACGATCTTGATCCACCCGATGCCGTAATAGACAGCGGCGGTCAGGACGATCATCAGCAGAAAACCGGCCACGAAGGTCAGCATTTTCTGGGCAAAAGTTCCGGTGCGCCGCCGCTTCAGGCCCTTGAGGCCCATTTTGCAAGCTTCTAAGTGCACAATGTAAAACAGCGCCAGGTAGGAGATGATGGCCGGCAAGAAAGCGTGCTTGATCACCTGGATGTACGAGATGCCCACGTACTCGACCATCAGGAAGGCCGCGGCCCCCATCACCGGCGGCATGAGCTGGCCGTTGGTGGAGCAGGCCACCTCCACCGCGCCGGCCTTTTCCGGCGGGAAGCCCACTTTTTTCATCAGCGGGATGGTGAAGGTGCCGGTGGTCACCACGTTGGCGATGGACGACCCGGAAACGATGCCGGTGAGCCCCGAGGCCACCACTGCGGCCTTGGCCGGCCCGCCGCGCATGTGCCCCAACCCGGCGAAGGCCGCCCGGATGAAGTAGTTGCCCGCCCCGGCCTGTTCCAGCAAGGCGCCGAAGAGCACGAACATGAAGACCATTTCGGTGGAGACCCCCACCGCCACCCCGAAGACCCCCTCGGTGGACAGCCAGTAATGGCTCATTCCCTTGGAGAGGCTGGCGCCCTTGTGGGCGATGACGTCCGGCATGTGGGAGCCGAAAAAGGTGTAGATCATGAACACGGCGGCCACCGCCATCAGCGGCGGCCCCAGGGCGCGGCGGGTCGCTTCCAGCAGCAGGATCAGGCCGATAACGCCCACCACCAGGTCAAACTGGGTGGGATTGCCAGGGCGAGCCGACAGTTCATCATAGAAAATAAAGAGGTAGGCGGCGCAGAAGGCCGCCACCAAACCCGCCACCCAGTCCTGCACCGGGATGTAGTGGCGGGGGGATCTTTTCTTGAAGGTGGGGTAGGCCGTGTACGCCAGAAAGATGGCAAAGGCCAGGTGGATCGCCCGGGCCTCGGTGGAGTTGAAAATCCCGATGTTGAAGATAAACGGCAGGGGAGAGGCATACCAGAGCTGGAACAAGGTCCAGGCCAGCGGGACAAAAAAGAGCACCTGTCTGGGAATTTTCCCGGTTGGATTGCGGGCGCCGGTTTCGGTTTGGGCGACAATTTCCCGAGCCGTTTCCAGCGAAGGCGCTTTACCGGTGGTGTTGGTCATGAGGACGATCCTTTGTCATGGAAAGCGAAACCACCGCCGTGCAAATCCAGTCAGTAGCTGTGCCAATTCGGCGATGGTATCGTCATCACAGAGCGAGCCGCTGGCATACCCCAAGAAAGCGATCCGGAAAGCGGGCGCCGCCGCTTTCCGGACCACCGAAGGGAAACGCTTACATCAGGCCGACTTCCTTGTAGTACTTCACGGCGCCGTCGTGCAGCGGTGCGGAAAGACCGTCCTTGATCATCTCTTCTTTCTTCAGGATGGCAAAGGCCGGGTGCAGCTTCTTGAACTCGTCGAAGTTCTCGAAGACCGCCTTGACCACGTTGTAGATGATCTCCTCGGGCACCTGGGCCGAGCTGACGAAGGTGGCGCCTACGCCGAAGGTATGGGTGTCGGTGTCCGTGCCCATGTACATGCCGGCCGGGATGGTGGCATAGCGATAGTAGGGGTTTTCCTTGACCAGCTTGTCGACCACCGGCCCGGAAACGTCCACCAGCACCACGTCGCAGGAAGCGGCGGCTTCCTTGATGTTGCCGGTGGGGTGGCCCACGGTGTACACGAAGGCGTCGATCTTGTTGTCACACAGGGCCTTGGAGTGTTCATCGGGCTTGAGCTCGGAGGCCAGTTTGAAAACGTCCTTGGTCCAGCCCAAGGCTTTCATCAACTCATCCATGGTGCCGCGCTGGCCGGAACCCGGGTTGCCGATGTTGACCCGCTTGCCCTTGAGATCGGTGAAGGTCTTGATGCCGGCATCCTTGCGGGCGACCACGGTGAAAGGCTCGGGATGCAAGGAAAAAACAGCCCTCAGATCCTTGTTTGGGCCGGCCTCGGCAAATTTGCTGGTGCCGTGATAGGCATGATACTGCCAGTCGGACTGGGCCACGCCCATGTCGAGTTCGCCCTGGCGGATGGCGTTGAGGTTGTAGACCGAGCCGCCCGTGCTCTCCACCGAGCAGCGGATGCCGTGCTCCTTACGGGTCTTGTTCACCAGGCGGCAGATGGCGCCGCCGGTGGGGTAGTAGACCCCGGTGACCCCGCCGGTGCCGATGGTGACGAATTTCTGCTGTGCCTGAACCGGTGCCGGGGCGGTCCCCCAAATCAGTACCAGGGCAAACGCCAAAGCGGTGGCAAAAACTAATCCTTTTTTCATGTGGACCTCCTTTGAGCTTGGGTTGGGGTTCGTCGAACGGTTTTCCGAACGAAGAAAAAAATCCACCGGCACGCACCGCGCGCGACTTAGGGGGCCTGGCGCTGAGGCACGGCAAACTTATGAATATAATTATTTAATTAATAACAAATCCTGGCCTGGAACACAACCATCGCTTCATGGCCTCGTCAAAACAGAGCCCGCCGCCCACTTTCCTCGTCGAAGAGAAGTATCACTCCGCTTGTCACCGTTTCCCGCCGATTTTCTCAACCGCGGATTTCTCTCTGACGTTTGGAATGACACTGTAAAGCGGGTGTCATCCCGAGGAGCACAGCGGCGAGGGCTTTGCAGTCAAGAACCCAGGCTATTTATTGCCCGGCGCCGGTGGCGCGGCATCCTTGAGAATGATGCGGGCATCGACCACGCTCAGGCCCTGTTCATGGACGATGACCGGATTGAGGTCCATCTCCTCGATTTCCGGGTAGGCTTCCACCAAATCTGAGCACAACAGCAGCAAGTTGACCAGGGCTTTCTTGTCACAGGGCGGATTGCCGCGCAGGCCGTCGAGCATCTTCGATGACTGGGTCTCCTCGATCATCCGCTTGGCGACGCTGCGGCTGATGGGCAGAACGCGAAAGACCACGTCCTTGAGCACTTCCACCAGGATGCCGCCGAGGCCGTACATGATGGTGGGGCCGAACTGGTCGTCGATCTGGGTGCCGATGATCACCTCCACGCCCGACGGCGCCATGGGGGCCACCAGGACGCCCCGGATGTCGGCCTTGGGGTTGTAGCGCCGGGCGTTCTTGACGATGGTGGCAAAACCCTGGCGCACCTGCTTTTCGGTTTTGAGCCCCACCATGACCCCGCCGGCGTCGCTCTTGTGCAGGATGTCCGGGGAGACGATCTTGAGCACCACCCGCTCGTCGATGTCGCGGGCTAGGCGCACCGCTTCTTCGGCGGTAGCGGCGATGCGGTCCCGGCTGGCCGGGGCGCCGTGGATTTCCAGCAGGCGCTTGGCCTCGGGCTCGAGCAGGGCCCGGCGGCCGTCGCGGCGCACCGTCTCGATCAGGGCCCGCCCCTCGGGGTGCGCCTTCTGGTCCGGATTGAGCTCGAAGTTCATCTTGGTGTGGTAGGCTTTGAGGTAGCGGCCGTACTCGGCCAAGCTGCCGATGCATTTGCAGGCCACGTCCAGCGAGTCGTACACCGAGATGTCGTAGTAGCGCAGCAGGTCCAGGGCATGGGGTTTTTCCGAGGCGAACAGGCTGTGGACGACGATGGGCTTCTTGTACTTGCGCACCATCTTGCCCATCTGGTGGGCGGCGTCCTCTTCCTTCAACGCCAGCGATTCGGCAAAACGGATGCCGTAGCCGCCGAAGAGGCCCACCAGCAGCAGCCCGCCGATGTTGGGATCCTGCAAGATGATGCGGGCGCAGTCGGCGAACAGGGACGGGTCGGCGTCAGTGCCGCCGGCCACGTCCACCGGATTGGGCACCGAGGCGGCCGACGGGAGGATGGCGCGGAGTTTTTCCTGGGTTTTCTCGGCGAGCCGGGGCAACTCCACCCCCAGGTCGGTGAGCAGGTCGGCGGCGATGGTGGCATGGCCCCCGCCGTCGGCCAGGATGGCCACCTGGTTGCTCTTGATGGGCGGCAGGCTCGACAGGGTCTCGGCCACGGGAAAAAGCTGGTCGGATTTCTCGATCCAAATGATGCCGGCGCGCTGGAAGGCCGAGCGGGCCACCTCGCTCATGCCGGCCAGGGCGCCGGTGTGCGATCCGGCCGAGCGCTTGCCGGTGGCCGAGCGGCCGCTCTTGAGCAGCACCACCGGTTTTTCCAGGGTCGTCTTGTAGGCCTGCTGCAGGAATTCACGCCCCTGGCGCATCCCTTCCACGTACATCAGGATGGCCCGGGTGTTCTCATCCTGGCGGAAGAACTCCAGGTATTCGTGGAACTTGATGTCCGCCTCGTTGCCGACGCCCACGTAGTAGGAAAACCCCTTGCGGCTTTTGAGCTTGGCTTCGGTGATGAGGGTCAGGGCCATGTTGCCGCTCTGGGAGAGCAGGGCGATGTTCCCCTCGGGGGCATCGCGCAGACCGACCAGATTCAGGCGTTGATGCAGGTTCATCATGCCCGAGGTGTTGGGGCCGATGAGCCGGATGTTGTTGGCCCGGGCCGTTTCCACCATCAGGTTTTCCAGTTTGCGTCCCTCGGCACCCGTTTCACCGAAGCCGCCGGCGATGATCACGGCGCCCTTGACCCCCTTGTGCCCGCACTCTTCCAGCAGTTTGGGGATGGTCTTGGCCGGGGTGGTGATCAAGGCCAGGTCCACCGGTCCCTCGATGTCCGAGATGCTCTTGTAGCAGCGCAGCCCCAGGATGCTGTCCTCCTTGGGATTGACCGGATAGATTCGTCCGCCGTACTTTTCCTCCAGCAGAATACGGATGGCCTGGTAGCCCCGCTTGGTCACGGCGCGTGATGCGCCCACGATGGCCACCGATTCGGCCTTGAGCACGCGGTCCAATGTCATGGTTGCTGTCTCCCCCGGGTGTTGTTTTAACCGTTTTTTTCTTATTGATCCTTCTTCTTGCGATCCTCGAACTCGGCCAGGGACGCCTGGCGCTCCTTGGTGGACACGCAGGCCAGGCAGGCCTCCACTTCGTAGTCCATCAGGGCCTCCAGGCTCACCTCGCCCCGGGCCATCAGCAGGCCCTTTTTGATCATGGCGATGGAAAAGGCCGAGTTGGCGGCGATCTTGGCGGCCAGCTGCAGGCATTCGTCCATCAGCGATGCCAACGGTACGCTGCGGTTGACCAGGCCGATGCGCTCGGCCTCCTTGCCGGAAATGTATTCGCCGGTGAACAGCAGCTCCCGGGCCTTGGCCGGTCCGATGAGGTCCTGCACCAGGCGCATGGCGCCGCCGGTCACCGACGAGGTCACCTTGGCCTCCGGTGAACCGATCTGGGCTTCGTCGGCGGCGATGCGGAGGTCACAGGCCAGGGCCAGCTCGTAGCCGGAGCCGAGGGCGTAGCCGTTGATGGCCGCGATGGTGGGCTTCTCGAAGCGGATCAAGCGCCGGGAGGCCTCCTGCAGCTCCGCCAGGTAGTCACGGTAGACCTCGATGCTGCGGGTCTTGGACTCCTTCAGGTCGGCGCCGGTGGAAAAGGCCCGGCCCTCGCCGGTGATGATCAGCACCCGGATGGCCGGATCGTTGCGGACATCCTCCATGGCCGCCTGCATGTCGAGCCAGAGCTGCTTGTTCATGGCGTTGAGCACCTTGGGCCGGTTGAGCTTGATGATGGCAACGGCGTCGCGCTTCTCGAAAATGATGCATTCATAGGCCATGGGATGCCTCCTCGCAAACGTCTATCTTGGAATTTGAGGTTTTTACCCGTACTTTTAAATCCTACCATAGACCTGCCATAGAATGGTGGCGCTGGCAACCGAAAAACTGTTACACTCATAAACAGCGAGAGCTGCGGCACGGTCAGGCCGACGGCATGGCCGAACTTACTTTCCCCACCCCATTGAGGTTCTTGCCCGGCAATTTATTGCGAAGTAGTGTCCGTCCAGAAATGAGAATTTTTGTTCAAGATCAAGGCCTGCGAAAAAAATAACCGCAGGCATATGGTTGATATTCCGAGGATTATTTTTTGAGCAGAACGCAGAGATTGGACAAAAAGGCCATTTATGGACGGACACTGGTTAGGTTAATCGGCTCGGCGATGCGAGTAAAGGCATTTCCCTTGATTTCTGTTTGACAAGGGCCTGTCGGCGTTCTATAAAGAAAATTCTAAAAATTTGCATGCAACCATGCAGCAGGACAAATGGAGATTGGGTAGAAAAAGGGGTTAGCCGTAGGATAATAAATGCCAAACGAGATAATCCCATACATTGAAATGTGCAGGCGGGAAGGAGTGAGTCTGCAAAGAGGAATGAATTATCAAATTGGAGGTAATCATTCCGTAATATTGATGTCTGTTCGGCCTGGTGCACCATATGAAGATAGATATGAAAATGATGGAACGACGATCATATATGAAGGTCATGATGCTCCAAAATCAAGAAACAATCCAAGTCCCAAAGAAATTGACCAACCCGAATATACTCCCGCAGGTAATTTAACAGAAAATGGAAAATTTCATAAAGCTGCTCAGGAATACAAAAAGGGGTTGAGAGAACCGGAGCGCATTAGAGTATATGAAAAAATAAAACAGGGCATTTGGTCATATAATGGCGTTTTTCACTTGATTGATTCTTGGATTGAACCAAGTAATGGAAGGAATGTTTTCAAATTCAAATTGGTAGCAGTTGAGGGCGAAGAAGATTTTGAGAAGCCTGTCCCTAGCACTCCAAAGCACCGAAGAATTATCCCCACATGGGTCAAACTAGATGTTTGGAAGAGAGACGGTGGTAAATGTGTAAAGTGTGGAGCAACAGAGGATCTTCATTTTGACCATATAATACCTTTTTCAAAGGGAGGTTCTTCAAATACTCCAGGCAACATTCAGTTGTTATGCGGAAAACACAATTTGCAAAAACGAGATAAAATTGAATAAACGGCTAACAAGGCGCTCCACCTGACCGCTATCCCGCTGAAGCTCCATAGCGGCAGGTGAGCTTAGACGTTAGCGCAGAAATAAAACAAATATGACAGGCAAATAAATGGCAAAATTAGGATCGAAAAAAAGACCAATTGTTGTTCGTGTTCATACAAATGAAAAGGCAAGGTATGTGGCTGAAACATGTGCAAAGCATGGATGGCATTACATTATAGGATTTGAGCCTGATAAACCAGAGGATATTTCTGATCTGGAGAAGTTGCTTAATCCGCAGAAGCCAGCAATATCGAAAAAGGTTGGCAGGAATGATCCTTGTCCATGTGGTAGCGGCAAAAAATACAAAAAATGTTGTGGAAGCAATCAGTAATTTCCGGTTGGGTTTTTGCATCAACGAATTGTAATTCTTGCTCTTTTACGTATTGCGGCACTACGTCATCATCATCATCCGGTAGCCATCGCAGCTCATTTTCAATCGCGGTGCGTAGCTGTCTGACCCGTCGGATGGACACTTTCTCTGTTCATCAGGCGGTCAACTTCCTGCCGGGAAAGCACTGCCAGCAGCCCTTGGGGTCGCTTGGCCTGCTGGGCATTGATTTTTTAATTGATTTCCATATGCAGGACGTGCTTATAAAAAATATTAAAGCAAAGAGCGCCTGATTCTGGGGTAACCGGCAACCGCCAGATGGGTCAGAAACCGCTCGATTTCCGCAGATCCCATTTCCTGGGAGGGGCTTCTTGCCATGAAACGGGATATAGCGACCGCCCCATTCGCAGCCGGCCGCCTCGGTGCGGACGGAGTAGTGTTTGCGCCGGATGGCGTCCCGGACCTGGTCGAGCAGTTTTGAGGAAGAGGCGTCCATCTTGACCTCATCCATCCGGGACCGGCTCAGCCAGCCCCTATGTCCCCACCCGTAGGGTGGGGTTTTCTACTTCGCAATAAAAAGGGAAATTACAATATAAAACTAAAAATAATTATCCATGAAGCTGAAGAAAGGGGATATGGGGCTGGGGTTCCCTCTATCCCTGGCTGTGCTACCCGAGGAGGGACATTTGATGAGCTTTCAAACAATATTTACCAGGCTGTTGAAGGCTGTCTATTTATAATTAGATCAAACTATAAATACGACGTAAAGTCGACAAAGATGCCAGATGTAAAAATATATCCAAATATCTAAAACGGGAAATTTTAATCAAAATATATTACGCCGAAAAATCTATGATGCTACCACTAAATCTAAACGAAAATTTTCTTAAAGCCCTTCTTGTTGCCATACCTGAACCGTTCTTTATAATCGATGAGAACGGGTACTACGTTCAAATAATAGGAGGTATTAATCGTAAAAAATACCATGATGGCCAACATCTTATAGGGAAACGTATGCATGATGTTATGGACACGGGGCTTGCGGATCAATTTCTGACACAGGTAAAAAAAGCAATAAGGTCCGGACAGGTCCTGAATTATGTTTATGAGTTATCGGCCAAAGACATAAAAGGCTCAGAGGGACTTGCTGGCCCTGAGGGCAAACTATGGTTCGAAGCAAATATATCGCCGATCAAAAAGATTGAAGGCCGACCACGAATGGTAGTCTGGATAGCCTTTAATATAACTGAATTGAAAAAAGCAATCTTAGAAAAAAACTCTTCGATAAGCCAACTGCAAAAAGCTATCAGTGAAATTAAAACCTTAAGAGGAATAATTCCAATATGCTCTTATTGTAAAAAAATTAGGACAGATGACAAAAGCTGGCAATTAATAGAGGCATACATTAGGGAGCATTCAGATGCGGAATTCAGCCATGGCATATGTCCTGAATGCGCAAAAAAGTTTTACCCTGATATCGAAATATATGAAGAAAAGGAATGAAGATATATTTCGGAGGTGCTGACGATAGGACAAAATTTCATATAACAAGGCTAATTCAGACGACACCAAAAAAACCGCACGGCTGATTAGCAGCGTTAACGCTGAAATAACTATTGACTCATTCGGAAAAAGTCGGATTTTGAAATTTTCACTACTGTAACCCATTGAAATCATTCAGCCCGAAATCGGGAAAATAGTATTTTTCGGACTTTCTACGAGCTTGTCAACCATTAATCGATATAAGGCAGCAGATTATGAACCTGATGTTTTTAATATTAAGTGTAGTGTCGATTTGGGGTATTGCTGTTATCACACCAGGACCCAGTTTTTTTATTATAGCACACACAACGGTTAAGCATACACGTTTAGCAGGAATGTTCGTTGTATTAGGAACTTGCACAGGGACAATCATTTGGTCGATTGCAGGTTTTTTCGGGATTGCATTTCTTTTTATCGCAGCACCCTGGCTTTATACTACTTTGAAAATAATAGGAGGTAGCTACATTATTTACCTTGGAATTATGTTGATCATTAGTTTATACAAATCCAGCACTAATATAGATATTCAGCAGGAGAATTCTCAAAGCAATTTTTCGAATTGGTGGAAAGGACTGATAACGAATCTTTCTAATCCCAAAACCGCTATGTTCATTACAAGTTTGTTTGCATCTGTTTTACCAAAAGAACCTACGGCATTAATTGGTATATTGATTATAACTATGATGGTCGCAATATCCTTAACATGGTATTCCTTTGTTGTAATAATATTTTCATCTAATAGATTCAATGACCATTATAATCAGATGCAAAAATGGTTGGAAGGTTTTGCTGGACTTGTTTTTATATCATTCGGCGCAAAACTGGTATTCAGTAACAAATAGTCCTATAAAGCTGCCCTATACGTGTTAACAAAATTTTTCAGCGGAGCCGCTTCGCACCCCGCTGAAAAAGGCGTCAGGAGAAATACGATAAGGAAACTAGTCGGAAAATGCAAAAAACTAACAAAGGAGGTATTATGAAACCAAGGAAAATCAAAGACAAAATTTACTGGATGGGTTCTGTGGATTGGGACAGGCGTCTTTTTGACACCCTTGTCCCGCTTCCGGACGGGACAAGCTATAACGCGTATCTCATCGAAGGGAGCGAGAAGACTGCCTTGTTGGATACTGTTGACCCGCCCATGGCTCATGAACTTCTCTCCCAACTTGAAGGGATTCCAAAACTTGATTATGTCATCTCCCAACACGCGGAACAGGACCATTCCGGGACAATTCCGCAGGTGCTTGAAAAATTCCCTGACGCAAAGCTGATAGCAAGCTCCAAGGCAAAAGGGATGCTCATGGATCTTTTGCAGGTACCTGAAAAATATTTCATAACTGTCGAAGATGGTGAAACCCTTTCCCTTGGCGACAAGACCCTGAAGTTTATCTATACTCCATGGGTCCACTGGCCTGAAACCATGTCGACTTACCTCGAAGAAGACAAAATTCTTTTCAGTTGTGATTTTTTCGGCTCCCATATCGCAACAACCGATCTATTCGTTACTGATGAAGGACGGGTGTTAGAAGCGGCGAAGCGCTATTTCGCCGAAATCATGATGCCCTTTCGAAGCGTAATCCAGAAAGACCTTGAGAAACTGGCATCCTACGAGATAGAAATGATAGCCCCCAGCCATGGACAGATATATCCCCGGGCTTCCCTCATTATTGATGCCTATAAGGACTGGGTCCTCGGCGCACTCCGAAACAAAGTAGTCATCCCGTATGTAACCATGCATGAAAGTACAAGGCAGATGGTTGATTATCTTGTATCTGCTCTTGTAGAGAAAGGCGTCGGGGTCGAACAGTTCAATCTTGCTGTTACGGATATAGGAAAACTTGCCATGGCCCTGATTGATGCGGCGACAATCGTAGTTGGAACTCCGGCAATCCTAGCCGGGCCTCATCCTTACGCCGCGTATGCCGCGTTCTTGGCAAACGCCCTGAGACCTAGAACAAAATTCCTTTCCATTATCGGTTCCTACGGGTGGGGTGCTAAAACTGTAGAAGTCTTGGCAGGGATGATTCCTAATCTTAAAGTAGAAGTTATCGAACCTGTTTTTTCCAAAGGCTTACCGTCAGAGGCTGATTTTAAAGCTCTTGAGAATTTGGCTGAGACTATCGCGATGAAGCACAAAGAACAGGGATTTAAATAGCCAAGCGCGCCAAGACGATCTTCGTCGGCAGCCTCTCCGCAATCGCCATCGTTGCCAACGTCATCGCCCTGGGGCGCTTGGGATGGGTGTATTGAATCGGGCGTGGCGGTTTTCCGGAGCCTTTTCTGGCGAAAGATCCCATTGATGCGGACCGCTGTGCAGTACGTCAACGGCCTGATTCGAACGGGCATTCTCGATTTTGAAAAATCAAAGACGTCCGGGCCATGTTTCGCCAGGTTTTTGCCTTTCCGCAAACGCAGCCGTCAGCCACCGAGACGATCATCAAGCCAGGCGATGGTGTCGTCGAAAACCTCCTGGCGGTTGATTTCGTTGAGCATCTCGTGGCGGCCGCCCTCGTAGAAGCGCACCGTCACGTCCCGGATGCCGGCGCGGCGGTAGGCATCGGCCACCTGCTGCACGCCCCGGGTGCGATCGCCCACCG
>Ga0190345_1000508_pt1 | contig 12676 bp, 8 predicted proteins | sample 48721334_MG_FD_161674 | JGI IMG/M metagenome (GOLD analysis project Ga0190345, IMG submission 161674) | Hydrothermal vent microbial mat bacterial communities from Southern Trench, Guaymas Basin, Mexico - 4872-13-3-4_MG | ecosystem: Environmental > Aquatic > Marine > Hydrothermal vents > Microbial...
CCGCGCTGCTAAAGCGAGCGCAAGATCATTATGCAGCGATGTTATTCTGCTTAATTTTATTCCCACTGCCGGTTTCAAAGTGTATTGGGTAACGGTCGGACCGACATTCACTTCACCCATTTCAACCTGAATGCCAAAATTAGCAAGCGTTCTTTTAATAATATTTGAATTCATTTTAATATCGCCGCTTGTCGGCTCTTTGTCGTATCTATCCAAAAGATCCAGCGGCGGCATTTTCCAATTTACATTTTTGTTTTTTCGTACTCCGCCTTTATTTTCAAGATTAAGTTCATTGTAATTTTCGTTATCATCGAGATTTTCGCTATTTTCTATTTCACCATCATTTTCTAAATCATCGTTTTTATTTATCGGCTTAACGGAAAATTCCGGCGGTTTTTTATTCTTGCCGATTTTGTCGGTAATTAAAGAGAGGATTCCTTGTTTTTTCTCTTTCTGCCCGGCTATATTGATTTTAATATCATCAATTTCTTCTTCGCTATTATCTTTTTCAGAGTTATCATCTTCTGTTTCATTTTCCAGCCCACTTTCTTTTTCCGCTTTTCTTAATTTAATTTTGTTAATTAGTTCTATGAACGAAGTATTCAGGATCAGCAAAAATGATATTAAAACCAGCGCTAAAATCACGACTAATCCTCCCCATTTTCCAATCAAAGACGCTAAAACCCAAGCTATAGCCGCGCCTAAAAATCCGCCGCCGTCTCCAGCTTTGGCGATTTCAAACATTGTTTCTGGAACATAAAAAATATGGATGAGAGAAAGCAAGAATACGAACATTATTGCCGCTCCGGCAAAAGACATTTTGCTTTTAGCGACACCTTCCGATTTAATAGTTTTCCATCCCAGAAAAATCAAAACGACGGGAAACAGAAAAGTCCCAAGTCCAAATAATAATCTCATAATCTCGTTTATTTTCTCTCCAAGTCCGCCGGCTAAATTCACAAAACTTAAAATGTTAATCAGCGCCACGGTAAAAAGAAAGATGCCGATTGCGTCTTTTTTAATTTCATCGCCTATTTCAAATTCAGGAAATCCGAATCTCGGCTCGTTATAGTTTTTCCTTTTCCGTCTTTTTCTGATCATAAATCGCAAAATTAATTCAATGCTAAGGAATTTCAATATTCCGCGTTCTTCTGCGTTAATTCCGCGAAATTCTGCGAAATTAGCGCCCGAAGGGCCTAATTTATTTACTATAGATAGTATAACTAAACTTTAGCAATTTAGCAATTTTTTTGTTTATTTAGTTAAACAATTTTATAGTATGGTAATATGTATTACCATACCGCACTTAATTCTAAAAAACGAGCTTCACTAAAGTTAACAGAATTGTGAATACGCGGCTATTGGCAATGCTTGTTTTGTTGTGATAAAATTATTATTAGTGATCTAGATGAAGGCGAACAAACATTTATTCGTTTTCAGGAACGCGCCGATATAAGCTGTCTAAAAAATCTAAAATACACGGAATTTATCCCTGAACTAAATTCAGGGCAAGTTCTTTAGGATTTCAGAAAATTGGCTCAAATAAGCGAGACCTCATAAAATTCTAAAGGGTAAATTCCGCTTTTTAGACAGTATGGATAAGAGTAATTCATATCTTTAAACTTATGCCTCTAAATTTATTACTTTTTATTATTTTACTTGCCGCTTTTAATTTATCTGTCAGTTTGCAAATAAAATTGGCGAAAAATTCTATTAAGCGTCCAATAAATTATTATCTTACGGTTATAATTCCGCAAAGCGCTTTTTTAATTGCGATACTTGTCTTATTTATAATATATGGAAATGATTCCATAACCTGTCTTGTTTTAGGAATATTAATTTGCGCGATTGGCTTTTTAGCGCGGCTAAAAGCGTTTAATGATCTCAAAAAAAGCTACAATGTTTCAAAAGAAAGAATGTCAAACAGAGTAATAACCAATGGAATTTATAGCTGCGTCAGGCATCCGTTATATTTAGGAACTATGCTTGTTTATTTAGGTTTTTGCCTAATAATTTTTTCAAAGGCGGGAATGGCTCTGTACTTTATTTTTTTAATCCCGTTGTTTCTCGCAAGAATTATTGAAGAAGAAAAAGAGTTCACGGAAAATATGGAATATCAAAAATATAAAAAAAGGACCTCGCGGCTGATTCCTTTTGTTTATTGATTAATTATTTTATTCGCTCAATTTCAAATCAAGTATGTTCATCTGCAATTCTCTGTTTCCGTTCCATTCGTTTATTTCAAGCTGAAAAACAACATCAACAAGGTCGCCCCAGCGAAGGCCGGGTTTTTTGTTGGGCATCTCTTCCGCCAGTTTTCCCAAACGAAATCCAATCGCGCTGAAATATTTTATTTCTCCGCTTTTTTTAAAATCCGCGTTTTGTTTTTCTTGATTATTTGGTTGAATAACCGCCTTAAAACAAATTTTCAAATGCGCGTCGTTTGTTCCGACTGTTCTGATCTCGTGGATTTCAAGTTTTTTAGCCAAGAAGACTGGGCTTCTGTTGCCAAAACCGAACGGCTTGAATTTTTCAATTTCGTCAATCAGCCGCCAGTTGATTTGATGATGTTCTGTTTGACAATCTATTTTAATCAACGGGACTAAATCTTCTTTCTTTAATATTTTATCGGCAAGAAGATTTATTTTTCTTCTAAATTTTTCAAGATTGTTATTTTCTATTTTAAGTCCCGCCGCCTGCGAATGCCCGCCGAATTCCATTAAAATATCTTTGCATTTTTCAATTGATTCTATCAGATTAAATTTTGGAATGCTTCTGCCCGATCCGGCGCTTTCATTTTTCTTTTTACGCAGGATTAAAAAAGGTCTTGCGTATTCATCGACGAGCTTTCCGGCGACAAGCCCCACAACTCCGATTTTCCACTCCGGGTCGGATTCAACAATGACTTTTGGCAAATCATTGTTATCCTTGCTGGTTCTGCTTTTTATTTCATTTATTATTTTTTCAGTCAAGCGCTGCCTGCTCTGATTATTTTTTTCAAGCAGCAAGGCAAGCTTCTCGGCTTCATTTTCCGATTCGGAAGATAAAAGCCGGTATGATGTGTTGGCGTGATCCATTCTGCCCGCGGCGTTAAGGCGCGGCGCGAGAATGAAACTGATCGCGTCTGTGTCAATGATTTTTTTTTCAACAACATTGCCATTTTCTCTGACTCTCAACCCCGCTGTTGAAACAAGTTTTTTTATTCCAATCCGTTTTGTTTTATTAATCACAAGCAATCCGTATTTTACCAATGTTCTGTTTTCCCCGACAAGATTTACGCAATCGGCGACTGTCCCCAGCGCGACCAGATCCAGGAGCCATTTTTCAAAGCCGGGAAGAATCAGTTTCTTAGATTGTAGCTTTTTAGCTTGCAGGTTTTCTATTAACGCTTGCGCGACTTTGAAAGCTACGCCGACTCCGGCTAATTCCTTGAAAGGATACTTGCAATCATTTTGTTTTGGATTGATAATCGCCAAAGTGTCCGGAATTTTCTCTGGAAGATGATGATGGTCCGTGATTATCACATCCATCCCCAAATCATTCGCCAATTTAACGCTGGCAAAATTTGATATTCCGCAGTCAACCGTTATGATCAAACCAAATCCGTCACTTTTAATTTTTTCCACAGCTTTTTTGTTTAGGCCGTATCCTTCCAATTCCCGGTCTGGAATATAAATGCCTATAAATTTCCGCGCTTCACTTTTCTTTATCCCGCTTAATATCGTTTTAATTTCCGTTAAAACATTGACCATAATTATTGAAGAAGTTATTCCGTCAACATCGTAATCGCCGTAAACCAAAATTTTTTCTTCTTTTTCAAGCGCCTCATAAATTCTTTCAACGGCTTTATCCATATCTTTCATTAAACGCGGATCATGCAAATCCTCCTCATAATCGGGATTAAAAAACTTGTCAATTTGTGTCTGTGTTTTTAAATTTCTGCTCCACAAAAGCTGTAGCGTAATCCGAGAAAATTCCGGAAATTTTTCAGAAAATTCTTTAGGATATTTTTTATTTATAATCCAGCGTTTTTGCATAAAAAAACGGTTATATTGCGTAATAATTTAAATGTTTATTAAAGTTTCTACCCAGCTTTAGCTGAGGGTCTGTGATGCTTTAGCATCACGAGTTTTAAAAATACTTGAAGCTAAAGCTTCAGGACCCTCGGCTAAAGCCGGGTAGAAAAGACGCTTTACAGGGCAACCTATCTCTACACAATTCCCCACTTGCTCGTCGCGAGAACGACGCTTGCGGCGATTATAAAAAACGCCAAGTTTGAAGAGACAGACTTTTTCGTAAATTCGTTTTTTAAGCGGTCCCGCAGGATGTTCCAAAAAGAATAACACAAGCACAGCGTTATTGATCCGACGGTTAAATGATTGGCCGGCAAAAAGCTCATTGCCCAAAATATTTCCGCGACTAAAAAACCGAACAGGAAAGAATAAAACACGAAAGTTTTATCCGCGAAAGAAATCATTCGGTCTTTCGCTATTTTGTTTTTCAGGAAATTTATTTTGATCAGATAGAAAATTAAAATTGACACTCCGGCGAAAATTGCCGCCATTGTCATCCAGATTGGAAAATCAAGATCAATATAAATTCCATAAACGCCGCTTGATAAAAAAAACACTGAGAACAAAACAATTGTCTGGTTTAAATTAAATCCAAAATATAATATTTTTTTATTTATTATTTCTTGATGGTCGTATTTTTCCTGCTGGGAAAATAATTTGTTTATTCCAACAAGAGCAAGAGCAAACAGCAAAGAAGAAAATATGACATATGAGTTTTGAAAACTGTTTTTGCCTAAAGTGAAAAGAAACAAAACACTACTTGCCGTAAAAACGGCTATCAAGACAACAGGCAAGAATCTGTATTTGGCGATCCAAAAAGCGCTTGCGGCGGACGCTAAAAACAAAACAGCCAGCGCGGAAGAAGACATTCCTTCGTTATCAAGAAAAAATCTCATCGCCATGTAAAAAATTATGGCGGGGATTATGAATTTGAGGTGTTTTGATAAGTTCATTTAGGTTGTATAGTTTTTAGCTTTTTAGCTTCCTGCGCGTCCCAGGATAAACCACTTTTGCGAGACAAACAAGTGAGTCCTGCACTTATTCAAAAATTTAACTATATACACTTTCTCACGGTCGTGAAAAAGTGTATATACCCAAAAGTGAAAATATCTATAAGTATATAATGTATCTATACTCCATATCCAAAACAATTAGTTTCTTTTTTTGTATGCTTCTTTAACTATTTTTGCAATTTCCTTTATCATCGCAGTAGATGTTAGAATGATTTTATCTCCCAAAAATAATTTCATCTCCTCTCGCGTCAATTTTAACCACATCTCCTTCTTTAATTTTCTTTTCAATAATCCGCAGAGCCAACTCATCTAAAATTTCATTTTGAATAACTCTTTTCAGCGGTCGCGCGCCATAGCTTGGATCGTATCCTTTTTTAGCGATTAGATTTCTCGCTTTCTCGGTAACTCTGATCGCTATATTATTCTTGGCTAATCTTTCAGCGACAAGATTAAGCTGCAACTTCACAATTTGCGCGATTTCTTTTTCGGTCAGAGAGTGGAAAATGACGATTTCGTCAATTCTGTTTAAGAACTCCGGCTTGAAATGATTTTTGAGCTCCGTCTTTATTTTACTTTCAAACTCTTTTTCTTGAAGGGTCTTTTTTTCATCTCGGCTGGCGAATCCCATTGACGAATATTCCTGGATGACTTCATTGCCTATGTTTGAGGTCATTATGATCACCGTATTTTTGAAATTGACAACCCTGCCTTTGGCATCAGTCAGCCGCCCATTGTCAAAAATCTGCAGAAATATATTAAAGACCTCCGGATGGGCTTTTTCAATCTCGTCAAAAAGCACGATTGAATATGGCTTCCTTCTGATCGCTTCGGTGAGCTGTCCGCCTTCTTCAAAGCCGACATAGCCAGGCGGAGAGCCGATCATTTTGGCGACCGCGTGCCGCTCCATATATTCGCTCATATCAATTCTGACAATCGCGTTCTCGTCGTTGAACATAAATTCCGCCAGCGCTTTCGCCAGTTCCGTTTTTCCGACGCCGGAGGGTCCCATAAAAATGAAAGATCCGATTGGCTTATTCTCTTCCGCGATTCCGGCTCTGCTGCGGCGTACAGCGTTGGAAACGGCCTTAATTGCTTTTTCTTGTCCAATAATTCTTTTTGAGATTTCCTTTTCCATTCGCGCGAATTTTTCCGATTCCTCTTCCATCATTTTTGTCACGGGAATTCCCGTCCAGCGGGAAATGACTTTGGCAATATCCTCTTCGGTTACTTCTTCTTTTAAAATCGGACGGTTTCCTTGAACTCTAACTAAGTTTTTTTGCTCTTTCTTGATTTTCTTTTTAAGTTCCGGAATTTTTCCGTATCTGATTTCCGCAACTCTTTGCAAATTAGTTTTTCTCTCGGCAATTTCTGCTTCTTGTCTTAACTTGTCAATCTCTTTTTTTGATTTTCTTATTTTGGAAATTATTTCTTTTTCGTTTTTCCATTGAATCTCAAGATCTCTGCTTTTTTCCTTCAGATTCGCGATGGCTTTTTCAAGCTCCTTTAATTTGCTTTTCGCGCCTTTATTTTTTTCTTTCTCCAAAGCTTTTTTCTCAATTTCATATCTTCTTAATTTTCTTTTCATTTTGTCAAGCTCGGACGGCATACTGTCAATTTCCATTCGCAAGGCGGAGGCGGCTTCGTCTATCAGATCCACGGCTTTGTCGGGAAGAAACCTGTCGGAAACATAACGGGACGACAGAGTTACAGCGCTTATCAGCGCCGAGTCGGTAATTCTCACTCCATGGTGAACTTCGTATTTTTCTTTTATTCCTCTCATTATTGAAATGGCATCTTCTTTGCTTGGTTCGTTGACATAAACGGGCTGGAATCTTCTTTCCAAGGCCGCGTCTTTTTCTATGTATTTTTGGTATTCTTTGGTTGTTGTTGCGCCGATGGCATGGAGTTTTCCTCTGGCCAGCGACGGTTTTAACATATTTGACGCGTCCATTGTTCCTTCGGTCGCGCCCGCTCCGACCAGCGTGTGAAGCTCGTCAATGAATAAAATTATTCTGCCGGCGGACTGTTCAATTTCTCTTAAAACCGCTTTTAGCCGTTCTTCAAATTCGCCCCTGAATTTTGTTCCAGCAACAAGCGAACCGAGATCAAGCGCGATCAATTCCTTGTTTTTAAGGGATTCCGGCACATCACCGGCGATTATTCTTTGCGCCAAACCCTCAACAATCGCGGTCTTTCCTGTCCCTGCTTCGCCGATTAACACGGGGTTGTTTTTTGTTCTTCTTGAGAGCACCTGCATGACTCTTCTTATTTCTTCGTCTCTACCGATAACCGGGTCCAATTTTTCTTCTTTGGCAAGCTTGGTCAAATTCTGCGCGTATTTTTCCAAAACCTGAAATTTGCTTTCTGGTTCTGTGTCAGTAACTCTTTGCGCGCCTCTGACATCAACAAGAATTTTCAAAATGTTTTCATAAGTTACATTGAATTTGCCAAGCAAATCTTTTACGGCGCCGTTTACTTCGGTCATTGCCAGCAAAATATGCTCAGTGCTAATAAAGTCGTCTTTCAGTTTTGCTGCTTCTTTGTCTGCTTCTTTCAAGATTTGTCCTAAATATGGCGTCAGGTACACTTGCCCAGCAATCGGTGGAGCCGCTTGAATTTTTGGAATCTTCTTGATGGCCGCGTCAATTTCCGCTTCCAGAAAATTCATTTGGACATCCAGCTTATTAAGAATTGGCAAAACAACGCCGCCTTCCTGTTTGATTAGCGCAAAAAGCAAATGCGCCGCGTCAACTTGCTGCTGCGAATAATCAGCGGAGATTTTCTGCGCGGCAGCAATTGCCTCCTGCGATTTTGTTGTAAATCTGTTTGGATTGATCATAATAATTAATTAAATTGTTAAATTGCTGTATTATTATTATTATTATTATTATTATTTTATCTTTTTAGGAAACAAAAGTCAAAGTATGTTCATTTAAGTATTTAAGTATATAAACATATAAACATGTTGAGTTTTCAACATTTTGTTTAAATTAGGACTTATGCGTTTCAATCTTATTACGCTTTGGAATGAAGTTCTACTTGAAATCGTGAATCAAATGTTTTTTTATGTCAAACTCCGCTGCGCTGCGTTTGGACACTCCAAACGGCAAGTCCTGTAAATGTTTATATGTTTATATGGTCCTGTGGATAACTTTACTTAACCACGTTCCAAGTTGTTGTATTAATTTGGTATCATCCGCAATATAAAATAATATTTATAATTGCAATCAGTACCAACTATTACAAATATTTGGAACGGGGTTGACAGCGATATTTAATTTGTTAAAATACTTCTTGAAAGTAAAATATATGAGCAAACAATTCCGTTGCCAATTTAATATGAAATCCCAAACCGAAACTATCGGTTCTGTTTTGGCTGGCGCGAAATTTGTGACTTGCAAAAACCTGCTACTATTGAAATAGGTTGTTCTTAGAATATAGTTGAAAGCAATAGCGCGAAACAAAATAGGAAATAAAAAACTGTAATCTAAAAACAACCCACTTCACAAAGTAGGTTTTTTTATTGCCTTGAGTCGCTGTTAGCCGTTTGGATTATTATTGATAAATAATATAAACGGTTAGCAACGACTAACAAAATGATAAATAACAATAAAAGAGGTGAGAGAGATGTGTCAATACACAATATTTTCCCCGCCGAAGGGAATGTATGAGTTTGTCAAAAAGATAATTCCCGATGTCCAACTCAAAGACGGAGTGATTGCGCACGACAATCATATACTTCTAATGGAAGCCGTGCAAAAGTATCACGGAAGTGTGATAACGGAGAACGAGAATGGGCGCAAGCGCAAGCAAGAAGTGAAAACCAATATTTTCAGTTGAGAGGAAAAATTCCTCTCTCTTTTTTTTGCTATTTTGCTTATAATGGGACTGGAATGTTATTCTAAATTGCTATTCAAAACCTGATTTCATAATATCTAAAAGTTGCTAATTACAGCACAAACATATAAATCTATAATCGGAATTTAAATCACAATTTAGTATAAAATGTTAATATGTTACTTTAGGAATTACGCGTTTGAGTTTGTCATCCCGAGCGAAACGGAGCGATAGCGGAGTGGAGCCGAGGGATCTGTGAGCCCCGTTCCAAGTTTTTACAATTATCTCTATACTTATAGATCTTTTATATAAACTTGGAACGGGGTAAGCAAATAAAGCGCTTATTTTAAAGTATTTCTATTAAAAGCAAATTCTTGCGCTTGCAGATTCCTCCACTCGCTCCTAAAGCCTGCCCCGTACTCCGATACGGGGTCGCTCGGTTGGAATGACAGGCAAACGCGTAATTTCTAGTTACTTTTTATAATTAGGGTCTGCTGATTTTCATCTATTTTTTACAAGAAGAGATAAATTTAATTTTTAATTTTTAATTTTTAATGAATTTCTAATTTTTAATTTCAAAAAAAAGAGAAGCTAAAAATTTGAAATTAAAAATTGATTAAAAATTAAAATTGGTGTCATTTTAGATGATTTGATGCGCTTCTCTTGACACATCTTTATAAATATGATAGATTATTATGAAATTCCTTTCCATAGGAATTTTTTAATTGGCTAACATAATATATGGGTAGAAATCTTGTTGCTGCGGGGAATGAAGAAACGCCGCTTATTGTGCCAATCTTGGCTATCATAAGCGTAATTTTGTACTCTATGTTCCCGCAGCACGCGACAATAGCAAAAACAAACAATAATACAAAAACTAAAATTAGCCAAAATAAACCCTCTGATTCCCGCGATTCCGGCTATTTGCGGAAATCAATGATTTTTGTCCAGCAAAACTCTCTTCTCGCGCAGAGCAGTTACGAAAAGGTAGAAATTGAGAAAAAAGAAGAACAAAAAATTGTCGGGCAAAATGAAAATACAAAAACTGTTTCTAAGAGGAAAATGCGCGTTTTAGCAACGGCTTATTCCTCAACGGCAGACCAGTGCGATTCCACTCCTTTTATCACGGCGAACGGAACGCGTGTTCATGACGGAACATTAGCCGCGAACTTTTTAAAGTTTGGAACAAAGGTGCGATTTCCATCGCTATACGGTGATAAAATCTTTATCGTTGAAGACAGAATGAGAAGTAATACGAAAGTTGATCTTTGGTTTCCAACCAGGCAAGAGGCGAAAAACTTCGGAGTGAAGATAGTTGAAATGGAAGTGCTGTAATTGGGTGTAAAATATACGGCAAAAAACTCAGTTCTATAATTTGGAATTGAGTTTTTTGATAGTTAGGAATGCGATGTTGATCTATCTGCACTTAACTTTCTTAATATAAGCGTAAATAGTTATTTTATCTCAATAATCTTCTTTGTCATTCCTATAAAAACGGGAATCCAGGCACAATATCATCAATCATTATTTTTATAACAAAAGTATTGCAAACAAATTAGCAGTAATGTTTTATGATGTTTCAACTGTTATAATAGGGTCTGCTGATTTTCTCCAATTATCCCTCCCCTTGGATAAAGGGAGGCTAGGAGGGGTTTGAAAAAGCTGTTAAAACAAGCTAAATTATTTTTTTAATATTTTCTGAATTTATCTCTTCTTATAATTATTAGATGAAAATCAGCAGACTCTATAATAATGTTTATAGTTTGAAGATACTTCGCCTGGATCCTGCCTTCGCAGGAATGACAAGAACAGAAAGTGCAGAGGGGTCAGTTTTTTTGGGGGGTGTGGTTGACAAATCCTGTTTTTTGATGTAGGATAAACTGTTCTGATGATAGTTGGCTTGTTTGAAAAAAACAGATGCTGGCTGTTTCAGGATTTGCCCGCGGAAGCAGGCAAATGTACATTGAATAACTGAATAAGGAGATGATTAGGAATGCTATTAGAAGATAGAATAGAAGTTTCATCTTCGTCTTTAGGATCTTCAGACGAAGACGAGGCAGCAAAAGAATATGGGCTCGTAAAACCACCATTAAAAAACGATCCCAATCTTCTGCCGAAGATATTCTCAGGAATAGCCGGAATAATTGCTATTTCCTGGATTATGTCATTAGCAGAACAGGCCCCGGTAATACCTTATTTCTGGATAGCGGCGATTATCTATAGCGCCGCATGTTTGAAGAACATTAGTCCGGAAGAAAAAGGGATAAAGATAACTTTGTGGACACCAGATGAGAAGTACAAATACACAGGAGGTCTTTATTGGCGGTGGTTTTTGTTCCAGTGGTTTTATTTATTTCCCACTGAACAGGTAATAATTGATATTCCCGAACAAAAGGTTATAACTGCCAAAGAGATTGAAATTATTGACGGGGAAAAAAGAGTATATTCAGAGGCCGAGATTAGAGTAAACGCTGTCCTTTATTTCTTTTGGCCTGATACCCCCAAAGGATTATGCGAGGCGTACAGGAAAGCGCCCAGTCCGTATAATTTAGAGAAGCTTCATAAATTCTTCAAGCCCAGTTTGGCTGCGACAGTCAGAAGGGTAGCCGGAAGATTTTCATGGCTAAGAGTTCGAATGAGCGAAGAAGGATATGTGGATGCTCTGCATAAGGAGGTAGAAGACAATGAAAAAGGGCCGATAGTCAAAGCTGGAATTACTGACTTTAATATTGAGAATGAGTCAGTAGAGCTTCCACCAACATTGGAAGCGCTGATTACCGCAATGCAAGAAGCCGCTTACGAGAAAGATGCTGGAGAAATCAAAGCTGAGCTTGAGAGAATAAAACTTGCTAAAAAGGGAGAAGGAGATGCTGAGGCAAGAGAACGGATTCTTGCTGCTATGGCAAAGAATCCTGAAATGGCAAAGCTGTTAACTTTGCAAGAGATGGCCCAAGGACCAGCAAGCACTATTTTCGTTGAGATTCCTAGAGAGTTAAAAGGAGCGCTTAGCGGAGATGAAATTCCTCAAGATTTGATAGATTTATGGAAAACAATACCAAAATCTCAAAGAACAAGCATAATGACTGAATTTTTAAAGTCGTTAAAGAAAAAATAAGGAGGTGTTGATATGAGCGTATTAATATTAATCTTCTTTATTTTTATCTTTCTGGTTATTTCTTTGAGAATATATGAAATTTTCAAAGAAAGGCGGACAGAGATAGAAGAGACAACGGAGCCAGTGACAGAAGGAAGAGCGGAAACAACCGCTCTCGCTTCCGCTCCTTCCAGGATTAAAAAGTTTTGGGAGGAGCATGACATTTGGGGGATAATAGTAGTTCTTATTTTCGGAACTTCTGTTAGCCTTCTCACAATGTTGCTAACAGGCGTAATTTAACAGGGACCGCAACGACGGAACAATCCCTGTTTTTTTATTGTTGTAATTTTTATATTTTGCTTTTTTTTATAATGTGCTATAATGTTTTTAAAGAATGCCTAAGAATTGAACATTATAGTTGTATTCCAAACTCACTAGTTTTTGTCATCCCGAAGGAGCCGCAGCGACTGAGGGATCTAAGAGTGATACTATGCGAAAAGAAGATAACTTTTATATTTATATTTTAACCAATTTAGGAATTACACATTTGAGTTTGTCATCCCGAGCGGAGCTTTGGAGCGTTAGCGACAAAAAGCGGAGCCGAGAGCTTGCCCTGAGCGATAGCCGAATGGGGATCTGTGAGCCCCGTTCCAAGTTCT
>Ga0190345_1000519_pt1 | contig 12585 bp, 8 predicted proteins | sample 48721334_MG_FD_161674 | JGI IMG/M metagenome (GOLD analysis project Ga0190345, IMG submission 161674) | Hydrothermal vent microbial mat bacterial communities from Southern Trench, Guaymas Basin, Mexico - 4872-13-3-4_MG | ecosystem: Environmental > Aquatic > Marine > Hydrothermal vents > Microbial...
GGGGATAATAATGGTAAATGTCGCTCCCAGAAACGAAAGGGCGAAAAAATGGAAAAACGGAACCCCGTTTGGATTTTTCTGGAACAAAAAAACTCTTATTATTTCTTCTGTGGACGAATTGACATTATCGCTCGCGAAAAAACTTGGAGTTATCAAAAATTTTTACATTCTGGATATTGCCGAGGTTTTGAATTCAATAAATAATAAAGAACTGAATAGAAATACAAAGCGGAGAATTATAAATAGCCAATTCAGGAGTTTTGATTTTCTGCCAAGAGCCGCGCGTTGGATTATGAAAAAGGAAAATATTCCATTTGGCGAATATAATTTATCGGAAATTCCCGTTTCTCCAAACGCGGTTTGGTTTGTTGATAATTTTGGGAATATAAAAACAACTTTATTAAAAGAGGAAATTAATTTAGACGCGAAAAATGAAGTCGCGATAAAAATAAACGGAAAAATAAAGAAATTCAGTTTTTATGACAGGTTGCGCGATTTTCCAAATAAAACAACAGGACTGACTGTTGGAAGTTCAGGAGTTGAGGAAAAAAGATTTTTGGAAATTATTTCCCGCGGCGGAAACGCCGGCAAAAAGCTGAATATAAAATCAGGTTCTCTTATTGGAATTGTTTGATAAAATTTATCAAAAAATTTGCCAAAATAAAAAAATTCACTTCTCTTTTTTTTATTTTGCCAAGCTGTTTATTTTTATGCGAATATACGGTATAATAAAAATAAGATTTGAATTTATTGCTAAATTGTCAAATGTTGTATTGCCATGCTATGCATAACAATTTGACAATTTGACAATTTGACAGTCCCTATCACTTCTATGAAAGGATTGTTAAAACGCCAAAATTTAAGAGTTTAAATAAGTATAAACAATACTTTATGTTTTCAAAAGTAAACTCATGCGCGGTGATTGGATTAGACTGCGAGCCGGTGGAGGTGGAATTAGACATTAGTCCAGGACTGGGCGGGATTACGGTGGTCGGGTTGCCGGACACGGCTGTGCAGGAATCAAAAGAAAGAGTGCGGTCGGCGATAAAAAATTCCGGCTACCTGTATCCGACAACGCGTATCACTATAAATCTCGCTCCCGCGGACATCAAAAAAGAAGGTCCGGCTTATGACCTTCCGATTGCGATTGGAGTTCTTGTCGCAACAAAACAGATAAATACAAAACTAAAAGATAGTTTGTTTATCGGCGAGCTCGCGCTTGACGGGCAGTTGAGGCATACTAACGGAGTGCTTCCAATCGCAATTTACGCTAAACGGAAGGGATATAAAAAATTATATGTTCCAAAAATAAATGAATATGAAGCAAGTTTAGTGGAAGGAATTGATGTAATTCCCGTTAAAAATCTATCGCAAATAATTGACCATCTTAACGGAGTGAAAATTATAAGTCCCGCCAAGATCAGCGACATCAGCGAGCTTGACGAACAGAAGGATTTTTTGACTGATATGGCGTATGTGAAAGGACAGGAGCATGTGAAAAGAGCGCTGGAAATCGCGGCAAGCGGCGGGCACAATGTTTTAATGAGCGGACCGCCTGGAACGGGAAAAACGCTTTTAGCAAAAACGGTCCCGACAATACTTCCCAGAATGACGAAAGAAGAGGCACTGGAAGTTACAAAAATATATAGCATCGCTGGAATGCTGCCAAGCGACAAGCCGCTGATTAGCATTCGCCCTTTTAGAGCTCCTCATCACAGCGCCAGCGCTCCGTCTTTGGTTGGAGGCGGACAGTTTCCGAAACCGGGAGAAATCAGCTTGGCGCATCGCGGAGTTTTATTCTTGGACGAACTGCCGGAATTTCCGCGCGTCAATTTGGAGAATTTGCGCCAACCACTAGAAGACGGAATTGTCACAATTAGCCGCGCGCAAGGCACGCTGACTTTTCCGGCGAAGTTCAGTTTGATTGCCAGCATGAATCCGTGCCCTTGTGGATATTTAAGCGATCCGGATCGCGACTGCGCCTGTTCTCCTTCTCAAATTATAAAATATCAAAAGAAAATCTCAGGTCCTCTAATTGACAGAATAGATTTGCATATTGAAGTTCCGCGAATTAAATTTGAGAAACTCTCCGTAAATAATTTAGCCGAACCATCAAAATCAATCAGAGAGCGGGTTGAAAAAGCGCGGAAAATTCAGGAGGAAAGATTTAGAAATAAAAATATAGTTTCCAATTCGGAAATGAGCTCGCAGGATGTAAAAGAATTTTGCAAGATCGGCGAGGAGACGCTCAATATTCTCAAAACGGCAATCAGCCAGTTTCATCTCAGCGCGAGGTCGTATTACAAAATCTTGAAACTCGCTCGAACAATCGCTGATTTGGAAAATAAAGAAGAAATTGCCAGCGCTCATGTGGCGGAAGCGCTGCAATACAGACCGAGAAATAGCGTGATGTAAAAAAATCTCGGACCGACAAACAAGCGATAGCGCAGTTTGTTAACAGAATGGGATTTATTCCATTTTGTTTTTTATTTTTTGGAAAATTGGATTTAAGATGTTATAATTTAAACAGTAATCCAAACAATACATCTCTATGAAAATTTCAGAAATAAAAGAATACATCTACAGCATCAGGTTTTATATCTTGCTTTCATCACTTGTTTTTGTAGGCGGCGCTTTTGCGGGATATTCTTTTGTGTATAATTTTCCCGAAGAAACGCAACAGATTGTGGAAGAGTTCAAAGAATTTTTTGCGTCGGGAGAGGAAATGACCCAGTTTCAAATTTTCCTATTTATTCTAAAAAACAATATCACAAAACTTTTTATGATATTGTTGCTTGGAATTTTCGCGGGAATAATTCCTTTACTGGCATCTTTCGCGAATGGAATGATTCTTGGAATTTTCGGCTGTCTCGTCACAGAAAGTTTATCATGGCAATTTTTTCTCGCCGGAATTCTTCCACATGGAATTATTGAAATTCCCGTTTTGATTTTAGCCGTTGCGATCGGAATGAGAATTGGAAAAGTCGCGATTTGGAGGATCTTCGGTGGAAAAACGGAAATTAAAAAAGAGCTTGCCAAAGCGCTTAAATTCTATATAATAATCCTTGTGCCGCTTTTAATCTTAGCCGCCGCGATTGAAGCGTTTGTAACAACAAAATTTTTAGAGATGATTTAAGAGATAATAAATTAGGGTCTGCTGATTTTCTCCAATTATCCCTCTCCTCCCCCCCCTGACAAGAGGGGGGCTGGGGGGGGTTGAGAGAAGTTAAACCCTCCCCTTTCTCGAAGAAGTTAAAGATGGATTATTAATAAAATTACAAAGTTCAAAGTTCAAATTATGCCAAATCAAGTTCAAATGTCAAAGTCCAAAGTTTTTTGTCATTTGGATTTTGGATTTGATTTGGAATAATTTGGTATAATTTGGATTTTGGAATTATCGGATATTTTAACCGGAATGACACACGCAGCGATAGCGGAGTGTGTTATACTGCAGCGAAATAACAAACTCCACTGTGTTGCGTTTATCAGTCCGAGATATAAGAACAACAAGCTAAATTATTTTTTTAATATTTTCTGAATTTATCTCTTCTTGTAAAAAATAAATGAAAATCAGCAGACTTTAATTAAGAAATTAAGATTTAAGGCATCACGCTTTTGTACTAATATTAACCGGTGATTTTCTACTAATTAGGGGATATAGCTCAGTTGGCTAGAGCGTCGCATTCGCATTGCGAAGGTCGCGGGTTCAAATCCCGCTATCTCCACCATAATATAACTCATACGCAATTTAGCCATTTCCCTCTTTGTAAAAGAGGAAACAAAGGAGATTTCCTTCTTGTATTTGAGAAGCAAAATAAATTTAATACTTTCAAATAGAACTGTATTTTCTATAAGATAAGCGAAAAATATTGTTTTGATAATTTAATCACAGCCAAATCCAGAAATCCCCTTAACCCCCTTTTTCAAACCCCTTATAGTATCTTATCTCTCCTTTTAAAAAAGAAATGATTAGTAGACCATATGTTATATCTCCTGAGATCTGAGCTCTTAAACAATCCCTGATAAAATTACTATTCCCATTCCGATCATAATCAACCCGGCGACTAAGTGAAGCAGTTTGATTTTTTCTTTTCTGGTTTTCTCCAATTTTTTCGGATCAAGCCCTTTATAAACTCCCAGAGTGATTAAAATCATCGGCGAGATGAAAATCAGATTATAGAGCAAAAGCATCCAGAGGGCGGTGTGAAAGGTGGCGGTATTGCCGAGCATTCCCAGAACGACGATATAGGGACCGGAGGTGCAGGGAAGCAAAAATAAACTAACTAAGAGACCAATGAAAAACGCGCCGAGGGGCGAGGTGACAGAACTGATTAATTTTTTCATCTTTGGTCGCCAGCTCATCGGCACTTCCATTATGAATCCCTTGCCGTACCAAAAGTAATCCTTTAAATTAAACAGTCCGACTATGATAGCCAGCGCGCCGATGATTTTCATAAAAGTGGTTGAAAGTCCGACGGTGGCGATGGCACTGTAAAGTCCCAATCCCATCAAGTAGTAAGAAATAAACATTGAAGTTGAAAAAGCCAGTCCGGCATAAAGCGATTTTTTACGGTTATCATGAACTAAAATGGTAGTCAGTAAAAGAATCAAAACGGCAAATTCGCAGGGGTTAATAGCGTCAACCAAAGCGCCGCTAATGACGACAGGAATGGTAATCGCTGTTTGATCTCTTTCTGGATTATCGCTTAGTTCGTTTCTCGAGTTGTTATTGGAATTATTATTTTCCGGGTTTTGAGATTCTTTATTTTTGAAAAAATCAATAATTAGTTTATCGCCTATTAGACATTGCCCTTCAAAATAAAGCATTGGGACTCCGCGTTTGTCAAGAGGAATGTTATTATATTGGCAAATTTTATTAAATTCTTGCGCGCATTTAGTGCTGCCGTTAATATTTCTTTTTTCAATGCTATACTTTTCTAAAATATTATTTTCTTTGAAATATTTTTCTACCTTGGCGCAATGTGGGCAGCCATTACTGTAAAATAAGCAATTTTCCGAAGGATTATCTTGCGCGGCAGCGTTGGTTTGTCCTATACTAATTGCTAAGAATGCCAAAACGGCAAAAAATAGAATAATATTTTTTTTCATTTTTGTTTTGAAATTATCAATTAAATTTTTGAAGGCGAACAAACATTTGTTCGCCTTCAAAATTTTACCATTATTTCTAAATTTTTTTCATCTCCTCCCAATTATCCCCCACTTTTAAATCAACTGCGATTGGCACTGGAAAGTTGGTTTTTTTGCCGTCAATTTCCAAATTCCTATCTTCCATAACTTTCTTAATGCCTTTCGCTATTTCGCTAATTTTGTCTTCTTGAACAGAAAAAAGCAGTTCATCGTGAACCTGCAGAAGCAATCTAACGGCGTTTTCTTTTCTATTATTATAATTTTTAATCCATTTGTCAACTTTGATCATCGCGATTTTTATAATATCGGCGGCTGTTCCCTGAATTGGCATATTAATTGCCATTCGTTCAGCCGAACTTTTAACTATCGCGTTTAAAGAATTAAGTTCTGGCAAATATCTTCTGCGCCCGAATAATGTCTCAGCGTAGCCTTTTTTCCTTGCATCCTTTTTTGATTTTTCAATATATTCCGCCACGCCCGAGAATTTTTCCATATAATTTTCTATAAATTCTTTGGCTTTGTCTCTGTCAATTCCGGCCGATTGCGCGAACCCAAAAACGCTCATTCCATAAATTACTCCAAAGTTCAGCGCTTTCGCCGCGCGTCGCATTTCAGCGGTTACTTCTTTAATTGGAACCTGATTTACTCTTGCCGCTGTCGCAATATGAATATCCAGATTTTTGTTAAATATCTCTTTCATTTTTTTGTCATCAGCGATCATCGCTATAATCCGAAGCTCAATCTGTGAATAATCGGCTGACAAAAGCTTTCTTTTTGGTTCGGCGATAAACGCTTTTCTGATTTTTTTGCCGATTTCGGTTCTAATCGGAATATTCTGTAAATTCGGGTCCGAAGAGGAAAGCCGTCCGGTGGATGTTACGGCTTGATGGAAAGTTGTATGAAGCCGTCCTGTCTTTTTGCTGATAAGTTTTGGCAGGACATCAACATAAGTATTTTTCAATTTCACGAGTTCTTTATATTCGGAAATGAAGGTTATAATAATATGTTTGTCTTTCAGCTTGTCCAACTCCGATGCCGCGACTGAATATCCGGTTTGAGTTTTTTTAATGTCGTCGGTGGATAGTTTCATTTTTTCAAATAAAACGCGTGAGAGCTGCTGGGAAGAATTTATGTTAAAACTGCTGTCGCCGGCAAGTCCGTATATTTTTTTGCCGAGTTCTGAGATTTTTTCTTTGAGTTCGGAAGAAAGAATTTTAAGAAGTCCGACATCTAATTTTACGCCGTTTGTTTCCATCTCGGCTAAAATTTTAATAAGAGGCATTTCAATTTTATAAAACAAATCTTCCATTCCCGATTTCTTTAAATCCTCTTCCAATTTTTTGCGCAGTTCAAAAAAATGGCTGAATTTCACGATTTCACTCGCGTGCTTTATTTTTTCTTTTGTTTCTTCCGTATCGGCCATTCCCTCTCTGTCTTTATATCCCAGATAATCAAAAATAATTTTGTCTTCGCTGTAGTCCCTTTTTCCGGGATTCAACAAATACGCGGCAATCAGTATATCAAAATCCAACCCTTTTATATTTATGCCATTGCGCTGAAGCGTTTTAATGTCGCGTTTGAAAAAATATCCTATTTTTTTGTATTCTTCGTTTTCCAGAATCGGTTTTATTTTTTCAAGAATCTCCCCCGGTCCCCTCTTTGCAAAGGGGGAGAACAGCCCTCCCTCTGATAAGGGGGGGTTGGGAGGGATTGGGGTTCTTGGGTTAATATTGAACAAATTTAATCCGCTACTATTAAAAACAATTGGGATATAATGCACAGGACCTTTTTTAAATAAAAACAGCAATCCCTTTAAATCATTCTTATCGGCGCTTATTGTCCGGAAAGCAAACCGTTTCTGTTTTTTAAATTCTATTAAAAATTTATCCAACTTTTCAACATTGTTTATAATTTTACATTTAACATATTTCTTATCACTTTTATGTTTTATGTTATATGTTTCATATTTCGCGCTATTATTCGCCTTTTCAACTCTGTCCATCAAGCTATAAAATTCCAATTCTCTAAACAACTTATTCAATTTTTCTTTGTCGTAGTTCCCCAAAACGCAATTTTCTAAATCCAGCTTTATATCCACATCCCGCTTGATAGTCGCAAGTTTTTTGCTCATCAGCGCTTTGTCTTTTTGAGTGATTAATTTTTCTTTTACTTTTGGTTTTATTAAATCTCTTGTTTCATCTTTCTCAATCGCTTCGTATAATTTTTCTACGGAACCAAAATTTTTGAGAAGCTCCACCGCGCCTTTTTCCCCGATTCCGTCCACTCCCGGAATATTGTCCGATGGATCGCCCCGCAGTCCTTTAAAGTCAATAATTTGTTTCGGGTTCAATCCGTATCTTTCCTGAACGGCTTTCTCATCATAAATAATCGTGTCTTTAATTCCTTTTCGCAGAGTGTAAACTTCCGTATTTTTATCTACAAGTTGTAAAGCGTCTAAGTCGCCGGTAACGATTATAATTTGCAATTGGTAATTTGCAATTGGTAATTTATTTGCTTCTTTTGAAATTGTGCCGATTATATCGTCAGCTTCAAAACCTTGCTTTTCGCAAATCGGTATATTCAACGCTTTCACTACTTCTTTTATTTTTGGAATCTGATCGTAAAATTCCTGGGCCGGCTTTGCTCGGCCAGCTTTATAATCCTTGTAAATTTTGTCGCGAAAAGTTCCGCCCGCGACATCAAAAGCGCAGACCATATAATCCGGCTTAAGATCTTTAATGACTTTCAAAAGCACGGAAGTAAATCCGTAAACGGCGTTTACCATCTCGCCTTTCTTTGTCGTCAGTGGCGGCAGCGCGTGATAAGCCCGATGCATCAGCGCGTTCGCGTCAATGAGGATTAGTTTTTTCGCTTGTTTATTGTCTTTCATTTTTAATTTATTCTTTTTTAAATGAAAGGTTCAATGTTTCTAAATTCTACCCAGTTTTAGCTGAGGGTCTGTGATGTTCTAACATCAAGAATTTTGAAAACACTTGAAACTAAAGCTTCAAAAACCCTCGGCTAAAGCCAAGTAGAATCATTTCTTAAAAATCAGATGCAATTTCATCATTGCTGTTTTTGCTTGATTCAAGATTAATCTTTTTTTCAATATCGCCGATTCTTAGTTTGAGTTCTTTTAGCTTCTCTTTCACATTATTCTGCTCCACGATATAATTTCTAATAATATTCCTGTTCTCGTCAAATTTTTCTTCCATTGACTTGATGCCATTTTTCAAGTTTGCGATATCAACCTCTATCTCCCGAAATACTCTATGGTCTTTCACATCAATTCTTCTTTCCAATCTCTCCTCCAAGCTTCTCAATTTTCCGTCAAGATATGTTTTGGTAATCATATAATTAAATTGCTAAATTGCTAAATTGTTATGCATAGTATGAAAATATAAGAACTTTAGGAATTACACATTTGAGTTTGTCATCCCGAGCGGAGCTTTGGAGCGTTAGCGACAAAAAGCGGAGCCGAGAGCTTGCCCTGAGCGATAGCCGAATGGGGATCTGCGAGCCCCGTTCCAAGTTTTTACAATTATCTCTATACTTATAGATCTTTTATCTAAACTTGGAACGGAGTGAGCAAATAAAGCGTTTATTTTAAAGTATTTCTCTTAAAAGCAAATCCTTGCGTTTACAGATTCCTCCACTCGCTCCTATTGTCGCTCGGTCGGAATGACAGCAAACGCGTAATTCCTAAACTTGTTATATTATTGCGCTATGTATAATAACAATTTAGCAATATTCTAAACTATTATCCTCCTCGTTTTTTCATCCACAAACTCAAATTTTATATTCACCCTTTTTTTCGGCAGGATTTGTTTAATTTTTTCCGGCCATTCAATGGCGATGACACTGTTTTTTTTGGAAATTATTTCCTTCCAGCCAAGATCTAAAATTTCTTTGGGATTTGAAATGCGGTAACAGTCAAAATGGTAGAGGTTCACGGAACCGAAGGCGACACAACATCGTGTCGCTTTCGGTTCCGTAAATCGTTCCGTTTTTGTTCCATTGTAGTCTCTTTGCAGAGAACTGCGACGAGAAGGCGCATATTTTTTCATAATCAGAAAAGTCGGACTGGTAATCGTCTCTTTTATTCCAAGCTCTTCTGCTAGTCCTTTTACAAAAGTCGTTTTCCCGTCGCCCAAATTACCAGAAAGACAAATAACTAAACGTAGATTTTTATTCGTGTCTGATTCTATCCATTCTCTAACTATTTTTTTGGCAACGTTTCTTGTTTCTTCAGGACTTTTTGTTATGATTTGATTTTTCTTCATAACGCATTTAGTATCATAGTATATACTATGATACTGATAAATTATTCCTAAAATTTTTTGTCTATTAAATCATCCATTAAAATTTCATATTCTTTTTTATTCATTCTTTATATTATTTATTAACTTAACCTGTTTACATTATACCACTTAAAAACAAAACTGTAGAGACATTGTAAAAAAAGTTTTTTTAATTATAATAAAATTATGTCAACCACATTTCAAAATTTGCAAGAAGATATATTAAAAAGAAATAATCCAAAGCAATTTGGGGCGTCTTTATCTCAAACAAACAATTTTATAAATTTTAGAACGGGACCAAGTCCGCTTGAAAAATCAATTCTTGCCACAATTGTTTATTATGATATTTTTGATTATCCTCTCACCGATTTTGAAGTTTTTTTGTATTTGGTGGAAGAAAATTTAATGGAATCTCGACGAAAGTCGGGAAGAGGAAATAAAACAGCTCTTCCTGACTTTTGTCAGGACTCCAGCGCGGAAGTTGCGGAATTATTGAACAACAGCGAATATTTAAAAAAACACATCAACCAAAAACACGGGTTTTATTTTTTGAGACGAACTCTTCTCAGTCCCGCCTGTCCAACAAACAGGCCTTCCTTATCAAGGAGGAAGACGAATATTGTCCAGCAGCGTCTAAATCGCAAAAAACTCGCGAATCAAAAGTGGAAGAAGGCGAAAAAAATATTTTGGATTATGCAAATCACGCCATTTATGAAAATGGTTTTGGTTTCTGGATCGCTGGCGATAGGAAACAGTAAAAATGAATCAGATATAGATCTTATTATAATCGCTAAAAAAGGAAGGATTTGGATAGCGCGAACTTTTATTACTTTGTTAACTTCTGTTTTAGGAGTGAGGCGGCATAAAAATAAAACAGAAAATAAAATTTGCCTAAATCATTATATAACAGACGAATCACTAAAAATTCCATTTGAAAGTTTGTACAACGCGCAAAGCTATCTTCATTTAATCAATATTTATAATAGCGAAGAAGACAAAAAAATGTTTAGAAAATTTCAGGAAGAAAACAAATGGATAGGGAAATACGCGCGCAATTATAAATTAGCGAAACTCGGCGGACTAAGAAGCATTAAGCGAAGTAAAATTCTTGGACTGGTTTCCGGTTTTTTTGAAATTATTTTATCCGGAAGATTTGGAAATTATTTAGAAAAAAAATTGTCTGAAATTCAAAGCAGGAGAATAAAAAATGATAAATTATATAAAAAGAGCGGAGGGCGGATTACGATAAATAATAGTCAACTGGAATTTCATCCCGATTCGCATGAAGCAAGTATAATTCCTGAATTTAATAGACGAATGAAAGAATTAGAGTTATTTGAATTTGGAGAACAGAGAGATTCAGGATTGAATTCCTCTTGACATATTTTATAAACTAAATATAATACCATTAGCACTCAAGAGTGCAGAGCGCTAATTTAATGCTAAGGAATTTCAATATTCCGCGTTCTTCTGCGTTAATTCCGCGAAATTCCGCGAAATTAGCGTCCGAAGGGCCTAATTTACAAACTAATCATAAAGAAAGGAGAAATCTATGAAACTAAGACCATTGGGGAACAAGATTATTTTAGAATCGGTTCCCACAGAAGAAAAAACAAAAAGCGGGATTATTATTCCAGATACGGTTGATAAGGAAAAGCCGGAGCAGGGGAAAGTTTTAGCAGTCGGTCCGGGGAAAATTTTAGAAAACGGACAAAGGAGTAAAATGGATATTAAAGAAGGCGACACTGTTTTATTCTCAAAATACAGTCCAACGGAAATAAAAATTGACGGGAAGGAATATTTGGTTGTTTCGGATGAGGATGTGATGGCGGTGGTAGAATAGAGTTGGAGCAGTGAATAATGAATAATGAATAATGATAATGATTAGGAATCAGGAATTGCACTTTCTATTAAATGTCATTCCTGCGGAGGCAGGAATCCAGTAAATCAAAAAAATCTTGTTCATAGGTTGATTGAAATAGGAAAAGCAAATCGTAGCAGTGGATTCCCGCTTACGCGGGAATGACAAGTTTTGGCATCAGCTAAAATTAATAAACAATTAACTAAAAAACATTATGGCAAAAGATATAAAATATGATGAACAAGCGCGGCGGGCGATTAAAGTCGGGATTGACAAGGTCGCTGACGCGGTAAAAATCACTTTGGGTCCGAAGGGCCGAAACGCGATTTTAGACAAGGGTTATGGCGCTCCGACGATTACGAATGACGGAGTAACAATTGCCAAAGAAATTGAACTTGAAGACAAGTTTGAAAATGTCGGAGCGGAACTAATTAAAGAGGTGGCTTCAAAAACAAACGATGTAGCGGGAGATGGAACCACCACATCCACAATTTTAACGCAAGCGATTGCGAAAGAAGGTTTAAAATATGTCGCGATGGGGGTTAACCCTGTCGGTATCAGGCATGGAATTGAAGCGGCCGGAAAAGAAGTCATTAAAGAACTAAAAGCAAATGCTAAGAAAATTGAAAGCAAAGAAGAAATCGCGCAGGTGGCGAGAATTTCCGCGGAAGATCCGGAAGTGGGAGATATTATTGCCGAGGTGATGGAAAAAGTCGGCAAAGACGGGGTGATTACTGTGGAAGAGTCGCAGACATTCGGATTAAGCAGCGATATTGTGGAAGGAATGCAGTTTGACAAGGGCTACATTTCTCCTTATATGATTACCAATACGGAAAAAATGCAAGCGGAATTTGAAGATCCGTATATTTTAATTACGGATAAGAAAATTTCATCGCTCAATGAGATTTTGCCAATTTTGGAAAAGCTAACCCAAACGGGCAAGAAAGATATTGTCATTATTGCGGAGGAAGTAGAAGGCGAGGCGCTGGCGACTTTGGTAATCAATAAACTTCGCGGAACATTTAATGCGTTAGCTGTCAAAGCGCCGGGATTTGGCGACAGAAGAAAAGAAATTCTTTCTGATCTTGCGATTGTAACTGGTGGCAAGGTAATCACGGAAGATTTAGGAATTAAATTGGAAAACGCCACTCTTGATATGCTGGGCAACGCCAGAAAAGTTATTTCCACGAAAGATAATACCACAGTTGTTGATGGCAAGGGCGAGAAAAGCGATATAGAAAATAGAATCGCTCAGATCAGAAAAGAAATTAAAGC
>Ga0190345_1000524_pt1 | contig 12521 bp, 10 predicted proteins | sample 48721334_MG_FD_161674 | JGI IMG/M metagenome (GOLD analysis project Ga0190345, IMG submission 161674) | Hydrothermal vent microbial mat bacterial communities from Southern Trench, Guaymas Basin, Mexico - 4872-13-3-4_MG | ecosystem: Environmental > Aquatic > Marine > Hydrothermal vents >...
ACAATTTTTTATTTTATAAACGCTTTTTATTGTCAAATTGTCTTATTGTCTTATTGTTTGATTTTACTGACAATTTAGCAATTTGACAATTTGACAATGAGAGGCGTTTAAGTTCTAAAAAGCAATAAAAGTTTAAAATTTAGGCGCTGGTTTCATACCAACCTTAACCCATAACCAATACATACAAATTTTAAAATATAAAATTTTTTTAGTATAAACATTATGAATTACCCTTTATTCATTATTCCAATCATAGTCGGTTGCGCCGCGCAGTTTACAAAATTCCTGTTGCTGGCGGCAAAAAGCAAAAAATTGAAATTTAGAAGTTTATTCGGACCGGGGCATATGCCGTCCGCGCATACCGCTTTTGTTGTCTCGCTCGCGACGGTAGTCGCTTACTTTGACGGAATATTTTCAACAACTTTTGCCATCAGCGTTATTATAGCGTATGTGATTATTTACGACGCCGTAAATATTAGAACAAATATCGGATATAACGGCAAAGTTGTCAATCAATTGATAAAAGAAATTCCGAATATCAACAAAGAAAACTATAAAGTGTTAAGAGAAGTAGTGGGACATAAACCGAAAGAGATATTTATCGGAGCAATTTTTGGATTTATACTGAGTATTTTGTTGATAATTTATAGTAATTGATAGTAATTGATAGTAACTAATTGTAATTTGTTGTAATTTGTTGTAACTAATTGTTTTTTTATAAAACAACAAATTACTATAAATTACTATAAATTACTATAAATCGCAGTGTTTGATTTTCCTAAAAAATTTGTACGCGTAATATTTTTTCCAATCAAAAACTAAATCATAAGTCCCGATATAATTTCTTTCTTGTCCTCCAAACCCTTTTTTAAATCTGGTAATCCCGCTCCAGTCATTGAATTTTGAATTTATTTGGGATTTGGGATTTGGGATTTGGGATTTTAAAGAATCTATTCCCCAAAAATCATAGGATTTGCATCCTGTTTTTTTTGCGTCCAGAATTTGCCGCCACTGCAAAAGGTATGGCGCCATCACATTCCTATATTTATTAGAAGAAGCGCCATGAAGATAAACGCAAAAATCGCCAAAAGACAAAACAATATTCGCGGTGATGATTCTATTTTTATATTCAGCGAGATATAGTTTGGCTTGAAGATTAAAATTTTTAGATGCCTTTTCAGACATCCAGTGTCTGGGTATCCCATTTTTTATTCCGTCTTTCTCGCCAGAAAGATTTTTCAGCATTTTCCAGTAATAATTTTTATCATGCGGCGCAAATTTATCCCGCCTTGAAGTTTCCTTTACTAACTCCCAAAATTTTTCAAACTTTTTTCTAAAATATTCATGATTCGTGATTCTTAATTCATAATTCCTGGTTCTTACTCCTTTTCTCTCCGCCAACCGAATATTGTATCTTGTTTTTTGTTTCATTTTTTTTAACAGTTCCTCTTCCGATTTAGTCAAATCTAAAATTAAAGTGTTTTTTGGCTGAATCTCATTTGGCGATTTTTTGAAATTGCTTTGAATTACAGAATAAATACTTTTCTTTTTTGTCATCCCAAAGGAGCGATAGCGACAAGTAAAGTCAATTGCATTTGCTATATTCTTAGATCTCTCTCTCCGCTGTGGCTCCATTCGAGATGACAATAGGACGGTATTTCGCAATTTAAAGAAGTTAACGCCTCGCCGCAGTCTCTCCGCAGAGGACTGCGGCGAAATAATATAATCTTTCTGATTCCTGATTTCCGATTCTTGATTTAATTTTATTGGCGGATCAACTCTCAAAAACATTGCTCCCTCTTTTTTAACATTCTTTTTAATCTCATTAAACAAAAAATCCAAAACTTTGAGCTTTGAGCTTTGAGCTTTGAGCTTATTAATCACCGGTCCCCTTGGACAATACAAATAACTCCATCCAAACGGTAAATCGTATTTTATAATCAAAGCCGCTGCTAATAAACCGTACTTGACATTTCCCGCTTCTTTGTTGTTAAGTAAATCACTTTCTATAATCCCTATTCGCCACACTTTTCTTCCTAAAGTCCTATTAAACTCTCCCCATTTCCACGCCTGCAAAAAACTCTCCGAACTATTTTCGGCTATAAACTTATTCCAAATTTCCTTTTGATTTTCTTTGAATTGAATTATTTGCATGGAACACATTGTCAAATTGTCAAATTCGCGTTTGCTTTAACATTTTTCCAACTTTTAATATTTTTATTGTTAATGATATTATAATAAGCCGCGACTGCAATCATTAAAGCGTTGTCAGTCGTTAGCTTGGTATTTAGAATGCGATATTTAGAATGCGGTATTTCTTTGCTTATCATCTCTTTTAGCTGTCTTTGCAATTCTTTATTCGTCGCCACGCCGCCGCCGAGTAAAATATTTTTAACTTTGTATTTTTGAGCCGCTTTTATGGTTTTATACTTCAAAACATCAATTACCGCTTGCTGGAACGAAGCGGCCAAGTTTTGTCTAAAAGTATCGTCAATTCTACGCCGCTTTAGCGGACGGTTTAGCGGCTTTAGTCGCCTTCCATCCCGACGGCTAAAACCATCGGAACCCTCAGCTAAAACTGGATAGAATTTTCTTATTTCATACAAAACCGCTGTCTTCAATCCTGAAAAACTGAAATTAAAATCATCGCTTTTAATCATTGGGCGTGGCAGCTTTATTTTATCAGGATTGCCTTTTTTTGCCATTCTTTCAATTATTAGCCCGCCTGGATAGCCAAGTCCCAAAAGTTTTGCTACTTTATCAAACGCTTCGCCGGCCGCGTCGTCAACCGTCTCGCCAATTATTTTATAATTTAAATCTTTTTTCATCAAGATAAGCTGAGTGTGTCCTCCTGACACTATCAAACATAAAATCGGAAATTCCGGCTTCCATAAATTGACGAAATCCCCCCCGCCCCTTTTGCGAAAAAGAGAGCTTGCTTCCTTTTCTCGCGGAAGAGAATTGGAATAAGGGACAATTGGCGTCAGCCAATTGGCGTAAATATGTCCCTCAAGATGATTAACCGCAACTAACGGTTTGTTTAAAGCGTAAGACAACGCCTTCGCCGCGCTAACACCGACTATTAAAGCGGGAATAAGTCCCGGTCCTTTTGTAACAGCAACATAATCAATTTTATTTTTGTTTATCTTTGCTCTTTGAAAAGCTCTTTTCAAAACCGGCGTCATATTTTTCAAATGCATTCTTGACGCCAAAGCCGGCACAACTCCGCCATATTTGCTGTGCGTTTTTACTTGCGATGAGACAATATTAGATAAAATCCCAACTTTATTTTTCTCAAATTCAACTATTGCCGCCGCCGTCTCATCGCATGATGTTTCAATCGCGAGGATGATCATATTCATTTTCATTTAAGCATATAAGCAATTTAACAATACAACATATTTCCGCTCTTTACAAATGGATAATATACTGATAGTATATTACGGTAGCAATAGAATGTTATAAGTTATAAGTTACTTTTTGCAAATTAATTTTGGCCCCTTCGTCTAGTGGTTAGGACGCCAGGTTTTCATTCTGGCAACAGGGGTTCGATTCCCCTAGGGGCTACAAATTAAAAAAATAGGATGAACTCGTCCTATTTTTTATGTTCCTAATTTTTAATTTCTAAACAGTTTCTAAAGGATATAACAACCAAGATACAATAATTATCCTGTTAGAACACCATACCATACATTGACAGATAGTCTTGCAAAATTAGGAACGGGGTCAAGGATAAATATAGCAATAACATTATGCTAAAATAGCATTATGAAAAATAAAATTCTTAAAAAATCATTTTATAGCCAGCCGACTGCGGAAGTTGCCAGACAACTGCTAGGCAAGTTCTTGCGCCGAAGAGTAAACGGGAAACTATATGTCGGAAAAATTGTGGAAACGGAAGCGTATCTCGGAGAAGAAGATCTCGCCTGCCACGCGTCCAAAGGAATGACGGAAAGGAATAAAACAATGTTTGGTCCTGCTGGACGCGCTTATATTTATTTTGTTTATGGAATGCATTATTGCTTAAATGTCGTTACCGAAGAAGAAAACAATCCTTGCGCCGTTTTGATAAGAGCGCTGGAACCTATTAAAATAATTCTCCCCCCTAATAAGGGAGGATTAAGGAAAGTTTTAAACGGTCCCGCCAAACTGTGCCGCGAATTCAAGATAGACAAAAAACTAAATGGCTGGGATTTAACAATTGGAGAAAAATTATGGATTGAAAATGGAGAAACAATAAAACCAAATCAAATAAAAAAGTCCAAACGCGTCGGCGTGGACTATGCCGGAATTTGGAAAAATAGATTATTGAGATTTTATATTAAGAACAACAAATTTGTTTCCAGAAAATAAAAAGGGAGAAATCCTTCCTCCCTGTTTCAATATAGTTATGTTTCTTTATCTGCCCAGATACAAATTCTCCAAATTGTCGTTGGCGGCAGTTGTTTGTCTGCCGTATATTCTTCCGTCGTCGGAACCACTAATACCTTGTCGCTGCCAAAACATGACTGGTGTGTTTTCACCTTTTTCTCTCTCCTTTAATTTATCTCAGCTTTTTAAAACCAAGCTGATTAAAAAAAATAAAAAATTATTTACTTTAATCAAATTGGTTGATATTTGAAATTATTTCCAGATGTAAAAATAAGAAATTATTATTACTGGGACTTTTTTACTCTAACCTGTCATTTTGAACTTGGTTCAGAATCTTTGTTGCTTTAGATTTAACCCATATTTAATTCAATACGCTTTTGTCATTCCGAAATGAGCGATAGCGATTGAGGAATCCTTTGAATAATAATGTAAAACGCGATAATGCAATTTAAGGGATCTCTCAGTCGTATCTCCTCTGAGATGGCAGAAAACAGTGAATTTATTTTTTATAACGCTGGAGATTATATTGCGCGCGTTTCAAATGAAGGCGAACAAGCGTTTGTTCGCCTTCGTTTGAAATGCTTTATTGCGTTTTCAATTTATTAAAAACTTATGATACTTTGCAGGTTTAGTTGATGTAATATACGAAAGATTCTGAACTAGGTTCAGAATGACAGAAAGCAAAGAAGTTTCATATACAATCAAAATTACTGATTCATCATCTCTTTCCCAATCTCTTCAACGCCATTTTTATTCTTTCCCCGATATCTTTAACTTCAGAAGGAATTTCAGATAACACCCTCTTTGCCTCGCTTGTATTATACCCCAAACTGACCAAAGCGTCTATCGCATCCGTTTGATCGCTTATCTCTTTGCTTTTTTCTTCCAAACTGTTGGCATCCGCGACTGAAAATTTATTTCTTAATTCCAAAATAACCCGCTCGGCTGTTTTTTTGCCAATGCCGGAAACTCGTGTTAATATGCTGGCATCGCCTTTAGCAATCGCCACTTTAATTGTTTCTGGATCAGCCAAAGACAAAATTCCCAGCCCCGCTTTTGGACCAATTCCTGAAATAGAAATTAAAAGCTCAAACAATTCAAGTTCTTTATAATTTGAAAAGCCGTACAAAGTAAGCGCGTCTTCTCTGACATTTAGATGCGTGAACAATTCAATTTCATCATTTTCTATGTTCAAATTTGACAAAATAAAAACCTTAAAGCCAATATTGTTCGGTTTCACAATTATAAAATCTTTTCCTCTAAAAATTATTTTTCCTTTTAAGTAAGAAAGCATGGCATTTTATCATATTAACATACTAACATTTTACAAAATATTTCATTTGATTTCTTGAAACCATAAAGCATAAAGATATTAAAATAATTTGATAATATTGCAATTTATCAAAATACGCAATAGATACTTCAGTAAAAAATTGTTAATATGTTAAAATATTAGCATGTTAATATGATAACCTCATTTGACATTTTTCGCAAATTGTAATAGTATTTAATCGTGATTCATAATTCCTAATTCATAATTCTATTTAATTATGCCAAATATTAAGTCAGCAAAAAAGGTTTTGAGGCAGACCATAAAAAAACACAAGTCAAATCTGAGAACGAAGAATAAAATGAAAAAAATAATTAAAGGTTTAAACGAACTTGCGGAAAAATTGGAAAAATCGGCTGGGAAAATAGCCGCTGATGACACGAAAAAAATTCAAGAATATCTGATATCGGCTTACAAAGCTATTGACAAAGCGGTTAAGAAGGGTGTCATTAAAAAAAACGCGGCTTCAAGAAAAAAATCCAAACTTGCTAAAAAAATCAACGCGCTACAAAAACCAAAAAGTGAAAACGCATAATTCGTCAAAAACAAAAACGGGAAATAGACCAGAATAAACCACCTTTTAAAAGGTGGTTTATTTTTGTAAATTAATCCCAGCGATGCATATTCTGCTGTTCTTTTCCTGACAAAGAGATAAATTTAGAAATACTTTAAAAAATAATTCAGTTTGTTTTAACCGCTTTTTCAAACCTCTCTCAACCCCCTTCTCAGTCCTCCCCCCTTGTCAGGGAGGAGGATCCCAATCCCTCCCCAATCTTCCAACCCCCCTTGTTAAGGGGGGGGGGAGGAGGAGAGGAATAATTGGAGAAAATCAGCAGAACCTATTTAACAATTTATTTTAACAAATTAATTTTTGTATTTTGTATTTCGGAGTGGACTGACAAACGCAGCGCAGCGAAGTTTGTTATTTTACTGCATATGAAGCTACAATTGGAAATTCTAAACCGACACTACCAGCAAATCCAAAACCAATCGCGGGTTCATTTTTCCTGTTTTAATTGCCAGATCCGCGTCAGAAAGTTTTTGGTAGATTTTTTTTAGATCATTCATCTCAAATTTCCCGCATTGTTCAACGCTTTTTTGAACAACAAACGGATACATTTTTGTTTTTGACGCGATCTCAGAAGGAGACAAACCTTGCTCTAATAAGCTTTTTATTTTCAGTAAATTGCGGAATTGATAAACAAACATCGTTAGCATATAAATCTCATTCGCGCCTCTGTCAATTTGCTCGTTCAGCAAACTTACCGCTTTTCTTTTATTTTTGGAACTGATGCTGTCAATCAAATTAAAGATGTTCATATCAACTTTTGATTTTATCAAAAGTTTTACATCGTCTTTCGTAATTTCTCCGTCGTCGCGATAACTAACCAATTTTTCAATCTCATTTTTCGCTTCCCAAAGATTATACGACTGCTTAATTTTCTTGTTTTTGTCTTTTTGCGCCAATCCTTTTCCCAATGAAATAGCAAGCGCGTCAACGGCTTCCCTTTCTATTTTTCCGCCAATTTTTTTCACTGTTTCTCTAATCCAGTTATCAAACTGAAAATTAATCGGAATTAAAAATTCTTTTATTTCCGCCATGCCGTTTTTTTCAAGTTTAACGATCTCTTTGTAGATTTTTTTTCTTTTGTCTAAATTGCTTTCTATAAAAAATATTTTTATATTTTTCTGAAAATCTCCCAGATATTTCAAAATTATTTTTTCCTTCCCGCTTTCAGTTTCTCTATTATCATTGCCAAAAAAAGTTAAATTAGCTGCTTCCTCTCCTTTTGGAAGAGAGCTAGGACGAGAGGCGTTTTTAGAAAATAAAATATTTTTAATAATCACCAATTTATCCGACCCAAAAAGCGAATTTGTCATCAGTCCGTTTTGCAAGCGCGCTGTTTTTTCCTTCTCGCTTAAATTTTCGTCATTCCAATCAATCTCGCATATCTCCATGTTTTTAAATTCTTTTTTAAAACTTTCTTTTTCTTTTTTAATCTCCTCCGCAATCGTAAAGTCGTCTTCACCGAAATAGAGATGGATGTTTTTGGTTTTTGAAGTTGGAGTTGACCCCGTTTTAAAATTTACAAAACTGTTTGTTTGAGATAAAGACATCCCAGATTGTCTCGGATTATTTCTTGTTAGTTTATCTTCTTGTAAATTTTTGAACGGGGTTGACATATTTTTAAAAAATTATGCTAAGGTATCTTGTTGCAGTAAATACTGTAACCAGCGCGAGAAAGTATAAATAAAACCTGCTTCAAATGCTAAAGTTCAAAATTTTTTTGTTCTTTGAATTTTGGATTTGGTTTAGAATAATTTGGCATAATTTAGATTTTGGAATTATTTAAGGTTTAGGTAATTTTGCCGTTAAGAATTTAAAAATATCAAATATCAAAATCCAAATATCAAACCAATCTCAAATAACTAAATATCAAATTTTGTTATTTGAAATTTGAAATTGACTTGATATTTGATATTTGGAATTTGATGTTAAAAACTTTAATTTAATGTATAGGAATTTCAATATACGCCATTTCGAGACACCCAGTGTCTACAGACACTGAGCGTCAAGCGAATTTACGTTTTGCATATGCGCTGAAAATCTAATTTATTTTCTCGTCCTGACTTTCATCAGAACTCTAATATCTAATATCTTAATTTCCCGTTTCCCATTTTACCTCTTGTTCCGGTTCCACAACTTGAATCCAAATCTTTCCCGGCACGAATTTGATTTCTTCGCCCGCTTCGTTGTAAAAATACAGTTTGGACTTCATATTGCTTTTATCTTTTTTCCACTTTCCTTCAATCTCCCAACCGTTTTGATAGACAATCGCTTTACCTTCGCCTTCAATGTCCAGATCGTTGTACTGCCCCTCAATCTGCCTTGATGCCGCGTACATAATAACGACATTTTTTACCGCGATTTGCTCGCCAGTTAATTTGTCCACATCTTTTTTGTCGCCTTTGATTCTTAAATAAGAATTTATTTCAGCGTCATATTTATAATCAACTTTGAAAATTGAAGGATAGCTTATTGACAACTCGCCATCTTTGTCAGAAGGATTTTCTTCTTCGTAAAATTTGTAGCCGCTAAATTCGCTTTTCAGCCGATAGCCGATTCTTTGCGAATATTCTTTCAATCTTTTTATCGTTGTAAATCCATCGTGCGGTTTCGACAGTCCCGGCTTCCGATAAAACACGCTTCCGTCCAAATAAAGCGCGTTGATATTGTCCATTATTTTGTTGTTTAATTTATCCAACGCAAAATGCGATCCGCCCCAATGCGCTAAGATCGCGTCAAATCCCATCGCCAATGGAATGAAATCGTGCCGCGCGCTTCTGATGCTGCCAATTTCTTGCGGTTCATTGCAAACATACACCGCCAAATAGCGTGTAATTCCACCTGTCACAACAGGCATTTCAACAACCAAGTCCGCTTCGGATATTCCGCTCAAAGGCCATGCTTCCAAATCCCCCGCCAACATCACAGCAAACGGCCTGTTTTTCGCGCCGTCGCATTCTATTCCACTGATTAAACTCCTTTCTTTCTCTTTTTCAGATTCTTTTTCGGATTTGCCATTTTCTTTATTATTATTTTCTTCACCATTATTTATAATTCCGTCGCTGTTTTTATTTTCTATTTTTACGCTCCTGCTTCCTATCCAGCTTTCCGGACTAAGCATAAAAGCCAAACAGATAATTAAGATTATTGCCGCCGCTAACGCATAGATTTTTTGTTTTTTATTCATATTGTTAATTTAAAATATTAGAAAATATTTATTATTTTATAAACATTTTTTATTGTTAATTCGTTAAAGGTTATACGTAGAATGAAAGTGAACAGATTAATTTAAAAATCACTTTGTTATAATAATTCTTATAATCAAACAATCATTATTTCCCGTTTATTTTGACTAAAAAATACTTTTAGAAATATCTAAACTTATTTTTCTTAAAGAAAAAATTTTAATTTTAGATGTGTTAACTTTCATTTTGCCAATAGCCGTTAAATTGTCAAATTATCCTAAATAAATTTATTTAGAGATGGTGGTTATAACCACTTTACCCACGATCGTTGGTAAAGTGGTTATAACCTGCTATAAGGTCTGCTAATTTTCATCTATTTTTTATAAAAAGAGATAAATTCAGAAAATATTAAAAAAATAATTCAGCTTGTTTTAACCGCTTTTTCAAACCCCTCAACCCCCCTCAGTCCCCCCTTATCAGGGGGGGGGAGGGGAAAGAGAGGAATAATTGGAGAAAATCAGCAGACCCTATTTATGGATCTTTTATATAAACTTAGAATAGGGTGAGCAGATAAAGCGCTTATTTTAAAGTATTTCTATTAAAAGCAAATTCTTGCGTTTACAGATTCCTCCACTCGCTCCTAAAGCCTGCCCCGTACTCCGATATAGGGTCGCTCGGTTGGAATGACAGGCAAACGCGTAATTTCTAAGTTTGACAATTTAACAATACAACAATTTATTTTTTAATCAAGCTCAATATATTCGTCTTCAAATCCATAATCCTGAACTTTGCTTTCAAGAAGATGTTCTGGAATGTCGGAGAGAAAGCGAGAGGGATAGTTGGCTTGGACAGAGCCGTAAATTTTTCTGGTCTTGGCGAACAAAAGATAAACTTTCTTTTTCGCTCTGGTAATTCCGACATAGCACAATCTCCTTTCTTCTTCCATCTCCGCAAAATCGCTTAAACTTCTTGAATGCGGAAGCAGACCTTCTTCAAGTCCAATTATAAAAACTGCGTCAAATTCCAGCCCTTTGGAAGAATGGAGTGTCATCAAAGTTGCGGCATTATGAGAATTGTCCATATTATCTATGTCAGCGGCAAGAGCGATTTCCTCCAGAAATATTTTAACGCCTTCTTTCGCCGAAAAATTTTTGTATTTTTCCAAAGCGCTGAAAAGTTCCAGCGCGTTTTCCCATCTTCTCTCCCCTTCCTCAGTTCCATCTTTGATATATTTTTCAAATCCAATTTTCTTTATTAAATAATCCAAAAATTCCAAAGTTTTCATTTCCATGCATTTCTCCCGCCCGTCTTTAATAATTGAAGCGAAGTTTTTTAATTTCCTGATTTTATCGCTTGTTATATTTCCGCCGCCATAATTCAAAATCGCTTCAATGACATCTTTCTTTTCTTTTTTTGATTCCGCCATAATTTTCTCGGCCGTTGTTTTGCCGATTCCCCGCGGCGGGGTGTTTACGATTCTCTCAAAACTTACCAGATCGCTCGGATTTTGAATAAGACGCAAATAAGCAGTGATGTCTTTGATTTCCTTGCGCGCGTAAAACTTGACGCCACCGACAATTTTATAAGGAACGCCGTATTGCAAAAACACTTCCTCAACTGATCTTGACTGCGCGTTCGTGCGATAAAAAATCGCGATGTCTTTTAATTTGATTTTTTCCTCCCCTTTATTTTGCCCGCTCAACTTCGCGATTTCAGACACGATAAATTCCGCTTCGCCTTTTTCGTCTTTCGCTTCATAGACGATAATCGGCTGCCCCGCCGTCTGATTCGCCCGAAGCTTTTTTTCTTTTCTGTTGATATTTTTTGAGATTATGCCGTAAGAGGCATCAAGGATTATTTGAGTTGATCGATAATTTTGTTCAAGCAGAACTATGTTCGCTTCGGGATATTTTTTTTCAAACTCCAAAATATTTCTGATATCCGCCCCACGCCATCTATAAATGCTCTGCCAGTCGTCTCCGACCACACACAAATTCCGATGCGTCTCGCTCAAAAGATTTACCAAATTATATTGCGCATGGTTTGTATCTTGGTATTCGTCAACCATAACATACTTATATCTATTTTGATATTTTTTCAAAACTTCCGGATTTTTTAAGAACAAAATAGTTGTCTGCATAATCAAGTCATCAAAATCCATCGCGCCGCTTTCCAGCAATTTTTTCTGATAACCGCTGTAAATTTTGCCGATGTTTTCCTGAAAATAATCGCTGGCTATCTTGTTATAATCTCGCGGCGTTTTTAGTTCATTTTTCGCGTTGGAAATATGGGCGAGAACCGCGTTTGGATTAAACTGCTCGGGATTAATTTGCATTTCTTTCATTACTTTTTTCACCACCGAAATTTGATCATCGCTGTCATAAATCACAAAATCATTTTTGTATTCGGTAAAACGCGTTTCCACGCGCAAAATTCTCGCGCAGACGCTGTGGAAAGTGCCGATGGTCGGTAATTTGTAATTTGTAATTGGCAATTGGCAATTATTCTCATCTGTCAATTCTTCAAAATTATTTGCGAAATTATTGGCGGTACTCTGCTCCGCCGCAGTCTCTCCGCAGAGGACCGCGGCGAATCGCGTTGTTTCTTGAAGCAGTTTTTTTATTCTTTCTTTCATTTCCTGAGCGGCTTTATTCGTGAAAGTTACGGCGAGAATATTGTTCGGGTTGACGCCTTTGCTTTTAATAAGATAAACGATCCGATGAGTCAGAACTTTTGTTTTTCCTGAACCCGGTCCAGCAATTACCAAAACAGGTCCATCGGTCATCATCACGGCCTTTTTTTGTTTCTCGTTTAAATTTTTAAAAATATTTTCCATAAAGGTATTATAGCACATATTTGAAAATGTGAATTATTTATATGGATTATTTATTAACGAATTAACGAAAAAATAAGACATTATTTTAGTAATAGGAATTACGCGTTTGAGTTTGTCATCCCGAGCGGAGCTTTGGAGCGTTAGCGACAAAAAGCGGAGCCGAGAGCTTGCCCTGAGCGATAGCCGAATGGGGATCTGTGAGCCCCGTTCCAAATTTTTACAATTATCTTT
>Ga0190345_1000530_pt1 | contig 12473 bp, 7 predicted proteins | sample 48721334_MG_FD_161674 | JGI IMG/M metagenome (GOLD analysis project Ga0190345, IMG submission 161674) | Hydrothermal vent microbial mat bacterial communities from Southern Trench, Guaymas Basin, Mexico - 4872-13-3-4_MG | ecosystem: Environmental > Aquatic > Marine > Hydrothermal vents > Microbial...
AAGTGGTGGAACGGTCGAAGATGGGGCGGCTGGGAAAGTCTGGGTGGCGTTTTGACTTCACCGCCAAACTGTGTTTCTTGGGGAGCCAATCGCCTCGACTGTTTTGTGAAAGGCACCGACAATGCTATGTGGCACAAGTGGTGGAACGGTCGAAGATGGGGCGGCTGGGAAAGTCTGGGTGGCGTTTTGACTTCACCGCCAGAATGTGTTTCTTGGGGAGCCAATCGCCTCGACTGTTTTGTCAGAGGCACCGACAAAGCCCTCTGGCATAAGTGGTGGGATGGTAGCCGCTGGAACAAGTGGGAAAGTCTGGGTGGCGTTTTGACTTCACTGCCAGAATGTGTCTCTTGGGGTGCTAATCGCCTTGACTGTTTTGTCAGAGGCACCGACAAAGCCCTTTGGCATAAGTGGTGGGATGGTGACAAAAAACCAGGTGCTACCTTCTCTTGTGAAGAGAAACGCTACTGTAAAGAAATGGCTTCATGTGAGGAAGCCATTTATCATCTACAAAAGTGCGGTAATAAGCACTTAGACCATGATAAAGACGGTGTGCCATGTGAATCTCTTTGCGCTAAGAAGACATGCAGCACACAACTCAAGGCCGCCCAAAAGGAACGAGACCAAGCGAAACATGCCAAAAAGGTCTTGGAGCAACAGTTAGCGCAATTACGAAAGCAAAACGCGTCGTGTCAGCGTGGTCTGAATGCCACCAAACAGCAACTTCAGGCGGTCCAAAAACAACGTGACCAGGCTAATCAAGCCAAAAAGGCCTTGGAGCAACAGTTAGCGCAATTACGAAAGCAAAACGCGTGGTGTCAGAGCGGTCTGAAGGCCACCAAGCAGCAACTGGCCTCCACCAAGCACCAACTGGCCTTGTGTCAGAATGGTATGAATGTCACCAAAAAGCAATTGGCCTCGTGTCAGCGTGGTATGAATGCCACCAAAAAGCAACTGGCCTCGTCCCAGCGCAGTCTGAATGCCACCAAAAAGCAACTGGCTTCGTGTCAGAGTGGTCTGAATGCCACCAAACAGCAACTGACCTCGTGTCAGCGTGGTATGAATGCCACCAAACAGCAACTGGCCTCGTGTCAGAACGCTCTGGCGCAGGCCACCAAAAAACCCGCTAAACTTGATTTGAGTGGCACATGGGTAGGAGAAAACTATACTTGTTATGGAAATTTTGGACAACTGGTACAAATCAGAGAAACCATACGAATCGAACAGACGGGTAACTCTATTGTCGCCACTAAAATAACGGGTGATGCTTGTGTGCCTGCCGGTAATCGTACTTTTGCAGGCACTCTGAATGCAAATGCCAAGACCGCTAATATTACTTGGACTACTGGACTTCCAAGGAGGCCGGCGTCCAGTCAAGCGAGAGGCTCATTAACCATCATAGATCACAATACAATGACTGGAAATCCAGGCGGGGTTAGATTCAAACGAATTCCTCCCAAATGATCAGCAAAGCAATGCGGCCTTATGTGGCCGTGCGCTTCATCCATCCGGTTTGTCGCGTGTTTTGGGGTCGATGAGGCTGACGCTTTAAGGCCCCCTACACATAAGGACTTAATGGCAGTGAAGCGTCGGATGGGTAGAGCGAAAGCGCAACTCAAAGCCTGATAGGTTTAACCCTTCCCAAAACCTTCCGATAACAGATGTGCCGTTATTGACGGTTAACCCAAAAAACCCCAAGGCGAAAGTCTTGGGGTTTTTTATTTGCTCAAAATCAACCGCCTAGCGAAACTCACCCTCAATGGCTCAGGTAATCGCAAAAAAGCGGCCCAGAACGGTGTCTTGAGCTAGGCCGTCTGTTCTGTTTAGCATTTTGTGGCTATTTGGGCTGGTCTATTTGAGGGCCATAAAATAGTTACGTCGGCAAAAGTTTCGCTCCGCGAAACTTTTGCCGACGTGGATGTGTTCAAATTAAAGTATGGCCCTCTATCGCGCCAACAAAACAATACTTATTGTATGTATTTTTTGGTAGCGGATTCACAGTCTGGCTAACAAGTTCCCTTCTCAATTGTTTATTTTTTAGAAATCCGATGTCTTTAAGACATCGGATTTCTTCCCAAGCGATTAAAAAAGACGTGTTCCTTGAAGCGATTGAGTAGACGGAACTTAACGAAAAATCCGTGAAAATAACATGCTGGAACGGGTAAGAAAATTCCTAGCAAAATTATCTACTTATCAGTAATTGAGTCATTTTTCATTTTTCATTTTTCATACCCTTTTCCAAAAAAGGATAATTATTCCATAAATAGTCCTATTTTCCCAAAACGGGAATTCTCGCCCACCGGTTAAGTCATGCTGAATTCCTGAAAATACAACGACTTATAAAATAAATTTCCATTGGCATAAAAATCGCATATAACCCTGCACGTCAAAAAGGCAATGTCGGTCATTCTCTCTTTTAGATGAAAGGCACAGCCGATTTGATTGTGTTTAGGACTGAGCAAGTGTCGGGTGGGAATGTTGCTTGAATCCCACCTATTTATTTTGTAACTTATTATCTTTAACGAGGTGGGTGTCGTTCTAGGTGGGTGACGCTCGTTTACTCGTTTAATTTGGTTTTTCATTGAGGTGACAATATGAAAAAAATGTCAGTGGCTCTTACGATGGCCATGATTGCTTTTGCGTTTGGATATAATACCGCGAATGCCGGATCATTGACGGTGGAAGCTGGGCCCATTTGGAACAACAATGATGCCAAAAACAAGTGCCCCAATGTATGCAAGGGGAAGAACGCCAAATGGACGGGCCATTGGTGGACCACTGTATGGGGCAAGATGTCTGTTTGTCAATGTGAAGGCATCAGCATCACTTTCAAAGCTTCAAAAGGGGATGGTAAATGCCCTTCAGGTTATGTCTTGGCGACGGCTGGCGATGCGAGAGCCAATCAACAGAAAGCCTGCAAAGCACTGGGGACATGGTATATTGCTCGTCTTGCCGGAGGTGGTTCAATGGATGGCCCTGGCTACAAGTGTAAGATACGCGATAAGGATCGCAGAGGAATGGGCCATTCCTTGTGCAAAAAGGGAAACCCACCGGTATCACCACCGGTAAAATGGGTTGGGGCAAGTGGCGGTTCTGTACCATCTAACGCCTTAAAAGGCGGTATGGAGCATCCACCGGGAAAACAAACTCTATACGTCTGCCGTGCCCAATTTAAGGGCGGGACTCACCCTGGTAAAGTCAGATCTGCCTTTCGTGGCTGCAACATCGGTTGGGGTGGTAGAGAGCATGCCGTCAGAAATTACCAAGTACTGTTAAACAACCCTTCTTTTAGATGGGTTCGTGCAAGTAATGGGGCAATTCCAAAAGGGGCTGTCAAAGGTGGTATGGAACATCCACCGGGAAAACAAACTCTATACGTCTGCCGTGCCCAATTTAAGGGCGGGACTCACCCTGGTAAAGTCAGAGCTGCCTTTCGTGGCTGCAACATTGGTTGGGGCGGTGGAGAACATGCCGTCAGAAATTACGAAGTACTCGTGAAGAAATAACCAGCAGGTGTTGGGGTGTTGGGTGGGTTTCACACTGTTCTACCCACACGCTCTTAATTACCGCTATGCAATACTGACAGGGGCACTTCGGTGTCCCTGTTTTTTTTTAGATTAATGTTTGTAACGAGTAACGTTTTACGCCTCAAACTGACAGACAGTAATAAAACGTTGCGGATTTTTTTGTAACACTGTCCGGCATCCTAGCCCTAAAAACGCCTCCACTCCCCACCTTTAGCTTCCCACCATACTAAGGCCGATTTTGGCCTTCATCTTCTTGACTTCAATCAGAACACCCTGTAGCAGGAAATCTTTTAAGCGGTTTTCATTGTTTGGCAATAGCTTTTTGTAGGAAGGAGTGAGCTACTTTGATAAAAGACTAAAAGCTTCTTTTTTAAAACAGGAGTCAGTTTGGACTCCTGCCAAACGACTCCTGCCAAACTAAAGTTTGGACGACATAACCCGAGTATTTTACCCGTCAAAACAATGTTGACAGACTACTATAGACATTCAGATAATTATTTAGTCCCCTTTAGGGGACTTGAGCTTTCAGAGGCTGCCAAAGAAATTATTTATCTGAAAAACTATAGATTCAAAAACAATTGGGCAGGGGAAGTCTATTAATATATTTTAACTTATGCTTACCGTAAAAAAAAATAATAAAAATTTCTTGCAATGGCTAAAAAAAGTCTGTATCATTATTATAATGTTTCAACTTACTTTGAAAAAAACAATTTTTGAAGAGTTTTGCAAGAGGTTCGTATGTTAATCAACAAGCAATTCTTAATTTTATTGTGCCTTATAAGTATCTTGGGCTTGATAATACCCTCATCGAAAGCCAGTGATTTGTGTGCTGATACCACGAAAGAGCAAGTCAGTCAGATTGCTTCTGCTCAGTTTGATGCTTGGGCGGGAAAAATTAGGACGTACTATCTTATGAAAGGGCAAGTAGAAGCCGTTGGAATGGAACTGACTTTAGGAACACCATTTCAGGTTTATACTATTTCGCCGTACAACATCCTAAGTGGCATAATAGCTCGATGTGATTTGAGCTTGCTGTTGGAACCGGTTGGCAGTTGGTTGGTACCGGTCTTTTCTCAAAAACAGCAAATCTCCTTATTAAAAGTTGATTGTAGAGACAATCAGTTAAGTATTGTCGGTGTAATATTTGATAGCCCCATTGCCGCAGAACTCAATACGCTCAATAACCAGTTGGTGGGAGTTGATGTTGAGCAACGTTGGTATGTTCAGATATACCAAACCAAGCATATTTTTCTAGTGGTAGAACGTCATGGAAATGATGTCATTTATCCTCTTATTTTCCCGGAACAATACTCAGAACTTGAGCCTGTAGATGAATTAGGAGGTTATAATCCCGTTGAAGTTCTCTCAACGATTCAAGCGCAATTACCAAAACCAGAAAACTGCACAGTTGTTTATCGACTCTCAGACGGTACACTACATATACCCTGCGTCACGGTAGAAGAAATCCCCGGAATTCTTTACGAAACCACGCTTAAAATGATAACTCAAGAACCATTAACCTTTGGAGTTTTTGAGTTGAAAAATAACCTTGAAAAACAAGGTGGGCCGTAAAGCAAGTGCAAGCGTCTAAGGAAAAGGCCCGTTAGGACCAAGGCGATTTTAAGCCTCACGCAAACAACTAATCGTCCGACTTACGTTTGGCAGTCCTCCAAACAAAAGTCCAGGCAGTCGTCCAAACAAAAGTCCAAACTAATGTTTGGCAGAGTAATGATACGCTGGCCCCAGTTATTTACCTATATATTTTAGGGTTATTTGGCGTATCGATTTTGAGGGCCATAAAATACTTTTTCAGTTTTCAAATTAACTTATGGCCCTCTGTCGCGCTTCATTTTTGAGACTTTTTGTAGGTGTTTTGTTGCTTAACTTAATGGTATTGAGGTATCGGGTGGGTTTCACAGTGTTCTACCCACACGCTTGCTCTTAATTACCGCTTTTTGATGCAATACTGACAGGGGCACTTCAGTGTCCCGGTTTTCTTTAGATTAATGTTTGTAACGAGTAACGTTTTACGCCTCAAACTGACAGACAGTAATAAAACGTTGCTGATTTTTTGTAACACTGTCCGGCATCCAAGCCTAAAAACGCCTCCACCTTCTCCTTAAAATCCTCCACCGTATATCGGGCCTATTTTGGCTTTCATCTTCTTAACTGAGTTTAGAACACATCGCCCACAAATAAATCAATTCCGCCTTCACATCCTCTTGTTTTTAAACCCACATTTTGAACGGTATTCTATCCATGTCGGGTGGGCAACGTTGGTGCATCGGTACCCACTCGTGTTTGGCGTGTTTGGATTGATGGTGGGCATTTTGAGCTTGTGCAATGACGATGACTTATACTGCATCTAAAAGTTCATCCATTGCAAATTCAGTGAATATAACTTTCATTATACGGAACGTTTTTCAAAACCGTGAAAATAAAGATATGAACGATTAGAGATAATAAAATAACCTATAAAATAAATTTACAAAGCACCTGTTCATTTTTCATTTTTCATTTTTCATTACTAGATTACCCTTCGTCATCAAAAATGTCTTCCATTGGAATCCCCTTCAATCTTCCTTTTTTATAGGCGTTTAACCTTTTTTCTGCTTCTAAAGCCCATATTTCATCAAGTTTTTGATTGGGTTCATCTAAACTTTGCAATAACCCTTCAATAACAAAAAACTTTTCATGCATTTTCCAAAATTTATTGAGGACTTTCCATAATAAACCTCCTACTTACTTAATTAATGTTTGTAGTAGTCGCTTCAGCGACTTAATCTTTATGTTCGTAGTAGTCGCTTTAGCGACTTAATTAATGTAGTAGTCGCTTTAGCGACTTAAGTTTGTAGTAGTCGCTTCAGCGTGGAATTGGGACAAGATGAGGCGTTAAAAAATGCTCAGAAAGAACTTTCTCAAGTTCAAAAATTTTGGATCGTATTTCCAGATACGCTTGAAACAGTGCAATAATTTTACTCTTTATGACGATGGGATTGTCAAATTTAATGGGTTCATACCTATCTCGCTATTGCGTTTCGCTTAACATTGGTATATAAGGACTCTCCTAATAATGTTCAATCCTTTTTGCTATTCCAACACCCGGCGCCTGACTTTTATCGTAGCGCGTCATCCGTAAAACTGCCTAACGACAAACAGGCAAGCAAAAGGGTTTGATTGGGAAAACGTTTACCAAACGCTTCCACCTTCTCCTTAAAATTCTCCACCGTATATCGGGCCGATTTTTGCTTTCATCTTCTTAACTGACTTCAGAACACATCGCCCAAATAATTCCACCATCACCTCCTTTTTAACTCTTCCACATTTTGAACGGTGATTTATGTGATTAATTCCGGTTATACAGAAAGTATAACGGATTTTTGGAATAAATCGTCATGGCTAAATTATTTCGCCACCCCCAAATATGAAAATCCGTTTCGGAAAGCTTCGCACACCGATGGTTCGCGTATCCTAAGTACTAGATGCTGTGGGTATTTTCACAGTAAGGGATGAGCGTTAAAATAATATACCCATAGAGAAACAAAGCTTTTTTTTACGGTGTGGGTATTTTATTTGGGTGCAGATACTCCTGTCTCCCTTAAAATTAAAAGTTATTGTTTGTAAATCAATTGGTTATTTATTTTTGCGTGTTTGGCGTAACGACAATAACTGATTGAAATATTTCGCTATTTATTTTATTGGAGATGAGAAGAACTGCACCCATTTTATTTAGCCACAACTCCCTTTGTAGTGTTTGTAGTGTTTGTAGTAAGTTGTAATTGTCTTAACGAGATTAAGTCGCTTTTGCTCCTACTACAAACTTATACATTAAGTCGCTAAAGCGATTACTACAAACTTAGGCGCTAAAGCGCCTACTACAAACTTAGGCGCTAAAGCGATTACTACAAACTTAGGCGCTAAAGCACCTACTACAAACTTAGGCGCTAAAGCTAGGCGCTAAAGCGACTACTACAAACTTATAATTTGAGTTTTTTATCTGCTAGGAAAGCTAATTCAATCCCTTATTTCCTTCAGCACCTTTTTCAAGTACGTTCCGTATAACCACTAAAATCATTCAAATTACCGTTCAGATGTTTTGATGGAAACTCTTCTCCCATTCGTTTATCCCCGTCATCAAAGTACTCGTCCTTGTACTTTCCTAATAATGTTCAATCTGCTCGGCTATTGCGATACCTTGCGCGTCACAAAATGGTTTCGCTTCCTTGGTAAATCCACCCAGCGATAAGACGGCCGGCAAAATCGTTTTTTCTGGAAAAAGTCGCCGGTAAGCTTCTACCTTCTCTTGAAAATCCTCCACCGTGTTAAGGCCTGTTTTAGCTGGCGTTTTTTTGACTTCAACTAGAACCACTCGCCCACATTTTTATTCTGCTACTATATCAATTTCCATAGCCTTGCCATTGTCACGTTGAATGGGAAATCGTTCTCTCACTTTAACAATGTTCAAGGGCGTGGTATCAATCACTTGGAAAAATTTTCTGATTACAACGGATTTTGTTGATAGCTTATCAACGCGCCAACCCCGAAGGGGTTGAATGTGAAACGCAGTAACGAGCGGAGCGAGATAATAGCCTTAAGAAAGAACCTGGGGAAGGCAATAATATCAAAAAGGCCTCAACCCTGAAGGGGTTGAATATGAAACCTGTGGAAAATGTCCCCCCGACGTGCCAACCCCGAAGGGGTTGAATGTGAAACGCAGTAACTCGCTGCGCGAGATAATAAGCATAGTATTGATATAATCAATAAAATTCAACCAGTTATACATTTCAACAGTTACAATCAGAAAATTTTGACAAAGCAAATCGTTTTTGACTCCGAAAGGCGGTGGCTAACTGCTGTTCAGCCATCAAACCGGACAGACGATTAAGTTCGCCTCGTAAGGAGCGGTTTTCGGCCCTTAATTTGTCAATCTTATCTATCGCCGAACTCTTGTTTCAAATCTGGGGATAAACCCTTGATCTCTTCTTCAAAGCGATTTCGCAGAACTAAATTGAGCGTCCCATCTTGTAATCCCCGAAATTGAATGTCGGAAGTGCCACTTTCAATGACATCCACTTCCGAGAGAATGATCAATTGTCGTTGAATCTCATTCACCTCTAAGTCCAGAGGCAAAGTATCTTTGAGTTGTTGTGGTGTCCAGTACCGATGTGCCTTTTTGCTCAGGTGCAACAAAATAAATGCTTTTCGCATGTAGAGCATTAACCCGTTGCAAGGTTTTTTCCAGATATTCGCCCCATGTCAAAAACATCTCCGCACTCTTATCCGAAATGTCATAATTGACGGTGTTAATAATAATAGCTTTTCTTCAGCCGAGCTGAAATCGTTTCGTTGGGTAGAGCGAGTACATTTGATGTACTTTTCTTTCGAGCTTTAGCTGGCTCTTCCAAAGCTTTGGACGGAAATTAGCCCGTGTCAATAACCACGTCTTTTTTATGGCTAAAGCTCGAAGAACTTTTGAGGGCCATGTTGTCATTTGAGTGACTTCAAATTTGATGAAGGCCCTCTTTCGTTCTACTTATCAAGCTTTTCTTCTGCACGAGCGTCCAAGAGTTTCGTCGGGTAGAGTACATTTGATGTACTTTTCTTTCGTGCTTTAGCTGGCCCTTCCAAAGCTTTGGACGGAAATTATACCGTGTCAATAACCACGTATTTTTTATGGCTAAGGCTCGAAGAACTTTTGAGGGCCATGTTGTCATTTGAGTGACTTCAAATTTGATGATTTCGTAAATATATTGTGAAGCAAAGGTACAGTAGTAATCAATAGCAAAGATACCAGAGTTTATTCTCACCCATATCAAAAAGGAATCACCGCCCCATTTTCACTCCAAAGTTGGTTGAAAATGCGTTGCACAAAGACTTTTGCGACGGGCAAGAATCACTCTGGATTTGGACAATCTGTTGGGAATATTGGCAAGCCACTTCCCAAATTTTTGACCAACAAATCAGGAGGGCCGATTTTTTCAGTTAAGGGATACTGCATTTGGTTCCTCCTTTGCTATAGCGGCTCTGATAAAGCGCTTGGAACGGCATGAGAGAGATAAATCTCATGGCTATAGTTGTTCAGAAAAATACCAGGGCGACCGAATTCAGTTTGCCAAACTTCGTCTCAAGCGAAGCGATATCAACTGAAAAAGTGAAAAAACCCTCAAACATAAGAAAAACTCTCCTCCAGATAGATAAATTTTGAGCAAAACCTCCGAAGTTTTCAAAACCTCGGAGGTTTCAAAGGAGGACAAAACTTTTCTGGATGAGGGATTTGCAAAACTCAAATCATTCGCATAAGCGAATGGCGAAACTCAATTGAAGTGAAAAGGTTTATGGCGAATGGTAGTCTATAAAAAATTGGGGAGTTGCAAAACGGTTCTCAACACGGAGGGCAGTTCTCTGTGTTGATAAGAGAAAATCCAGTTTTGATGAGTTTTGCAAGAGGCTCACCCAATTTTTAATCGTGTGCAGGATATGAGCATTGGGGAAAAGCGGCCGGGTGTCTTGTTGACTGATAACTGAATCCTTCTAACTGATTCAGTCTCGTCGCAAGCGATCCGATACGGCAATGGGAGTCGGATAAGAAAGGACAATAAAATAAGAGGAAGCTATAAACGTAATAATCGTTGCAGCTTGAATAAGATAAGACGCTTTGTGACTAATCACGCCGGTGTCTAAAGCCACCACCGCAATCAATAGTGAAAACTCACTAATTTGTCCTAGCCGAAAGCCCATTTCTAAAGACAAATTGGCTTGTTCACGGAGCTTTACCATCAAATATTTGAATACAAAAGGTTTTACCAGCAGCATCACACCCGCCAGCACTAATGCGGGTACTAGCACGGTGTACAAAATGCCGAGTTCAAGACTTGCCCCCAAAGCAAAGAAAAATATCACCAGAAAAAAGTCACGCACCGGCTTTAAACTTTCCGCAATATACCGGGCAATAGGGCTACTCGCCAACACCACTCCCCCAATAAACGCGCCGATTTCATGCGACAGGCTCAAAAAAGTTGCCAATTCCGCCATGCCCAAGCACCAGCCTATCGTCATCAAAAAAATATATTCCTGAATCTTATCAAAGCGACTAATCAACTTGACCAAAATAAAGCGTTCAAACAAGAGCGCAAAACCAATCAGCAGCGGCAAACCTAAAATCAACACTCCAACATTAACCAGCGAGGTACTACCGTTGTTCCAGCCTTGCAAAACTAATAGCACCACAATGGCTATTAAATCTTGCAACAACAAAATACTGACAATCACCTCGCCGGCATGTTTATGATGCAAAACGGTGGTGGGCAACAATTTAAGGCCGATAATGGTGCTGGAAAACATCGCTGAAGCACCAATCAAGATATTTTCCCAGAACTGAAAACCAAACGCTTGACCAATACCAAACCCCAGCACCGCAAAAACGAGCGAACTTACCAGCGTAACTACAGTGGTTTTTCGCATGGTATGTAATAAATCTTGCGGCTGTAGATTCAAGCCCAGTAAAAACAATAAGAAGATTATGCCAATCTGGGCAATGTCATTGATGAGCAACGTATCCGTTACTATCGCCAAACCAAAGGGCCCCACTACCATTCCCAACACAATATAGCCTACCAACAAGGCTTGACGTGCATAGAGTGCAAGTGTTGCCAGTATGGCAGAACCGGTGAAAATAACGAAAATATAATAAAAAACAATAGAATCAGTCTGCATGTTATTAGGTATTTTATTTCCACAACAAGACAAGGTAACAAATTGAACTAAAAAAAAATGGGGAACCTACTGGAGTGCAAAGTTAATCGTAGCGCAGCACCTTTTTAAAAATGGGAGCAATTAACTGTTGCTTAATTTCTATTTAAATCTATATATATCTAGTCAAATGAATAGAATCTCTTGGAAAAATCAATTGCCACTTTAAAATGGGAGCAAGTGATCCTATAATGATCAGCTTGGGTCATGTTGACTCAGATGAGAAAAGTTTTCTCGTACTGGGTATTGATTTTGACGGTTGGTCAATTTCAGTCTCAAGCCTCGCTTTGGGGTTGAAATTTGACCCAAGCGGACTGCCGGAAAAAATGACAATACTTGGTTGCACGAAACGACTTCAATCGGATTGAGTGCCAACGGTTGGGACTGCTCAACCAAGACTCTAGTTGCAATCTGAAAGGGTTATCTTTAGTCCGCGAATTACATATTCATCGTTTTGAGTCGATTTTTAGGAACAGACGTACTGGAGTGCTTCGCAACACAAAAGCGCAACAAAGCACCATAAACGTTTTTACAACTTGTTCAATCTATTGGTTTTCAAATAACCAGCAGTCTAATCGGTAATCGTGTACCGGCGGGGAATGTGAAGGGAGGTGGGCGGAAAGTCGAGTTGGAGTGGCAAGGCCAGCTTAGAACAAAGGTACTCGCAAGGCCAGCCTATAGATTTTCAAAAAAATAATTTCTTTCATAGCCAACAGCACAAGCCGTGATCTCGCACAGCGACACAAGCTACGTTTGTCATCGATCTAGTGTCCCCTAAAGGGACTAAATAATTATCTGAATATTTATAGAACGAAGGTATACTTCGCACGGGTAAAAATTAAACTTTAAAAAAATCCGATGTCTTTAAGACATCGGATTTTTAGCAAAGGCCAGCCTAGAACGAAGGTAGTTACGGGAGTTAATTACTAGTGGTAAAAAATAGACTGTGTCAAAATAACAAAACACTTGACATCCTTGCCGTTTGAGTATTATATCTAAAATAATACGGCAGGCTCCTTAGGATATTAAGCTCGTGGAGTACTTATGAGTCCTAGGGGACTATGGGTTGGCTCGCCACCGTAAAAATCCCCACAGCGGGGATTGGCAAGAAAACCAAGCCTTTTCCTCTGGGCTGTGTACTGTGAATCGAGAAGTAGTTGATCACAAACTACGGAGCAGATTTCCTCGCTATCCCCCCAT
>Ga0190345_1000531_pt1 | contig 12453 bp, 13 predicted proteins | sample 48721334_MG_FD_161674 | JGI IMG/M metagenome (GOLD analysis project Ga0190345, IMG submission 161674) | Hydrothermal vent microbial mat bacterial communities from Southern Trench, Guaymas Basin, Mexico - 4872-13-3-4_MG | ecosystem: Environmental > Aquatic > Marine > Hydrothermal vents >...
TGCTGCAGATGCGAGGCACAGGGTGCGAAGCTGTGGTCCTTCACCGCGAGTACCCTGTAACGAAGCAGATGCAGTGAGATCGGCTTGCCTGAAAGGTAAAAAAACGGCGATTAAAATGAAAGTAAAAACAGGCAAAGATATTTCAGTTGTCTTTTTGGTAGAAAACATGTATATCCTTGAAATCAAAACAAAAAAAGGAACATCGCCATTTTTTTATGAATAGGTCAGGTTATGTTAAAGTAACCAAAAAACCCGGAAAATTCAGGATGGGTCTGATTGTTGAGGGGAGTCATGGCAGGAGATTGGAAAGCCGAATTAGCAAATTTTTTTGAAGAGTTGCAAATCCTGAAAGAAAGCAAACAGGAAGCTTTAAAAGATTTTATCCAATTTTGTGAATTTGTTGTAGAGACGGCATTTGAGACTTTAGAGGATGAGCTTATTCAGTACGGCATAAAATCGAAGATCATAAAGATTACAGGTAAATCTATTGCCTTTCAGATAAATTTTGGCAAGTCAAGAATAAGCCATTTCAAATATATCATATATCTTCCCAAAGGATCTCTGAATCTCAAATTAAAGCTGAAGTTAAAAGGAAGGAAAACAAAAAACAGCGAAGCAGAGGAAAAGGAAATAGATTTCAAAAAAGAGATAAGTCCGGACCATATTCTAGATTTGGAGAAAGAGGATATCATTCAAGATGTTCTTGAGAAATACAAGAATTTCGTCTATGAGTCTGAAGCTGTTCTGGAATAAGCCTCTGTTGTTTTAAGCAAAGCAGAAGCAAGGCGATGCTGAGAGGAGCGCCGGCCGCAGCTGTATTTTGAAGGAATCGGCTTGAATGGAAAGGATGATGTGTTTAAACGGACCAGAAAAAATAATCCAGGTCCCACAGCTAAAGAAAAGGCCGTTTATTGTTCATGGCTTCGGTACAAGATATCTCAAAAAAGAATTTTTGAACACAAGCCCTGTTTATAAAAAATTCAATAAGTTTTATCTTGATCAAAAACACTCGAATATCATACATTGTATAGACGGGAAAGCACATGAGGAACTCAAAGGGGATGGCATGATCACAGACATGCCTGATACTCTTCTTGTCATTAAGACAGCTGACTGTCTTCCTGTTTTGCTTGCGGACACAGATAGTAAGGTAATAGGGGCTGTCCACTGTGGATGGAGAGGATCGGGATTGAGAATTTTACAAAAGGCTTTAATAGTGATGAAAGAAAAATACTCCTGCCAGCCTTCTTCGCTAATAGCAGCCATGGGGCCATGTATTTGCAGTAAATGTTATGAAGTAGGGGAAGATGTGTATCATTTTTTCAAAGAAATGAATATTCCTCTGTGTGTCTTCAAGAAGCATACTGATCGGAGGAAAAAATATTTTCTTGATTTAAGGAAGACGAACCAGTTACAATTGCAAGAAATTGGTTTAGGGAAAAATAAGATACTGAATGTCGGTAAGTGTACTTGCAGCGATGAAATGTTTCTTTCTTATAGACGAGATGGAAAGAATAATGCCAGGATGCTGAGCTTTATTGGCCTGTCATTCTGATCGCTTTAAATAAAGGACGTCATGAGGTTAAAATGAGCAAACAATATTCTGATATAGACATACCTGATTTAAAACTCTTTAAAAAAGGGAAGGTCAGGGATATCTATGAGATGGAGGATAAGCTGCTTTTTGTGGCATCAGACCGGATATCCGCTTTCGATTATGTGCTTCCTTCCGTTATCCCTGATAAAGGCAAAGTACTGACCCAGTTATCAAAATTTTGGTTTGAATTTACCTCCTTGGTCTGCCCGAATCATATGATTTCAGGTGATTTTGATGAATTTCCCAAGTTTTTGAGAAAACACAGATACATTTTGGATAAGCGGTCTATGCTGGTTGAAAAAACTGAAGTGATACCCATGGAATGCATTGTGAGGGGTTATATTTCTGGCTCAGCATGGAAGGATTACCAGAAGGATGGGAAAATAAGCGGGATAAAGCTTCCGTCGGGACTTAAAGAATCAGACAGACTTGACGATGTTATTTTCACTCCGTCTACAAAGGCGGAAAAGGGACATGATGAAAACATTTCATTTAAACAGATGCAGAAGAAAATAGGGGCAGAGCAGGCACAGAAAATTAAGGATGTGAGTATTGCCCTTTATCAAAAAGCCTCTCTCCATGCGTTATCAAAGGGAATATTAATAGCTGATACCAAGTTTGAATTTGGTTTAAAGGGGGGAGAGCTGGTGCTGATAGATGAGATCTTTACCCCGGATTCGTCACGATTTTGGCCTGTGGAAAGTTATTCCCCCGGAGGGCCTCAGCCCAGCCTTGATAAGCAGTTTGTCAGAGACTATCTTGAGAGCACAGACTGGGATAAAAATTCCCCCCCGCCTAAACTGCCGGATTCTATTGTTAAGCAGACAGCTGAAAGGTATAGGGAAATCTTTTTTAAGCTAACCGGAAAAGACAAATTATAAAACCTCATATCTCGTTTGGGAGGCATTGGATAAATGAGGGATTGAGGGACAGGAGGAATTTATGGCTTTTAATTGGATGGATGTGATACTTCTTCTAATCCTTATTGTTACGGTCATCCTGGGTTTGATTAAGGGTCTGGTGAGACAATTAATAGGGATTTTGGCTGTAGTAGTGGGAGTCATCTTTGCGATGGCTTATTATCCATATGTATCGCAGATACTAAAACCTCTCTTCTCCAACGAAGTCATAGCTCATTTTCTGGGATTTATGCTCATATTCATTGCGACTCTTATTCTGGGATGGATGCTGGGACGGCTGTTTTCTAAAGCAATGAAGGGCTCTTTAAAATTCCTAAACCATTTGCTGGGCGGAGGATTAGGATTTATAAAAGGTGTTTTGATCTGCGGTATTATCATTTTTGCGTTGATGGTTTTTCCTGTCCAAACCAATGCTTTAAAGGGGTCAGAGTTGGCACCCTACTGCCTTAAAGTCACTCAGGCGGCCATTGACCTTGTTCCTTTGGAACTTAAAGAAAAATTTAATAAAGCTTACAACGAGATCGTAAATAAAAACAAAGGAGAGGAAGATGCAAAAAGAGTTTAAGAATCTTTCTCTTCATTATAAGATAGAAATACTGATCGAGGAGCTGGTTGATAATGAGATTCCTATAAAGGAAGCATTGAAAGAGTTTGAGAAAATTTATATAGAAACAGCAAAGAAAAGATACAATGGCAATAAGACAAAAACAGCCGAAGCCCTTGGAATCCACAGGAATACTCTGTATAATCTGTGCAAAGCTTTGAAAATAGAATAAACCTGAATTATTTATAAAATTAGCAATCTGCCTCAAAGATTGCTAAAAAAATCCCTTTTTCTATTGACAAATCAATGCTTTTTAGCTATATTAGCAGTCGCAATAAAAGATTGCTAAAAACCAAAAAAGGAGGTCCAAATGAAGGTTAGTCCTTTATACGACAGAGTTCTTTTAAAACGTCTTGAAGAAAAAGAGACAAAAAAAGGCGGGATCATTATCCCGGATACAGCCAAAGAAAAACCACTTGAAGCAGAAGTTATAGAAGTTGGTAAAGGCCGGCTCGAAGGAGATAAAGTCGTTCCTCTTGAAGTTAAAAAAGGGGATAAAGTACTGGTAGGAAAATTCAGCGGAACAGAGATTAATATTGATGATGTGGAGTACCTCATTGTTCGTGAAGAAGAAATTTTGGCTAAAGTCAAATAGTTTGGAAAGGAGAAAATTCAAATGGCAAAAAAAATAACATTAGGCCCAGAAGCAAGGCAGGCCCTTTTAAAGGGCGTAAATGTTTTAAGCAATGCCGTGAAACAGACCCTCGGACCGAAGGGAAGAAACATTGTGCTTGAGAAGAAATTCGGATCACCCACAAGCACAAAGGACGGAGTTACCGTTGCGAAAGAGATAGAGCTTGAAGATCCATTAGAAAATATGGGTGCTCAGCTCGTTAAAGAGGTGGCTTCAAAAACATCTGACGTCGCAGGGGACGGAACAACAACAGCTACTATTTTGGCTCAGGCTATCTATTCCGAAGGATTGAAATATGTCACAGCCGGAGCGAATCCGAGTCTTATCAAAAAAGGAATCGACAAGGCAGTCGAGGTAGTCGTGGAAGACATGAAGAAACTGAGCCGCAATGTGAGCGGCGAGATGATCGCTCAGGTCGGTGCCATATCTGCAAACAACGATGAGTCCATTGGAAAGATCATTGCAGAAGCCATGGATAAAGTCGGGAAAGATGGAGTCATAACTGTTGAGGAAGCAAAAGGACTTGAAACCACCATGGAGATCGTTGAAGGGATGCAGTTTGACCGCGGATATCTCTCGCCCTATTTCGTCACTGATCCTGACAGGATGGAATGCATACTCGAAAATCCGGTTATTCTTCTTCATGAGAAAAAAATCAGTAATCTAAGAGAACTGCTGCCGCTCTTGGAAAATATTGCAAAGATGAACAGGCCTCTGCTTGTTATAGCCGAGGATGTCGAAGGAGAGGCCCTTGCGACTCTTGTTGTCAATAAATTGAAGGGAACCTTTCAATGCGCAGCGGTTAAAGCCCCTGGTTTTGGTGACAGACGCAAAGCCATGCTGGAAGATATCGCCATTCTTTCAGGTGGCAAGGTTATCACAGAAGATATCGGTGTTAAGCTTGAAAATGTATCAGTGGATTGGCTGGGCGAAGCCAATAAAATAGTCATCGATAAAGACAATACCACCATTGTGGAAGGAAAAGGAAAAACCGAAGATGTGAAGGCACGAGTAAAGCAGATCAGAACTCAGATCGAAGAGACAACTTCTGATTATGATAAGGAAAAACTTCAGGAGAGGCTGGCAAAAATGGTAGGTGGAGTTGCCCTGATCAAAGTGGGAGCGGCCACTGAGACGGAACTTAAGGAGAAAAAGGCTCGCGTCGAAGACGCCATGCATGCAACAAAAGCTGCTGTAGAGGAAGGGATCGTTCCCGGAGGAGGGGTTGCACTTCTCAGAGCTCAGAAGGCACTTGATTCTGTTAAGTTTAAGGATGATTCTAAGATCGGTGTGGATATTGTCAGGCGCGCCATTGAAGAGCCCCTGCGCCAGATAGCTCATAATGCTGGTTTTGAGGGTTCAATTGTGGTTGAAAAGGTCAGAGAAAAACAAACAGATATGGGCTTTAATGCCTTGACCGAAAAATATGAAGACCTGATTAAGAGTGGAGTTCTTGATCCCACAAAAGTGGTGCGGAGCGCTCTTCAAAACGCAGCAAGTGTTGCCGGAGTGCTCCTTACAACCGAAGGCCTTATATCTGAAATCCCTGAAGAAAAGGAAGGCGGCGGACAGCCTCCTATGCCTCCAGGAGGGATGTATTAATCGGTCGTAGTCGGTACGTTAATCAAGCCCCTTTCCGTTATCGGAGAGGGGCTTTTTTTTTAAACGAATGGCTTCCCTATTGGCTACATAAGCAGGATTGTGGTATAAAAAGCATGTGCTGAAACTGTTTGACAGATATATACTGAGAGAAATAACTCCTCCCTTTGTTATTGGACTCACTGCATACACATTTGTGCTGCTGATGAATCAGATTTTGCTTCTTTCCGAGATGTTTATAGCAAGAGGGATTCCTGTTAATACGGTCCTGTCTCTTCTTCTCTACCTAATACCTTCTCTATTGGCCTTTACCATCCCCATGTCAGTATTAATGGGCGTTCTTGCCGGTTTGAGCCGCCTTTCTTCAGATGCAGAGATTACCGCTTTCCGGACTTTGGGAATAGGCCAGGGGCAGATTTTAAGACCAGTTTTGATATTCTCGTTTTGCGGCTGGATTGTCACTTCTTTGTTTATACTTTATTTAGCACCCCAGGCCAATTATAAATGGATAAAGACTCTTTCCAAGTCTATAAGAGCTGAAGCCCAGTTTACGATAAATCCAAGAGAGTTTTATGATAGGATCCCTCAAACGACCCTTTATGTCCAAGATATTGTGGAAGGGGGTTTATGGGAGAATATCTTTGTCCATTTTTCCCGCCCCCAAAAGGAGCCCAGGATCATATTTGCTGAAAAGGGAAGGTTGAATGTATTTCCTGAAAGAAAGAGAGCGACTCTTGAGCTGCAAAATGGAATAATTCATTCTTATAATGTTTCCACCCCGGAAAACTACAGCATGACCTCTTTTAAGAGGCTGGAGGAGGAACTTGATGTAAAAAGTATTTTTGCAGAAATTTCCGCAGAAAAAAGGGCAAGAGAGAAAGATATAAAAGAACTGTTTAATGATATAAAAAAAGTAAAAAGTGATTTAAAGCAGCTGGCCGGTCAGGATGAAAATTCTATCATATTTAGACAGAAACAAAGGAGCCTGACAAAGTATCTGGTAGAGGCGCACAAAAAGTTTGCGCTTCCTTTTGCGTGTATTGTTTTTGGGTTTCTGGGTATTTCTTTGGGAGTTACCACAAAAAAGGGGGGGCGAACAAGCGGATTTACCCTAAGTATTGTTATCATCGGGGTCTATTATATTTTGATTACCGCCGGAGAAAATATGGCCGTTAACGGCAGCCTGAGTCCGGGATTAGGCATGTGGGGGCCTAATATTTTATTGACTGTTTTGAGTGTTTACGCCTTTACCTATTCACGAAGGGAAAGTAGGTTTTTTAGCTCTGTTTACACAATTTTTTCAAAGAAAAGACGGACAGAAGTAAGAAGGAAGAAAAAGAGGGCATCTTCTCTTGTGCCGCGGATATATATCCGTTTTCCTAACATTATCGATCGATATATCATCAGGAAATATGCATCCGTTTTTTTACTTGTATTCATGAGTCTGCTCTGTGTTTTTATTATTATTACTTTCTTTGAGAGCATAGATAATGTCTATGAACATGGGAAGTCCCTGGGTCTTTTTTATGAGTTCATATGGTTTAAAATACCTGAATTCATCCATTATATGCTTCCTGTGGCCGCTCTTTCTTCAGCTCTCTTGTGTCTCGGTATATTGACCAAATTTAACGAGATAACAGCCATGAAGACTTCGGGCATGAGTGTCTACCGGATCATAGTCCCTGTATTGGTGTTATCCATAATAATCAGTTTTTTTTCGTTTTATATACAGGAAAATATCCTTCCTCTCTCAAGCAAGAAGGCGGAAGCGACATGGAATAAGATCAATGATATACCCCCCCCTAATTATAATCGGCTGGACAGACGCTGGGTCGCAGGGAAAAAGGGAGATAGGATGTATTATTACAGATATTTTGATCAGGACAAGGCTCTTTTCAGAAACATGACCATATTGGACATTGATAGGACATCATGGGTATTGAAGAGGAGAATCTATGCTGAGGAGGCGGAGTTAAGCGGGAACGATCTCATTTTACACGATGTATGGGAGAGACGGTTCGAGAAGAACAGGCCTGCTTCTTTTGACATGAAGGATAGCCTGGGGCTTACCCTGGATGAAGATAAAAGCCATTTTGTTAAGGGCGTTAAAAAGGCAGATCAGATGCATTTCAGAGAGCTTAGGGAATATATAGAAGAGTTAAAGGAAAACCATTTCGAGACAGTCAGATTCAGAGTAGATCTGCATTATAAGATATCTTTTCCTCTGGCATGTTTGGTCGTGGTTTTGCTTGGGATCCCTTTTGCGTTCACCATGGGAAAAAGGGGAACATTGGTGGGGATAGGCCTGAGTTTAGTCATTGCCATTGTATATTGGGGTGCGATAGGAATCTTTAAAAGTCTTGGTTATGCCGGTTATTTGAGTCCGTTTCTTGGTGCCTGGGGGCCCAATCTCATTTTTGGTTTGATCGGGATTTATCTGATTTTTAATTTGAGAACCTGACCTGATTATCCTGGGTTAATCACATTTTATATTTTCCGAAATCTTCGGGTTTCAGATTTTCAAGCCATTTTTTAAGTTTTTCGGAATCTTCCAGCTTTTCATCAAATTTCAAGCTCTGGGCTTTTTCAATGACTTGGTCCTTCACATAAATAGGAGTGTTTGTCCGGAGGGAAATAGCAATGGCATCCGAGGGGCGGGAGTCAATGGTTATTGATTTGTTGTTGTGGTTGCAGTATATGGTCGCATAGAAAGTATTGTCTCTTATATCGTTTATTACGATTTTTTCCAGTTTTGCGTCAAGATTAGACAGTATGTTTTTTATAAGGTCATGGGTCATAGGGCGGGGGGTTTCTATTTTTTCTATTTGTAAGGATATGGCATTTGCCTCAAAAACACCTATCCATATAGGGAGCATCCTCTCCATTTTAGGGTCCTCAAGAACAACGATGGGCATTCTTGATATAGGATCTATGACCAGTCCTTTTATTCTCATTTTTATCTCCATAACTCCCTCCAGAACTAAATCTAAATATAAGTCTGGAAGCTGATAATGTCAAGAGAGGTCCGCGATGAAGGGTCTGATCTGTATAGAAATGTGGTATTGATTTAATGAAAAAAGAGAGTCAGAGAATTCTGTCTATATGATGTTTATTACAACATCTTTAGTGACTGTTTTCCCTGAGACATTGTCTTTGATCGCCAGTCTGAGGATATATTGGCCTGGTTCTAAATCTCTCGTCTCCTGCTTCTCTTCAATGACCTCATCTCCTTTTTTCTTCTGGATAAGAACGGTTCTTTCGAATTTCAAGGGCTGGGGGATAATAGGGGAAGTATAATTTCCTTCGGCGAAACGGATCAAAGGCTCTTCCTGCCCTTCTTTAAGAACCTGATAATTAACGGTGTAATCATATCTTTGAGTGCTGGTGTCAGGGGAGCCTCCCATCACATAGAAGAATGCTTCACAGGTGTCTCCGGAATGGAATGTGTTGTTGAGGATGGGTTTTATTTTGAGGATTGAATAGGTAAAAAAGCCTTTATGCACAAAGGTTCGGGTTTCAGCTTGCTCCATTTTTTGAGTTTCATCAATGAAAAAAACGGGCGCGACTTCGAGTGTATCTCCAAGGTTGGCAGGATCTTTAAGCTCAAATTCAAAATACTGGGTTCCTATTTTTTGATAATTGTTTTGAGTAATGGCCATTCCAAGAAGATACTTCCCAGGAGGAAGAATATATCCTGTTGAATACATTTCTTCTTTTTCAGGGTCATATGCGTTTTGATTTACCTGGAAACCTGCGGGGATAAACACTTCCTTGTTGTAATCTCCGTCTATCTGATTGAACAGAAGAAAGACATCAAATCGGCTCTGGAGTACTTCCGGACCCTTCTCAACAAAGGCCTGCTGTTCTTGTTTTTCTTCTGTTTGAATAGGAGCAAGCGGGGTGTAGCCCAGATCAGCATTCTTAGCATTGAATAACAGAATGAAATAGAGATTCTGACTTGCAGGAAGATAATAATAGTCTGTAATGGAAAAGGGAATATCCATCCTTGCTTCTCTGGATTCCATGCCCTGCACCAATACGTTTTTTACTTCATCTGGTATGAGTTTTTGCTGTGCTTTTTTTTCTTGTGCATTCAATTCTGGTATGAATACTACAGCGATCATGATGAGTATCATTAAGACCGGAGTAATAAATTTTTTCACTTTCATCGTTCCTCCTTGAGAGTAAGAACTCTCTCTCTAATAATTAAAACACAAATTATATCATTAATTAAATAAAAAACAACAATATATCAGAATCGGAAAAGCATTTCTATAGAAAATTTGCAAACCCGCCTTTTTCTTGTTTATTTTTTTATTTGAAATTCAATCACAGCTCTCTGATGTTCTTTAAAAGTGGAGCTGAATTTGTGCGTGCCGTCGTTTTTTGACACAAAATACAAATAATCGGTTTCTGATGGGTACAGTGCTGCTTTAAGAGATTCCTGTCCTGGATTTGATATGGGGCCCGGGGGAAGCCCGTTATGTAAATAGGTATTATAAGGCGAGTTCAGTTTTAAGTCCTTGTTTCTGAGTCTTCCCAGATACCCATTTTTTTTCTTAAGGGCATATATAATGGTTGGATCACAGTCCAGTTTCATGCCTAGCTTCAAACGGTTGTGAAACACAGAGGAGACTAAAGGTTTCTCTTCAGGAACCGATGTTTCTTCTTCAATCAAAGAAGCCAAGGTGACGATATCTCTTATTTCCATTCCCATTTCTTTGGCTCTTTCTTCCCAGTGAGGCACAAAAGTTTTTCTGAATTGGTTGACCATCATTTCAATCAGCTCAGCTTCGGATGTGTTTTTAGGAATATGATATGTTTCCGGGAACAGATATCCTTCAAGGTCCTGAGCTTTGGTATCAAGATGAGATACCAGCTTTGTGTTTTGTGCATGATAGACTATCTTTTCCCTGTTAAAAGCATATTTCTTAGATAAAAGGTCAGCTGTTTCCTCTATAGTCAGTCCCTCGGGGACCGTCACCGGATGAAGTATGATATCCCCCTTTAGTATTTTTTTTAAGACCTCTTTTACAGAAAGAGGGGGGTTGAATTCGTATTCTCCTGCAATAAGTTTTTCTTTTGGATAGTACAATCTGTATGCGGTAAGAAAGGGCCACTTTTTTTTGATGATATTTTCTTCTTTGAGTTTCCGTGCGATCAACGAGGCACTGCTGCCTCTCTCAATTTCAAATACAGTGCCGGTAGAGAGCCGGTCTCTGGGATGATTGTATTCCCATAAAAACCAGCTAAAACAAAAAACAAAAAGGACAATGACAACCATCAGAGCTATCATTATTGTTTTTTTTATTGTGATTGATTTCATAAGCTGTTCAGATAACTTGATAGGATCAGAACCGCAGAGATTTGGTCCACAAGCTCTTTTTTCTTCTTGTTGCTTAGTCTATTCCCTTTCATAATTCGCAGGGCCTGTTTTGTCGTAAGGCGTTCGTCCCAGTAAACAACAGGTATATCCAGTGATTTTTTCAACCAGGAAGCAAAGTGTTTTGTTTTTTTTACTCTGCTTCCTTCTGAACCGTCCATTCTCAAAGGAAGGCCTATGACAATTTTATTTATTTTATATTTTGAAGCGAGATCTTTAAAAAACCGGATATCTTCATCTTTATTCTTGACTTTATAGCTTTGAAGGGCTTGAGCTGTTATGAGCATTTCATCGCTTACAGCAAGGCCAATGGTTTTATCTCCGTAGTCGATCCCCAGTATTCTCATATTTCTTTTTTTCTTTTTTTGCTTGCGTGCTTTTGAACGGCAAGGGTTATGAGTTTTTCTAGAAGCTGTGTGAATGTCATACCGCTTGCTTCCCATAGTTTCGGATACATGCTGATTTCAGTAAATCCGGGAATGGTGTTTATTTCGTTTAAGTATATTTTCTGGCTTTTTTTCTGAAGAAAAAAGTCAACGCGTGCCATTCCTGAGCATTCAATGGATTTGAAAGCAGCTATAGAAATCCTCTGGATCTCTTTGGCTGTGGATTCCGGTATATCAGCAGGGATTCCAAAACCTGTTTTTCCTTCTATGTATTTATCCTGATAATCATAAAAAGTCCTGGAAGGAATGATTTCTCCGGGAAGAGAACTGACAGGATTTTCATTGCCTAAAACACTGCATTCAAATTCCCGCCCTTCTATGGCTTCTTCGATGAGGATCTTATTGTCGTAGCTAAAGGCAAGGTGAATGGCTTCTGAAAGCTGAGAGAGGCTCTGGACCTTGGTAATTCCGATACTTGAACCCAGGTTGGAAGGTTTTATGAAAAAAGGAGTGCTGTATTTTTTTTTAATTTTTTCTGTGACTATTTTTCTATCTTGTACCCAGTTGTTTTCATAAAAAACGTCATATCTGGCAAGAGGAAGCCCCTTGGCTTTGAAAATGGATTTAGCCATGGCTTTATCCATTCCGATTGCGGACGACAGGACCGCTGCGCCCACATAGGGGACATCTGCAAGTTCCAGGAGTCCTTGTATGGTCCCATCCTCCCCATAAGGTCCGTGGAGCACTGGAAAATAAACCGAGGATTCCGGCAGCTCCGTATGGTTTTTTGTGTTCCAGGGCAGAAAAGAAGAAAAAGGTTCTTTTTCATCTGCGCATTTTGGGGAGTCAACGACCTTCCACATTCCGTTTTTGCTGATATAAAGGCATATGGGCTTGAATTTTCTTTTATTTAAATGATCATACACAGCCGATGCTGAATTGATTGAGACTTCATGCTCTGCAGAGCGGCCTCCAAAAAGAATGATTATGTTTTTCTTTGTTTTCATTTGTCCTTTTCATTCTATAAAAATCCTCTTATTATGTCTAACCCAATCTATTCATAAAAAACGGCGATTAGAATGAAAGTACAAACAGGCAAAGACATTTCAGTTGTCTTTTAGGTAGAAAACATGTATATCCTTGAAAGCAAAACAAAAAAAGGAACATCGCCATTTTTTTATGAATAGGTCAGGTTAATCTGTAATATTCACAAGTCGAGGTTGCTTAAACTTACTGAAATTCAGGTGTGGTCGTAGCGACATTGAAGATTTAGCCTTCGGATGAGGCTTTTCGAGGGCATCCGGCTAAGCCGGACGACGAGTATGTCTGA
>Ga0190345_1000533_pt1 | contig 12365 bp, 17 predicted proteins | sample 48721334_MG_FD_161674 | JGI IMG/M metagenome (GOLD analysis project Ga0190345, IMG submission 161674) | Hydrothermal vent microbial mat bacterial communities from Southern Trench, Guaymas Basin, Mexico - 4872-13-3-4_MG | ecosystem: Environmental > Aquatic > Marine > Hydrothermal vents >...
ATTAAAATTTTTCTTAACTTGACCTTTAAAAGAAAATACATGCCAGGCCAACCGCCCGGCCACATACCGCGGGAACGTTAGCTTTAATTTAAATAAAATGAAAAATCTATTACCAATATTGATACTTGCGATTTCACAATTAAGCTCCTACAATTCATTTGGACAGGACCAATCTGATAGTAATGCAAATAATGGAAGTACTCTTTTTATTGAATTTGGAGGAAATGCACCACTGATATCCTTAAATTATGATTATCTCATCCAAACAAGGAAAGAAAATTTTAAATATGCATTTACATTTGGGACTACCCATCATTTTAATAAGCCACTTGATATTGTTATCGCACCACAATTTAATACACTAATAGGTAGAACCTTAATGGCGGAAATCGGAGTTGGTTTAACAATTCCAATTTCATATACTCAAGATTGGGTTTGGATACCAAGATTTGGAGGTCGATATCAGAAAATGAGCGGTGGAATGTTTTATAGACTAGCTTTCACTCCTATAATATCTCCACATAGCAATCCATCCACTTTTCCAATGTTTGGTATTTCTATTGGTTATACATTCAAATGTAACAGAAAAAACTAAAGCTAACAACATAAACTGCATTAAAACGCAGTTTATCCAAACCGTTGTGGTGCATTTAAGAGAAAGCGCATAACAATAGGTATATGCTATTGCTGCCCGACCTCTCACCTTCGGTTCGATTTTTTTGGGGTGTTTAAGGATAAGGGTTCTCAAATATCAGATTTGCTTTGGCAGCATCACCGCACTATTGGAGCGGGAAATTGGATTAGAATTCAGAATTACATAATTTTAATCATGTAAAACAAATACGGGAGGCGGTTAACAGCATATACCCGGTACGTTAGGTGCAATTTTAGCAACTTGAAATAAATTAGAACATCATGAAAAATTTCAGAACTCTGATAATTCTCACTTTGCTGTTTTCGGTATTGGTCCTATTAATGACAATAATGGATTTCTTAGCATTACATGATATCAAGCAAGATTATCTGAGTAAAACCATTATTGATTATTTAGGAATTACATTCTCAAAAGAAATTCCTGATTGGACAGCAACAAGTGGAGAATGGCGGTCTGTAACTATTAGTTTATATTCTAGATTGATCTTTTTCTTCCTAAACATTTTCGTATTATATCAGTGCATAAATAAGCTACAATTAAGCAAAAACAGCACCTAACAATGTGTATAAGCCATTGAAACGGCTCATACACCTTCCGTTATCACCAATTATTATAAGCAGGCATCTAATAAACAGGTATTTTGTGGCATATAAACAGACATTAAAACCAAAAGGACATAAATATGAAAACTTTAAAAATTATTATGCTGATTATTGGAATTGCTGCATTTTCATTTGGAACATATAATATTGTCTACTTGAAAATTCCAAATCAATGGTTCGGTTTCATAAGTGGTGCATTCTTAATATGGCTCTTCTTCAATATTGAGAAGTTTACCAATAAAAATAAATAAAATTATCTGAAAATATGAAGCGTAAATTTGTAAATATTGCCTTATTTATACTCTTTGTACAACCTTTCATTCTAACAGAGTGTAGCAATCCTTCAACTGGATTTAAAGCAGAAGAAGTAGTTTTTAAGAATGATTTAGACGGAGCTATTCTCTCAGGCACATTTACAAAACCAACTGGAAAAGATAGATTTCCAATCGCAATTCTAATCTCTGGTAGTGGACAGCAAGATAGAGACGAAACAGTTTATGGACACAAACCATTTAAAGTTTTAGCTGAATTTCTGTCAAATAATGGGATTGGTGTTCTAAGATATGATGACCGCGGAGTGGGCGGCTCGAAAGGAGATGTTTGGAATGCAACATTAGAAGTGCAAGCAAGCGATGCATACGCAGGAATCAAATATTTAAAGTCGCGAAATGATATTGAAAACAATGAGATTGGTATTATAGGGCATAGTCTTGGTGCAATGCAAGGAACAATCCTTGCAAGTAAATATCCCGACATTTCTTTTCTTATTTTACTTGGTGGAATTGGTATTCCCTGGTGTGAAAATCATATAAAAGCAGATAGTTTATCAAATTCAATCAAAGGTGAACCAATTGAAATTATACAAGCAGGAAGTATATTAATAAAAACACTTTGTAATGAAATGATCCATACACCTGATAGTCAGGATCATCAAATCACCAAAAACAAACTAATACATATAGTAGAAGAATGGCAATTATCATCAAAAGGAATAGCAAAAACAAAAATAGAAGAATTCACAGAATCAAATCCTGATTTTTTGATAAAGAATTTTGCAGAAGAATATGCGACACCCCTTTATATTTCTTGTGCAAAGTTTGAACCATCCAATTATCTTTCAAAAATACGTTGTCCTGTTCTCTCGATTATTGGAGAAAAAGATATTCAGGTTGTTCCTGAAAATAATACTGCAATTGAGAAGGCTCTTAAAAAGGGTGGAAATAAAAATTACAAGATCATTACCGCTAAAAATATTAACCATTTATTGCAGAAATGTGAAACTGGATTAATAAGTGAATATGAAAAGCTTGATGAAGATTTCAATTTAAATATTATGATTGAAATTTCAGAATGGATTATTGAAAATACGAACAGAAAACAATAAAATGTATAACTAAAAATAATGGAGGAATAATCATGACTGGAATAACTGTAATAATAATAATCCTTGTTCCAATAGCATTTCAAGTATTTATGCTGCAAATAAGACAGGACAAAAGGCATAAAGAAATAAAAGAAATATTAAAAAGAATTGAGATTAAACTGGAAAACGAAACTAAAAATGACAAATAAGAATAAATACATAGTATATCTTACTAAAGTTTCGCAGTTCTCTTACATGTTGAAAACTAACTTGATATAGAAGAAAAAAGCAGCATGATAATTAGGTTAATATACTGGCTTTAAATACATTAACAATGTTATCCAAAACATTATACCATGCTGCAGAGTAAAGATATTAATAAGATTGCAGAATTAAAAAACGGTTTTACCCCCAGGTGGCTTGAACCGGATTTTATCTTGAGTTCTTTGAAAAGTTTTTCATTTTCGGCCGTTTGTAAGTGCCTTGCCCCCTTGAAGCAGAAAGGGTATAGTTTTGAGTCTATATTTTCGATTTTGATCAGCTTGCCTTTCCTGGGTTTGCCAACGGTACATTCCTTTACTGGTAGCGTATTGGCTGAACATATCCAGGCTCGCAAAGATGTGTTTTACCGGTTAAAGAATAACACGGGGATTTGTTGGAGGATGATCTTGTGGATGTTCGGCTTGAAGTTCATCAAGCTGGCAGGTACCCGTGGTGAGGAGAGTGACTGCCCTAAATGCCTGATCTTTGATGATAGTTTTCTTTTCAAGACTGGCAGGTATATTGAAAAGATATCCAGGATGTTTGATCACGTATCAAAGCGTTTTCTTCTTGGGTATAAGCTGTTGGCTATGGGTTATTGGGATAGCACATCGTTCATTCCCCTGGATTTTTCCCTGCACAGGGAGCGAGGTAAAAATGCGAACAAACCTTTTGGCCTGAAGAAGAAGGAGTACAGGAAGCAGTATCGCAAGAAGCGGGAGAAAAATACCCACTCCTGGGATCGTGTCAGGGAAGCAGACTCTACGAAAATCGATAGCGCATTGAGGATGTTCCGGCGTGCCATATCTCAGGGAGTTAAGGTTGATTACGTGCTGATGGATAGCTGGTTTACCTGTGAGGCTTTTGTAAAGGCGGTCAGGCGGGTGAAGAAGCAAACGGTTCATCTGATCGGGATGTATAAGACTCCGAAGACTAAGTTCACTTTTAATGGAGAGCGGCTCACGCATAGCCAGATCCGCAATAAGCTGGGGAATCCTAAGCGTTGCAGGAAGTTGAAGCTCTACTACAAGGAGGCAATGGCAGAATACAACGGAGTGCCTATCAAGATGTTCTTCAGCCGGAAGGGAAGCAAGGGTAAATGGCGGGTATTTATTACTACTGATACCAGTTTGTCTTTCATCAGGATGATTGAAATTTACCAAATCCGCTGGACCGTGGAGGTCTTCTTTAAAGAGGCAAAACAGCTGCTGGGTCTGGGACGGTGCCAGTCCAATGACTTTGATGCCCGGATTGCAGATACGACCATTACCATGATCCAGTATATCCTGCTGACCCTGAAGTTCCGCTTTGAGCACTATGAAACCAAAGGGGCATTGTTCAGTCATATCCGTGATGGGATTATTGAAACCCGACTGAATGAGAGATTATGGGGGCTATTTGTAGAATTGATAAGAGTTATGGTGGTGTTGTTTGATGATATGGACGAGATGGATCTCCTTAAAAGGATCCTTGAGGATGAAAGGGCCTATGAGATGATCAGTCGTTTGCTTCCTCAGGAACCAGACCGGCAAAATGCGGCATAACCGAAAATGGAAAATATAAAATGTTGAAATACCAATATATAGCACATGAAGACAACTTATAATTGGTTGAAGTCATGTGCTTTGATAACAAGTGCGAAACTTTAATTTAAAACTATTAAATCAACCGTGACTTTCTTTTTTTACCTCATAAATCCAATTTTACAGAAACAAAGTTACGTGGCGATCTTTTTAAATTCTTGATCGTACTTTCTTCTTGTTTTCATAGGACCAAAAGTTAAGATTTATTTGCTTAACTCTCTGTCCGGTTTTTTAGGGCAATATCAAATGGGTTCTGATAAGGCTGACGGGACGGTAAACGCGAGAATCAGATTCTTTTATGATAATGCCATGGCCCGCAGCGGTTATTTACAACATGAAGCCTGCCGCTGCCATCCTGCCTGCCCTTGCAAGCGAAGCCCCGGGATGTCTCTGCGGGCTCCACTTTTTTCGTTTTGCGATGGCGGCCCGGGATCGAAAAGAAAAGCCCGCAAAGGCTTTCCGGTTTAATAATGATGGTCCGGCAGGATGATTCCTTTCAGGAAGGGTTTTTGAAGGTTTTTTGAGAAATACAAGGCAGGGAGCGGAGCTCATGAGCCGAAAACGAATAACTAGTGCCAGAGCATGTAAATTTGAGGCGGTAACTATCTACGTAGATGACTACGTAGTTGTCTACGTAGTATGTTAGACAGGATGACGATTCTGTGGGGTTGGGTAAATATTTTTCATGTATAGATCACATAAACCGGCTGTCCCGTTACCCGGCGGGGGAGGTTGGCGTCGGTACCTGTTGCTTCTTCACTCCATTCCTTTCGACCCTAATATTCAATCCCTTTCCTGGCTTCCACGCCCTTGCGGTAGTAATGTTTCACTTCCTTCATCTCCGTTACCAGATCGGCGGCATGGATCAGCTCCGGCGGAGCGTAACGTCCCGTGACGACAATCTCCGTGCCCTCTGCCCGCAGGCCGATAAGCCGGATCAGCTCCTGAACGGTAAAAAGCTGATAATGCAGGGCGATGCAGGCTTCATCCAGAATGATCACCTGGTATTCCCCCGAAGGGATGATCTTTTCCAGTTCTTCCAGTCCGGCCCGTGCAGCCTGCCTGTCTTCCGGCGCGGGGGCGTTCACAATGAAGCACTCGCGGCCATACTGCTTCACGGTGACCTGGGGCAGGTATTTTTGCACCGCTTTGATCTCGGAATATTCACACCCTTTCACGAACTGGGCAATGAATACCTTCAGTCCGGCGCCGGCGGCCCTGAGGGCCAGACCGAATGCGGCGGTGGTTTTTCCCTTGCCGTTTCCCGTATAGACATGAATGGTTCCCTTCATGGTTATTCTCTTTTTGTTGCTGTTAAAACAAATCCTCCGCAGGGCCGGAGGCTGATGTCCAGGTTGGTTTCCTCCGGCATGTATTTAACCAGTTCGCGGGGGCCGTCCCCGTCGGTGATCAGCACCAGGTTGCTCAGGTCACCCAGTACCGAAAGGTCTATGTTCAGGGTTCTTTCGTTGTTTTCGCCGTTGATGCCGGCCACGTACCAGGTGTTTCCGGCTCTTCTGGCCAGCACGGCAAATTTCCCCGGATAGCCGTCGATGAATTTCACATCGTCCCATACCACCGGCACCCGGCGCATAAAATCGACCACATAGGCGGGCTGACTGTACATGCCCCGCGGTATGGCGGCAAAATGCTGAATCCCCGACTGGAACAACACCGAGGTGGCCAGTTCGTACCCGTTGGTGGTGCGGCGCCTGATGCGGGGAATCCCGGAAAAGCACACGGGGGTGAAATCCATAGGACCCGTGGCATTCCGGGTAAAGGGAAGCACGGTTCCGTGGGCAGGCGCCCGGTTGGCATTGGACTGCTCAAAAGTGACGTATTCGAATCCCTTTACCGATTCCATGGTCATCAGGTTGGGGTAGGTGCGGGTCCACCCCCGCGGGATGGTAGCCCCGTGAAAATTGACCACCAGACCGTACTTTGCGGCATCTTCTATCAGATCCTGGTAATAGTTCATGAACGACTGCCCGTCGCCCCCGAAAAAATCGATCTTCAGGCCTTTGATGCCCATGTCACGGATCCTGGCGAATTCTTCCCGGCGTACCTGCGGGTCGGCTACCCTGTCGCGGGGAGTGAGGGGGGCGGTGTTCCAGGTGCCGTTGGAATTGTACCACAATATCAGGTTCACCCCCTTCTTTTCTGCATGCCGTGCCAGTTCCTCTATTTTTTCATATCCTATTTTGGTGTCCCAGTAGCAATCGATAAGGCAGTACTCCCAGCTCATGTCCGAGGAATAATCGATAAACCGTTTCTGCACATCGAACACGGTGGAGTCGTCTTTCAGCAGCACCCAGCTCCACGATGAGCGCCCGGGTTTAATGAACGAAGTGTCGTCAATCAGCGAAGGCCTGCTCACATCGGTGGCCAGGGTTGATTCTACGATGGGTGCCAGGGTCTCTCCGATTATGAGGACGCGCCAGGGCGAATGGAACGGCAGGGTGCAGGTGGGGTAGAGCGGTTCATCCGGGCCCATGGTTTCGGGTTCCTGCGGAAAGGCCAGCTGGTATTCCCCTTCCGGGGAAAGGTGCCCCAGGTGTGATCCGCAGTAATGACGCACCATATCGGTTTCCGACACCAGTACCCAGTGTGCATTGGAACGGAACAGGGCCGGGAATGACCATCCCTGTCCGAAGTTCGATTCCGTGCCTACCGGTATCTCTATTTCATAATTTTCTTCGTATGAGGGTTGTGTGCTTTCCCATCCCGATTGAGCCACCGCGTGCGGGTGCAGCCAGGCTGTGGCCGTTTCCGGGAAGTTAAAGCGGGTGTTTTCCAGGGTTACTACACGGGTTTCCTGGCCTTCCCCTTTCAGCTCGTAACGGAAGGCCACCCCGTCGTTCGATACCTGGAAAACGATTTCCAGCCGGATACCGTTCCTGGGGACGAATCCGATCACGCGCCGGTTGGCCTGGTAGCTGCATTCGCGTCGTTTTCCACTTACCAGGGTATACCGGTCACTGACAGGCTCCACGGTCCCTTCGGAGGCGATCTTCATGCCACGGGTCAGGTCGGTATTGTCAATTACCAGTCCCAGAGCAGAGGGTTCCAGTATTTGCAGTTTGTTGTAATAAATGGCATATCGCGGTATGCCGTGGTTATCCAGGCTGATATCGACCCTGATCCGTTCGTCGGGACTGCTGACCGATACGGCTGACCGGTCTGTATAACAGGCCGAAAGGATCAGAGCGGCCATAACGGATAAGTAAACGGCATTTTTCATAAGCAGGAATATGAATGGTTCCGGTTCCGGGTTTTCGGTAAAATAAAAAATTCCGGGGAATTATGCTATTTTACGGGAGCAGAAATTTATTTCCCGCAGCGGTTGAACGCTGCAAAACCGCCCTTTTCCACCCCTGTCATTTCGGCCATGACTTCACATTTTCCCATGAGAAGAAAGAAAATACAGGGGGCTTTTCATATACCGGTCTTTCCGGATTCCCCTGTCGTTTAGAGATGATCAGGTCGGCCTGCCGGAAGGTCTCCGGAAACTCTTCCCTGCATTTTCCCGGCACGGTGGTCAATGGCAAAGCTGGTGTGAAGCCTCCGCTCAAGGGTTCACTTTATCTTTTCCGCACGAAGCGGACCATGGAGGTAACGGAAATGACGAGAATAACCCCGCCTGTGACCAAATTGGCAAACAGGAAGGTCAGTAATTCAGCACCTGTTCTATTTCATTCCGGATGGTTTTCAGTTTTTTATCGCTCAGTCCGAATTCATCCAGGGCATGCAGGTTGTCATGCAGTTGCAGGCAGGTTACAATGCCCTGTTCCATGAGCCGGTTTTTCTGGTTTTGCGCGAGCTGGTTCAGGATCGAGAGGGGGAAGATCTTTTCCTTTTCCATCCATTCTTTAAGTCCGTTCCCGGAAGGATAATTCCAGCCCAGGAGATGCAGGCCGCTGCACCGGGCATATTCCACGGAATCGGAAGTAAATCGGGTGTTCGTGGCGATCCAGCCGGAGAAAGAGTAGTTGCTGTATTCCGGCATTTCCTTTCTTTTCATAACGATATCGTCTATCCGGGCACGTACGTACAGGGGGACCTGGATGCTGACATGCTTACCCTGGTCTTTCGAGTACTTGCATTCCACCAGAAGCTGTTCGTTATTCCCGGTGGCGATCACATCCATTTCATGAGTGATGCACCGGCCCTCGATCACTTTCCCCACTTCCACCCGGTAGCCTTTCCGTTTGAGTATTTCGCCGAGCAGGTGTTCGAACGGGTAGCCGGTGGGCCCCAGTTCGTACAGAGACCTTTTCAGTTTGTACCTTACGGCGTGCAGGTTGTTTCTTTGGCGCAGCAGCCTGAAGGCCCGGGCGTATATTTTTTTTGTGTTGACACCTTCGGTAAGCCATTCTTTTATATTGCCGGAAATTTCCAGGGCTGTTTTCTCATTCGCCCCAGCCCGCTGAAGCGATTGCATGAGCTTGGACGCCTCGAACGGTTCCGTTTCCCCCGAAGCCTTCCTGATAGTGATACGTTGGTTTGTATTTGTCATTAGTCAGTATTATTTGATTCCGCTTTTCCGGTTTATCAGTTTAAACAACTCCATCACCAGTACCATGGCACGGCCAGGGCCAGAATATAAAGCCATTCGGTAAAGATAATGGGTTTGATCCGTAAAATATTTTGCGTGAAGGGGAGCTGTTTTCAGGGGTATCCGGAAGACCGGTACTTTTTCGGAACGGCAGTTGAAGGTGCGGAAGTTCTGCATGAACACCATGAGCAGCAGGATCAGGTAGCGGGCATGGGTCTCGTCTATGCCGGCACTGGCCCGCAGGCTCCGGGGTTGTTGTGCGAACAGGATCCCGGTGCTCAGTGGCGCCCAGGGTAGTATAAAAAGAAGCTGTTTTTTTATTTTTTTTCAGTATGGTTAATTATATGGATTTGTTACACGTCCCCTTCGGGTGTTATGGAAAGAAACGCAAAAATCATGCTGTTTTTTGTGTTTTTCTATTTTGAAACCAGGGCACAAACAGCGGGTGCCTGGTTTTTATACCGAAGTCAGGCAGTAGTTTCCGGGCGATCAACTCCCGGTTCAGGAGGAAGATAATAAAAGTCAGCACCTGAAGTAGATACAGGTTTATCCCAAAACCTTTGACAATTCCTCCGGCATCGCCTCCATAAATAAATGGCCCGATGGAAAGGTTCAGCGGATCGGCCACCAGGAATAGCAAAATCAACCAGAAGCCCAGTGCTCTGAAAAAAGGAGCGGTGGCTCCGGCTATCCGTTTTCTGAGGCCAAAAAGCAGGTACCCCAGCAGAACGGTGACGATATTGGGTGTTCCCGAAATAAATCCCCATTGGATCCCTTCTCTGGTGTTGACCGGTGTTTTATATACCACCTCAAATCCGTAGAAATGCACCACGAACGAGTCAAATTCCCCGTATGCCCATGCTATAACGGCATGAAGGGATTCATGGATGAAGGCCAGGATAATAAATGCCCCGAGAAAATAGAGGATATTCTTCATGACAGGTAATTGAAAGTTTGGATAACTTTTTTGTTTTTACCGGTTAAGAACACTGGTGCGCCGAAAAATGGCAGCAACAGGATGACTATATACGAAGTGATTTTTTTATTACTCTTGATTTTCATTACATTGATCAAAGCAAACAGGGAGAATACAATGATGAATGCGGCTACGATTAGAATGATAACTAACTGAAAAGGCCCGGTCATTTCCGTAAGGATTGTGTTATTATTTTACCTGATTTAATCGATGCAATTATGTCATCCTTCGTAGATCAGTCAACACCCCCATTGTAACCCATTTTGCCCGCCAGCACCTCAATTGGGGATGTATGGAGACCCGATAACAATGAACTGTATGATGCGAATTTATTAAAAAACAACCGTTAGTACCTTTTTTGCCGTTTATAAATTTATCAACAAAAAGCAGATAATGGAGTACGACGGGGTAGTCGGGGTGAGCCGGAAATTCAGGGAGGCGAATATTTTTATTCTGCTGCCTTCCGGCGAAGCTTTGCTTGTCGGGGCAGGTTCCCGGATATCTCTCCGGTGTTCTATCCGTAGGGAGCGCATGTTGATAATAGAAGCAGTGAGCAATATCAAATATTAATCCGTGAAGGCACAGAACGGGTTTGATGGGGCGGTTCGTACCATCTGTTTACATACCCAGTAATAGAGGAGCCCTATACTTCGTAATTCCACCACAGGAGGCTTTTTGACAAAGTTCCCTTTCTGAGGTTGGCGGCTTCCGTGATCTTTCCGGCTTCCTCCGTGGTTAACGCCGAACGGATCTCGTTCTCAAGTATTCCCAACCAGGACCGCCGGAGGTCTTTGATAAACAGATACCCTTCGGGTTTCAGTACCCGTTCGATCTCCTGCAGCATCGAGGCGGGATCATTTACCCAGTGTACCATGTTGATACTGAAGGCCGCATCGAAGGAGTTATCATCAAAAGGCAGAGTGTGCACATCGGCTTTCAGGAATTTCACCCTGTTGGTCAGGTGCCGTTTTTCAGCTTCCGCGCGGGCATATTCCAGGAGGGGTTTTGACAGGTCCACGCCAGTGATCTCGTATCCCGGGACATTTTCCGCCATGGCCAGAACCATGTCGCCCGATCCGCAACCCGAATCGAGGATCTTTCCTTTTTTAAATCCCCGGGCAGTTAACCGGCCGGCATAGGCATAACCCAGTTTGGTCAGGATATTCTTATGTTTCCGGATATACCTGATGGCGAAATCCGGGTTGTTGAAGTCTTTGATTTGTTTTAGCATTTTTTTTATGTTAAAGTAATTGTCTTACTCACCGGGCAATTCCATGTCTGTTTTATCAAAGGAATCAAGACGACTGATTTGTTCTTCGGAGAAGGCCGGTATGGACCGGTTGATGATATGGATGGTCTTCTGTACATCAAAGTTATTCCGGAATTTAGGCCAGTCGATATTTTCATATGTTCATTCCAAGTTGTATTCCATCAGGTACCTTTTCATTTCCCCGATTGCCGGGGCGACCTCAGGGTCATGTTCGTCCATCAGCGATTTGAGAAAATCAAATCTGCGGGATGGAACGGATTCCTTTTCTTCTCAGCTTTCGAAGGATTTTGTCCGTTTTTTCCGCGTTCTTACCAGCCGCCGCCGGAGCTATCTGCATGTGATAACCTGCTTTTTGTCCTCCCAGCAGGGTATTGTAAACACAGTGCCCGGCCAATGGTTCAGAAAACATTTTTTTTGTGCAAATTCGAAGCCGTTCCCGGGAGACGGTGTTCCAGGTAGGCTTTCAGCCTGTTCAGGGTTGTTTCATTGCCATGGATAAAGAAATTCATGAATTCGGTCCACCGGGGTTCGTTCAGGTAGCCTGTAGCGTAAAGCACCACCCTGGTGGTTCCTTCATCCACCGGTTCGAAACGGAAGATGCTGTACAGATGTTTTTCCCTTTCCCGGATAAACGCCGGGAAGTTGTTTCCCATTTCGGCCTGCATCACCAGCAGCTCGCCGGGGACCAGGGTCACGATACGGATCACGATGGTACCTGGATCGCCGATGCTGGCATCCTTGTTATAATGTGAGCGGATATAGCCGTTATTCCGGATATCCATTTCCACCACGGGGGATACCCATTGCTGCCAGTCGGCGGGGTTCGTAAATGTTTCCCATACCCTTTCTGCCGGAGCCGAAATGACTATTTCCTGGTGCAGCATCAGTTCGCCGGAAGGCAGGGTGTCGGTGCGGCTTACTGCCTGCGACCGGCTGCTGAGCGGGAGGAGGGTTGCAAGAAGAAGGATCAGGATTTGCTTCAGGTGTTTCATGCAGTAAAGATATCAAGAAAAGAGAATATTTGAAACTGGACTGGGGAGGACTTCCGGGAAGGAAAGAAAGGGCCGCCTGCGGTACCGGTTTATCCTGCAGGCAGGGAA
>Ga0190345_1000536_pt1 | contig 12327 bp, 7 predicted proteins | sample 48721334_MG_FD_161674 | JGI IMG/M metagenome (GOLD analysis project Ga0190345, IMG submission 161674) | Hydrothermal vent microbial mat bacterial communities from Southern Trench, Guaymas Basin, Mexico - 4872-13-3-4_MG | ecosystem: Environmental > Aquatic > Marine > Hydrothermal vents > Microbial...
GCAACCGCAACCAACAATAATTAACATGTTTTTGGAAGCAGATTGGATAGTCGTTTTCACAACATCAATTTTTTCTTCTTCCGAAAGATAAACATTTTCCCCATTAGATCCCAAAACAATGAGCCCTTTGATGCCACTTTTACTTAATTTTTCCACATTTTCAGCTAAATAGTGGTGGGCTACATCGTCTTTTAGAAAGGGTGTAACAATAGGTGGATAAATGCCCGCTAAGTTCATTGTATCCAAGATAGACCTCCTTTTACTTAATTAAAAAATGAAATTCATAAAATAAGCAACCTTTTATTTATTATAATGGATAGATTAAGTTTGGCAAACTATTTTTAATAATATTCACATTTTTTCATTTACCTTTTTTCTTAAATTCAATCTTTTTAAAACCTGAAAAGTAAAATATTTAATCTAGTGGGAATTCCCGATAGATTAAAGGATAGGCTATTTCATCGGAAAAGAACATTATCCTTATGGGTTGGATAGGGCCGGTATAAAAATAATAAAAATAATTAGGCAGACACCCATTTTTGGTATAAGGATAATAAGGTTTTGCAATATAACAAAAGACATACTTCGGCCAGTCCGATGACCATACCCTGACCCAATTGGGCAACTGGCTGTCGTAAAAAAGATTGACTTATTTATAATATATAGTATACTTATAAGTATAATACTTTAGAGTATACTATTTGGAGCGCATTATGTTTGTCGATAGAATCGAAGAATTAAATTACTTAGAAAAATTACAAAAGGAACAAGGTGCTCGCTTTATAATTATGTATGGGCGTAGAAGGATTGGCAAGACCGAATTACTAAGAAAATTTTCTAAAGATAAAAAACACCTCTTTTTTTCCTCGGACCTCTCTTCCGAGCAGGAACAGTTAAAACAATTTAGCGAAAAAATATTTCAGTTAACCGGAGAATCGTTTTTACAGACCCAACCTTTCGGTTCATGGGAAGCCTTGTTAAGATATATTTTTGATCATTTAGTCTCAAAGATGCCATTGATTATTATCGATGAATTTCCCTATTTATGTATTAGTAATCCGGCACTCCCCTCTATCTTGCAAAAAATATGGGATGAAAAAGGGGAAAAAAGTAATATTTTCCTTATTCTGTGTGGCTCTTATATGAGCTTTATGGAAAAGGAAGTCCTGGGGAGCAAGAGTCCTTTATTTGGCAGGTGTACCGGGCAGATTGCCTTACATCCCTTATCTTTTGAAGACCTAAAGTTCTTTTTCCCCCGCTATTCTGAAGAGGATAGAGTTTTTGCCTATAGTATGCTCGGTGGTACACCTGCATATCTCCAACGGTTCAATGACTATAAAACTATAGAACAAAACGTAAAAGAGGAAATTTTAAATAAAAACGGCTTTCTTTTTAGCGAACCCCGTTTTTTATTAATAGAAGAATTGCGTGAGCCGGCCATATATTTCTCTATTCTAAAAGCAATCGCCTTTGGTAAGACCCGGCTAAACGAGATAGTACAGGAAACTGGGATTAACGAGCCGCATAAAGTTAATAAATATCTTAGTGTCCTAAGAGAATTACGCATAGTAAAAAGAGAAGTTCCAATTACAGAAGATAAGCCACATAAATCAAGAAAAGGTATTTATCTCCTTAATGATCCCTTCTTCCGCTTTTGGTTTAGATACGTTTTGCCCCATATGAGTTATCTCGAGGAGGGTGATCTTAATTATGTTTGGCAAGAAAAAATAAAACCTTCTTTAAATAGTTTTACCGGGTTTATCTTTGAGGATATTTGTTTGCAAAGACTAAAAAGTCTAAATAAAAAAAATATGCTTCCTTTTAAAGTCGAAAGAATAGGACGCTGGTGGAACAATAAAGAAGAGATTGATATTGTGGCTTATGATAATCAACTATCTTTTATCTTTGGAGAATGTAAATGGAAAAATAAAAGTATCGGTCTAAATGAGTTATATGATTTGGAAAGAAAAGCCGATACTTTTTTTAATGCAGGACAAAAATACTTTGCTTTATTTTCTAAATCAGGTTTTAGTGAAGAATTAAAAATTCTATCCAGCCAAAGAAAAGATATCCTTCTTTTTGATTGACGGGAAAGAAAAAGAATAAATAGAGAAAGTGTGCTAAGTCAATACTTAAGTAGTTTTTAGTAGAGAACCTAAAGGAACTGAGAATTTCTTAACCCTATGATCGAAATTTTAGGTATTATTATAGTAGGAAAGTATTATCTTTTATAAAGAATAAAAAAGAACTGAAAAGGAAGCAGAAATTAAATAGGAAAAATAATCGAATATTATAAAAATGTATGTCTTCGGTGTTTAATAATTTTGGTGGAGGTTTAAGATGAAAAAATCAAGGATATTGTCTTTTTTTATTATTATTTTTCTGCTAATTTTTACTATTAGTATTTTTGCTACAGCAGTACCGGGTTTACGGATTGATTATCATGATAATGCTTCACTGGGTTCTCTGGTATCTGAACAAACGAGCGGATACGAATCTGATAATCAGGAATGGCGACCGATATATCTGAATGATAAAAATACTTTTGAGATGCCCAGACCAAAAGACCTTTGGTCAGTTTATGGTTACAGCGAGTTTTTCGATACTGACAAGTATTATTTTGACTTAAGTTTATCCAGATGGAAAAATGCATTACCGGGGGAAAGTAATTTAAACTGGCCGGCCGATTTATTTATCTCAAACCAAAAACCTTCTTCTCTCTGGCAGAAGTATGATAAAACTTTATACTATCAAATTAATAATCAGACCGTATCTCCGCCCCTGACAGAGGATTGTTTTTTTCAGGTGGAAAGCAACGATAGATATGCTTTTTCCGGAACCATCGATTCATCTCAATTACCGGGAAATTATTTTCAAGACCCTATGAAAAAAATGTTGCTGGAAAATTTTTTAAAGGGACAGGCTGATAACTCTAATATATGGAATTTATATGATGACATGGCAGAATCCCTGGAGGGTTTCGGTACTATCCATCCATTAGGCACTTTGATATTTCTAGCATTAGAATACTGGCTGATTGTAGAGTATGAAAGCCTGGTTCGATATTTAGAGGAACAAAGCAATATTATATCTGACACACCCGCTACCCCTCCCGATATGTTGTTTAGAAAATATTATGATCCCATTTCAGATAAGTATTTTATTATTCGTATTGAACAACCTAATTATTCTCTTCCTGCCGGAACAACACAGGATTCAACCGGATTTTCATTTTTGTCAACCGAAGCTTCGGGTTCATCAGGAGTACAACAAAAAGTAGTCTGTGTAAACAAAAGCTTTACCAGTGCCAACATACCTTTTAAATTTTTAATTCATCTGCAAGACACATCTTCTGATATTGTTAACGCTACTTCCAAAGTTCGTGGTCGTTTTTTTATTCGATTGTACTATCCTGACCCGGATTTTAATAGTACCGAACTTCAAATGGAGGAAATCGAAATTGCGGGAATGAATGGTGAGCAAAATTTTAATCCCTGGGATTTTGTGAACGGAGAAGATTATAGCAACAATATAATAGCAGCAAAAAATAGTGCAGGGGAAGAGGTTGAAATAGATATTTCTAATCATTCTTTGCCTAATTTGGCACTTGCCTGGGAAGGGAATATTGCACTGCGGGCAATGGATTTTGGTGTCGACCATTTTGAAAAGATAGAATTTGGCATAGAAGCAGAGATACCCTCGGAAGATGCCTCATTGGGGCCGGTCATATCCCTAACAAACGCTATTTCTCAAGCCCATCTATCGGTTTATCCACTTTTCTTCCAAAATATAGCCCAGGCAGGTCCCTGGATATCCACGCAAATGAATACCGAAACGACCTGGATTGCCACTGGCTATCCATCGGAAGAAGAAGGAATAAGCAATACTTTTCAGTGGACAATCGAAGGGGAAGAGGTCACAAATAATGAAACTTCTGAATTTTCTCATACTTTTGCTGATCCGGGTGATTATACTATCTGGTTAAAAGTTGATCCTGAAATTTCTGCTGAAACCATTGAAACAAAAATTGATTCAATTCTATCTTTTGCAGAAGATGCTTCTTACCTCAACGACAATGAAGCAATAAAAGAATTCGCGGTTAGCAATCAGCTTGATGAGGCAATTGTTAGAGTAGGTAATGTTCTGAATATCATCAATGATAAAATATCTAATGGTACGCAGGAGGATGATGCAGAAGAGGAAAAAATTTATTTAATGCAATTGCTTCCATTTTTAGAATATTATGAAATCTTTAATAACCCGGAAGATGGTTTTTCTTACGATATCTGTCCCACACGGGTTGAATCGGGATATGAGTTGGAAGTCGGTTGGCAACTGCCGCCGTGCTTTGCTTTAAATACAAGAAATCGTCCTGGCAATCTGTGCTATCCCAGCCGGTCATCTTTTATGAAATTTCTGGTAACCAATCACGGAAGTCTAGACTATGTCTCCCAAACTAATGATGATTCCCTGCCTTCCTTAAAACTTGAATTTTTTATTGATAGAAACGATGATCAAGATTTTTCTGAAGATGAGCTGGTGTGGAGTAAGGATCTGGAAAGCATAAGTTCGCAATCAAGTCGTTTTTTTAATGTAGAAGAATTTTTTATTATGGATATAGCAAAAGAAACTAATAATGATGAGGCAGTAGTTTATTCACCCGGAATACATCTTTGCAAGTTACAGATAACTCCTTTATCACAGGAGATAGACCAGGAGAATAATTCTATTCAACAGGAAATGGAATTTATTATTTCACCGGAACTAGTAACACCCGATTTTTCCATTGAAAATGCACAATATGAAATAGATGCTTATCGTAATTTAGATTTAAATTTCTTTTTCAGGGAAAATTGTCAGGATTTTTCTATTGTGGAAAAATGGAATTCATTTTATCCTGAAGAGCCGTTTGTTCCACAGTGGGGACCGGTAGTCTATGAAATCTGGATTAAAAACGGACAAGATTATGAAGAAAAAATATACTCAGGAGAAATAGAATCTATTGGCAGTCTGGAAGGTAAAATGACCGGCATAGATGATTTGAATTTATACTATATACCTGCCGGAGATTATTATCTGGAAGTAGTGATAAATCAGGAACAAAATCCCCGGGAATCAAATTGGGAAAATAATTCTGTTGTTCTGGATAGTTTTACATTATTCAGTGAATCGGAGACCCCCTGGTATACCCGCGGTGGTGATGCAAGCCGAAGCTATTGGAAAAATGGTTCTTTAAAACCGCCTTTAGTAACCGATTGGACTATTGAAACTTTGGGTATTCCGATTGCCATGGTTTGTAGCGAACAGAATTTCTTTGTCCTTACAACAGAGGGAAAATTGGAAAAATACAATTCGAGCGGAGTGAAACAATTTTCTATAAACGGTTTTGACGGTCATCCTATTGAATTTGCTTCCTTAATGCTTCTTTATCCGGGATACGAGAATGAAAAAATTCTCGCTTTTACCGATGATAACCGGTTGGCATTGTTGAATGCTCAGAACGGTACAATCCTCTGGACTAGCCAGGAAGAATATACCCCGACCATTTATGGTAAAAATAGTGATTATCTATCTCATCACAGCCGTTGTCTTGATTACAACGGTCAGTATCTGCTGGCAGCCTGGCCGTTAACCCTCTACCGTTTTAATGATTCCATGAACACACCGGAATTATTATGGCAACAAGAAGAAAAGGACAGAGGAGAAGCCTTTCTTTTGGGTGATAAAATTATAGCCTATCAACGCATATATTCACTTGGGGGAGAAGAAATCGAGAGATTACACTGGATGCATAATAATGCTCTTCGCTGGCAGGATTTTATTTATTCCAATGAAAAAAGAATAAATAGCCGAACCGGACAGGTGGAAGAAATCGACCAATTAAAGCATCCCAGAGCACAATTTGAAAATCGAATAATGGCAGGTAATCCATTGCAGTGTTTTGATTTTCAGGGCAATATTCTTTGGGCAATGCCAAAAAAAATACCCCGGGAATATTATCTGGAGAAATCAGCCACTCAAAACTGGTCATTATACAGTAAAACCAATCCGGTAGTGATAGGAAATCAGGAACAAGGATTTATCTATATAGCTAATCAACAATATCAGTTAATGGCCTTTGATTTGGAAAATGGTATGCCTGTCTGGTATAGGGAATTCGTAACGCCTCATGAAAATACACAATTAATAAAAAATAGAACACCAGAAGAACTGGTTTCGCAATTAAAATTGGGAAGTATTTTTCATCAGACAACGCTTAATATGGCTGATGGTTTTGCTTACAATATATCCGATCTCATTCCTTTTCAGGACTCGTTACTGGTAGGTACTTTTGATAATAAGCTCTATCGCTTGAGTTCCTCCCCGGTGGATCAGTTAGTTGTTCGGGGAACCATACCGCCGGAGATTTATCGATTATCAACATTGAAAGTTTCTATCGGAGCCGAGGATGAAAACGATTCAGAAGTTCCCTTGGAAGATAAATTGATGGTCCTGGGGGATCCAACAGCACCGCGTCATTCGGTATTTGATCGATTTCATCAGATAGGAGATACGATAGGATTACCTCTGGATATTTCCGATAAAGAAAAATTATCTGTTGAATACCCTGATGAACCTTATACAGTTTCAAACCAATTTCAATTTGTAGATGTTCAAATGTTCTCCAATTCGCTTACTGTTCCTCTTGAAATTGATAATATTCTATCTATTGTAAAAATCAGTAAAAAAGATGCCGAGGTGGGTAAAATAACCAGTATCGCTTTGGATTCGGAAGCAGAATTGAGTTATCAGCCCAAGCAGGAGAAGAACAAAGTGACTTTGTATTATAATGGTTATGGAAACGAAGATGTAGACCGACTGATTTATCCGCATGGTTACCAGGTTGGGGTAAGCAGGCGGTTCAATGCGGATATTCCCAACATTTTTCAGCGGGTTATCTTAACTATTTTTTTACCTGAAGAAACACAGGATACTTCACAAATAAAGATTAAAGTAAATGAAAACATTTTCAATCAATCTTCAGCATTGTTTTGGATTGAAGGCCGGGTATTACAAATTAATTGTTTACAGCTTTATGCCTATGGAAATGAAGATAGTGCTTATTTGAAGATATATCTCCTCAAAGAGTAAAAATAAAAGGGTATCAACATTTGCAAAATTAAAATATTTAAAAATTGGCAAATTAGTATAATTAATAATAGGAGGTGCAATATTATTATGAGGGTAAACACAAAATATTTGGGAGTAAGAGTAATGGGAACAGTAATGCTGCTATCATTGCTAGTGATCGGAGTTGTTTTAATGAGCGGAAGTGCGCAGGAATCAGAAGAAAAATCTCCTACTGAAGCAACAGCCGCAACCACCACCGTAAAAACAGAACTTACCGCACGAGAAGCTTTTCGTATTGCTCAAGAAGCGGTAAAAGATTGGGCATCAGATGCAGTCCTTGTAAACTTAACCAATTTTCGGGGTACTTCATTGTCCGATGGACGATCGGTGAGATGGAAATTTGAATTTAATTCAATTAGCATGAAAAAAGAGTTGGAGGTGCACATAAGTAGAGGTAAAATACTTCAAACCATGGAGGAGAAATACAAGAAGCGGGACGCTATTACCGGAGAATGGATTGATACTCCGAAGGCAATGGCCATCGCACTTAAATATTTTCATGATAAACCAATAAAAAACTATTGGTTTGGGATAGGCTATAACGAGGGGACAATAGTATGGTATGTCAAGTGTGACTATGATGAAGGTATACCGACTTGGGTTAATATAGATGCATTGACAGGAGAGTTTATTAAAACCCGGGAAGGTTATTAGAATAGATAGATACACACCGCTTGAATCTAGAGTTTCCACCCTGAAACCTGTATAAAGGAGAGAATTTATTGAAAAATTTAATGCAATATCCGGGAAAGACAATAGATTTTTACTATTTTTCCGGGACAGGGAATACCCTTTTAATTGTAAAAGAAATGGTTAAAGTATTTAAGGAAAATAAGTTCGATGCAAGATACTATAAAATAGAGCAGACGGATCCCATCAATATAGATACTAATCATATTATTGGGTTAGGATTTCCTGTTGCAGCACAAGGTACCTATCCTTTTGTATGGCAGTTCATAAAAAATCTGCCTTATGCTGATTCTACTCCTTTATTTATGATAGATACTAAGCTAATGTATTCAGGCGGAGTTCTTGGTCCGGTTAAAAAAATTGTAAGAAGAAAAGGATATATTCCTATCGGTGCTAAAGAGTTTACAATGCCCAGCAATGTTTTCATCAGGAAAGGGATGAATGATAAAAAAAGAGAAAAAATCAACAAGGCACTCCTTAAAGCAACAGAATTTGCCAGAAGATTAATATATGAAAAAGCAAGCTGGTTTGATTTACCAATTTATTCCGATTTAATGGCATTAATTTCACAAAGTAAACGTAATTGGAAATTTTTTAAGTCATTAACTCCTATTAGGGTAGATAAAAACAAATGTAATTCATGCGGATTATGCCTAAAACTTTGTCCGGTAAATAATATCAAATTAACAAATTATCCGGAATTTCTAAATAATTGCATTCTTTGTATGAGATGTTTTGCTTATTGTCCGAAAGAAGCGATAAGTTTTAAAAATTATAGTAGTGCCCGTTATCGTGCGGTAGAAGTGGATGAACTTCTAGAATAAATAAAATAAATAGGTGCACATCCTTTTTTCTTAAGGGAATGGTTGTACTAGCTCAATAATTTGGTAACTTTTCGCGGAGGAGCTATGAGGCTGAGAAGTTTCTTAACCAGATGGTTGAAGCTTTAGAGAAAGCCAAACCATAGAAAAAATAGAATGTGCTGTCCCTATTTAAACCAGGAGGACAAAGATATGAAACTACTGATGATTTATGCAGATAAATTTGCTTATAAAACGAGCAAGAAAACTTTGGAAACAGTTGAGACATACGAAGAAGAAAAGCAAATAGAAGACGTATTGGCAGGGTTTATCCAAGTTGAAAAAGAAGATGAAGAGAAAATTGACAAAGTTGGAACTAAATTAATTAAAAATTTAAAATGGGCAGCTAAGAAGAATGATACAAACCATATTGTATTGCATTCTTTTGCCCATCTTTCTTTAAGTAAGGCTGAACCGGAGATAACCAAGTTAATATTTGATAATGCTGAAAAGCGATTAGAAGATGCGGGTTATAAGACATGGCAAACTCCCTTTGGTTATTTTTTGGATTTGGATTTAAAAGCGCCCGGTAAATCTTTGGCCAGGGTCTTTAAGGAATTTTAGCTAAAAGTAAAAACACATCCCGTTTTCTTATACAATTAATATTTTACTTTTAAATTAGATAAATAGAGGAGGTTAATAGGGTTAATACACCTATTTTTCCAAATCCTGAGGAGAAAGCTGCTGGGAAGGTGTTCCAAATTAATAGTGCGGTTAAAAGCGTCAAATCAAAGATGGATACCGCATGATTTATGATTTTGTTGTTGTTTCTTTATCTTCCCGCTAATTTTTCCTAATGGAGTTTGATTGTTGTAATGTTAGTTTTAGAGAAAAAGTAAAAGAATATTGTTTTTTTGAATTTTTTTTAAAAAAAAGAAGGAATTTTTAGAATATATATTGTATGTAATATATATAGTAAGATTAATGATAAAAAACAATATCTATTTTATAATTATCGCAGCATTCTTATAGTAGTCTATTATGATATTTTTGCAATCTTTTGATACAGTAGGATAACTACCACTAATTACACTCGCTTCCCAATCAGATAAGCTCTAATAACCCCACAAGATATAATCTTTCTATAAATCTATCTTTTTCTTACCAATAAAAAGGGGGATAAATAAAATGAAAAGGAACTTGTCTAATTTTGTTGCTATAACTGCTTTGATAGTATTGCTGCTATTTAGTTTTACTTCTTGTACTTCCGTTGCACCACCTACAACCGGGGTTGTCACTATTACTTTAGATATAGAGACCGCTATTATAATGGGAGTAGACTTAGAACTTATAAAAAATAGTGACTATTATATTTACATGGATGATGTATATCAGGGAACGATGACCAGTTCAGGGGCTCTAACGTTAGAGGATGTTTTTCTGGGAATACATACTTTTAAAGCTTACAATTATCTAATTAAAGGTGATTTAGTTAATCTAAATAATAGCGATACCCAGAAAGAGGTAAAACTCCCCGTGAATGGTTATAGCAATTGTTCTGGTTCAATAATTTACGAAGTCAAACCAGGAGTTAATTATGTAACTATTCCTGTTTACTGTGGATTAATATTGGTAGAATAGTATGTTAAATTCTAGTAAGGTGAATAAAATAAATGGCGATAGTATTTTTGATAGCATAGATATTCCATAAATAGATTAATTCTTATATCTTAGACCCTTTGTCATTTAATACAATCTTTGGCTATCAAATTATGGAAGGAGGTGTTTAAAGGTGAAAAGCAAAATTTTTATACCATTTTTGGTTATCTTGGCATTGACTGTAATGGCTTTAGCAGGTTGTATCCCACCAACCCTTTTACCTGACTTAGTACCTGCTAATCCCCCCGGAATGATCGGCTATTGTAATGTCGATGATTCAAATAATTTAATTGTTTATGTAAAAAATCAAGGTGAAGCTGATGCTCCTGTATCCCTGGTAAAAGTACAATTCTATTTAGCAAGTGGCGTCCAAGAATTCTCTGCTTCAATCGGACCCATTTCTGCGGGAGATACACAATCAGTATCCTTTGCAATCCCCACTGGTTGTTTTAACCCCGATTGTAATTTTATCATCACAGTCGATAGCGGGGATGATGTTAATGAATCCAATGAGTTAAATAATACCGTTAATGGCACATGTATTGGATAGTTTATTTTAGGGAAAAAATGAGATAGAATTATTTATTCAAAAGCTCGTCAGAATAAAACTGGCGAGCTTTTGAATGAGAATGCACCGGGAGACGATTCTCTGATGCATTACGCAAAGTGGTTTCCTTTGTCGCCGACCAACCCTTCTGGGCACAGCAAGTTTATAAACTTGGCGTTGCTCCAAAACCCATTAAAAGGAGTGTTCTGAATGAGAAACGTCTCTCCTATGCTCCTCGAATAGCTGTCAACGATAAAGTTCTCCGAAAAAAAGCCCGGGAATTAGGTCACTTCATCCGTGGAGAGAATGGAATAGCCACAGCAATTAATATTATCCATCAACATTTAGGGATTAAGAAGTAAATTTTCATATTTGGTAGAAAAATAGGATGTGTTGTACCTATTTTAATTAAAAATATTGAAGGGGAAGAGGAAAAGTGATATTGCAAAACTTGACCCCATAATACATAATAATAGTTAAAATTAATTACGTCGTTGGAGGAATTTAAGTGTCAGGTATAAAACTAAGTATTATAGGGGCAGGAAGTGCTATTTTTTCTTTAAAATTAGTGGGAGATCTTTGCAAAACAAAAGATCTGTCTGGAAGCTCTGTTTCACTTATGGACGTCGACGAAAGGCGTCTAAATTCAGTTCATGATTTAGCGAAAAGATATGCTGCTCTATTGGGAACTGATCTAAGGTTCGAGAAAACAACAGATATGAAACGGTCAATTGAAGATGCAGATTTCGTAATCAACACTGCTCTTGTGGGTGGTCATGCGCACCTGGATGCCAGTAGAGAAGCAGGAGAAAAGCATGGTTATACAAGAGGTATAGATAGTCAAGAATTTAATATGGTTTCTGATTACCACACCTTAAGTAATTACAATCAACTCAAATATTTTTTAGAGGTAGCTCATAGTATGGAAGAGATGTGTCCTAATGCTTGGCTTCTTCAGACGGCCAATCCAGTGTTTGAAGGTACAACCTTGATTTCCAGATATTCTGACATTAAGGTTATAGGTTTTTGTCATGGACATTATGGCGTTGAAATCGTAGCAAAAAGTTTGGGATTAGATATAAAAGAAGTGAACTGGCAGGTTGCCGGATTTAACCACAATATATGGCTTACCCGTTTTCTTTACAAAGACAAGGATGCATATCCGCTTATAGATCAATGGATAGAAGAGGAAGCGGAGAAATGGAAGCCCAAAGATCCCTTTGATGACCAAATGAGTCCTGCGGCGATAGATATGTACAAATTTTATGGAAGAATGCCCATAGGAGACAGTATTAGGAATGGGAGCTGGAAATATCATTACAATCTGGAGGCGAAGAAAAAATGGTATGGAGAACCCTGGGGAGGAGCAGATTCTGACTTAGGCTGGGCCTGGTATCAGGAAAATGAGTTGAAGGCCTCAACAGATAAAAGTTTTAAGCTTGCCTCCGATAAATCTATTAA